>OBEQ012672019.1_pt1 | contig 12184 bp, 13 predicted proteins | sample 1670901 | NCBI WGS metagenome assembly OBEQ01 (sample SAMEA104232315, study PRJEB22302) | groundwater metagenome | biome: forest; feature: aquifer; material: groundwater | place: USA | collected 2011-08-07 | depth 5.4 m | reverse complement strand
CCGCACCGCCGGGGTTGTCGTCGTCGTCCTGGTCCTTACCACCGTTGGCCCAGATCGTCTGCCCGGGAGGACACTCGGACGTGCTGGCGCCGCCACCTCCGCCAGGCGTCGGTGTCGGTGTCGGAGTCGGAGTCGGTGTCGGTGTCGGAGTCGGTGTCGGAGTGGGCGTAGGTGTCGGAGTAGGAATAGGAATAGGAGTAGGAGTAGGAGCAGGAGTGGCGCAAAGTGCTTGATTTGCATTAATATGTGCTACGGCATTAGAATCTGAAGCATACTGCGCCCAAAGAGTTGTGCCGCCAGTATTAGTAGTAAAAGAGTGTAATCCGGAAGTAACAAAATTAGTTGTCCATGGATTACTGAAATTTGAAGCCCAGCTAAACTGGATATTCTGGTTGCTTTCCGGAGCTAAGTTAATGGTAAATGCATATGTATTCTGGTCTGGCGAACACAAGGACTGCAATATTGGATTATGCCAAGCTAGGGCAATGCCGGCTATGCCTAGGGTTACTATCACTGATACGATGGGTATGTATTTTCTCATATTATTTTTTTCTGATATTTAGAATTACCATGCTTAGGTTGGTCAAGGCAAGTGTTTAATAATATTAGCATACTATTTAATATATGTCAAGCATTCGGTATTACATTATATTGTGGCAATACTAATTTAAAAAATTAAACAGTCCTCTTGTTGATAAATAGTTTCTTGTAAAGTGAAATAACTTGTATAATACTTTTATGGAACAAGTTCAAAAAGAGAAGATGATAGGTGTAGTTGTTTTAGTATTCGGTTTTGTAGCTCTTTTTGCCTGGTTCAAGTACACGGTTCTTGTACCGCCGTTACCCAGCTCGGCTCCACAATCAAATCGGCAAGCTTTAGGAACCATACCTCCTACGGCCGTCCCTAATCCGGCCGAGAAGATACCTAGCTCCAATCCTTTTGATTCGGGCAGTAATACTAACCCATTTTCTACTCCCTATGCAAACCCTTTCAAGTAGACATATTTTTATAATTAGTCTTGTTCTTTTCGGAGGAGTTTTTTATTTTGCCAATGCCGCAAGTATCTTTGATATTACATTCCCGATACCGGAACTTGGTAATTGTGCCGACCGTTTGGCATGTAAGGCCTACTGCGATGACCTGGCCAATATGACGGCTTGTGTGAAATTCGCCGAAAACCACGGCTTGGTCATTAAGCATGAAAATCAGGGAAACCAACAGAATCAGGGGGATAATCCGACTCTTCATAAGCTTGCTGAGGCTATCAAGGATGGCGGTCCGGGAGGCTGTACTACTATGGATGAATGCAAGACATTTTGCAGTAATCCTGATAACAGGCAAGAGTGTATGAATTTTGCCCGTGAGCATAGCATTGTTCCCAAGGCAGATGGCGAACATGAGGACAAGATAACCAAATTAATAAAAGCCGGGAAAAAGTTGCCGGGCGATTGCAAGACTCCCCAAGAATGCCGGGTATATTGCTCCGATCCTGCCAATCACGAAGAGTGCGTATCATTCGGCAGAAAAGAAGGTTTAATAAATAAGGATGACGGGGATAAATTAGTCAAGATACAGGTCTTGATGGACAGTGGCCAAGCTCCGGGAGGATGCAAGACAAAAGAGGAATGTCAGCAATATTGTTCTGATTCGGTCAATCATGAAGAGTGCTCAGCTTTTGCTATTAAAGCCGGACTAACCAGGCCAATGCCGATGAATGAAGGCAATCATCCGATGATGCAAGAGCAGGGGATGAAGGGACCGAAAGAGAACGGCCAAGGTGGCGGTGAAGGAATGATGCGGCCCAATATGGCCGGTCCGGGCGGTTGCAAAACAATGGATGAATGCAGGAAATATTGTTCTGACCCGGCTAATAAAGCAGAATGCCAAGCCTTCAATACCAAAATGATGCACATGAACAATGCGGATACGAATACTACTACAAATGAAAGGCCAATGCCTCCCCGAACAGATCAATTTCATGGTCCCGGTCCGGGCGGATGTATGACGGCTGAAGGTTGCAAGGCTTATTGTTCTAAACCTGATAATGCCGATGCGTGCCACAAGTTCATGCTGGAGCGGGTAAATAATTATCAGAATAGACCGCCTATGCCTCCACCGGCAATGATGCAGCAAGGAGAATACCACAGACAATTTCCAGGCTCAGAAACAAACCAACCCCAACCTTCCTTTCGGCCTCTGCTGGAGCCTGAATCTATGGCCGCTCCCCGCAATTTCTTCGGAGCAGTGATAAAGTTCTTTCTAGGGTTTCACTAAATATATCAATAAAACAAAAACCGCCGTTGAGGCGGTTTTTGTTTACAAATAACATAAAATATTGTAAAATTCTTGAGTATTGTCTTTTCCCTCCGAGGGATTTATGGGGGATATGGTGAAATGGTTATCACAGCAGTTTGTGGAACTGCGGTCATGGGTTCAATTCCCATTATCCCCCCAAAGTGAGACGGGAACTAAGATACTCTTTAGAAATATGGTGTTTTTAGTCCTGGCTTATTTGACAGACTTATATAAAAATAGTATAATCATAGTGTAACCTAGAGCTCCTTGATATCTACTTGCAACCAATAGTCATAGCCACAAGACCCCTACTTATTAGGAGTTTTATGGCTATGACTATCATTCCGATGGTCCGCTGGCAAGAACAAGAAAAAGGAGACGACAATGGGACGAATCACTATCGACCAATCTCACGGCGTTCTCGCCACTCTGGCGATGAATGTGAACTGGGAAGAGATTGATTTCGAAGGAGCCAGGTTACAGGACCTGGTCATCCGCAATCCGAAGGAAGCAGGCCAGCAGTTCACCGCCTTCCTGAAAAACGGCGGGCGGGTCATTGTAGCCAACAGCTTCCCAACCTGGAAGACCATCAGGCTCGGCACTGGCCTTCAGTCAGCCGACGAGTTTCGTGGAGCTCTCAAGAACGGAGGCTTCCGCATCGGAAGCTGGGGCAACGACATCCTTGGCAGGCCTGCTTTCAAGGCGGCGACCAAGGAAACCGAAGTTGACCTGGTCAACATCAGTGTCGCCGAACTTGGCTTCAAGGACTGAGCCACCAGAGCCGACATCTACAAGAAGGCCTTGTCACTTGGCCTCGAGCTATGCCCCAATGAAGTTGGTCCTCAACTGCGTCTGCAATACAAGGACCAGCCCAAAGGCGAATGGCTCCTAGTTGCCATGGAGCCGATTGCGGGCTCGAGCGGCCACCTCCTTGTGTTCCTTGTCGCGCACGATGATGATGGCCTGTGGCTCCACGGCGGCGACGGTGGCCCTGACGACTTCTGGGATGGCGACTACCGTTGGGTGTTTATCCGTCGCAAGTAGTCCTCTGACCTTGGGACCTTGAACCTTCTTTGGTTCCCTGCCTGCTCGCCTCGCTGAAGCTCCGGCGAAGCGGGCCGGCAGGCAGGTTGGTCCCTTGGTCCTTCCTCTCGTGCAGAAATGCACGAGTTTTGTTTTATACATTTTGTCGTGTAAAATAGGCACAGAGGCCAAAAATACGCCAAGAAGGTGTTTCAGGCTGTATAAATTTATGAGTTTAGCTACACACGGCGCCATCGGCGCGATAGTTGCCAGTAAATTTCCGGGACATCCTATACTGGCGTTTTGTCTGGCCTTCGCCAGCCATTTTATCTTGGATATGTTTCCACACTGGGATTATCCGATGAGGTCCGTACACAGAGATGAATCTAATCTGCTTAATAACAGCATGCCAATAGGGGATAAAAATTTCATGACGGATATATTCAAGACCGGCATCGACTTTTCTATTGGCCTGGGAGCATCCTTATTTCTGCTCTCTTCTTTTAATGATGTCGAGATTCTCAAGTTGACATTAATAGGCGTGATCGGAGGCGTCCTGCCTGATTTTTTGCAATTTATATACATGGCTATAAAAAAAGAACCTATGATATCGCTTCAGCGGTTTCATCATTGGATACATACAAAAAATAAAATGAAAAATCAGCCGGTTCTGAGCGTGGTGTCTCAGGCGGTGCTAGTATTGGTCGTTTTTTATTTCGGCAACATATAAACTAAAACCGCCTCAAAAAGAGGCGGTTTTAGTTGGGAGCAACAGGTGAGCGGTTAAGCGCTCTTTCTGTCGTCGAATATGTCTACCCCGAAGATAGCGAATACTATCCAGATGGGCAGTAATAAGAGTTTTATTAATGTGTCCATATATTTAAGTTACTTGTTAGTCTCTGCTTACATTATAGCAAATAGAAACTGGTTTGTCAAGGGCAGTTGACAGCGTCAAAAAACCGCTGTTTAAGCGGCCTAGAACTCTATTATCTAATATGGTTCGAGCGAATACTCGATTAGTCTCAGCAATGCCTTGAAAGACTCCTCCTTACTTAAATTGGTAGTATCGAGAACTATGTCAAATTTACTTTCATCAAGATAATTTTCTATGCCATACAACAACTGATATCTATGCATTTCTTCCTTGGCTCTTTCTTGAGAAAGGCTTAGCATCTCTTCGAATGTTCTGCCGTAGTTTTCTCGCCTTTTTAGTTGGCGGCGAGCGCCTTCTTCGGGCGAAACTTTAATGAATACATTTAGTTTCTTAACGGCGGAGTTGCACGGTTGGAAAGGAGCTAGCCTGCCCTGGACGACAAGATTGTCTTCTTCCATCATCAGCTTTATCTGGCGGTTATCTATTTCTTTTTCAAGGTCGGGGTTGCTTGACATATTTTTATAAAATTCTTCGATACTTAGCCCTTTTTCTTTGGCTAATTCTCGGAATATATCTCCGGTGTAATAATTTTTATATCCAAGGAAGTCAGCCAGTCTTAAACAAAGAGTAGTTTTGCCCGAACCAAGATTACCGCTTACTCTTATAATTGCCAAAGTTGGCCGTCTCCCGTTGTAAAAGGCCTTATTTTTGATAAACTAAAGGAATTATAGCCGACAGTCAATATGACGCATCAGGAGATAAGGGAAAAATTCAGAAAATTCTTCGAGTCCAGAGGCCACCAATGGGTGGAGTCTTCTTCATTGTTGCCCGATGACCCGTCGGTGCTTTTTACGACTGCCGGAATGCAGCAGTTCAAGCCCTATTATACTGGACAGGCTGATGCCATGAAGGATTTTGGTTCTCTCAATACGGCTTCGATACAGAAATCGATGCGGACTTCGGATATTGACGAAGTTGGCGACGAGTCTTATTTAACTTTTTTTGAAATGCTGGGAAATTTTTCGTTCGGGGGCTACTGGAAAAAAGAAGCTATCCAATACGCCCACGATTTTGTAACCCAAGAGATGGGATTGAAGATAGATTATGTTTCAGTTTTTGAAGGGCTACATTCTGCGGAAGTTCCAGCTGATGAAGAGTCTGAGAAAATATGGAAATCCATAGACCCGGATATTACAGTAAAAAGAGCTAGTATTCACGATAATTTTTGGGGTCCTACTGGCAGTGAAGGCCCTTGCGGGCCGACGACTGAGATATATGTGAATGGCGTTGAGATATGGAATGTTGTTTTCAATGAGTTTTTTTATCCCGGTTCACGCGACGAATTATTAGGCGGTAAAAGTTCCAAAAAATTAGAGTCCCTCAAAATTAAGGGTATAGATACTGGTATGGGTCTTGAGCGTTTGGCCATGGTTGTGCAGAAAAAGAAAAATATTTTTGAGACGGACCTTTTTTCTCCGCTGATGAGTTTTTTACCTGGGGAATTGTCGGAAAGAATTAAGCGAATTATTGCCGATCATGCGCGCAGTATCGTATTTTTGCTGTCGGATGGGGTCAGGCCGTCTAACAAAGAGGCCGGGTATGTCTTAAGACGGCTTATGCGGCGGGTCTTTGTTTACACTCATTTGCATAAGCTTAGGCCGGATACGCTGGAAGAAATGATGAAGATAGTTTTTGGAAACTATGGCGAAATTTATCCGGAGCTTTTGAAAAATCGCGACGACACTATTAATGCGATGTGGATGGAATATGAAAAGTTCAATAAAACAGTCGGCCTTGGCATAAAAGAGCTCGAGAAACTAGAAAAAATTGATGCTCCAGCGGCATTTAGATTGTATGAAAGCTACGGGCTGCCTTACGAGATAATTAAGGAGCTTGGCGGTGATAAAACTGAAAAATTAACCCGTGAGGCCTTTGACGAAGAATTCAAGAAGCATCAGGAAAAGTCCCGGGCGGGGGCGGAGAAGAAATTCGGCGGACACGGGTTGTTGCTCGATACGGGAGAATTAAAGGCCGGGAACGAAGAGGAGCTCAAGAAGGCGACCCGTCTTCATACGGCAACGCATCTGCTACACGCTTCTTTGAGGAATGTGCTTGGTCCGGAAGTCCATCAGGCTGGTTCTGACATAACTGCCGAAAGATTACGGTTTGATTTCACTTTTCCCAGGAAAATGACGCCTGAAGAGATTAAAAAAGTCGAGGGTATGGTCAATGAAGCGGTAAAAAAAGATTACAAAGTGACAAAGGAAGAAATGGCTTATGAGGACGCCATCAAGTCGGGCGCGATGGCCTTTTTCAAATTAAAATATCCGCCGAGGGTAAATGTCTACTCGGTTGGCCCTGAGCCTGTCGAAGGGCAGAATTCCTCGACAAGCTCGGAACCTCCTTTCAGTCGGGAGCTCTGTGGCGGTCCCCATGTTTCTCACTCGGGCGAAATAGGGCATTTCAAAATTGCCAAAGAAGAAGCAATCTCAGCGGGAGTCAGGAGAATTAGGGCGGTAGTTGAATAATTTTTTTAGTATGATACGATTCTAGCGCTTGTAGTTCTTTGAAGAGGGATTATGTGGGCGATTCCAGCTTGTCTGGCGCTTTTTCTGGCCTTAGCGGGTATGGCTCTTGGATATTTTTTGGCGCTTATCCCTATTATTATTCTTAGCGTGATAGGTATCATATGGATTTTTCTCATATTGAAAAGACCCTATTCAGCAGGGGCCTTGTTTCCGGTAGCCATGGTCTCGTTGATAACGATCTCTATGGTCATTACTGCTGCCGTAGTCGGAACAATACCGGTAGTGCCGTTTATTCATAGTGTAGGACAGGCAACAGGTATAAAATTTGCCGGATTCCATTGGTCTTGGTTATTTCGCCGAAATTGATACGGCCGCTCTCTCGAGCGGTTTTATTTTTCATAAAATGCTCCAATCCCAGAGAACTATACAAATTATATCTTGTTATGTCTTACCGTATACCTTGCAATAGAATACGATCGTAGTATATTGTAAGGTATGAAAAAATCATCCGTACCCTCGGCTATTTTAATGATTCTCAGGGAAATCGGTCAAATAACCGCACAAGCATTTTTTAATCCCCGGTATGCTAAAAAATATGGTTACAGCCATTTGTACCCTCATTTGTACAAAAGTCACAGCACCCGCTATGTAGCCTTTTCTCGTTTAAAAAAGAGAGGCTTGATAGCAAAAAACGGCGATATTTATTATCTTACATCGAAAGGCGAGAAGGAAGCATTTTTTGTATTACTCAAATCATGCGGGGTCAATAATTCCTTAAAAAATACCGCAAGAGATAAACCCCAAAAATGGGATGGGAAATGGAGGATAATATTTTTTGATGTTCCGGAGAAAAAAAGGAGATACAGGGATAAATTACGGGCAATGATAAGGGCTATCGGATTTAAGGAATTTCAAAAAAGTATTTGGATATACCCTTATAAAGTACCCGAATTTTTAAAGGAGATTTTATTCGAAGAAAATATAAAGCATTATACGAGACTCATTACTACTGATAATATTGAGTATGATAAGGATCTTAGGAAAATGTTTAGAGTCTGATCTTACCATCTGACACGATCGTATCAGATGGTAAGATATAAATTAAATATGAATTTAGGGTTCTGGGGGAAAATCAACAGACCTTTCATGGTTCTGGCGCCGATGGCGAATGTCACGGATTGGGCGTTCAGGCAGGTGATTATTGAAGCTGGCACTTCGACGGGGCTCAGTGTAAACAAGCCGGATGTTTTTTATACGGAGTTTTTGTCGTGCGACGGGATAGTTTACGATAAGGAGCGGTTTAAAAAGGAAATGTATTTTGAAGAAAACGAACGGCCGATAGTGATTCAGTTTTTCGGTTCCAAGCCCGATAATTTTTACAAATGCGCCCAATTGGCGGTAGAGCTTGGCTTTGACGGGGTAGATATAAATATGGGTTGCCCCGATAAGGCAGTTGAAAAGCAAAAGGCCGGAGCGGCTTTAATGAAAAATCCCGAACTGGCAAAAAAGATAATAGAAGAGACAATAAGGGGCGCCGGAAGTCTGCCTGTCTCGGTCAAAACACGGCTGGGCTACAATAATATAGAAAGCGACACCTGGGTAAAAGGGCTTCTTGAAACAGATATTGCCACGCTGGTAGTACACGGCCGGACAAGGAAGGAAATGTCCAAGGTCCCCGCTCATTGGGATGAACTGGGTAAAATTTCCCAAATGGCCAATGGGAGCGGGAAAATAATAGTCGGTAACGGCGATGTAACCAGCATCGAAGATGCTCAGAAGAAAGCAAAAGACTTTGGTTTGGACGGTATCATGGTGGGGCGAGGGATTTTTGCTAATCCCTGGTTTTTCTCAGGCCGGGAATCAGGCACGCCCGAAGAAAGAGTAGGTTTACTTTTAAAGCATCTTGCTAATTTTGAGAAGCTCTGGGGTCAAAATAAAAATTTTGATACGATGAAACGATTCTTCAAAATATATATCAACGGCCCGCGCTTCGCCGGTCGCATGTCGCCAGAGGCTTTAGCGACGGCGCAAGGCTTTGGCGAGGCAAGTTGGGATGGAGCCAAAGAGCTGAGGGCAAGGCTGATGAATTGTAAAAACTCCAAAGAAGCCATCTCTATCCTTGACCCTGCCCTTGAGAAGTTCAGTCTTGACATTGCTGAAGGCAAGAACTTATCAAGGGCAGGGTTGACATGAGCTGATAAGTAAATTATTATAGCAATGGTTTTCTGATGTTTTAAGGGGAAATATGGAAGGATTCGGATGGGCCGTGAGTCTTTTTATCTTTATCTTTGTTGTGCTGGTTGTGGTTGTATATTTAGGTGACGAGTAGGAGCCATCGCCAATGAGCCAGGAAACAAGCAGTTTGGTAGTGTCCATGTCTGAGAGTGCTAAGCCGGACGAGCCTTCGGTAAACAATAACGAAATAAAAGTTTCTAATGAATCTAGTAGGGTTTATCTGGAATCGGATGTTGTTCAAGATAATTTAGAACTGCCTGTCCACTTTACATATGACCACGAGCTGTGATATCAACAGTCCCCAGGCGGGACTTTTGTTTTTATATTCTGATGATATAATTCTGGTATGATTACATATTTTATGACAACATATTTGGACGAGGATACAATAAAAAAGGATGTTAACGAGGAGGAAGAAAGCCTGGACGAGGAGCGGACGATAGCTCCTCAGGATGAGGATGACCAGGATGTAGACGATACGACCCCGTTGGAAGCCGAAGAGCTTGCCGATGAGGGCGCAGAGATACTTGAAGAAGAAAGGAAAAGACTCGAGCATGAAGAGGAGTAGCCTCAAAAACCGCCACCGGCGGTTGTTCAGTACTCATGTTGATATTGCATTTTTGAAGTATGCTATTATTAATACATGGCTTCGACCAAGATAATTAATGTTCTCAGAACGGATAAGTTCGAGGACATTTTGGATATATTCAACCAAGCTTCTGCAGAAGAGGTGATATTCGTTCTGCCCAAAAGAGGGCAGGCTTTTAATAAGGAGAACCATTTTGCAATTTTAGGCGTAGAGGCGAAAGAGAATGGGAAAAAGGTTTCATTGCTCTGTTCAAATCCTGATGTGAACGCCCTAGCCGTTAAATACGGTTTTAATACCTTATCTACCGGCTCAGAAAAAAAGCCGTCTAAAAAGGAGGCCGTATTGGCGGAGGCCGGAGCTGATGTTATGGCCGAAGAGGATGTAATAGCAGGAGGCAAAGAGGCTCTTCTGGAAGAAACAGCCGAAGAAGATATTGTTCCTGATGGAGCCGGCGAAATAGAATATAAAGAAGAAGTGGAGCCGGAAGTGGAACTTGAGCCGGAAGCGGAGCCGGAGCCGGAAGCACCAGATGAAGATGAGCATACCGCAAGTCCAACTTCGGAAGCACGCATTACCAATCCGGAGATGTCAGATGATGAGTATTTTTCATTTTTGGGTAAACCCGGCCATTCTGATACAGGTGTACCCGCAGATTATGAGGTAGTGACAGCAGCTAAGATGGACAAAACTCTTCAGGATGTTATTAAGGCTGATATAAAATCTCCCAAAAGCGTCAGGATAATAAGAAAAAATGAGCCTTCGGCGACTATTGAGCTGGATAAGTTTGTGCCGGAAGTAGAGCCGGATATTATTCCGCAGAGAATCAGGCCGACTGCCGCAGAGGTCAGCTCTAAAGTTAAGAATCCATCGATTGGTCTTGGAAAAAAAGAAGCGGATCTTTCCCGTGTCACCGACAAGACCCTTAATGACATAAAGAGTGTCTGGCAATCCCAGGACTCCAAGAAGAAAATAACCTTATCGCCAGATTATTCTAAAAAGAGGGGCCTCGTATTTATGGATAGTTTTGCTCCTAGGCTTCCTGGTTTCCTGAGTAGCATGCCCAAGAAAGCAGTATGGGGACTTATGATTTTAGCCGTTGTTCTGCTGGGAGCTATAATTTTCGTTTCAACGGGAACGGCTAAAATTGTAATAAAGCCGAGAGAAGAAAAAGTAGATTTTCGCCTCAGCGTTTCTGCATCCGATAAATTATCGGCAGTCGATCAGGAGGGAGCCAAGATGCCCGGCCAGCTTTTTTCAATAGACAAAACTATTTCTGATACCTTCAATTCTACCGGCAGCAAAGAGGTCGCTCAAAAGGCCCGGGGCAAGATATCGGTTTATAACGAATACGGTACGACTCCTCAAACTCTTATTGCCACTACAAGGTTTGAGTTTCAAGGCTTAGGCACCGGGAGCGGATTGATATTCAGGACCTTAAAGACCATAATCGTGCCCGGGATGAGGGTTATCAACGGTAAGTCTGCGCCGGGGGTTGTTGATGTGGAAGTTATCGCCGATAAGGCCGGGCAGATATACAATGTTTCATCGGGTAATTTCGGTATAGCGGCATTCAAGGAAAAAGGAGACCTGGACCGTTATCATAAATTTTATGCCAAGTCGTCTCAAGCCATGAGCGGCGGGATATTGGGGAAGGCTAAGGTAGTGACCGATAAAGACTATGCTGATGCCAAAACCAAGATGGAAACTTCATTGATAAAGCAGGTCAGCGAATCTTTGAAGTCTCAGGGGGCCAACCTAAAAGTACTTGACGAAAATAAGCCGGAAATAAAACCGATAACTTCAACCGCCGCCGTTGATGAGGCCGCCGACACATTCTCGGTAACTATATCAGGGAACTTGACTACCGTCGGATTTAAAGAACAGGACATGTATGAATTGATAGCCGGATATCTGAATAGAACCGCTAATTTAGATATGCGCCAAGATAAACTGCAAGTATCATATGAAAACATTAAATTTAATAAAGACTCGAAGATATTAGCATTTGACGCAATAGTGAAGGGGGTTGCCTACAGAAAGATTGACGACAAAAAGCTGATTGACGACCTGATGGGCAAGAATGAATCAGAGATCAAAGAGTACATAAAGAACATGAACGGCATAGCTTCGGCAAAGGTCTCCTTGTCTCCATTCTGGGTCAGGAGAATACCGACAAAGAAAGATAAGGTGAGCTTAGAGGTAAGCTACTAATGGTGCTTAACCCCGTACGAAGTCTAGCTCATGCCCAGAGGCATGAGTCCGAAGGACCTTGGCTAGTAGGTAGGCTACTTCGTACGGGGTTGACTCCATAAAGAAACTTTGCTACCATAGAAAAACGCATTCTAAATGCGCTTTTAATTGGCTGTAAAGTTAAACCCTAAATTGACTAATCAACAGAAGGAAAAAGTTAACGGCCTGGTTCTTGAGGCTCTGCCCGACACAACTTTTAAGGTTAAGTTGGAGGATGGGAAAGAGGTTCTGGCCTATCTTGCCGGAAAGCTGAGGTTGAATTACATAAAAGTAATGATAGGGGACAGAGTTACGCTGGAGCTTAGTCCGGACGGTTTAAGGGGGAGAATAGTCAGGAGATTGTAATAATATTAGCCCTCCTTCGCTAAAGCTACGGAAGGGCACTTCTT
>OBEQ010392157.1_pt1 | contig 12184 bp, 11 predicted proteins | sample 1670901 | NCBI WGS metagenome assembly OBEQ01 (sample SAMEA104232315, study PRJEB22302) | groundwater metagenome | biome: forest; feature: aquifer; material: groundwater | place: USA | collected 2011-08-07 | depth 5.4 m | reverse complement strand
TGCGCAGCACCTCCGGCGCGCCGAGCCGGGGTCATTAATCATGCGAGGAGCGTGGAGTTGCGTAGCAACTCCGGAGCGACGAGCCTAACTAGGGGGTGCCGTGGATCGAAATGGAGTCGCCGCCCTGTTCCTTCACCTGGTACATGGCTTCGTCGGCGCGTTGGATGAATTCCTTGACGGCCTGGGGGACTTCCTTGTTCTCGTCGGCGGGGAGGAATTGGGCGATGCCGATGGAGAGCGAGGTCGGCTCCACGCGCAATTTGCGGAAGGCGGACAGAATACGATCGCAGATGACCTTGGCGCCTTCGGCCTTGGTGTCCGGCAGGAGCAATACGAATTCGTCGCCGCCGTAGCGATAGGCCGAATCCATCTCTTGGCGGATTTCGTTGAGGAAGACGTTGCCCAGCATCACCAGCAGATGATCGCCGGCCTGATGACCTTTGGTGTCGTTGTAGATCTTGAACTTGTCCACGTCGATGAGGGCGATGGAGACGGGGCGGTTGGGGAAACGTTTTTGCGCGCGGATCAGACGGCCCAGCTCCGCGTTCAGATGGCGTACGTTGTACAGTCCGGTGAGGCTGTCGGTGATGACCAGGCGCAGCAATTGTTCGTTCTTCTCCTGCAGCTGGCTTTCCAGCTGCTTGCGCTTGGAGATGTTGCTGCAATTGAACACTTCGCCGATGACTTCCTTGTCGCGGTTGAGCATGCGGGTGACGCTCAGGGAGATCCAGATGTCCTCGCCCGAGTCGGCCTGCTTGATGAGAAGTTCCGGGGCCTCCGCGGAACCATGCTCGTCCACGCGCGCGAGCAGGGCGGAGATTTCCACCGGGCTGGCGAACAGGGCATGCACTTCCTTGCCCAGCACGTCCGTCTGGGACATGCCGAAGGCGCGTTCGGAACCGCGGTTGAACTTGAGGATGCGGTGCTCCACGTCCGTGGTGAAGATGATGTTGCCGGAGTTGGTGATGACGGATTCGAAGTACCAGGCCTTGGCTTCAAGGCGTTTCTGCTTGAGGGTGTAGACCTGGAGGTCCTCGAGGTAGGTCCCGGCGGTCTTATGCAACCAGACGGCGAGGGCCGCCATTGTCGCGCCGACCAGATATCCGAGCACGGGATGGAAACGATGGGCGAGATACGTCCCGCCCAAGGAAAAGCCAGTTACGAGTACATAGGCCAGGGAGGTCTGCCATCCCCGTTTTCCGATCAACATCACGTAGGCTGATTTTACCTTTCGGGGCCGTCTAAAGCAACTCAAGATGCGGCCGGAAGATGCGATTATCCGGTTTCACGGTGCCGCAGCCTGGACTTCTTCGCGGATGGCCGACTCCAGACGGGACAATCGGGCGGTGAGATGGGCGCGCAAGTCGCCCACGGGAAGGCCGTTACCGGCGATGCGGTAGGCTTCCCATATCAGGCTGGTCTGGGTTTCTTCCGCCCATTCCCGCTCGGCCAGCGCCAGGGCGGCGAGGTTTTCCGCATCCGGCCGGGAGGCTGACACGGTAAGGATCCGGCGCAGCTTGTCGCGCGGTTCATTGCGCACCGGGTTGGTTTTTTGCGCTTGGGCTTGCGGTCGATCCGCTTCCCGGTCCAGGGTCCGCAGCAAGCGCTCGGCCCGTTCCAGGTTGGGATGGGGTTGCCGTTTTCGATCGTGCAGGACCTGCATGCGCCGATCCGGGTCCCAGCCGGTTTCCCACAGGGCGAATCCGGGCGGCGGCGTTCCTTCCAACAGGTACTCGGCCACTTCCTCCGCCCGCAAGTGTGCCAGTCCCGGATGTTCTTTGGCGAAGGCCAGATCGGGATGCGGTTGCACATCGGTCTGGATGATGACATGGCCTTTGCCGTAAGGTCCCGTCTCCACGGGGTTGGAGGCGCCGAACAGGCTCAGGGTGGGCGCGCCGGCAGCGGCGGCCAGATGCATGGCCACGGTATCTCCGCTGACGACCATGCGGGCATGGGCACAGACCCACGCCGCTCCCGGCAAGGTAGTGGTTCCGACGCAGTCGACGACGGCGGAGCGGAGGCCGGGATCCATGCCTGACAGGATGCGATCCATCATGGGGCGGTCTTCGGGGGCGCCCGTGAAGGCGAGGGTGAAGCCGGCGCGAGCGCAGCGCGTGGCAAGGCCGGACCAATGGGATTCCGGCCAGCGTTTGCCCGGCCAGGCGGATCCCGGATGGAAGGCCAGGTACTCTCCTGGGACCAGCAGCTTGGCCGCGTCCGGACGGATCAAGGGCGGAAGGATGGAGGCGGCGTTTTCGGCCCGGCGTTGCGGGAGCTTACGCTGCGTAGCGGCTCTGCTCACTTGGGCGGTCACGCGATGCTGTGTCGCATTGAATGCATTCTCGGGCGAAGAATCCCGTGCGATACCCAGTTCGGTTGCATGCACCGCATCCGCTGGGTGGTCGTCGGGGTGAGAAAGCCCGCGGGTGATGGCGCGGACGTAGATATCCACCGCGTGCCATGCGTTCCCGGCCCGATCGGCGGGAATGGCGGCCAGGTGTTCCAGAAAGCGGGATTTAACCTGGTAGTTACGGTCCGCGACGAACTCGAGGCCGATTTTCCGATCCGCTTCGACGAAAGACTGGATCAGGCCTCCCCACCGCTCCTGGAAAAGATTCGCGGAGAGCCGATAGCGCACCGATCCCAGGTCCGACAGGAAGGCTTCCATGCGCGCCAGCACGCCGGGGGAATCGCCCGCATTCCACGCAGCCTTCAATGCGCGTTTGGGGAGGACAAGGGTTTTCCGGATCAACGGACTGCCTTGGACCAGATCGAGGCATTCCTCGCCTACGAGATAGTCCACGTCCAGACCCGGAAAGTCCGCCTTGACGTGGCGGATGGCCTGCAGGGCCATGACCACGTCGCCGGGATTATGGGGAAGGATGACCAGAAGCGCCCCCGCGCCGGAAGCGGTCACGGCTCCCCGTACTTTCTTTCTTTCCGGGTCTCCTGGCCGGTCAGCATCAGGGCCAGGAGGGCGATCCGTTCCGCGCGGGACAGGGGTTCGCCTTTGGCCAGTTTGACCTCGGCCTGTCGCGCCTGTATCTCCACTCCGCCCGGTTCCATCGCTTCCAAGCATGGCATTTTTCAACGCGGAAAAACAAGCCGCGGAGCGGCGCGCGGAGTCCGGAAATGTTCCCGAGCGCCGGTAAAAGACTCGGATTTCCTTTGGCAAGCCGGGCCTTTCCTGCTAATTTTCCCGCTATGCCCAGATACTCCATCGCGTTCATCACTCCCAAACCCTCTTTGATCCACCAGGTGGTGGAGATGGACTCGCGTGAATCGGCGCTGCGTTTCTTTTTCAACCAATTCGTAAGCCACGGATACTCCCAGGACTCCGAAGGGTTCAGCTACTTCAAGGAGGATTTCTCCGACGCGGAGAACCCCCTGGGCAGCATGTTGGAGATCTGAAGGCCGCTCCTTACACTCAACATTTGCGCAACTTTCAGTCAACCTTCCCTCAACCCTCGCGAAGCCTATGACTGCCAAGAAAACCGTCGGCGTACTGATGGGCGGCATTTCGCCCGAGCATCCGGTGTCCCTGGTCTCGGGATCGGGCATGCTGAAGAACCTGGACGCCGACAAGTACGTCGGCTTCCCCATTCTCATCTCCAAGGACAATACCTGGACCTGGCCTTCGCCGCCTTCCGCGACGTCCGCCGCATCCACCTATGGCGTCGATTCATCGGAGCAAGCCGCGGCCTTCATCGCCGCTCCTCCCGCCGGCTGGCACGCCGCCCGCTTTCCGGACTTCCAGGTCTTTCCCCGTTGCGATATCATGCTCATCGGCCTGCACGGCGTGGGCGGCGAGGATGGCCGGCTGCAGGGCTTTTTCGAACTGGCGGGCCAGCCGTATACCGGCAGCGCCAGCCTGGGTTCCGCTTTGGCGATGGACAAGATCACGGCCAAGCGCATCTACCAGTCCGCGGGCATTCCCACCGGCCGCTATCGCGTGCTGGCCAGGCAGGAATATGCCGGCGGCCGCGCCTCACTGGAAAAGGAATTCGGATATCCCGTCGTGCTGAAGAACCCGCAGGGGGGATCGAGCATCGGCATGGGCATCGCGCGCAACGCTTCTGAACTGGATGCCCTGATCTTGTCTTTGGGCGCGGATTCGGATCGCTTGCTTATCGAGGAATTTCTCCCGGGGCGCGAAGGCACCTGCGGCGTGATCGCCAATTTTCCCGCCGTCCCGCCCACGGAAATCCGCCCCATCCAGGATGGCTTTTTCAATTTCGAGGCCAAGTACAAGCCCGGCCGAACCGAGGAAATCACGCCCGCCGGCTTTCCGCCGGAAGTCATCGCTGAAATGCAGTCCCTGGCGGCCCGCTGCCATGAGGCTTTGCAGCTCTCCGTCTACAGCCGGACGGATTTCATCTATGCCCCGCCTCGCGGGCCGGATCGTGGATCGGATCTCGGATCGGATCACGAAACGGATCACGAAACGGATCACGAAACGGATCACGAAACGGATCACGAAAGAAAAGGCGGAAGCAAGGGGGGGCTGTTCGTTCTGGAGACCAACAACCTGCCGGGGTTTACGCCCACCTCCCTGCTGCCCCAGGCCGCGGCCCATGCCGGTCTCAGCTATTCCGGCCTGCTCACCAAGGTCATCGAAGAAAGCTTTGCCAAATACCGCTGAAGCCGCTGGTCCGGCGAAGTCAACGGGGCCCGTAGTGCCCGCAACACCGGTTCCGCCATCAGATCCGGCGGCATCCCGATGAAGAACCTCACCCTCGTCCTCGATCTCTCCGCCTCCCTTTCCATCGGCTTGGTGGACGCAGAAGGCAAGACGGTGGCCCACCGCATCAAGGAACAAGGGACCCGGGGCGAAACCGCCCATGCCCTGTTGGAAGAATGCCTCATCGAGGCGGGCCGCGGCGTGGCGGATATCGCCGATCTGTGCGTGGGCGTGGGCCCCGGCAGCTTTACCGGCATCCGCGTGTGCGCGGCCATGGCCCAAGGACTGGCTTTCGCGGAGCGCTTGCCTTTGTATCCATTTTCCTCCTTGGCCGGCATTCTTGCCGGCATTCCCAAAAAAGCCGGTGGCGAGGAAGGTAAAGCGGTCGCGGCGATAGCGGGCGCTTCCACCGTTCCCGCAACAGGCATCGCCATCGCCGCCATCGCCGCCAACGGCGGTCGCTACTTTGTGCGCCGCTCCGATCCGGAATCCGAGGCGCTGCTTTCCGCCGACGAACTGTTCGCCCTGGGCGCTCCGGACACGGTGCTGTTCACCGCCGGGGCCTTTCCCGATCGGGAGCGCATGCGTCCGGCCTTCGCCGCCCTGGAGCGCCACGAAGAGACCGCGGATTTCTCCCGCATGGCGGCTCTCGCCCGCGCGGGCAAGCCCGTGACCGACGGGGTTCTCCGGCCCAATTACCTGATGGCTTCCGCCGCCGAGGAGAAGCGCCGCTCCGGGGAAACGCCCAAGTGACGGTATCCTGCGTGCGACCCATGCTGCGCGCGGATCTGCCCGCGGTCCTGGCCATCGAGGTCCAAGCCAATCCCGTGCCCTGGATGGCGGTGGACTTCGATGCCTTTCTCCGGGAGCCCGTTCAGCTTTCCGTCCCGTATCAGGAACCCGCCGGCCAAGGTATTGTCGCGGCTCCCGGCCTTTCCGTCGGCGCGGGCCGCGCCTCTGGGCCGATGGGATGGGTCTGGGCCAATCCCGAGGTGCAAGGATTCGCCTGCGTCGTGGCCGCGGCCGACGAGGCGGAGCTGCAATCCATCGCGGTGGCTCAGGATCGCTGGGGCAGGGGAGTGGGATCGGCCCTGATGGAGGTCCTATGCGCATGGGCCCGCGAGAACGGCTTCCTGAATCTGCACCTGGAGGTCCGGGAGGGCAATGTCCGGGCCAGGGAGTTCTATGCGCGCTGGGGCTTCGCGCCCTCCGGCCGGAGGGCCAAATACTATCGGGACAACGCCGAAGCCGCGGTGCTCATGTCCAAGACCTTATTGGAGACCGGGGAGGCCCGGGAAGGCAAGGGCGCATAGGAGAGGCCCGGAAGTATTTCTAAATTGGGAGGCCCGCTCCAGCCCAGGCCGGGCGGATCGAACTCACCTGAATATTGGGAGCCTGCATGTCCAAGGCCATACTCACCACACGTCACGGCGATATCACCATCGAATTCCTTCCGGAAGTCGCGCCCAACCACGTCAAGAATTTCATCGACCTGGCCAAGAAGGGGTTCTATGATAAAACCCTCTTCCACCGCGTCATTCCCGACTTCATGATCCAGGGCGGCGACCCCCTGAGCAAGAACGCCGACAAGCGTCTGCACGGCACCGGTGGTTCGGACAAGAACGTAAAGGCGGAATTCTCCAAGACCCCGCACCTGCGCGGCGTGGTGTCCATGGCGCGCTCCGCCAGCCCGGATTCGGCATCCTCCCAGTTCTTCATCGTCGTGGCCGACTCGTCCCACCTGGACAACCAGTACACCGCGTTCGGCAAGGTCACTGCCGGCCTGGACGTGGTCGACAAGATCGTCGCCGAAGAAACCGATCACCGCGACAACCCCCTGGAGCCGGTCTCCATGACCGTCAAGGTCGAAGAGTGAGAGCATCGGCCGGATCCGCATCTGCGTCAAGACCTAGGCGCGGGCCGTGCCGATAAGGCCCCGCACACCCCAGCGTGCGGCCCGTCCGGGCCTGCTGCGGCATTGGACCCTGTGGGTCTGGTTTGCCTTGGCGCTGGTATTGTGCGTGGGCGGCGTCTCCCTTTGGAAATCCGGCCGCTGGCTCATCCACGAGGACCCTTATGAACATGCGCGCTGGGCCGTGGTTCTTGGCGGCGAGTCCCGGGATCTTGAGCGTAGCGACGCCGCCATCCGCCTGTACCACGAGGGCAAGATCGACACGATCATCCTGTCCACGACGCGGATTTTCAAGAACCGCTACATCAGCGAATTCCTGGTGGACTATTACGTGCAGCAGGGCGTGCCCCGGGACCGCATCTTCGAGTTCCGTCAGGATGCCTATTCCACCCAGGAAGAGGCTCGCCTGTTGGTCCGGCAATTCCGGCTCATGAACCTGGACTCGGTGCTCATCATCACCAGCACCTTCCACACGGCCCGTTCGCGCCGCATCTTCCGCAAACTGTCCGGAGGCTATCCCGTGGTCAAGATGACCGCGGCGGACTACAACGTTTACGACCCCAACGCCTTCTGGTCCAACCGGGAAAGCCTCAAGCTCTGGTTCGATGAATGGGTCAAATCCTTTTTCACGATGCTCGAACTCGCGAAGGACAAGCCCGTAACGGAAAAGGCCGAGTTCCAAGGGCTCACGCCGGACATCTGGTCCTCCCGCACCCCCGCCGAATTTCCCGCGCCCACGACCTCGCCTGCCGCCGATTCGATCCATGCGCCGGCCGTCAAGAACGATAGCGCCGAGGCGCAGCCTTCCTCCGCCACGGATAGCGCCAAGGAGGGTTCCGCCGGAACCGTCGAGGCGAAAGCGGAACCGAAAACCGCTCTGGATTCCGCCGTGGCCGCCAAGGCCGATTCCCTCAAGGTGCGCCAGGACTCGGTCAAAGCGCATAAAGATTCCCTGAAGGCGAAGGCAGCGGAGGAAAAGGCCGCTGCCGCGGCCAAGGAAGCGGAAAAGAAAATCGAAGCCAAGGAAGCGGAAGTAAAGAAGTCCGGGGCCAAGACCGAAGCCAAGTTGGAGGCGAAAGCCGCGGCGAAGGATTCCGTGGCCCGGAAAACCCTGCCCCGCGCGCCCAAGAAGCCCTCCGCGCCTGTGGCAAAGGCGGAATCCAAGGACGCCAAAAAAGCCGCGACTCCCGCCAAGGAGTCCTCCAAGTCTTCGGACAAGAAGACAGAAAAAACCAAGTTAAAGAAAAAAGAGTAGTAAGGCACCTTCGCTAGGGAGTTGCAAAGCAACTCCACGCTCGGTGCTTTTAAAAGCCTAACACGGCACCTTCGCTAGGGAGTTGCAAAGCAACTCCACGCTCGGTGCTTTTAAAAGCCTAACACGGCACCTTCGCTAGGGAGTTGCAAGGCAACACCACGCTCGGCAGTTTTTAAAGACTGGTTAAGCAACTCGTTCGCGGGAATATCTTGGCGATAAAAAAGCCGGCCATCCCTGGGGACGGCCGGCTCATCGTTCCAGAGACTGATCCAGCCCGCGGCTATTTGCTGGCTACCGCAACCAGGTTGGCGAACAGGGCGTCCGCCAACGCGTTCTTGCCCAGCTTGCCGAAGATATCGAACTGGTAAAAGATCACCTTGCCCTTGCCCACCGCCATGGTCGCGATGTCCGCGCCCCAGCGCAGTTTGTTCTTGGCCTGGCCGTTGGTCAGCAGGTTGATGCTGCCGGCCCCGACCACGAAGTTGGGATGGGACTCCAGGCTCCAATACGGCATGACGTCCGCATAGGTCTGGTCCAGGATGCAGTTGTTGGGCAGATCCTTGAACTCCGGCCCGCCCATGGCGTAATGGAAGCTGCCGAAGGAGCTGCCGGAGGAACGGAAGCAGGTGATTTCCGTGGGCAGCACTTTCATGGAATTGAGCAGGCGCGCATCTTCTTCCGACACGTTCCCGAGGATGATGGTCCCTCCCGCAGCGAGCTTGTCGAAGCGCTTGCGGATGGATCCCTCCACCAGGGTCGAAATATCCGCGATCACGCAGATGTTCGCGTCCGGGTTGGTGAAGCTGTTGACCGTATCCGGGAAGTTACCCAATACGCTGACCAGTTTGAGGGGAACCTCCAGCTTGGTTTCCGGCGGCACCAGGAAGACCTCTTCCGTGCGGGCCATCTCCTTGTTGTTCTTGGAGAGGTTCAGGTCGAAGGTGAACCGCCCCTTTTCGAAGCCGACCGGGAACTTGAAGCGCCCGACCAGGTTGACTCCGATCTTGGCCTTGCCCGGCAGGGATTCCTGATGCCAGATGCGGCCGTTGGGGCCTTTGACGCGGAGCAGCAGGCCGTAGTCGCCCAGATGCCCGTCGTTGACCATGTGGATCTTGATGGCGGCGGAGGTGCCGATGTACGGCGTGCGATCCTCGGCCTCGGCGATGACGTGGATGGGCCGGTTGACCTTCTTGACCGCTTCCAGGGAGGCCTTGGGCTTGCGCTGCCAGTTGACCATGCCCGAGAGATGGGAACCGTAATCGCCCCAGGTTTCGAGCACGTAGCCGGACACCTGCGGGTTGATCAGGAACGCTTCGATCTGCTTGGAGATGCCCTGGCGCGCGACCGCGGAGGCCTCCTTCCAGAATCCGTCCGCGTCCTTGAACATGGTGATGTTCTTGTCCTTGAGCACCTGGGTCAGCTCCGCGTTCAGCTTCTGCAGATCCTTGTACTCGGAATGGCCGGAGAATTTCTTGTAGGCTTCCAGCATTTCCGGGATGCCTTCCGGCGAGGACGTGCCCAGGCCGTCGACCAGGACCTTTCCGTCCAAATCGTCCTTGAGATAGTTGTAGCGCTCCCAGAAGGACTTGCTTCCGTGGATGCCGTCGGCCACGGCCTTGCCGTCCTTGGACGAGCAATACGCGGACAACAAGGTATAGGTCTTGACCGAGACCGGGAAGCCGATCTTGAGGCGATGGGATTCGAAGGCGCTGATGGTCGCGGCGATGGGTTCGTACACCTTGCCGAGATCGATCTTGCCGCCGCCCTGGCTGTCCATGGACACCGAGCCCAGGTTGGAGAAGATGGGGCGGGTAGGATCCAATTCCGCGGCGTAACGCAGCAGCTTATTGCCGTTCTCCAGCACCATGGATCCGTTTTCAGAGCCGATGACCCAGCCGAAGATGGAGGGATGATGCCCGTCATGATCGATAAGGGTTTGGAGCTGTTGCTTCAGATTCTCAAGGCCTTCCTTGCTGGACTTCTGGTTGAAGCACGTGGTCTCCTGCAACACCAGCAGGCCGATTTCGTCGCACACGTCCAGGACTTCCTTGGGAAGCGGGGCGCCGCCGGAACGGAGCAGGTTGAAGCCGGACTCCTTGATGAGCACGAGTTCCTTGCGCACTTCGAAATCCGCCGGCGGGGTGCCGTGCAGGAAAGGGAAGAACCACGGATAGGTCACGCCCTTGATCTTGACGGGGTGATGGTTGAGCTTGAAGGAGCCCTTCTCCACGTCCGCGCTGCGCATGCCGAAGCGGGCCTCGACGGTGTAGGAGGCGGCCAGGGTCACCTTGATCTTGTAGAGCAGGGGTTCGTGCAAGTGCCAGACTTTGCCGTTCTCGAGCTGCACGGTCACGCCGAAGCTGCCGTTTTCCTTCTCGAGCTTGACGCTCTTGTTCACGATGCCGGTGTCGCCGTCGGGACTGGTGATCTCGAAGGTGATCTCGGCCTGGAAATTCTTGGGGTTCCAGAACTTGGTCTCGATGGTCAGGCGATCGGCTTCGAAATCCGGAAAGCAGTTGACCGAACGAATGCCGGCCTTGCCGACCATGTACAGCTCCACGTCCCCGGTGATGCCGGCGAACGGACCGCGCAGGAAGGGGCCGCCCAGGGCCAGCTCCGCGGAGGAGTTGTCGCCGATTTTGCCTTGGCGATCCAGGGTCTGTACGCGCACGGTGAGGACGTTGTTCTCGCCGATTTTCACGGCTTTGGAGCCGTCCACTTCGAATTGCACGTGGCCGCCCATATGGGTGCCCAGTTCTTCGCCGTTCAGCCACACCGTGGCGTAGTGCTGGATGGAGCCGAAACGGATGAAGAAGCGCTTGGGGGATTCCTTCTTGTCGACGATGAAATCCTTGAAGTAATACGCTATATGCGCATTCTCCTCATTGGATTCCATGTTCCAGACGTGGGGGAGGGTGGCTTTCTTGGTCTGCGCCGGCTTTCGCCGGTACCACTGGTCTATGAGGCCGGCGTCGACCGCATCAAAGCTGAAATCCCAGGCGCCATCCAACTTTACGATAGTGGCCATATCACTCCCTGATCAGGATAAACAGACAAAACCCGCGAAAATAGCGTGAAATAGGGAGAAGAACATAGTAAATAAGCCCGATTTTGGCCTTAAGTGGCTCGTCGCTAGTGAGTTTGCAGTTGTAGTTGTCGACCGGGTGGCTCACAGCCCCTGATGGGCTGTTCGCAGGGCAAACTCAACGCTCCTCGCATTTAAATGCAGGTGGCTCGTCGCTAGTGAGTTCGCAGTTGTAGTTGTCGACCGGGTGGCTCACAGCCCTTGATTGGCTGTTCGCGGGCCAAACTCAACGCTCCTCGCATTCAAATGGGGTGGGGAACCCCGCGCGTTACCGACCCAACATGAGCATGTACCAGGCGATAACCTGATTGCCGAAAAAAGCGGAGAGGATCACGCCCACGCAGATATACGGGCCGAAGGGGATGTGCCTATGCTCGTCCAGTTTGCGGAGGAAAATCATGGGAAGGCCCACTACGCTGCCCAGCAGGGACGCGAATATCAATCCGAACAAGGCGATGGGCGCGCCGAACAAGGCTCCGGCCATGGCGATCAGCTTTACGTCCCCCAGACCCATGGCTTCCTTTTTCAGGACCAGGGACGCCGCGAATCCCACCAGCCACAGGAAGCCGCCCGCCGCCGCCGCTCCGGTGAAGCTTTGCACCGGCGTCTGCCCCCCGGGAATGAAGGACAGGCCCAGGCCCAATAGGATGCCGGGATAGGTCAACAAATCAGGGATCAGGAAATGCCGGAAGTCGATGACGAATATGGGGATGGAGGCAAGGGCCAGAAAGGTGACGCCGATCTTGAAATCCAGAGGGAGCACGTCGCCGAGGGTCAGGAAGAACCAGGCGCACAGCGCGGCGGTAATCCCGGTAACGGCTTCGACGATGGGGTATTGCTTGCTGAGGGCGATGCCGCAGGATTTGCATTTCCCCCGCAGCAGCAACCAGGCGATCACGGGTACGTTCTCGTAGAATTTTATCTGATAGCCGCAACCCATACAGCGCGAAGGCGGCCATACCACGGATTCCCCGCGCGGCATGCGGTAAATGACCACGTTGAAGAACGATCCGATCATCAAGCCGAAGAGGCCGCCGAATATCGTTCCGAGTATTGGGGGGATGGGTGGGTAGTCCATGGGTCTACCGGGTAGAAGTCAAAACGCAAAATGCAAAATTCAAAATGCAAAACTTAGGAAGGGCGCCTGCGAACAGCCCAAAAAGTTGTAGAAATCGACTGGGTGGCTCCCAACCCTTGATGGGTTGTTCGCGGGCTGTGAGCCGGGAGCGAGCGCTCGCGAGCGGTGTTGAC
>OBEQ012338603.1_pt1 | contig 12188 bp, 10 predicted proteins | sample 1670901 | NCBI WGS metagenome assembly OBEQ01 (sample SAMEA104232315, study PRJEB22302) | groundwater metagenome | biome: forest; feature: aquifer; material: groundwater | place: USA | collected 2011-08-07 | depth 5.4 m | reverse complement strand
GAGCCCCACGGCTTTACAGCCGTGGTACCTCCACGCTTCGGCGAAATCCCGCCGAAGCATCCACGCCAAAATGCGGCGGGATTATCCCTCGCATTCATCCTCCCGCCAGAGGCGGGGGGTTTTCTGCGAAGGCGGGATAAAATCCCCATTGCGCTTAACAGGCGTGCAATCTAAACTATACAGTTCATGATGACAAGCACACAAACCTCTCGCCATCGCTTTCCACTTTTCTCGATCACTTTAGGCGTGCTTCTGAGCGCGGTTCTGCTCCCTTTCAGCCACTTTATCGGATTCGATGGCATCTTCTATGCCCGCATGGGAGAGAACATCCTATCGGGTAGGGGCATCTCGGTCAATCCCGGCGAGCCGTACACTAGTCATGGTTTCTTCTATGCCCTACTGCTTGGTCTTGTGAATCTCTTATTCCGTGACAGCGAACTTTCCGGACACCTTGTTTCCATTCTTGCCTTCTCCCTTGCCGTGATTCCCCTTTTCCTTCTTTCAGAAACCATCTATGGCCGCAACACAGCGAGCTGGATATCTTTTCTTTATGTCACGCATGGTTTTCTCCTGATCCACTCGAATATGGTGCTCACGGAACCTCTGTTCACGTGTCTCATCCTGCTTGAGGTCTATTTTGTTCAGAAAGCTATATGGAATCAAAGACTTTCCCTTTCTGGCGGAATCGCGATCGGTATCATATCAGGTCTTGCGTATCTCACCCGACCCGAAGGCCTTTTTTTCTATCTTGCATCGGTGTTTGCCCTCTTTCTGTTCTCCACAGGACCCTTACTCGCGAAGAGCCGCATCCTTTCCGCTTCCGTGCTCACATTCGCTCTCTTTTTTCTTCCTCTTACGGTATTCCACTTTCATCACAGCGGGAGAATGCAGCTCAGCAGCGGCGTCGCAGAAAATCTCATTATGCGGCAACTTGATCTTTCGCATCCGAACGCATTCCCAGAGGCGAAGAAAATCTTCGAGGGGCTCACGGAGGACAAATCCCGTCTCAAGATGGATGAGCTCAAGGAAAGTTTCCGTCTCTCAGACTACCTGACGAAGGATAACGCTGCCCTCCTGCGCTCTTTTTTCCCATCCCTCTTTTGGCGCCTGTTAGGCATACAGCCCTATTTGTATGGAGGGCTCGGACTCCTTCTGATAGGAGCAGGACTCTTTCATGCACCGTGGGATCAGCAGCGGAAACGCGCGGAGGCGGTCTTCCTGATTTATTTGTTGACGTTCCTCCCGCAGGCATTCGGCTTCTTTCAAAACAAAAGGTATTACGCTTATTTGCCCTTTTTGCTTATCTGGATCGGACAGGGGATTACCGCCACAACGCTTTGGACCCGGCAAACCTTTTCGGTAAGTGCAAGAGTCTCCTCGCGTCTCGGATGGACCTTCTGCCTGGCGCTCGCCTTTGCCTCGGGCCTTTACCTCCACCGGACCTACACCCAGACCCAATTGCCTTTCGAGTATAAAGAGTTAGGCCTGTGGATGAAGGGAAACATACCCGATATCGCAGAGCAATTTGTCGTATCCAGACATCCTTCGGTCAATTTTTACGCCGGTGCAAAGATCCTACATCCTCCGTTTTTTCTCCCTTACGTCGAGCGATTCGACGATCTTTTAACCTACATGCGTCATCAGAAAGCACGATACTTTGTGGTGAGCGACGATCTGGAGGTCCCCGCGCTGGACGCTTACCGTTTTCTGCTGGATGAATCCAAACCCCCGCCCTTTGGGATTTTGCGCAAGCACACCGTGACCGGAATGAGAAAATTAATTCTCTATGAACTCCTTAGGAGCGAGGAAGGGTGATAGTCTTCTTAGCCGTTGCCCTTTTTTTCTTCCTAACCCTCATTCCCTACTGTCTTTTTGAGTCGGTACAGCTGGTTTATCTTCTCCACGCTTTTCACAAAGTGCGACCCGATCTCTGGAGTCGGGACTGGTACATCACCCAGACACAGGATCCGCATCCTTTTTTCAGCTCCGTGGTAGCACTCTTTTATTCCTTGCAGGTACTGCCACAAGCTTTTTTCTGGATACATGTGATTCAATTTGCCCTACTTGCGCTGGGTATTTTTCGCCTGTGCCGTCTTCTCACCGCAGATCCAAGAATACCTTTTCTCGTTTCTCTCTTCCTTCTGCTTTATTTCCCGGACGGCCTCGGTCAGTCGACGCTGTACAGCTCGATTGTCCAGCCGACTGAATTGGCGGTTCCGTTTTATCTGCTTTCCGTATGCTCCATGTTCGAAGGAAAGCCCGCAGCTGCTTTTGCCTTGCTCGGATTGAGCGGGCTTTTCCACGTGCACTTTGCCACCAATGGTTTGATCGTTCTAACAGCCTTTTATGCTTTTCAAAAGTACACTTCTCGTCGTACCCTACTTGGCGGCTTGGCTCTTTTTGTTCTTCTGGCAAGTCCCAATCTTATCCCCATCCTCAAGAACTTTTCTTTCGCTGAACCCCTTCAGTCTCCAGGCATCTTCAAGATCTTCTTGAACTTCCGCTCACCGCATCATTATCGCCCCTCAACCTTTGAACTTTCTCATGCTTTCCGTACACTCTTTCCTGTTTTTTTCCTTCTCATTGCTGATCGGTGGCTCGAAAAAAAAACCTCCCTCCTATCCGCACGCGTCTTCACCGCCGCCGTTCTTATCCTGTGCGCCACGGCCGTGGCCTTTACTGAGGGGTTTTTAGTTCCCTTCATCGCTCGATTCTTCTTTTTCAGACTCTCACCCTTTGTCCTTCTGATCGGACTGGTCTCGCTCGCTTCGGTCTTGACCCGCGATCTTTATCTTAAACGGACCGGAGCAGGCTTCATGTGTGTGACAACGCTTGTTATTCTCTTCCTCGAGAGAGACTCGAGGCTTTTCATTCCTTTATCGCTGCTTCTGATTATCATCTGGGTATGGCGGGCCAAGATGTTTGCACATCCGCCGCAAAGTGTCACCGAACTCCTCATGCCAGCTACCGCCTTCTCGATGACTGCTGTCCTCTTCGTTCTAGACAAGAGAACGCTGGAATTTCTGATTCTTGCTAGCCTCGCCTCGGTTCTGATTCTCATCTTGAAAATGGATTGGAGAAACACCCCAGGTCGTGTGGCAGCGTGCACTTTAATCCTGGCCCTTCCAACAACTGTCCTCCATTGGGCGTATCCGAAGCGGCTGCACTTTCATCCGATCGAAATCCAACCGGCACCCCGGTTCCTTCAGGAAAACAAGCCTCTTGCGGGGGCTATGTCCTGGATGCGTAATCATACGGACAAGAACGCACTCCTTTTGAGTCCTCCTTATCAGAATGGAATCCGATTCTTTACCGAAAGGTCTATCGTTGCAGACTTCCAAGCGCACGGATACCGTGCAAGCGAATTTACGGCGTGGAAAGATCGACTCGAAACCATGACCCGAACCCGCGGTCTTGAAGATATGCTGGGCAATCTGGAGCACAGAGAGTCTCAGAGTTCGTTTCTAAGAAAAAAATACCTCGGTCTCAAAACCAATGACGTGGAGAAGATTGCACAGGGATATGGCGCAGATTACTTCATGACCGAATCAAGTTATCCCGAAAGGAAACTTCTCGAGCAGAGGGGCCATACACTCGCCTTCCAAAACTCATCTTATCTTATTTTCCGTTTGAATCCAAACCCATGACGCAATTCTCTATTGTCATTCCTGTTTTCAACGAAGAGCACTGTCTTAATGCTCTTTGGGATCACCTCGGGGCTGTGCTCAGACAAAATGGTTTGGAAAGCGAGATCATCTTGGCTGACGATCACAGCACGGACCGGACTTGGGAAATCATCCAATCGCTGAACCATCTGGATGCACGTATCAAAGGAATCAGGCTTGCACAACATGGCGGACATCAACTGGCAGTCTTTGCTGGTCTTCAGGTGTCTTCGGGCAACACCGTGATCACCATGGACGGTGATCTTCAGCATCCCCCCGAGAAAATACCGGATCTTATCCGTGCATGGCAGAACGGCAGTGACCTGGTGTACGGTTTCAAGACCCATCAAGAGGGAAGAGGCTGGTTTAAGAAATTCTTGAATCACCTCTTTCACCAATTGCTCTCGCTAAGAATAGGCATAGCGCTGCATCCCGATACGAGTGATTTCCAAATTATGGACCGATCTCTGGTCGAAAAAATCAAGGTATCGTGGCGCCCCTCTATTTTCCTGAGGGCGTGGATTCATTACCGAGCCCAAAGCCGCCACGGGATACCTTTCCAGGCGGAGCGCAGATATCACGGTAGAACGCGGCACAACTTCCTTTCCCTCCTGGGGCTTGGCCTGCGTTCTTTGATTTTCTTCCCCTCCGTTCAATCAGACTCTCCTCCGCCTGATCAATCTGCTCACTGGACCCGTTATTATCAAATCGAGGCGGCAACTGGTTTTGATCACAAGCTGTGTTCGAACGATGCCCTGCTTTAAGCCCTTTAGTCCAAGGTTGGCGTGTTTGAGGTACAAATGAAACTTCTCCGAATTCTCTTTTTTTGGGTTTTTACTGTTTGCCTTTTGGGAGAAACTCTGACACGCATTTTTATCCCGATGGATCCAAAGAAAATCTCGATCGACCGAACCTTTCAGCACCCCTACATACGCACTCACTGGGTGCCTGGTTTCCAGAGCACTTACAGTATCGAAGGCATCGGCGGTCAATCGGGCACCATGGAATTCAAAATCAACGAATTCGGATTCCGCTCGCGATCTATGAAAACAGCTCAGAAACCCGATCACACCCAGCGTCTATTCTTCCTGGGAGGTTCCACCACGGAATGCGTGTATCTGGCTGAAGAAAAAACCTTTGCATCCCTTGTAGAAAAGAAGCTGCGTGATGCATTTCCGAACCAGAAATTTGAAGCGGTGAATGCAGGAAGCAGCTCGTATCTCGCGGCCGATGCCTTCGTATTCTTCGTGTATAAGGTTCTTTACTTTCAACCCGACATGATTTTCGTCATGTTGGCCGTCAATGACCTCCGATACGGGTGCGTGCCCACCTACGACCCGGTGAATCGCCCGAATTACGAGAAAATCCTTTACCGCTCTGATTTTGATGAGGGCACATGGCGCCGAATCGCCAAAATTCTAAAGAACTCCCATTTCCTCACCCTGATCAAATGGAGAATCATCAACCGATTCTTCCCCCCCGATGCTGAAAAATACAAAACCAAAATTGAGGAGTACAATATCTGGCGCCAAAGAAGACGTCAAAAACCACTGACGGAGATTAAGGAATCGAAGGCGCTTCCTGATTTTCTCAAATACATGGAAGAAATGATTTTCGTCGCCCAAGGGCACGGTATCCGGGTGATCCTCATGACCGAACCCTTCATTTATCAACCGAACATGCCGCGCAAGATCGATGAGCAGTTATGGATGGGCTATATCGAAGAAGCCAATATCAACTTGAGCAGTCAATTCCTCCTCCGAGAGATGAATCGGTTCAACGATGCCGTCCGAGAGCTCGCGCGGACGCATAACGTGGAGCTCATCGATCTAGAACGAGAAATTCCAAAGGATCTTCGGCATTTCTACGACGACGTTCACTTCACACCCGAAGGATCCCGAAAGGCAGCTGAGGTGATTTCATCCTACCTCCTTGCGAACAAAGACAAAATGATATTATCGCCAAAAGAAGGCAATCAAAAAATCACTTTTTAGCTGGCGGTGAATCTCTCTTTGTGTTATAAACATCTACCAATGAAAGTGTTATGGACAAGGTCAGAGACTGTGCAACTTGATGAGGTGATCCCATGAAAATCGGTTTAGCCATTCTGGTGATGAATGAAATCGAGGCAGTGCGGGTCATGTTCGATCGTATTCCTTGGGGTACAGTGGATGATGTGGTAGTCATCGATGGCCATTCGAAAGATGGAACACCCGAATTTTTCAAAAGTAAGGGCATCCGAGTAATCCCACAGCCAGCCCGAGGCATGGGCGTGGCCATGCTGACGGCACGTGCCTCTGTCTCTGGTGACGCCCTCATTTTTTATCATCCCGATGGAAATGAAGATCCAAACGACATCCCTAAATTCAGGGCCTATCTGGAACAAGGTTATGATTTCGTCATCCCCTCACGAATGCTTCCTGGAAGTTTTAACGAAGAGGACGACAAGTTCATCCGCCCGCGTAAATGGGCAAATCTCTTCTTCGCTTTCATTGCGAATCTCCTATGGCGGCGGCAAGGGATTCACGCGACCGACCCGACTCAGGGATTTCGGGCCGTCACATGCAAGGCTTTTGATGAAATGAGGCTCGATGAACGAGGAGGCTGCATGGATTATCAAATGATCATCCGTGCCCTCAAGAGGCGCCAAAAGATGTTTGAATTTCCGACGCGCGAAGGGGAAAGGATCGGCGGCGAGACCAAATTCAAGTCTATTCCTACAGGACTGCGCATGCTTAAAATATTCTTCTACGAATTGCGGATGGGAAATAAGGTCTTCAACGACCCAGCTCCAGGATCCGCGCCCGCAAAAGAGTTCGCTCTTAAAAGCTGATGCGTAAAAAAGCTTCGATTGTCTTGACCACCATCAACGTTCCCCTTTTGTTAGATGATTATGCAGATAACTTCGAAAAGTTCGGGCATCAAGAGGATGTCTCATTCATCGTTATTCCAGACCGGAAAACGCCCCCCGAGGCCCGCGAAGTCGTCGATCGTATTGCACATCGAGGATTTGACGCCGATTATGTCGATCTCCCGAGACAGGAAGATTGGCTCGAGAAATTTCCCGACTTGAAGGCCATCATCCCTTACAATTCGGACAACCGTCGGAACATCGGCTACCTCATGGCCGTGGAAAGAGGGTGCGATATCCTCATCTCGATTGATGACGATAACTATTGCTCTCCCGAAGAAGATTTCTATGCCGGCCACTCTATCGTCGGAAGTATCCAGACCCGGCCCGTGATTGAATCAAGCAGCGGATGGTTCAACATTTGCGACTTATTGGAGAAGTCGCCAAACCAGACAATTTATCCACGCGGGTTCCCCTACCACAAGAGGGACAAAGATGTACAGATTCAGGAAAGGAGGGCAACTGGGTACGTTGCCGTAAATGCGGGGCTTTGGATTCATGACCCGGATGTGGATGCGGTGACACGCCTGCACGAAGATGTTAAGACAACCCGTCTCAATCGAGATCCCATTCTTCTCGCCCCCCAAACCAAGTCCCCTATCAATTCACAGAATACGGCGCTCATCTCAGATGCCATCGCTGCCTATTATTTTGTCCTGATGGGAGAAACCGTTCACGGCTCCAAAATCGACCGTTACGGCGATATCTTCAGTGGCTATTTCCTTCGTAAGTGCGTGGAGCATATGGGTCATTATGTCGGGGTAGGCTCACCCGTTGCCACCCACAAACGAAACCGGCACAATCTCTTGGAAGATCTGAGGCAGGAACTCTGGGGCATGATTCTCACGCAATCCCTGGTTGAGATGCTCGATCAAATCAAGCTTCAGGGAAACACCTACGCCGAATGCTACCGCGATTTATCCTTCAAGCTGGAGAAAGCGTCGAACGAGACCGCGGACAAATATTTCAATGACGAGGTTCGCGCCTACTTCCAGAAAATCTCAAGCGCGATGCGTGTTTGGCTGGATGTTTATCAGGAACTAGCGGGGGCCAAGCTCAAAGCCAGCGGTTGACAAACCACCTGCGGTTTTGCTGATCGTGCGGTTAAGCAGCTTTCAGAATTTCCTTCGCTTCATATTCTGGAAACATAATTATAGCCGGATGGATATCGAAGGCCTTGGCAAGTTGCTCGGCACGTCTTTTTCCAATCGCGATCCTTCCGTTCTCAAGTAAGCTGATATTCGTTGCCGTAATTTCACACCGCTTGGCAAGATCCTCTTGCGTCCAACCCTTCAGCTCACGAAGAATGCGGATCACCTCGCCCGTCGTCAAATCAACGTGCCGCCTGGCAGGTACGAAAACATTCGACTTACGCTTTTTCATCGATCACCTCTCAATAACGGTGTGGTGTGATTTCCAGCACACACACCGTCACAACATCTTTTTTGACTGAATAGATTACCCGACATTGCAAACTTAAACGTGACGACCGCTCACCTTGTCTCTGACCCTTGAGTTTTTCATCATGAAAGCCCGGAAATTCTGTCAATTTATCCGGACCATGCCGAAACACAATGCTTTTCCAGACCTCATAGTTCTTAACAATGCTTTCAGGTAACTTACGGCAGACCTTCGCAATACGTTTATGCTCATAAATACGCCACATTATCAATCATGATAACTTATTAAACGCAATAAGTCAAGTTTAAGACGGGGATCGGTTGATTGGAACGGGAGATCTCGGGGGAAAAAATACGGAACTTTAAAGCCAGCGGTTGACAAACCACCTGCGGTTTTGCTGATCGTGCGGTTTCTCTTTAAGTGCGATTCCCAATTCTTCACTGGATGCGAAAGCTGCCGTACTCGCTACTGGCACTTCCGCCCCTGAACCGACCGGTAGACGACTTGGGAAGGTTGAACCCGGCGTACTGCGTCGGAGCTGTTCATTGGAAAAATCCGTAGGCTCGATTTTGCGCCTCTTCAGGTATTCGCCAAACTTTTGCGCGATCACATTCTTTTTGAGCTTCTGCCAGTAAAATTTAAACTCATACCACGAATGGATGCGCGTCGCTAAGGCAATCCTTATCAAACGCTTCCAATTGTAAAATCTCTTCAGAGCATACTTCTTCACCGCAACCAGCTCCGGGACAGTAAGCTTGGACATCTGAATGCGCGGCGAGCTGAAGGTAAGCTTGCCATCAAAATAAGTGTCGGCGTCAATCTGGTCTTTCATATTGTCAAAGATTTCAGAACATGGGAAAGGCATCAAGATTGAAAAACTCGCAAAGTGGAAAGGTTGTTCGCAAGCAAATTGGATGGTATCTTCCATCTCTTCTCTTGTTTCATCCGTAAAGCCCAGCATGAAAAAGCCCCAAGAGAGAATACCATGCTTCACCGCAATCCGAGCTGCCGATCGTACCTTCTCGAGGTTGAGATTCTTTTTGATTTCCTTCATGACCCGAGGAGATGCTGTCTCGACTCCAAAAGCAGCGACAAAAGTTCCAGCGCGCTTCATCTTCGCTGCCAATTCATCGTCCATGCCTTCCGCACGAATACCATTTGGAAACTGAATGCTGATTTTAAGACCGCGCTCTACAATCATATCCATCACTTTTTTCGCTCGAGTCTTATCAATATTGAAAATGTCATCTTCCATATGGAATTCCCGTATCCCGTACTTATGATAAAGAAGCTCCATCTCTTGAAGAACATTCTCCGGCGAACGGCCACGGAAGGTTTTGCCAAATAGATTATGACAATAGGTGCAATGAAAAGGACAGCCACGCGAAGTGAAAATGGGCATGAAACGAGGATGCCTCAGGGCAATACCATGAGGATCAGGGAATTCAAAATATTTTTCTACCGGCATCAAATGATAAGTTGGGAACGGAATCGAATCCACATCCTGGATGAAAGGCCGCTCGGGATTCACGCGTACTCGTCCATCCAGATCTCGGTAAGCAAGTCCTCTGATGTCGTCAAGGGGTTGCCCCTGCTCGAGCTTTTGAACTAGCTCAAGAAGCGTTTCCTCACCTTCCCCCATCACACAGGTATCGACATTAGGATTCTTAAGAGTGTGTTCCGGAAGACCGGTCGGATGAGCTCCTCCCATGGTCACGTGGCAATCAGGCAAAGCCTCCTTGGCCACGCGCGCCACTTCAAAAGAGGGTTGAATATTGAAAGAAAAAGTGCTGATCCCCACCACATCAGGCTTTATTTCAAGGAGTCTTTCCTTGAAGGTTTCCGGCGTGAGTCGTTCGATGAAATAATCGATGATGGTAACAGGAATGCTGGCACGTTCAAGGTAACCTGCGAGGTATCCAAGTCCTATGGCGGGATGTTTCGTTGCTGTCTTTACCAGAACAACCTGCATTAGCCCCCCCCTTTTTATCTATTCATCGGCAAAGTCGTACGTAAGTTAAGGAAAGTTTATCATCCCACAAAAAGACCGTCAACAAGATTTTTACATGTAAACGCAATACGGCCCATACCTTCTCAGGAGAAACAATGCCATCCAAAACCACACGGTTCTCGTGATTGATCCGAGCAACATTTCATGTAAAGTTTGATTTGAAGAAAGCCGAGTCCTATAGTAAGATACTCTGCAAACTCACATAAATATAGGACGCTAGCATAAATCATGTATTCGATCTGTTTTGTTATCCCTTCTTGGCATTATTGGACCAATCCCCTTAAACTCCAGCCACTTTGGGAACTCTATTACGCTACGGTACTCAGGCAGCATTTCTCCCAAGAGGATGTTATGGTCTCCATTGAAGACATGAGAGGGGCTTCCGCCTCTTCTTTCTTGGAGGTCGTTGACAACCTGCCTGAACACGATCTTTACCTCTACTGGATGATGAAGAGTGGGGATAGTGTTGAGGTTCAATCCATTGCAAAATTTCTTAAGGCTAAGTACCCTCATTCCCTTCACGCGGCCGGGGGAACCCATGTCGATATGTGCACGGAAGAATGCATGATTCATTTTGATGCAGCGGTGGTAGGGCCGGGAGAAGAATCTTTCAAAAAGATCGTTCATGAAGCACGCTCTGGGCAGCTTAAAAAACTCTACCAGCAAAGCTATAAGGAAGCCCCTTTTTCTGACACCCCTTTCCCCAACCGTGATTTTCTTCCAAAGGAAAAATCAGTCAACACACTTTTGTTCCAAAACTATGGCGGTGTTCCTGGTACATCGGTTTATTTTTCCAGGGGTTGCATTTACCACTGCTCTTTTTGTGTTTACAACGTCCCGAACGCACTTCAGGTTAGAAGCCCTGAAATGATGCGCTCAGAACTCCGTTATCTCAAAGAAGAATATGGTGTCGAGGGAATCAACCTGCGAGATGAAGTTGCCATTCACCCCAATCATAAAATCTCAACCCAGGTATGTGAAGCTTTCGCAGAAGCTCAGTTAATCTGGCGGGGACAGACCACCACACTAGCAACCTTTGATCAATTAAAAATGGCGCGCGAATCCGGCTGCCAGGAGCTTTCCATTGGGGTTGAAACGGTGGACGAAAAAGTCATGAAAATCATCAACAAGGAGTGGCAGACCCAAAAACAGATACGCAGCTTTATGGGGAATTGCAAGAAACTCGGTATTAAAATCAAGATGTGCTTAATCTTCGGTCTACCCGGCGAGCCTATCGACATTGTCGAGCAAACCGTTGGTTTTATTGAAGAGACGGAGCCTGATTATGCCAGCGTTTCAGGATTTTGTCCCCTTCCCGGCTCACCCATTTTTAAAGATCCTCAAAAATATGGCATTAAATTCATCGATCACGATTGGAGCAAGCACGCACATCTTTTATATCGTTTCTCAGACCAAGAAGAAGTGGGATTACCCTTTCAGTATGAAAAAGAAACCCCCTGGGGAAAATCTTTTACCCGCCAAGAGATCAAAGAAAATATCAAGTGGACCCAGCATTGGCTTCAATCTAGAAACATGGTTTATTAATAGACTGTTTTCGAGTTCGAACGATTGTCTCCACATCAAATCAGAAATTCGAATTCCGTCTGCCAGAGGCTGATCCACCTCCGGCAGAAAATCCCTGCCTGCGGCAGGCAGGCGAAGCAAATCCGAAGTCAATTTGAGTCTTCCAGAATCGAACGAAATTAGGAAACACCCTATTAGAACCCCTTACTCTCTGCTCCATCCACCGCAATACAAGCTCCATTGAGCAAGCTGGCCTTCTCCGAACAAACAAAGAGGACAACATTAGCCACTTCCTGAGGAGTGCCGAGTCGTCCGAGTGGGAGGTCTCTTTCAATCTTGATGCGAATCCGTTGGGGATCGCTCTTGTTTACTTTGTCCCAATAAGTATCAGGGATCATAATAGCTCCAGGGGCAATTGTGTTAAAGGTAATTCCCGCTCCTGCGAGTTCACGACTTAATGCCAAAGATTTCATCAGTCCGATCTCCGCGGTTTTCGCCACGGTATACCAAGGCGGCCAGCCTCCTTGCCGTCCCTGGATCGAAGCAATGGTAACCACACGTCCCCATTTTTGTTTTCGCATGATGGGAATAGCCCATCTGGTAAATCGTACGGCCGCCATCGTATTCTTGTTAAAAACATCGAGCCAGACTGATTCCTGCGTCTCTTCCATCGAAG
>OBEQ011599767.1_pt1 | contig 12189 bp, 5 predicted proteins | sample 1670901 | NCBI WGS metagenome assembly OBEQ01 (sample SAMEA104232315, study PRJEB22302) | groundwater metagenome | biome: forest; feature: aquifer; material: groundwater | place: USA | collected 2011-08-07 | depth 5.4 m | reverse complement strand
AGCGTTGGCCCATTGAATGGAAACGAGCGCCGTCTGCGGCGTCAGCGCCCGCTCCAGTGAATCGGGATCGACCTGGCCGTCCCGCTCCACCGGCAAAACGGTGACCGACCATCCTTCCTTCTCCAGACGGCCGGCCGTCTGCAACAATGAAAGATGCTCCACCGCCGAAAGAACCAGGTGCCTGCCTCTTGATTCATATGCACGGCAAAGACCGGTCAATGCCCAGGCATTCGCCTCAGTGCCTGAAGAGGTGAAGATCACCTCCTCGGGACGGGCGTTCACCAACAGCGCCACATGAATCCGGGCGTTTTCTTTTTCCGCCGAAGCGGCCCGACCCTCGGCATGGAAACTGGAGGGATTCCCCCAATGGGCCAGCGCAGCGGCGATCGCCAAGGAAACCTCCTCTGGAAGAGGAGTTCCGTTGAGCGTATCGAGATAAATCCTTGGCGGTTTAATGGAATCGATAGCCGACAAATCGGTCAACTTTCTTGATGTAAAAAGAGAGGCTAACCATCAGCCTCTCTTTAAGATAGATAATTATAACATGGGGACGAGAGGATTTGAACCTCCAAGCCTTTCGGCACGTGCCCCTCAAGCACGCGCGTATGCCAGTTCCGCCACGTCCCCAAATTAACGTAGAGGTGAACGCTCAGTCAGTATAAGAAAGCCCCGTCTCCCCGTCAAGCCGAAGCCGATGGATGAAGATTGACATGAAATCGATAGGCCGTAGTATACTCCATATCGATGGCGACCTGGGTGGGGGTCGGAAGCAGCCATGTTTCCAATTCATTCCAGGCTGGGCAGGAAGCGGCGGCCAAAGCGCTGGGATCGATGGGGCAATCTTCGCCACATCTGATCTTGATTTTCGCTTCGGCCCGCTTCGACCAAGAAGCGTTGCTCAAAGGAATCGTCTCGGTCACGCAGGAAACCCCGATGGTCGGCTGTTCAACCGCCGGGGAGATCCTGCCCGACTCCCCCTCCCGTCGTTCCGTCGTGGTCATGGCGATCAAATCGGACACGCTCCAGATCGCGACCGGGCTCGGGACCGGAATCAGCGACAATCCCCGCAAGGCCGGCCAGGAGGTCGCTAGCCAAGTCTCCCAGTCGAAACTCCTCAGCCCCCACGGCCTGCTGATCTTCCCCGACGGGCTGGCCGGCAACGTCGCCGAGGTGATCCGTGGAGCCCAGGAGATTCTCGGTTTCAGTTTCCCAATCGTGGGGGGCTCGGCCGCGGACGATTTCTCTTTCAAGCGCACCTACCAGTATTTCCAGGGCAAGGTTTACACCAACGCAGTCCCCGGCGTGCTGCTGTCGGGTTCGATCTCGGTCGGCATCGGGGCGCGACACGGCTGGCAGCCGTTGGGAAACCCCCGCACGGTCACCCGGGCGACCGCGAACGTGGTCCGGCAGCTCGATGGAAAATCAGCGGTCAACCTGTATGAAGACTATTTCGGAAAAGCAGCCGCCGCGTTGAAAAAAGAATCTCTGGCCGACATGACCATCCTTTATCCACTGGGAATGTTGGTGCCCGATGAGGAAGAATATCTGCTGCGCAATGTTCTGCGGGCGGACGCCGACGGCTCGCTCGTTTACGCGGGCGAGATACCGGAAGGGTCCGAGGTCCGGCTGATGATGGGGTCGAAGGCCAAGGCACTGGCAGCCGCCCGACGCGCGGCCGAGCAGGCGGTGGTCGCGATCGCACCTGGAACACCTCGGTTCGGGCTGGTGTTCAGCTCCTGCTCCCGCTGGCGGCTGTTCGGAAGGCAAATCGAAAAGGAGACGCTGGCAATCCGGCAAATCCTGGGGCAGACGGTCCCGTTCATTGGGTTTTACGGATACGGAGAACAGGCCCCGATGTCGGCGGCCGGCTTCAAGGGGCTGAGCTATTTTCATAATGAATCGGTGGTGGTCGTCGCGGTCTCGGCCACATGAAAGGCATCGATGTCCACTAGCACGAAAGTGATTATCGGCGTCAGCCTTCTGTTCCTGATCCTGATCGCGTTCTCCGATTTCACGCCGTTGCGGGTCGCCTACAGCATCTTCATCATCCTGGTCGGGTTTTACCTGATCACGGACCAGGAGATGGTGCGCCAGCAGCTTGCGACCTACAAAAAGGAGCTGGACCGGGTTAACCGGGTCTGCGAAGAGCTGGACCAGAACACCCGCATCATCGTTCAAACCGACTTGGAGCTGACCCGAACCCAGGAAACGCTCGACAAGAAGGTCTCGGGCCTTTACGCGCTCCATGAACTGTCCAAAAAGATCCTTTCGGTTCGAACCGTCGCCGAGCTGTGCCCGGTCGTCACCGAAGCGGTGGTCGCTTCGCTTGGATTCGAGAAGGCAATCCTCTGCATCGTGGAGACGGATTCACCGGAGAAACCGCTGCAAACGGCCGGGTCCGGGTTCGAGCCTCAGGAGGCGAGCCGGCTTGACTACTCCCGCATGATCCAACTGGTCAAGTCGCCGATCCTCACACCGGGCACACCACTGTGCACCACCGAAACGGAAATCAAAGCCGATGCCTCCGGTGCGATCTCACTACAAAAAGAGAATCCACAAATGAAGGAGCTAAGCGCCACCGTGGAACTCCAGTCCTGGGCCGCAGTCCCGCTGCGGTTTAATGGCCGGCCGCAAGGATTCCTGCTGGCGGGAACCAACCTCCCTGACCCAAAGCTGGACTCGGCCGACGTGGAACTGATGTCGATCCTGGCCAGCGAAGTCGGGGTCGCGATCGAAAATCTACAGCTCTACGAAGCGTTGAAGCGGTCGCACGACGAGTTGGAAGAACGGGTCAAGGCCCGGACCGCCGAACTGGCCAAGGCCAACGAGGAACTGGTCCGGCTCAACAAGATGAAGTCGGATTTCGTCTCCGCGGTCTCCCATGAGCTGCGGACGCCGCTGACCTCGATTAAGGGCTACACCTCGCTGGTCCAGGGAGGAAAACTGGGCCCGGTAACCGTGGAGCAGGTGGAACGGCTCGGGAAGATCAACAAACACACCGACTTCCTCGCCAACATGATCTCGGACCTGCTCGACATCGCGCGAATCGAATCCGGGCGCGTCGGCATGATGATCCAGCAGGTGGAAGTTCCCCGGCTGATCGACATGGTGGCCGATCTGCTCGCACCCCAGCTCAAAGAGAAGGAACTGACGCTGAAGGTAGAATGTCCGCCGGGAATTCCGGCGATCCCGTCCGACGAGAACCGGATTCAGCGGGTGTTGGTCAACCTGTTTTCCAACGCGATCAAGTTCACGCCAACTCACGGCACGATCACGCTGCGGGCGATCCCAAAGGAAACCGAACTGGAGATCGAAGTGGCCGATACCGGCATCGGCATGCCGCCCGAAGATGTCTCAAAACTGTTCTCGGAGTTTTTCCGGGCCGACAACGCGGTGAATCGGGAACGGAAAGGGACCGGGCTGGGGCTGGTGTTGGTCAAACGGATCGTGGAGGCCCACGGTGGAAGAATCTGGGTCTGCTCGCAGCTGGGCAAGGGGACCACATTCAGCTTTACGCTGCCGTGGCAGGCGATCGTGCAGACCGCGATGGGAATCCCGTAGACCGTTGGCACGATCGATTCCGATGGCGGGAGAATTGATCCTGGTGGTGGATGACGAAAGGGACATCGTGGAAATCGTCTCGGCGGTGCTGGAGGGGGAAGGTTTCCGAACCCTCACCGCATACGACGGCCAGCAGGCGCTCGAAGCGCTGCGGCGTCACCACCCAAACGGAATGGTGCTCGACATCAAGATGCCGGGGATCGACGGCTTGGAAGTGATGCGACGGCTGCGGGCCGACTCGTCGCTATGCTCGACGCCGGTCATCGTCTTGACCGCGAGCCAGACCACGGACGAACTGACCCGCCAGCTCACTCAACTGGGCGTCTCCACCTGGCTGGTGAAACCATTCGAGCCGGCCGACGTCGTGGCGGCGGTCTCAAAAGCAGTCTCACACTAAAGGAACCATGGCCAGAGAGCGTATCCTGATTGTAGACGATGAGGCGGACATCCGGGACATTCTCCGTTTCACACTGGAGGGGGAAGGCTACGAGATTTACGAGGCCTCCAACGGGGAGGAGGGCCTGCAGCAGATCCAGCGGGTGAGCCCGCACCTGATCTTGCTGGATTTCATGATGCCGCGGCTCACCGGCACCGAAGTTTGCCAGATCCTCAAGAAAGATATCCTGCTGCAGCATCTTCCGGTGATCATCCTGACCTCCAAGAAGGAAATCACGGACAAGGTCGAGGGAATTGAAGCCGGCGCCGACGACTACATCGTCAAGCCGTTCGACCCGCTGGAGCTGGTCGCGCGGGTCCGGATGATCCTGCGGCGCACCGCGCGGGCGCTCGACGCGAACCCGCTCTCGAAGCTGCCCGGAAACGTCTCGATCCTCGAGGAGATCCAATCCCGGCTTGATCAGGGCAAGGCGCTCGCGGTTTGTTACATCGACCTGGACAATTTCAAGGCGTTCAACGACACGTACGGGTTCGAGCGGGGCGATGAAATCCTCAAGGCGGCCGCCCGGATCCTGCTGACCACAATGCGGGAGATGGGCACTCCCTCCGATTTCCTCGGCCACATCGGAGGAGACGATTTCGTGCTGCTGACGCTGCCCGAAGCCGCTGACAAAATCTGCGAGCGGGCCGTCACCGAATTCGCCAAGGTTGCCGGGGAATTTTACGATGAAAGGGACCGGCAGCGCGGTTTCATTGAATGCAAGGACCGGGACGGCAAGGGCCGACACTTCCCGCTGCTGACCCTGTCGATCGGCATCGCGACCAACCAGAAGCGGATGCTCAAGCACGTCGCGGAGGTGGCCCAGATCGGCGCCGAACTGAAAGAGTGGGCGAAAAACCAGGGCGGCAACCGCTGGATCAAAGACCGGCGCGGCGAGCCACGGCAGGAGATGGGCCCGGGCTAAGCGGCCCGCTCGATCCCGAGCTCTTTCTGCAACTCCTCGAGGCCGACCTGCTGCAGGATCTCGCCGGGCACGCCGAGGGTCTGGAGTATCCGCGTCAGGTCCAGCACCACCGGCTGAACCGGGATACCCTTGGCCTGCAGCGCCAGGGCAATCTGGGCTGCAGTCCCCTCCCCAAGCGCACCCACTTGGTCCGGGCGCATCGCCGCGATGAAGTCGGCCAGGCCGCTGAAGTTTTGCCGGTCCAGATATCCCCGCAGCCGGCCGCCTCGCTGCTGGACAATCTCTGTTGCAACCGGGTGCTGTCCCCAGACGATGATCGTCTCGGCGAATGAATCGGGGATTTGCCGCAGGAACCGCTGCAAGCCCTGGTTTACGCCGACTATTTCGGCCGGGATCACCAGGACACCCCGGCTGTTTCGCCCATCTTCGAGTATGCGGTAAATCTGCTCCGGCGTCCGGGCGCCTTCCGCGGTGAACACGCCCGTGGCCGGAATCCGCATCGCCTCCCGCTGCGCCGCCTCGGCCGCCACCGCGGCGATCCGCGCGGCCTGTTGAGCTCTCCGCTCTCGAAGAACCTCTTCCAACGCGATCTCTTCGGGTGTAGGAGGAGGCGCCGGTTCTTCGGCCGCCAGCTGAACGGCAGGCGGCGCTGCCGGTGCCGGCACCCGCGGCAGCGGCACCCGCGGCGTCAACGGGCGGCCGGTCGGCGCGAGCCTTCCCAGCTCGGTGCCCAGATGCTGGCTCCAGCCGAGCAGTCCCGTCAGCCATTCGAGATAGGCACCACTCTCCCCGGCCGGAATCCAGAAATTGAACTCGAGGTTCCGCGCGAACGCAGTGCCGGCATCGCTCGCAAACCATTCCCGAAACGCCTGCGGGTCGGCGGGTTCGGGCAACTCCCCCGTAAAGCGCTGCAGGTTTCCAATCTGAGCTTCGACGTACCGGACCGCCTCTTCGGCGCGCGCCTGCGCATCCGCGTACCGCTCGTGGATAATCAGCATCAGTATCTCGGGAAGCAGATCTTCGGAGACGTGCTGCACGTATTCCATGCGCGCTTCCGCCGCGGCGTGGACCGCGACTTCCGTCTCGTTCCCATCGGGCGCGGAGGCCGCTGCCCGGGCAATTGCCTCCCGGTGGAAATGCTGGAACGCCCTGTGACTCTGGTCGACAAAGATATTCGCATCCCGCGCCAGTCCCGGAGGCAGCAGCCTCGGCAGCACGTTCACTTGGGTCCGTTCCCTTGAGCCCCAGACCTCTCTACGGGAAGGGAGCCTGCCTCGCTGTGCTTCTGGACGCTCCATAAAGATCGCGCCCGCAGTGACGCCCAGTCGGGCAGCATCGACCGGCGAATTTCCTTCCTGGCGCGCGCGCAGGTAGGCGGCCATAATAACATCGTTGGTGCCGCTCGCGTAGGTCAGCCGCAACAGCGGCGACGGGATCACGTGCCAGTACCCGGCGTCGGTAATGACCGCGACGCTGCCGTCCCGGAACGGCACCAGCCATTCCCGGATGCCGTGGATGCCGCGCAAGCCGTCGACCGTACGCGCTAGCTCCTCCGGCCTGTACCGGAGCCGGTCCACTACCTCGTCGACCGAATAACCGGCCAGCGCCGGCGTCGTCTCGCGCAGGTACCGCGCGAACACATCGAGAGGGGAAACGAACACCTCGGGCCGGGTGGCGAGCATGCGGTCCCACGCCGCACGGTCCCAGCCGGGGCTCGCGCCCACGCAGGCCTCGCCGTTTGCGGTACGCGCGCGCTCGGATTCCGAGGCCATCACATCCAGCGACACGGTCCCCGCGGGCCGTTCGCCGATCGCCTCGCGGAACGCGACGCCGGTCTGGGGCGCCGGGACCTGGCTCGTAACGCGCGTCGCCGCGGCGATCGCCTCGCCAGCGACCAGATCGGGAACTGCGGTCCCAGAACCGACCAGACGGACTTCAGGCCCGGAACGGCGCGCGATCATCAAGCTGATGCGAGTCACCGGCCCCTGGACCGGCGTCACCGGAATGCCGGCTGCCTGCATCTCCTGCATGAGCGCATGGCCGGATGTGCCGCCCTGAGTGAGCGCCAGGTGTACCGAAACACCCAACGCCGCCGAGGCTTGCACGAGGTTGGCCGGATAACCACCCGCCGACCGGCGGACCTCCAGATATTCCTCACCGCTCTCGCGGGTCCGGAACTCCACCGCAAGGTCAAGCGTGCCGTTGACCGAAAAACCGACCACCGTCGGCAACGAAGGATCCGGTGGATCCACCCGACGCGTTTGGACCAGCGTAACCGGCGGCGACTCATTCCGAGTGGGCGGCTGGTCAGCGAACCGCAGCAGCAGATTCCCCACCATCTGTGTGAACGCATCTCGCTGCTCGCCCGGAAGCGCGCTGAATATGCGCACCTCCCGCTCGCCCCACGCCGACAGCTCCCTGCAGAATGCGATAAGCTGCTGGCCATTCTGGATCTGCCCCGCCCCTTCGAGCGCCTGCTGCACGCGCCCGGCCGCGTCCGCATCGACACCGCGGTCGGCAGCCGGCTGCGCGGCGCGCAGCCGGGCAACGATCGCCTGCACCGCCTCGTTGTCGCGGTTGAGGCCGATCAGCTCATAGGATTTCTCGAGCTGCGCCTCCAGGTACGGATCCTCGTAGATCTCGATCTGCGGCACGATCACGAAACGGCGGATCTCCATCGACCCCATCTTGATGTCGAGCACAGGGCGGCCGCGCCGCACAAACGGGCTGTTTCTGCCGTAAGTGCTTTCGAAGTTGACATTCGGATCCATCTGCCGTTCCAGGCCGAACGACTCCAGCTCGGCCCAAGTCATCAGCCGGTACTGCTCGCCAAGGCGCACGAGCCAGTAATCGTCAGCGGCCAGCGGTTTCGCGTAATCATCGCTCGGCTGCCATTCCCACCCTGGCTTGTTTTTCCTGCGCAGCGCCTGCAGCTCGTCGCCGGCCGGCGGTTCCGGCTCGATCTGGTTCCGCGGCGTGATGAACAGCCGGCCCACGCCGTCGGTCACCGCGCCCCACACGTTGTACTCGCCGTGGCCACGGGCGCGCAGTTCCTCGACGATCGCGTTCGCCTGCGCAACCATGCGGTCCTGCTCCTCCCGGCTGCCTCGCCCTTCAAGCACAAACACGGTCATGCCAGGATCCCGCATCGTGCCCAGGCGGATGCCGTCCTGCACCGCGTGCCAGGAGATTTCGTCGTCGCCCGGATTGTCCATCGGCGTACGCCAGGGAACGTCGTGCAGGTGCGCCCAGTCCGGAAGGCTGGCGGCGGCCTTCGGGCCGATGTTCCCGGTAATCACGGTCTGGCGGCCCGCCTGCGTCCACATCTCCTCGACTGTCGCAGGGATCGCCTCGGCCCAGCCGGCCTGGGGCTCCTGGCGTACCGTCGGCAACACGCAGTGTCCGAACACATAGCCGTACGGATTCAACTTAGTCTTCAGCCAGTTAGTGAGTTGGCTGAGAAAACCTATCAACGAGCGCTGCTTGATGGAGCGCACCCGCCCCTCCACAACAACCTTGATTGGTTTTTCATCCGAGAGCGTGTGCGCGACGCGCTCGCCGGCCTTCGGGACCGGGGGGCGGGGGGTGTTTGCCCGGTTTGGGTTGTACATGACCTGCACGCGCTGTCCCCCTCTGAGCGCACCAAGCTTAAACTGCATCCCGATGAAGAAATCCTTCTGCAGACCGGCTTCCTGCTGTTGAGCGATGAAGATGCGCCGCGCCTGGGCTGGACTGACGCCGCGGGCGCCGTTCGATTCGGCCCACTCCCGCATGAGCTGCCGCAGCAGCGGATTCCGCTGGTCATGGGGGAGCACCGGATCGGTGATAATCTCCTCTTCCCTCAAAAGCCGGATTGCTTCAAGCAGTTCGCTTCTTTGGGGGTCCGACATCGTCTGGGCCTGGGCTTCGAGTTCATCGGACCGGGCGAGCGCGATCCTCACCTCCTCCTGCGCGTCCTGAACTCCAATTTGGATCTCTTCGGGAGACGCACGGGAGGCCGCCTGGGCCGGATTCGGCGGATCGATCCGAACCCAACCTTCTTCCGCGAGGCGGGACCAAGCGCCCGCCCAGCAGACCTCCATCGTGAACCGGTGCTCTCCCTCGAACTCCGGCTCCGCCGGGATCTTGGCTTCAAAGCGCATTGCGCCGTCGCGGTAAAGGTTCACGAGCCTGGTCGGGACCCCGTAATCCTGCGAATGATCGCCGGGAGACATCTGCAGGCGCATGCGCACCGGAAAACCGGGATCCTCCCATCCGGTAGGCCTGCTCATGCTTCCGACCAGTTGCCTCAAGCGCAGCCGGACATAGGGCGGCAAGTTCGGATGGTCCAGATAGCCCGTTTCCGGCCCGGACGTCGGAAGATAATCGAACAACGGACGGCCCATGTACTGCTCTTCGAACACCGCGCGAGGCAACGGTTGGGGCAGCTTGAACGATCCGAAACAGGCCTGGTACTGGACCGGACCACCGTTGGCGGCCCTCACGACCATTCGGCGCAGCCGCTCATTGATCGCCGGGAACACATCCCACCCATCGCGCCACAAATCCGTCGCTGGCGGCGCAGACTCGTCGAGCCGTACCGGCCGTGGGATGTCCACCTCCTCCAAGCCAACGGCTTCAGGCGGAAGCGGGGCCTCCAGTACATCCTGAAGATCACTCGGATCGATGTTCATGCCGGTTTCGTCAACGATGACGAACCGGGCATCCTTGACCAGATCCGGATATTGAAACAGCACCGCCAGTGACACACCGGTCACCGCTTCGGTCTTGGCTGTTTGCGCATCCGAACCGGTCTTCTTAAGTTCATCGACAACCCAATGGGCGTAGCACAAACTCAGCTTCGGCTCGACCAACGCAACGGCTTTTCCCGCCCTCAAGAAAACGTCCAGCCCTTCCTGTTCCGCCTGGTCCACCGAGATGCCGTCCTCCCACACCCTCTGAGACGGAAGCTGGATCGGAACCGGCCGGCCCGCTCTTACCGCTTCAAAAAACGGCGGGATTCGTGTTGTTTCCGCACCGATCACGCTGACCCGTCCGTCCGGGAACATCTGCGCCAACCCGGCGGTCATTCCACCGATGCGTCCGCCGGCGCCGGTGGCCGAAACAACAGCAAACGGCTGGTCGCGCAGCGCCGGATCCTGCTCGATCTGACGTTTCATCTGAACCGCGGACGTCATGTTCCCCATCACAATGGGACGGTTGCCGTGCTGCCAGTACAACACGCCCTCCCCTTCCCCTTCCAACCGACTGAGAAGCGCTTCCCGCGCATGGCCATAATCCCGGAATCGGTTCAGGACCACAGCGCCGAAACTTTCCGCACTGATCTTTTTGATCTGCGGAATATCAGTGCTGGCGTAAATCATCACCTCCGGGACCAGCGGGACCAACCCGGGGTGGGTCCGCGCCAGAACCGCCATAAAGGAATGAAACCAGCCCAGTCCCTGCCCATGATTGCCGGTCGACTGCGTGACGATCTCGCGAGGCAGCGGTCTACCGTTCAAACCGGTCAGATTGTGGGGGTCTCCAAACAGGAACAGATCAAACAGACTCGCCAACATGCGCGCTTTCGTGGAGGGGGTTGGCATCACCACCGGTTCCCGCCACAGATAGACCGGTTTCCCGAGCGCCCGGCTCGGGCCGGGCAGCATCACCAGCGGAACCTCTTTCCCGTAAACTGCGCGCAACGGCTCGCTCAGCAGAACCCGGTCGAGCAGATCCTGAGCGAGCGCAACCGGATACTCGGGAACCGGCTGCGGCGGCCCGGGGCGCACCAGAACCGTTTCCGGAGCACCCGGCCAAGGAACAAAAGGTTCCTCAAGCCCCTGGCTTAACCCGGCCTCAATGACACGGGATCCCTCCTGATCCTGCTGAACACGGAGAGCAAAGACTGGGAAGACCGGTTGAACAGAAAAAGCAAACGCAAGGAGGACCGCCACAAAACGGCTGGCAAAACTGTAGGTTTTGAAAATCGTTCGCATAGTTGTCAGATAAAAACCGCCGCCCCCGGCTCCTGCCGGAAGGCAACGGCTCTAATTCGCAGAAACAAAACTAGTTACGACAAGTATGCCACAACACGTTCAGCGTTGTGGCGGAATAGAAGCTGCCTGCGGGGTCCCGACGGCCGCCTCCAGCTTGACGACCTCTTTCTTCGGATTGACTTTCCAGAAATGCGGAAGTACCTGCTCCCAGTTCGAAAGAATCTCCTTAGCCCTAGAGCTGCCGGTCAATTCCGCATGGCGCAGGATCATTGACTTGAGCAGGTCCTGATCCTCGGCATCCTCCACCCGATGCAGTTCGATCAGCGCCGGATTGTACCGTTTCGGGAACAGTTCCTCGGGATCCAGCACGAAAGCGATCCCGCCGGTCATCCCGGCGCCGAAGTTGCGGCCGGTGGAACCGAGCACCGCGACAACCCCGCCGGTCATATATTCACAGCCATGGTCCCCGATCCCCTCGACGACGGCCCGCCCCCCGGAGTTGCGGACGCAGAACCGTTCACCGGCGCAGCCGTTGACGTAGAGCGTGCCGCCCGTGGCACCGTACATCACCGTGTTTCCAACCAGCACCAGGTTCTCGACCTGCGTGGGAATCCGGGGATTCGGCTTCACCACGATCTCGCCGCCGTGCATCCCCTTTCCAACGTAATCGTTGGCCTCTCCGCTGAGCACCAGCCGCATCCCGTTGATCAGAAAAGCCCCGAATGATTGGCCGGCGGAGCCGGTCAACTGGCACTCGATGAAAGAGCCGCCGGGCAGACCCGTATCGCCGTAACGACAGGCGATCTCATAAGCAACCCGGGTTCCGATCGAGCGCTGATGATTTTTGACCGGGTACCGCAAGGTCACCCGCGCGCGTCCCTCGATCGCCGGATTCGCCTCGACCAGAATCTGCTCATCGAGCGGTTCATCCTGCCGGTCATTGCGTTCGATCAGGCATCGTTTCGGGCGGCTGCCGGTCGGATCAGGATCCGCGAGCAGCATCGACCAGTCGATCGTGGACCACTTCGGATGTCTCAGCGCGGCCGGCTTGACCTTCAGCAGGTCGACGCGCCCGATCACCTCATCGAGAGACCGGCATCCGAGATCCGCGAGCAACTGCCGCACCTCCTCGGCAATCAGCGTGAAGAAGTTGACCACTAGATCCGGCGGGCTCTTGAATTTCACCCGAAGTTTCGGATCCTGCGTGGCCACGCCGACCGGACAGGTGTTCAGATGGCACTGGCGGACCATGCAGCAGCCGGCGGCCACCAACGCCGCGGTGCCAAAGT
>OBEQ011074678.1_pt1 | contig 12189 bp, 6 predicted proteins | sample 1670901 | NCBI WGS metagenome assembly OBEQ01 (sample SAMEA104232315, study PRJEB22302) | groundwater metagenome | biome: forest; feature: aquifer; material: groundwater | place: USA | collected 2011-08-07 | depth 5.4 m | reverse complement strand
TTTTGGCCCAATACTCTGGGAGAGGTGTTTATGCAATTAGGTGACGCGGCAAAAATAGCTTCCTCAAAGGTTCCTTTTCCTGACGCAAGAACCCCCGTTTTTGCCCAAGACTATGGAGATTTGTTTTTGCATATGGCGAGATGTTCTTTTCCTTGAACGTCCCTTTGCAATGCGAATTATAACTTAGCGAACAAACCCGTTGTGCTTGATTTGTGAAATTTTTTGGTGCGGCGCTTCAGCGGAGCAGCCCTCAACGAAACAGCCCCTTGGGGTTAGGGTTGGAAGTGGTACGATTGACGACATCTCGTTAACGGTTAAATGGGCAATTAACTCGCAGATATTAATCTCTAGAAGACCGCCATTTTTGCACTGCCACGAGTGACCAAATAGCCTCAACAATTCCGAAGGGCCAAGCGCCTTGAAGAAAACCATAAATGGAACCAAGCGCACACGCCCCTGCAAATGCTAAAACAGGCAAATCCGTAAAGTGCTTCATGCTTACCCGACATAGTTTCGCAAGTGAAAAAAGTTTTTTCAGGACGACCATTTTGGGAAAAGCGTTTAAGTTTTACAATTTCTTTGGCATATGGCTTGTAATCCAACGAAATAAAAAATACATCGCCGACACTCATTTGACACAATTTGGGGAAGAAGCGGCTGACAAGTTTGGTTAAATTGCGCAAGTGTGTTTCATCAAATTTCTCTGTGCAATAACAAGATATTGAAAATGGAAGCCGCAGCTTTTCAAGACTCACCTTGATTTTTCTGGAAAATTTATGTTCTGCCATTATGCGTTCCTCATCAGGCAGACTTTCTACTTCAATAATAGCTGGACCCGACACAAAGTCAGCATAATAGTCAGGATTTGTGCGACCGGAAAAAGGCTCATATTTGAAGGGAATTTTCGCTCCCTTCATGTATGTCTCAAACAATTCTTCGGAAATATTCTTCGCCATTGTAATCCGGTACCAATCCGGTACCAGTTCTTGGAGAACCGGTTTTGTTTCACACTGTTCTAAAAGCACCGGCTTTAAAAATCATTGCTTCAAATTATTCCATTTGGAATTGTCTGGGGAAGTTTTCAAATGCGGGCCGACGTATTGGCCGGTGGATGGTTTGATGTAGCCCTTTTGCAGTTTAATTGCGCCTCCGTTTTTGTAACGACGAGGAGCGGAAGATCGATAACTCCGGGATCCACGCATAGCAAATGCCGGAATCTGTAACACAAACAAAAGAAATAACAAAATGGGTAGCATTTTTCTCATAGGTTTTTTTTAGAATTCGCCAATTGTACAAGAAAAAGGTGTACAAAATCAAAAGAGTCTTTGTGGATAAGGAGAGAGAAATTTATGAAACGCCAGATTTGAGAAATATTGGAAGCTAGAAGCACTCGTGTACGAGATCGTGGAATTAGAGAAATAAAGATCCGTCAATTAATTTCACTTAGGTAATCGGCGTGTTTAATTAGGTAAGAATCCACGCTGATTACCTAAGTGCATTCTGGCTTCTGAAAACGAGTGATAATAGACCCAAATAGGTTAGGTTTGTAACCTACTATATTCAAACAGCTTACGTGTATAGTTCTGGAACTCTAGCCTCATTTTCATGGGGCCTATGAAAGAAGGCCTTGAAAATTCAGGTTGGTTGAACGATAATTACTATTGGCTTGAGTAGTAGCTCGAGATGTCAACCCCAGAGTTGACCATCACTTGAGAGTTACCAACTTGAGCCTTTTTTATTTTCTTGCCCGATTACTGCCTAGCTTGTGCAACATAGTGGACATTGAACTTCTGGAAGATTTTCGATTTTTTAGTTGTCGCATTCGACCAAGTTTGTGGAAGCAAGTCTGAAACGCCAAGTTTGGTTATTAAGTATTCTCGAATACGGTTTTTATAAATTGACCCTTTATTTTTCTTTCCTGTTGCTTCAATCGGAATCAAATTGTTTAAAATACACCCTTGCAATAAATCACAAACGCCCATCAATTCATATCCTTCGGCGCCGGAAACAACGTCCTGAATATGTCTGATTTTTGGATGCTTCGAATCTTTCGAAAAACCTGATCCGGGAGTACTGAATTGCGCCTTCAAAAGTTCCATAAAAGTTGCGGGTTCGCAACGCGACATTTTATCCAGGAACAGAATCGCATTTGACATGTGCTCTAAATTTCGCTTTAACAATTCTTCCACAAGCGAACGATAGGCACGTTCTTTTTTGACTTTTGCTGGTTCATCCGGTCTGCCGTAAAGTTCTAGATCAAAGGTATTGTCAGTTTTAATTGCAATGCAACTGAAGTGGCCGTCGCTTTGTATAAACGCGTCGATAGCTTCTTTACAAACCCTAAATGATTTCGAATTTTGACACCTAGTATATTTAATTTCTTTAAAAGTTCCATCGGGCAATGTGTAAGCATTCCTTGCAAGTATTCCGCGCACTTGCTTGTGAAGTTTTTTATGCGTTGGATTAAACAAAGCTCCGAGCAAAAGCCATGTATGACTGTTATCGTAAGTTTCGTCTAAATAAATGATCATGATTTATAAGTTCCCGCCTTTTTTCATGTGGGAATTTTATCATAAGAGACGAAAAAACGCGGATTAAAATAGAAGTTAATTTACGCGGAATAGATGAAATGCAGAACGGCTTACTTGTTTGAATTTTTTTGGCTCCTGCGGGAATAGGACCGATTAAGTAATCAATCTTTTAGGCACAGCCTTCTTTGACAGCCTGCTTGTGCTCAAGCAGTAACTTAGCAGTGTGATCACATCGCTCCTTATTGGGAGATAATCCTATCTGATTTCTCGCAATGTCTGCCAAATGGGATGATATGGGTTCGATGTCATCGTTCCGCTCAACTGAGTCGAGTACTTTTGAAACGTAATTTTCATATTCTGCCCGAGCGGAAGGTTCACCAGATACACCAATAGGATCCCAAACGTAGAAAAGTACTTCATCTACACGTCTGCGGAGTTCATTCTTATCAAACACTCTCATGCTAACCCCCGAATTGCTAAAATAGTGTTGACTGTTTTTCGTACTCAAACGTATTTCTTAGATGCGTCGCTTTGCAATGCCAATTACCACTTAGCGAACAAACCCGTTGTGCTTGATTTGTGAATTCTTCTGACCTGGTATCGGCTGAAACAGGTGTGTCGAATTACGCGGCGATGGATTCGAACCAGAGCGCGTGAGCTTGGGAAGCGATTGTCTGAATCGTGTCTGAAATTCCAAGTGCGCCGACGATCACTTCTCTGGGAGCGATCTTCTCTTCGATTCTATCTTTGTAATCGTGGAGAAGTTTCAAAACTTGTTCGTTAAAATAGGATTGGTCATCGGGAAGTCCGAAGGGTTTAAAGATAGTGTTTTTACTTTCTCCAAAGATTGCTTCTCGATCAATTTGAGTTTCGACCACAACATTTCCCCGGTAAGATTCAGGCATTTTGGCTAGGATTTCGTCTTTAATTAACTGAACTTGACCCGGCGTTTCAGCGAGAATCACGATTTTATTCTGACCTGCAACGTTCGCGATCACAGCCGCCACGATATCAAAAAAACGAGCAAGATGAGGGAGAATGCCAATCACTTGGGGTTGCAATACCTTCTTCGCACTCTGAGCAATAGATGAAGATAGGATATTGCTTTGTGAAACCGAAACGATTGGCGCGTTCCCCGCATTTAAATCCATTCCCAAGAGATTTCCGAATGCAACTTGTGTATTCAACGTGACCGCAAGTAAAGTTCCTGTAACAATCCTAAAAAATATACCTCGCAATTCACTTCTTGTTTCGGAAGAAATTAAAGTTGAGGAATCAAGCGATTCAAAATCGTCGTTCGTATCTCGTGAAGCGTATCTGGTTGTTAAATCTTTTTTCAACGCTTCACTCTTCACGCTTAACTCTGCACCATTTTTCTGACGCAGCTCAGCACGGGATGGCATGTAAAGATAGGCGTCGAGAAGGCTTCGAAACCCGGCGCGACGAGCCATATGTTGAAGCGAATTGATATTTTTAAAAACAAGTGTCATTTCAAGCGGAAGTTTCACACCATTTTTTCGCAAACTCACCAAAAATTTGCTCAAACTTTTCCAATTTCCTTTTTGAATCTGCATGAGGGTCTCTTGCCAAGCACTCATAAGCTCTCGTCGTTCCTCGTCACTTACACTTGCCTTCGAAATTTTGAGAAGTTGATCCACCACTTGACCAGGCGTTAAAGAAAGAAGTTTCAACGGATTGACCAACGAATCGACAAATTCCTTCATGTTCTCGTCAAACTCTAAATAAAAATTCCGATCCAGAATTGCCACTTTTTTATCTTTCGTCACTCTGAAATTTCCAATGTGGACGTCTGAATGCGCAAATCCACGGCGAAGCTGGCCCACATAATTTTTGGCAATGACACTGACAATTTGTTTCATGTCGTGGCCTTCCCGTTTAAGGTCATCCCACTGTGTCAAATTTTTTCCGTCAATAAATTCTTCACGCATGAAATAAGAATTGGCCGGACCGCTGGAACGCGGAACATAGATTTCATATTCAAACCCATCCGGCTTGAAACCATCGTTTTCTTGACGAAACTGTTTATCTTTGGTTAAAAAATCCTTGAATTTAACGTCTCGTTCAATCCATTCGCGCACATCACCCACCACCAAATTCGCCAGCTGGTATTTTTCGCCGTATTCTTTTGCCAAATAATTTAAAAGTTCTGTGATTAAAGTGACGTTCGTTTCCAAATGATACAAAAGATTGGGGTTCAAAACTTTCACTACTTCCTCTTTTCCTGATTTCGTTTTAATCTTATAGACAGTCATGAGAGAACCGCCACCCACGCGTTCTTCAATGGTATCCACTTCGTCCCAAAAAGTCGGCCATTCACGTTCCAGCACAGTCAGCGCCGCGAGTTTCGATTGGCCATACGTCGAATCGTATACTTTACTGAATTCACTTTCATATTTTTCGGGAAGGTCGGCAAATTGTGGAAGAAGTTGCAGAAAGCGCACGCCAAGCGCTCCTGTCTGCTGGGCAAACTGGATCACAAACGAGAGCGGCGTGAGTTCCTTTCCTTCCATCGATGGCGCTTCCATTCCGCGGTCCCTCAAAATAGAACGGAGCAATTCCTCGCTGTAATTGAGAAAATCTTTCTCATGCCGCCAGGGATAGGATTGAAAATCTTTTCTCCGGATGATTCGAAATAATTGGTCTAATGTCAAACTGCCGCGGCCTTTTATTTTTTTGAGAAGTTCCGAACCCTGTAAATCAAACAAACTCCAATTAATTTTTTGCCACGAAGAAAGCTTCTCAGGCGGAATCGCCAAACGTTCTGCAATCAAAGTTTGAAGCGCAAAATAAATGGGTTTCCACGAATTGACTTTTCCCAGTCCCGTTACGACTTCATCGATGAGAGACACAAGCCCATCTTCACCATTTTTCTCGACCATATTCGCAATTAACTCTTTTAAAAATTTCGGTCTATTGCTCGAATTTGAAATGAGGCCTTCTTCACCTGTCAGTAATTTACGAAGTAAGATGTATTTCGCCGCTTGATTCATCCGAAAAAGCGCATTTTCAATTTCTTCCGCCCACTCAATGTTTTGGTTGATTTGGAGAACCATTTCTGAATCGTCTCGATCGCTTAGATCATCGTCATCTTCTCCCCAAACAAACGTGTGGGTGTGCATAATTCCTTTTAAAAGGACTTCCTTCAGAGGGATATCTTCCTGCCACGATTTCAAAAGAGCGACCACCAAACTCTGAGCGCCTTCGGGGTTAAGCCGTGCATTGCTCATAATGGTACCAATTCCTTTTGCGCGCGTCCCATGTGTCATGAATTGATTGAATCCACTTTTTAAATGTTCCAGTGCCGCATGCAATTCTTCCTTCGAGTGCGCTTCTTTTTCGATAAAGTCGTTGAACATTCTGAAATCGAACAATCCTTGAGTGCTCTTTGAAAAAAGAACAGTGAGTTTTTCTGGGTAACTCAATTTGGGCCATATTTCGCGGTAATAATACGACTGAAATTGAAGCCGGATGAAAGCGTCGTTGACAAATTCAGCGGCTTGATTGACTTCCTTTAACTCATTTTCGCTCGGCCGTTTCGGCATGGATTTCCATATTTTTTCAAGCATAAAACTAAACTGCGTCGAGTTTTCGCGCATCAGGTTCAAAACGGGAACCTTTGCCTCTTCAAGGGCACGCACTTCCTTGAAAAATGTCTCCCAAGTTTGAAACTTGCCCAAATATTTGGCTAAAATTTTCACAAAAATTCCTTTTGTCACATCGGACCTAAAAGGAATGGGTTGAACATATTGATCGCCGTTTTTAAATTTTCCTTCCACCATTGCAAAATATAATTCAATGATTTTCTCCTGTGTTCGATCGGGAAAAAGCCAAAGACTTTCAACCGAGGATGTATATTGCTCGAACCAGGCTTGGTCGTTTGGTTGAAGCACCTCAATTTCTTCTGCTGAATATCCCTCTTCGTCAGATGGGATATTTGTTATAACAGCAAATGAATCTCCTGAATTACCATATTCACCTGCTGCCTTTAGTTTTAAGATCAAATGTCCTTCGGAATTTTGGTCAAGTTCGAAAGATCGTATTCCTGGCGTTCCCAAAAAACCAATCATTTGATGCATGCTCCAAAGAATGAGAGTATTTTTTGCCTCTTCGCTCAGATTTTTAAATCCTTCAAAAGACTGCATGGAATCCACGAACAATCTAAATGTAATGCAATCGGTTAATAGATCACGCTGAAGTTCCTGGATGGCAGTCTTGGCCTTTATTGATTCATCTTTCGGATCCATTTGATCATGTTTGAGGGCTCTTAATTGAGATTGAATAGAAAGTTGATTAAAAAAATCAACGGCTGTTTTTAAATCTTTGCCGCGAAGAGTGTCTGAAATTTCCATGAAGATATCCTTGAAAGAGGAAGCGTCATATGCTGTTCCAATTCGGATCTTTTTGTAAATTTTTTCTGAGATCTGTTCTATTTTTTCCTGCATTTGATCTATTTTCTTTCGAAATTCAGCCGATTGTTTTTCATCCATGAGGTTCTGGTGCAGTGCTTCTTCTCTCAAAAATTTCTTCTCCTTTGAAGCTTGTTCGGGAATTTTGGCTTCAAAAAGTTTAATGAGATTTTCAAATAGGATTCCAGGTTTTATTTGTCTGATCGCCTTTACCAAATACAAGTTTTTCATGCTTTTTGAATAAAGAACGGCAAGTTTCACATAATGACTGATGGTTTCACGCGAAGGATTCTGGTCAAATTTCTTTTTTTGAATCAGTTCCTTAAAAATTCTTTTTGAAAAAACCACTGGATCTTGCGGAATCGCTAAAATGGGAAGTAAGCGGAATTCAGAACTTTCCATCACATCTCTGAAAAGTTGAATGGGATCCGAATCTGAAAAAATCAAATTAAGATCTTTTTCTTCCTGTTCTTGCAGAACTTTGGGTAGGGCACGTTCCTGCAATGAATAATCGGGGCGAATATAAAGACCGTGATAAAGCATACGTGCAGCACTTCTTCTTTTGGGATCGGGCCATCTGTTTTCCGAAAAAAGTTCGTGGTCCGCTTTCTCAACTAAAATATTTAAAATCATTTCGTTTGTTCGCAGGAAAGTTTTGGTATTTGTTTTATCCCTCGAATAAGGACTTTTTTCATAATCTCGGATAAACTGGAGTACCATTTGAAAAGCAAAGCCGAGTTCCCTAGTTGAAATTTGTTTTGCAGTTTCAATCCGTTTTTCTTCGCTTTGGTTAAATTCATCCGGTTTTAACCAAGGAAGCGGCCCTTTTGAAAAATTGCGGCGATTTCCGTTTTCCAGATACGCATCCAAAGAACGATTCACAAATGCTGGAATTTCACCAAGTTCACGGGAAAGAGTCGCAAGATCCAGAAAATAAAAAACACTTTCCATATTTAAAGCGCGGTCTTCCAATCCGCCATGGATCAGGCTTTTTGCGATATACACGCCGCGGTTTTTCTCTGCTTCATCGCGTCTTTCCAAAAAACTGAGGAGTCCAAGCGGATTGATGTTTCTCTTTTCGAATTCTTTAAAAAGCCATCCCAAATCTGCTTCATATTCCTGAAGACGCGCAATGCCGATCGTGGATAGAATCAGGTCAGAAATTTTGGTATTTTCACGTTTTAATTCTTCTACGATTTTTTGAATCACTTCCGCATGTTTTCTCTTAATGTGCATGACTTCGTGGGCCAAAACCGCTTTCAATTCTTCTCGGAATTTAAGAAACCGGAGAATGCCAGCGGAAATAATGATGTTTCCGTCCGGCAATGCAAGCGCATTGACTTCATTCCATTCGGGAAGAATTGTGATGTGATAATCAGCAGCATCTTTACCGAGCGCTTCTTTAAAGACGTCGTTCACATATTTGGAAACGGGATGATCGTCCGAAAGTTTACCATATTGAAAAATGAGTTCGCTCAAAGTTTGCGTACTCACAAGTTTCATTTGTTTTTCTGTTTCTTCTGCAGTTTCATCAACTTCAGATATGCCGTTCGCTGACTTTTCTGCAGCATCGATTGTGTTGGATTCATCCGAATCAGAATCCATTGCCGATTTCGGTTTCGTACGTAGTTGTGAACTCTTATCGTTCCGCAGCTCAGCCCTTGCCGACAACGAAGTTGGAGGGCTGAAGGGTCGAGCAGTCCTCGAATCGTCTGGATTTGAGGTCGAACCAGCCCTTGTCATTGCCCCCCCTTCTTCGAATCTCGCTATTGAATTTGAGTTTGCATGGTTGGCACTCAGTTCCGAAAATCTCAATTCGGATTTTGCGCCAGCATCGCCGAGAGCATTCACAGTCATCAATTGGCGTGTATTTGAAAAATGTTTAAGTGAACGTGGAGGAATGAACACGGTACCGGTCGAACAGACCGGACTTGTGAGCACAAAGAATATAAGTGTTGTTAACGCAATAAGTTTTTTGAAGTGGATCATTTTTTCTTAAAGAATTCCTTCGCTAAGCTCAGGGCTAGGTCGGAAAAAATTTGGCCTTTGACTTTCTTTATAGTTTTATAAAGTATACCTACTAACCATTTTATTTGCAAAACTTAAGCATAAAATAAGGTGATGAAATTCTAAGTTTTTGAGTTTTTTGAGCAGGAGATACGAAGTCCCTGATTTTTTAAAAACATTACCGCGAGAGCGAGAATTAACCAAGTTTTTTTGACATAATTCTCATGGTTTTGATGCTGTACACGTCAAACCTTTGAAAGTGACAGCATCACACTTGCGCATTGGCACAAGTGTAAGCTTTTATGCATTTGCATAGAGGATTTGCCTCCACTGTTTCAAAATTTTTTCTTGTTTCACGGCAATGACTTATGAATTTCTGGCCAAACTATTTTGAGCCCCCACTCCAAGCCTCCCCGCTTAAATTCTTTTTATAAGTGGACTTGGAATAGGATTCGGTTTTCCTAAATCTTTTTCCTGCAATAACTTCCTCACCTCGCATGGTTCGTCTGGAGCGTCCCCGTCCAAAAACTCACTCTCCCTCATCCGTAGTCATTAATTATTCTGAATGGATATGAAAGTGTATCGGTAGAGTGAGTTTTTGGACTGGTGCTCGGTGAGGAAGCAGTGGGTGGTCTCTTGAAAGTATAAAATATATTTTTAAGGTGGGTTTTGGCATTTGTTTGCCGTACGAAGTGCTGTTTTTGCATAACATCTATGAGAGAGCATATAAATTAGACCAGAAACCACCAACCATAAAGTTGGATGAAAGAAATGAAGCGATAAAGCTTCCACGAAGGAGTTCTTTAACATGACACAGGAAATTGAGAATCGGGTTGTTGCTATTGTTGAGCGTTATGAAGTGAAGTTAAGGCAGTTAGGAATTAAGCTTGTAAGCATTACCCTCTCATGCTGGATGATCGTAGGGTCACTTTCCATGGGAATCTTGCTTCCGGCTTATGTGGTAGCAAGGTGGTGTTTAAAAACTTGATATGATGGGAGATCAATTCAAAAATAATCTGAATATTGAAGACTTCAAAATGAACGAGCCGGCGGCGGAACATGCGGTGATTCAAGCGAATAAATTTCTGGCAAATTGGCTGATTGAGCACTGGATGAAAAAGAGGAGAATGAGAAAAAGTTTGATATTGAAAAATCGGGCGTTATTCTATGGGAATATTCGGAGAGGTGTTAGATGAAAAATGCGGTGGGATACTTGAGGCGTTCGACGGACAAACAGGAACAATCACTGGAAGATCAAAAGAGAGAAATCTTGGAATTTGCAAAACGAGAAGGTTTTGAAATCACAGGTTGGTACACGGATGATGCAATCTCGGGAGCATTTTCAGAAAACAGAAGTAAATTTCAGGAATTGATCGGGACAGCGCAACTGGAAAAAAGGAAATTTGATTACATCATCGTGTATGACATTTCAAGATTCAGCCGTGGTGACAATATCGAAGTCGGATATTACCTGTATCTGTTGCGTAAAGCAGGTGTGGAAGTTTTGTATGTCAAAGAAAATTTAAAAGGTGACGACTTTGATGAAATTTTGCGGCCGGTGTTTCAGTTTAATGCAAACTTGTTCCTGAAAAGTTTATCGCGTGACACGATTCGCGGACAAGTAACTTGTGCAAAAGCTGGAAGCTTGTTGGGTGGACCGATTTCTTACGGCTACAAAAAAGTGTTGGGTGAAAATGGAAAAGCAACTTTAGCACTTGATGATCCGGACAAAGTCAAAGCGATTGAGCGCATATTTAAACTTTACGCTGAAAAAGGATTTGGCTACAGCCACATTGCGGAAATATTTAATCAAGAGCGGATTCCAGCACCGCGCAGCGGAACTTGGGCGCAGTCTTGTATTCGGGCAATTTTGATGAATCCGGTTTATTACGGTGTGTATGTTTGGAACAGAAGAACGCTTGGTAAATTTCATGCGGTGAGAAACGGACAAGCCGAGAAAAAACCTAGAATGACGAGGAGAAAAGTTCAGGACAATCCGGAGTCGGAATGGTTCGTTAAAGAAAACGTTTATCCTGCGATTGTAACAAAAGAACTGTGGCAGGTCACTCAACAAAGAAGAAATGAAAAGTGCAAGCATCCAAAACAATCGGCCGGGCGCGCGATGACTTCTCCGTATCTTTTGTCCGGAATGATTCATTGTTCAAGATGCGGGCATTCGTATGTTGGATCGACAAAAACAAGCGGAAAAGGAATTAAAACCAAAACGTATGTCTGCGGCGGTTATTGGTCAAGAGGAACTACGGTTTGCGCTAACTTTTCATTTGCAAGCCATCGGATTGAAGATCATATCGTGAACGGAATTGAAAAAAGATTGTCTGAAGGAAATCCGTACAAAGATGTGTTGAACGAAATCAGAGCTGAATTAAAAAATCAATTTCGTAATCCTGAGGGAGAGATTGCTGATCTCAATCAAAAGATCAAAGACATTACAAAGAAGATTGATAATCTTCTGGATGCGATTGATCCGGTTCACAAAGAACATATCAACCGAAAACTAACCGAGTTAAGTGAAAATAAAAAGCGGTTTGAATTTGAGATCGTGAAGCTCACAAATTCTCGGAAAAGCAAAATCGATCTCGAAAAGGCATCAAAGGAGATTATTGGTGGCTTGGGCGAGTTCCGTGAGATATTTGGCGAAGAAGCACCGGTTGATGAAAGAAAGGCCTTTATTCGCCGCTACGTCGGCACTGTGAAGATTGTCCCGCAAGAAAAAAAGGCTTTGGTCGGATGGTATCCGATTCCAAAGCCCAATTCTCCAATAACAACAATAGCGGGGGCCGGATTTGAACCGACGACCTTTAGGTTATGAGCCTAACGAGCTACCAGGCTGCTCCACCCCGCGTCGTAAAAAACACTCCTGGGGCTGCTGAGCGTTGCATCAACGTCGCTCAGACTGCCCCAGCGCTACTTTAAAAAATAAAAACTTACTTTTTATCAAAAGCGCTGGGACTGGTTTTAACTACCTTAAAGCTTTTCTACAATCGAAAGTCAAACCTGCCCCGCGGCGAAGACAGTGATTCTACCAATTAAAGTGCCCGCCCGCAAGCAGGAAATCCGAAGAAAATGTACTGCATGGGCACATGGTATCCACCCTGGAAGGTTAAGCTTTTTTGAAGATAAGCTTTATCAGTTAATTGAAGAATTAGGAATAGAAGGGGTTAATGGCCATGAGAAGGTTGGAATTGAAGAGGAGAAGGGTTTTG
>OBEQ010772860.1_pt1 | contig 12189 bp, 16 predicted proteins | sample 1670901 | NCBI WGS metagenome assembly OBEQ01 (sample SAMEA104232315, study PRJEB22302) | groundwater metagenome | biome: forest; feature: aquifer; material: groundwater | place: USA | collected 2011-08-07 | depth 5.4 m | reverse complement strand
CGGAGCTGGCGTTGGATTTTCAGTAGAACAACAAGCGATCCAGCAGCTTCCGCAGATCAAGCCGCAAACCGGCAAAAAACTGCCTGTCCATATCATAAAAGACAGCAAAGAAGGCTGGGCAGACGCATTGCATCTTGGCATGCACGCCTGGTTCGGCGGAAAAGATGTTGATTTTGATTTTTCCGAGCTTCGTCAGGCCGGCGCGCGCTTGCTGACAATGGGCGGAAAGAGTTCCGGCCCGGCGCCTCTCCGTTCGGTTCTGGCTTTTGTCCGCGCAAAGATTCTTGCCAATCAGAACCGGCGCCTCAAGCCGATTGATGTGCATGATGTGGTCTGTAAAATAGGCGAGGTGGTGGTGATGGGAGGCGTCCGGCGCAGCGCCCTGATTTCGCTGTCTGATCTGGACGATCAGGATATGCGCGATGCCAAGAAAGGCCAATTCTATCTCAATGAGCCCCAGCGGAGCATGGCGAACAACTCCACTGTTTATGCGTCAAAGCCCGTTGCCGGAGTGTTTTTAGACGAATGGGTGGCGCTGGCAAAGAGCGGAACCGGAGAGCGCGGCATATTCAACCGCGGTGGCCTTCAAAAACAGGTTCCGAAAAGGCGGTGGAAAATGTTCGGCAAAAAATCCATGACCGCCGGTTCCAATCCCTGCGGGGAAATTATCCTGCGCTCCAAGGAATTTTGCAATCTTTCCGAAGTCGTCGCCCGGCCGAATGACACCGAAAAAACGCTTATGGAAAAAATCAGGTTGGCGGCAATTTTGGGAACTTACCAGTCCACGCTGACTGATTTTCCGTATCTTTCAAAAGAATGGAAGCAAAACTGCGAAGAAGAACGGCTTCTCGGCGTTTCTATCACCGGCCAATGGGATTGCCCGGCGCTTCATAAAGATGACGGCAGATTATTCAAAAAATTGCGTGACGAAGCGCTAGTGGTCAACAAAGAATATGCGAAAAGATTTGGCATAAACGCGTCGGCGTCCGTAACTTGCGTGAAGCCATCGGGAACTGTTTCCCAGCTGGTGGACGCTTCTTCCGGCCTTCATACGCGCCATGCGCAATATTATATCCGCCGCGTCCGGATTGCCGCGACCGACAGTCTGTTCAAGATGCTGAAAAATCAAAAAATGCATTTTTATCCGGAAGTCGGGCAGGAAGCCAATCCGACGACTTATGTCTTAGAATTTCCGGTCAAAGCTTCGGCAAAAGCGGTATTTCGCAACGATCTGACCGCGCTCCAGCAATTGGAATACTGGCAAAAGGTCAAGGAAAATTTCACCGAGCATAATCCCTCCATCACGGTTTCCGTCGGAAACGACGAATGGATTTCCGTTGCCAACTGGCTTTATGAACGCTGGGATATGATCGGCGGTTTGTCGTTCCTTCCGCGGGAAGAGCATGTCTATGAGCTCGCTCCGTATGAAGAAATTGATAAAGACCGATATGAGGCGATGATGTCGCAATTTCCGGATATCGATTTTTCCCAGATTCTTTTGTATGAAAAAGACGATGAAACCCAGGGCGCTAAAGAACTGGCCTGCGTCAGCGGCGTCTGTGAGATATCTCTTTAGCTTATCTTCAGAATTTTATATTCCCGCGCCCCGTTTTTTGTTTTGATTGAAGCAGTTTCTCCTGTTTTTTTGCCGAGAAGATTTTTGCCAAGCGGGGATTCATTAGAGATCAGCCCCTTGGCAGGATCGGATTCATGAGAACCGAGAATTTGGAAAATTTTTTGCTTTCCGCCTGTTTCAAGCGTGACCGCGGAACCGAGGCGGACTGTTCCGGAATCATTTGGATCGGATTTTATCACGACCGTTCTTTTAATCTGGTTTTCCGCGCTTAAAATCTGCCAATGAGTCCGGCGCAGGGTTGATTTTACTTCTTTATATTCGGCATTGTCCGACCGGTCGCCGTAGGCCGCGGTTCGCTGGGTTTCGGCGATGAGCGCGGGCAGGGATTTTTTCAGGCGATCCAGTTTTTGTTTCAGCCAGTTAAAACCTTCCTGCGTGAGGTATATCGGGCTATCATCCCGTTTTTTTAGTAAATCTGATTGTCGCTTTTTAGGGAATTGCATGATTGACTTTTAATTATGAAACGATTTAATCTGTCATCCCCGCGCAGGCGGGAATCCAGTAAAATTGGCTAGTTCCTAGGCAAACATGCCTTTCGGCAGGCCGGCCCATAATGACAAAGATTTTTATAATTCAAGGCAACTTAATAATAATTGCATATTTTACGATTGACTTCCAATCATAATTAAGTTAAATTTTAGTCAGTTCAAAAAAAACGGAGGCGGCGATGCTGAAATGGAGAGTTGTATCTGGAGGTCCGATTTACTGCAGATCCTGTAAGTCATCACACAATACTCTTAGTTGTTGGGGCTGCAGAGTTCCTTTGTGCATGGGTAACAATCGTATTCAATATTGCCCGGTATGCAAAAATACAGATTCCTTTTATAAGTTACATTCCGTACTTTGTTGTCGCGAGTGCGACAAACCCCTAACAGTTACAGGGGGGGGTGGATCATATTGCGCGTATTGTGGATTTCATCCGTCTATGCAGGATACCTTTCTTTGGAAGTTTACGGATTCCAAATGCCCCCGCTATTAAGCGGGGATTTTTTCGCCTCAATTCCAGATCAGGCCAAGCCGAACTGGAATTTAAGACGCCTGCCTGCCGGCAGGCAGGAATCCCCCGAAGCGGGGATAAGCCTTTAATTCCCGGGTAACTGGCGTTGCCCGGATTCGCCTCTAAGAAAATAAAAATACGCATGGTGCGTATTCTTATTTCAGCTTCTCGGCTCCCCGGGTAAACAAGTTTTCCGGGGGCGGCGCTCAAAAAAATAAAAACGCTTGTTAGCGCTTTTATCTTTTTTCGTTTGCTCGCTTGGCAGGACGCGTTTCGAACATATAATTGGGAACAAGCTGTACCAGTTCCAGAGCTTACAATAACGCAAATTGGAGAATTATTGGCGCTTGCTTGATATTTTATTTTAACATTAAGGGTTTGAAATTATATCCACGGTTTGAAGATTATCAAGAGCACTTCCCATATCCTCATAACTAGACCATGCGCTTGACTGGGCGTCTTCAATCATTGAATTTGCATCTTCTATATTTTGATTGGCCTCATCCAATGCAGATTGGTAGCTAACTAACTCGTCTTTAAGATAGAAATTTTCTTTTTTAAGCCGATCATATCTAAACCAACCTAGGACTAATATAACAAGTAAAATATATATCCAAAACTTATTTGTTTCTTCTGTTTCCATAAAGATAAATAGTTAAGATAGTTGCAGCTATTGCATAAATAAAAGCACCGTCATCAGATCTTACTTCAAAGATTTTTTCTACCACCAATTGATAGACTATGAATAAACAAAGAATTAACACTACCTTTTTTAAAAAATCTTTAATTTTTTCTTTCATAAATTTTTACAAACCATATTTGCGAAGGCAGAGTTTATATAAATCGTCTCTATCCCCAATCGATAAATTAAGGTCAAATCTATTTGTATTGTAAGCTTTATCTGCGCAATATTTTTTATAAATTATTGGCCTAATGAATTGTAAATATAGAAATGCAAAAAAGGCTAAAATCATTAGTATTTTAAACCAATTTTCTTTTAGCCAGTTTTTCATAAATTTATTTTCTTAATTTTTTATAAATATCTGATATTAATAATAAAACGAGATAGGGAATAGAAATTATCAATCCGATACCCAATCCTAAAAATTCCTTAAAACATTTCCAAGTATTTTTGTAATACCAATAATCATCTCCTTGGGGTAACTTATCATAATCAAACACCTTTAAATTTTCATATTTTTTCATAAATTTACTTTTTCCGATATTAAAAATTTATTTTATATTAAGGATATTGCCCCACTACTTTAAAAGTGAATATGATAGGGAGACCGGATACATCACGATATTTACCAGCTATATCAATTACTCTCAAGCTTTTTAAAGTTATTGTATAAGTTCCTGTTGGCAGTTTGTATACCTTGCGATTAAGATCATCTATAAATTGTGCAATAACCTTAAATTCACCACCGTTTCCGTGTGGAGTTAGCGATAAAAGGTATTCAGCATTTGGGACATTAGATTCGTAGTATTTATCAGTAAATCCAGGGTTATAATCAACTTCTGGCAAAATCTTAAATCTACCCACTATACCGTAATGATTTCCCAAATCAAAGATGGGGGTTTCTACTGGTCGATCAACGCCACTAGCATCTTGCTGATATAAAGCAATTTTTTCAATTTGAGGATCAACTATCACATATTCCGTTACTTGAATATTAACTGATTTAGTAATTCCTTTTACGGTTACAGAAACGGTGTGAGTTCCCAATGATTTCGGTTCATAGGAGAAAGCAACCTTAGCATCAGCCACACAACTCCCACCAGTTGATCCAATTAGCTGTATATGGAATGGGTTACCACCCGAGCAGGGGGGAACGGATAATTCGGTTATCCGGTAAGTTTTTGAAACATCCGGTGTAGAAAACGAAATATCAACCGGTAGTACTACTCTCCCATTTTCAGTATATTGTGCAGTTACTTTTATAGAACCTATAGAATGCCCATTAGTAAATTGAATTGAAACCTTATCTGCTTGAATGGCTAACTCACCTTTTTTTGTAGAGAAAGAACCCTCTTTTTTTACAACTTGGTCGCCAGCAATAGATTCGATCTCGTATGAATAATCGATACCAACACTTAAACCAGAAATATTAACTATATGGCGAGTTGATATGCCCGATTCAGAACCATAAACTTTTCCGGATAAAAATACTTTTCCGTTAGTTAAGATATTAGTTTGCCACTCGATTCTTACCGAATTTAAGGTTGGATAAGCACTTACAGAAGATATTTCAATGGTTTTAGTTTGTGATGTTGGTGTGGGCGTAGGAGTGGGTGTGGCGGGAATCGCAGGCGTTGCCGGTGTAGTAGCGGGAATAGAAGGTGCTAAGGGTGTAACGGGAACAGCCGGGATCGCCGGAGTAGCTGGAGTTTCACTAGTCGGTTTAATTTTAATTCCTTCCGGAAGCTTTCCTTGAGTAACAAAAAAACCTACATCAATTAAACCTTGAATTTTTTGGTTATTATTAGTTCTGGTATCAAAAGTATAAGATATTCCGATAGCGTTAGTTAAAGTAAGAATATGATCGTTTGCTTTAACTTCTGGCTTTAGTTCCGGTACTGAAGATACAGGCGCAGTAGGCGTTGTCGGAGTTGCAACTGGTTGTTTTTCTGTATCCTTTTTAGATTCAGTTTGTTTCTTTAATTCCTCAATCTCATTTTTTAATTCTCTTATAGTTGATTGATCTTGATTGTTGCTGGACGGAGTTGGTATTATTTTTTGTTGCTTTTTTAACTCAGTTATTTCTTGTTTAAGCCCTGCTACTTCCTTCTTTAATTCGGCTATTTGTTTCATTGCTTCTTCTTGGCCTCTTTTACTCGCTTCTATTGCCTGTGCGATTGCCGCCTTCGCTTCTTCGGGAACTTTAATTAAGACGGCGGATAGAACTTCTTGATTTTTTGAAGCGCTGTTCGTAATTAAATTAAGTAAATTTTCCTCTTGTCCTTTGTCTTTAACCTCCTTAGATTTTTCTGCCGCTAAAGCAATATTGCGTTCATAGTTAGCAATAGAAGTTTTAATATCATCGGCATTTCCTCCTTCCTCTGTGATGGTTTTTACTTCAGCGAGCCGTTTATCAGCATAATCAAGCGCTTTCATTGCTTTCTTTTCGGGATTAAAAGTGAAAAATAGATTTACTCGCTCAAAAGCCGTGTCAAAAAAGTAAAAGAAGCTTCCGGGTTTTGTAGCTGCCGAAGCGGAAACTGGCAATACTAAAATGATAAATAATGTAAAACCAGTGATTATTTTATAAAGATTATTCATAAATTATCTAAAATGTTTATTTTTAGTTGTTTTGTAATGATGGTGATATTGCCCATACTTTAAACCCCACTTAGGGCAGTTTGTTCTACAAGTATGCCCGCCATTTCTATCAGTTCTGCCGGGATGAGCAAAAGCGGAAAATGGCACTAACAAAGATAGCGCCAAGACAGCCATTATTATTCGGATAGTTATAGTATTTTTTACCATTTATAAGGATTGGCAGAGCCTTTCTTGCCAGTATAAGGATTGTAATTGCCTTTTGTTGAATAATTATCTAATTTAGTTTTATTTGGGCTAGTGCGATAAGAGGGCATAACATACCTTCCGGTGCTTGGCTTATAGTAACTACGAACTCGAACAGCGGCCTCGGCTAAATTAGCTAAACTAACGACTAAAAATAATGATAATAAACTGATTGTTATTAATTTTTTCATAGTTTTTGTATCATACCATTATAATTTGCGTTTGTCAAGTTTAATAAAGTGGCCTAAAATCTAATATCATATAGACGCTTAATTCTAATTATTTCTTCCCTAGCTTCGGTTCTCAATTTTTCTATCGCCCTAGAACGTCCGTCAATAATTGAAGCCTCGTAACCTCCATCGAGGGCGTAGAATCCCAATGATTTCGCTTGTTCAAAGTAATCTGTCAGTATCTTTCGCAGGGGCTGCAGTTCTGGCTCGGCAACAAGAGATGCGTGCTTTAAAAAAAGGGGGCTCAGGGCGCTTCTGCATTTATTCTTCTGTTCTTCCCAAGAGGAATCCGGCCAGCCAATCTTGATTTTTGGATCATCAGAATGCACAGCTCTTATATTGTTGAAGTTTGCCAAGACGTCACACTGTATATCCGCGTCGACAAGTCCGTTTTCTAGGAAGTCTATAAATTCTTTTAGTTGATTTGAAATTCTATAGGAAACCGTAGGTGCTGTTTGGATTTGTCCCTCCTCTTTATGTCTTAGAATCTCAAGTTCCTTTTTAAGTTGTTTTATCTCTATAGCTGATTTTTGAGATTCATCAGTCTCTGTTTGGTAATTTTTATATTGTTTAAAACCCAAATAACCCGCACCACTTAAAATGGCTAGATAAATAATAATTTGTAGCAAGAACGGTATTTGTATAAAACCTTTTTGATTATTCATAACCTATTATTAAAACACAAAACCCACCACTAGGAGGATCTTGCGACCCTTACGTCAGTTTCCCGACATAACGTGCGACACGCCCTAATGATGGGTTTTCTATGTCGCACGATTTAGTGCCATGCCGCGCTATTAAACGAGGTTTAGGCGTATTTAGTTGTTATTTAACAGGTTAGCATTACCGGCCTTAAATTGGAAGATTTTAGCTTGAAAAATAGGATTGAAAGAGGTAAAATTAAAGAATATTAAGATAAAAATTGATATGGATATTGAAGAGCAAAAAAGAAAATTTTTGGACATACTTCGTACAACCTATAAGGCCAAACGAGCGAATTGGAAAGAGAGCGGATTAAATTCAATTGGAAAAGATGTCGGTTATTCCTTTGGGGAATCCCTTGAGGACTACGAAAAAGAAGAGCGGGTTAGGATAAGTGAAGATATTTTAATTAAGTATGGTCTTGAAGGAAGAGATTTTTGGGATATTATTTGTCCGTCTCTTAAAGAAGATGGGGTTCTTAAATCTTTCGGAAATCCAAATGATATTCCTGCCGAGTATTACAAACGATCAGGATGCGAGGAGCTTCAAAATAAACTAAGAGAACTTTACAAAGAACTATCTGTTTCTAGGATGGGTGATGGACAGAAAAGTAAAGGCATAGAGGATGAAATGAAAAAAATCGAAAAAGAACTCGCCCCAACGATGAGATTGGTAAGAAATTTTTATCCGTTTTTTGTAGTTGATAAAAATAAATTATTTGGTATAGAAATCATTGCAGACGCAAAAAAGAGGCCCACGGCTCTTATAGAAACAAATAACGAAACTCAATGGTCAAATTTAGGTATGCGACTTCAAACTGAATATGATTTGCTTATAAAAATTCCAAAACGAGGATGGTTGCCGTTTACTTTTCAAGATTTGGGACTCACTACTGCAAATGGAAAAATTGATAAACAAGGAAAAATGTTAAAGAAAATGTTAGAAAATAAAGGAGAATATATTTTAGCTGCTGGATTACGAGACAGAAATAAAGAATCCCAGCAAAAAATAAAGTTAGCAAAGCGACTAAAGGATGTATTTCCAAATATATCTGGCGAGCCTGTTGAGCCACTCAAAAATAGTTATAAATTAAATATTATAGTGCAACCACCGATAGATGGAGAGCAAGATAATGACCTATTAAGCATCGAATTGAGGCAGCAAGCGCAGAAGTACGGTGATTCAGGTGCTGAGGCTTCTTATAGCCATCACTACAAAAAAGACGATGAATGAATTTACTAAATTTCATTCGTTTAAAAATCTCCTTTTTTAAAGGGGATTTTTTATTTCAATGAAATTTCATTGAATTTTCATCCTATCTATATATAGGGTCATTAAATGTTTTTGTCCCTAAATAAAAATTGAAATTCATATGGAAAATAAAAAAGATACAAATAGGTATTTTAGAAATAGCTCATTCCCGTTAGCTGTATTTCTATTTGTCAAAGGGGAGCAAGTAGCGGGAATCAATCCAACCGAGAATCCGAATAAAAAGGAGTTTGCTTTTGTAAAAACAGATCGACTGGATGAATTAGTAGAAATTTATAAGTTTGGAAAAGACGACGACATCGAATTACTAGTTCCTATTCGCTTAGTTGAACAGGCGCGTCGGCAGTTAATGGATCGTCTTAGTGGAGGTTAATTTTGATTATGGCTAACGAGAAACTTTTACAAGCATTAAATAAAGATTTGGGGCTCATCGGAAAAAAGTTGAATCGGCAAGAACTAATTGAATTAGCCGATGGATTGGTTGGATATTTTTCTACTCTCGTAAAGATGCAAACGAGGATTAATCAAATTGAAATTAAGGAAAAGCCCCCGGTAGCTGGTGAGCTGGTCGAACCGGAGGCTGAAAACAACAACAATTATTAATTAAATTATACCAGAATTATGGATAAGAAAATAGTGTGGGAAGAAATCCAAGATTCGTCAGATATTTAGAATCCTGAAAAAGATGGCGCGCAAGAATTAGTAGCCACATTAGTTGAAGTTCGTTCAAGCGTTGGCCCAAACAAATCAATGCTGTATACGTTTGAAAGCGAAGACGGTTCACGCGTTTCTGTTTGGGGCAATACTGCGCTTGATAGAAAATTGAGAGCTGAACATATAGGGAAACTATGCAGGGTTAAGTTCCTCGGACGCGAGATGGGGAAAAATGGCAGAGAATATAAAAAGTTTTCTGTTCAGGTTGGAAACGAGGTCTGACGATAAAAGATGCGCCCCCGGCAGAATTGCTGTCGGGGGTTGGGTAAAAAAATATGAAAGATATTAACGAAATAAAAATTAAAGAAGCCCTACGGAACAAGGGCATTGAATACGAGGAATCAACTGACGAATTTATCATCGGTTGTCCCAATGGCGCTCATATAAATGCTATTAGTATAGAATTAACATTCCATATCAATAAGCAGACTAGCGCTGGCCAGTGTTTTCGGTGTGGCATAAAATATAATTTTTCCGAATGGTCAGAAAAGCTTGGCATTAAGATAAAAGACGAAGATGAAGCAGAAGATAAGGAGGAAGATAAAAAAGAAGTTCGCAAAAAAGCTGAGCAGCTCGTGGAATTTGTATCAAAAAGCGGCGCAGATTTATTTCACGATCAGTTAAAAGAACCGCACGTGCGGTTGCCGGAAGGCGCTATTTTAAAGCTTAATTCCAAATTATTTAGGCGATGGCTGGCACATAAAGCTTGGAAAGAATTAGGGCAAACGTTAAGCGGAGAAACTTTAAAAACCAGTATTCGTATTTTGGAAGGAAAAGCTTGTTTTGAATCACCAATGTTTGATTTGCAGGTTCGGGTAGCTAAATACGACAATGCGCTCTGGTATGACCTTGGCAAAAACCGAGTGGCGAAGATTACTGCTGATGGTTGGGAAGTAACTCAAAATGTTCCGATTCTCTTTCGTCACTTCAATCATCAGAAGCCGAAAGTTGAGCCGGTAGGAGGCGGGAGTATCCATGAGTTAGTAGAGTTCTTGAATATCAGAAACGATGACCCAAAACAATTCAGTGGCGATTTGCTATTGGCGCTCGTGTCATTAGTAGCAGGATTTATTCCTGACTTTCCGCATCCAATATTGGTGCTTCACGGCCCGCAGGGTGCGGCGAAAACTACGCTATCACGAATGTTTAAAGAACTTATTGATCCTTCGGCAATCAAGACATTAACAATGCCGACAGATATTCGGGAGTTCGTGCAATTAGTTTCGCACCATTGGTATGTGCCATTTGATAACTTAAGTTATCTTAAAGGCAATTTTTCAGATGCATTATGTCGAGCGGTAACTGGCGACGGATTCAGCAAGCGCGAGTTATTTAGTGACGATGATGACGTCATTTACGAGTTCCAAAGATTATTTTCATTAAACGGCATTAATCTGGCGGTTGAGAGGGCAGATTTATTAGACCGGTGCCTGATTATCGGAATGGAGCGGGTATCTAAGTTTGAGGAGGCAGCATTATTCTGGAAACGATTTCACGAAGCAAAACCACGGATATTGGGAGCAATATTTGATTTATTAGTGGTTGCGTTTCGAGAAGCAGATAAATTGCCACCAACGCAAACAAACCGGATGGCTGATTTTGTGAAGTGGGGACGGGCTATCACCAAAGCATTGGGTTATGATCCGGCTTTATTTGTAGAAGCGTATCGTGATAATGACCGCAAACAACACGAGGAAGCGCTAGAAGCCAGTCCAGTAGCACTTACTATTCTTGATTTCATGGCTAACCGAGACGATTGGGAAGGAACGCCGAGCGAGTTATTAAGCGAACTGCTTTTACGAGTTGAGGACTTAAAGATTGATACCAAAGCAAAGTCATGGCCAAAAGACCCAAGATGGCTATGGAAGCGTATTCAGGAAGCGCGTACTAACTTAGAAGCTAACGGCATTCAAGTCACCAGAAGGCGCGAAGGCAATCAACGAACCATTACTATTAAAAAGGTTCAAAATGACGTCACTGATGTCATTCCTGCCTCAAATATGCCGTCAATAGCGGTCGATAATGACGTCACTAATGATGATTCTGTTGTCGGTTAAAAACCGTATCTTAACCGATAAATGACGACAGTGACATTAATGACAACGTGTTTGGGTATACCCCTATAAGCAAAGGTTATGAAATGCGAATATATTAAACAAAATAATAGCCGGTGTAACGCTAATGCAATGACTGATTCAAAGTTCTGTTTCAGGCACAATCCTGACATGGAAATTGAGCGAAATATTGCCGTTTTGAAAGGAGGTTATGCTTCAAAGAAGCCGGGCGAACTACTTCCGCCAGTTAAGTTGAAATCAATTAATGATATTTCCGGACTTATTGAAGATACGATAAACAGAATTAGAACTGAACCACTTTCACATCATCAGGCCAATTCAATCGGTTACTTATCGGGTATTCTTTTGAAAGCATTTGAGGTTGGCGAATATGAAAAACGACTTGAGGCGTTAGAGCAGAGAATTAGTGAAATGAAGAAATAAGATGAATAAAAATAAGCTTAAAAAACTTGAAGAGAAACTTAATGTACGTCAGCATCTCGGGAAAAGGGTGATTGTTTTACCGAGCCATCTTAAAGATCAAGTTAAATTGCCACCTAACTCATTAACTATTTTTGTATCGTCAGAGACGGCTAATAAGTACCATATCTCTTGGCAAAAAGATTTTGAAGAATTCAAAATTAAAAAAGATGACAAACAAACAACGGATTAAAAAGTTGGAAGATAAAGTTAGTAAAAAAGCAGAGAAAATGTTTTGCGTCTTTCAAGAAGAAGAAGGCGGCGTAATCAAATATAATGGCAATGAATATAAAGATTTAGATACTTTTAAAGTCGATAAGAAAGTATCGGAATTGGATAAAATACTTGTGATTCGGTTTATTTTTAAAAAAGGTGAAAAACTTACAACGGATTAAAAAATTAGAGAAATATGTTGGGGGAAGCGCGGAAGAAGAATTTATTGCTTTACCAAGTGAATGGGCAAATAAGATAGATATACCACCAAATTTATCACAAAAAATACTGTGGCTGCCGTCGGTAGTATTAGATAAATACCAAATAGAATGGTGTAAATATTATGAACGGTTTAAAATATGAAAAAT
>OBEQ012504013.1_pt1 | contig 12190 bp, 18 predicted proteins | sample 1670901 | NCBI WGS metagenome assembly OBEQ01 (sample SAMEA104232315, study PRJEB22302) | groundwater metagenome | biome: forest; feature: aquifer; material: groundwater | place: USA | collected 2011-08-07 | depth 5.4 m | reverse complement strand
AGTTTTTGGATGGAAGACTCAGCTTATGGGGAAAGATTTTGGCGATTATGTCGTAGGAACCACGACCGACTCCGATGAAAAAAGCGGACGACCAAAGACGCCTGGCACCATAAATGGAGGTTTTTACCCAAAAGACAAAAACGATCCAAACAAACTACATCCCTCTGTGGTCATCGCAGTTGATGATGTGAAAGCACATGTAAAAATGATTTCAGAAGCTGGTGGAAAAGTATTAGGCGAACCAGTTGAGATACCGGGAATAGGATGGTATGTCTCATTTGTGGACACCGAGGGGAATACGGTAAGTATTCTTCAACCAAGCCCGTCCATGCCTGACGCTCATTCGAAGCAAACATAATTATCACCGCTATGTTGCATGAAAAAATTACATTCCATATTTCATAAAGATGGTAGCCTGTGGGCTAAGGGTGCTATGAGCAAGGGTGAGTGTGATGGATATTGGGAATGGTTTAGGAAAGACGGAAGTAAAATGAGATCTGGCTACTTCCAGATGGGAAAACAGGTGGGCAAATGGACAACATATGACAAAAAAGGAAACGTCTATAAAGTAACAAGTATAGATAAAAAATATCAACACAAGCCAAAGGACTTATAGGTAGCAACATTTTTCCAGAAAGATAAATCAGATTCATTTCGTTCATCTTCTTCTAAAAACCACTTTATACCTTGTTTAATTACCTTTTTTTCATAATCTTTATATGCATGATCTGCTCCTTCAATATATTGCAGCTTTTTTGGTTCTCGCACTAAATCATATATTTCTTTTGCCCAGTCCAGATCATAGACTGTTTTATCTTGAGTACCTTGCATAATTAAGATATTTTTGGCTTTTGCTAAATGTTCTTTTTGTAAAGCATCGATCCATTTTGTTTCCTCGTAGAACTTAAAAGGAAGAATTGGTTTTCCTTTGATCTTTCCAGTTCCTCTGATGGGAAGTGAAAATTTTTTATCCTTTGGAAAAAATCTCGCAAAACTTTCGTCTGTATGGATGCAAAAAGAAATGAAAACTGAAGCAAATATACTCGTATCATCACAAAGGGTAGCTCCCAGTATTGCTCCTAGACTCCTTCCCCATAGTCCAACTCTCTTATAACCTACTTTCTCAGTGATAAACTTCAAAGCATCAATGGTATTTTTATGCAGTATGGCGAATGTCTTATCTTTAAATTCGCCTTCACTTTTCCCGCTGCCAAAATAGTCAAAACGAAATGTGGAAAATCTATTTTTATGAAGTTCGATTGTTGCATCTGCTATGAGCGGACAATCTGTGTGAGAGTTGGTCAAACCATGGAGAAGAAGAATTAAGCTACTTCTAGGATTCTCTGGTTCTTCATAAATACCGTACAAAGTATGATCTTGTGATTTAAAAGAAGTTTCAATTACTTTTTTCATTTGATCAAAACCAATGCATTATCTGCATCAAGGACAACACTATCGCCTGTTTGCAAAATTTTAGATGCGTTTCTCGCGCCACCAATGGCAGGAATTTTTAGAGCGTTGGCATATAAATTTGCGTGAGACGTTGGAGAGTATTCGTCAACTATGAATCCCTTTGCTTTATAGAGGGCAGATAAAAATTGTGGAGTTACTGAATTGCTGACAATTATAGAATCTGAAGTTACATATTTGAGGTCTTTATCAGACATAATAGTAAGCACTTTTCCGCTGACTTTGCCTTTATAGAGGACTTTTCCTTTTATTATTTTTTCATTTTTAGTCTCAATTTTGTGCTCATATATTTTGACAATCCCTGTATAGGCATTTAATTCTACCTGATCTCCATCTTGTATCACTTGGGTTGCATTTTCTGTGCCAACAATGCATGGGATTCCGTACTCTCTCGAAATAATGGCTGCATGGCACGTTACCCCTCCTTCATCTGTGATAATCCCAATTATTTTTTTAAGCAAGGGAACAAAATCAGGAGTCGTCATGTGAGTAATAAGAATATCTCCTTGTTTAATTTTTGAGAAGTCCTTCTTATTTTTCACTATTTTTACAGACCCGATGACATTGCCTTGACAAGCTGGATTTCCTTTAATAATCGTATGGACCGGTGGAATAATTGGCAGCATTCCTATCTGGAATCGTTCCATCATCTCAAGCACTTCCTCTCTTCCCGACACTACTTCAATAAATCCACTCTCAGCAATAATCCCCCATCCTTCTTTTCGTTTAGTAAGAATATGTTTTGCTAATAGCTTTCCTTTTTCTAAGAAATCAATCATTTCTTGATAAGTCACTAGGCTAAAACTATCTTCTATTTTCATTCGCTTTGCTACTTCTTTAATTAAAGACAAATGTTGATAGTGGGCTTTTGAAATAATATTCTTTCGATATGTTCTTAAAAACATATACGCTTGCAATATTTCAACAAAGTTTCTGAGAATGACAGAAGCTTTTATTCTTCTTAAAATTTTTTCTAGCTCTTCCTTCCGGTTATTTTGCTCTTTTTTTATTCGCTTAATTTCTTCTTGCAATGAATTTTTACTTTTGGAGAGAACTTCAATTGAGTCTTTGTAGTAGTTGAATGAAAGTGGCTTCGCATTTACTGTCCAAAAGGGCTGCCAGAGATATTTTTTATATAGATTATTGATGAGTTCTCTTGTTTTAGTTGTCAAACCATATTTTTGAATTTCAATTGCGACCTGTAGCATCTCGGTCTGCTCTTCAATTTCATGATAAACTGGAATCGTTAATTTGTTGAGAACATCTTCAAAATCTTCTTCTTCTTTTTGTTTTTTTAATATGATTCTCAATTCCTTTTTTATTACTTCAATAAAATATCGTTCGATAAGATGAGGGTACATCAAGTACTGCATGAAAGTTTGATAAGACGTGCGAAATTTGCTTAAAAACTTGAGAAGATCCCTATTAGTAGCTTTACTTAAATCTTTGTTACCACCAAAGTATGAGTCTTTAAGTAATTTTTTCCCCAGCTCATAACAACCTTTTATATTTTCTTTGACAAAGTCCTTATTAGTTCTAATCTTTTTCTCAGTGGCATCAGCAAGTAATTTGAGGTCATTTTTTTTGTAATAAACGCCATGCGTAATGCCGTTGTACCAAAAATTACCGATTGAATGCTGAATAGTTTTTGGCAGTATGCCTCGATTGATTAAAGGCACTTCGTACTGAAAAGCAAGAGACGCCTCTCTATTTAAAAGTTTTATCCAAGGAGATACTAATTCACCATTTTGTGTAGATTCTTTCAACAGTCCTTTCTTACTGAGAATCTCGGCAATATTTTCCAGCAATGGGTTGCCATAATTTAATGAGTAGAATCTACGATTATTGATCATTTCACTTTGTAGAAAACCTTGTTTCTCAAGAGATGAAAGAGCGTAGTGAATAGCATTAGGGTATTCCTTTGTCTTTCTAATGAGTTCATTTACGTACCAGTGTTTTTCTTTATCGCTTAAAAACTCTATCAATACTTTTTCCTGCACGGGAGGGATAAAACTATTATTCATAGGAAGATTATACAATATTATTGTATAAAATCAAACTAAGAAAGATGAAAACCGATTTTCTTAGGTTATTTTCATAATATGTATATATAATTAACAACATGAAAAATATCACTCTTCAGCAAATTTTAAATAAAGTACCTGAGATCACCATCTACTTCTGGATTATTAAAGTCTTATGTACGACCGTTGGTGAGACTGCAGCCGACTTATTGAATTCAAGTTTGCATCTTGGTTTAACAGGCATATCTCTTGTAATGGGGAGTTTGTTAATCATTACCCTCTTCTTCCAGATCAAGTCAAAAAAATACATCCCCGGTCTTTATTGGCTATCGGTCGTGTTGATCAGTATCGTTGGAACGTTAATTACCGATAATTTGACTGACAATTTTGGAGTGGCTCTGAAAACAACCACCATTATTTTCGCAGTCATATTGGCAGCAACCTTCGCAATTTGGTATGCGAGTGAGAAAACGTTATCAATCCATAAGATCAACACGAGGCGTCGGGAAATCTTTTACTGGTTGGCGATCCTTTTTACCTTTGCATTAGGTACTGCCGCCGGGGACCTTGCCGCAGAAAGTCTAAAGTTGGGATATCTAAACTCTGCGCTAATATTTGGCACACTGATTGGAGTCGTAGCTATTGCTCATCTGAAATTCAGATTAAACGCAATCCTTGCCTTCTGGATTGCTTACATTTTGACTCGTCCATTAGGTGCTTCAATAGGAGATTATTTGTCTCAACCGCATGAGAATGGTGGTTTGGGACTTGGTACGATTGTAACAAGTACCCTCTTTCTTACTGCCATTCTCATAACAGTTATCTACCTGACCGTCACCAAAAAAGACACAATAACCACAGAAGTTGCAACATAATCTCATCTCTCTATTTTGGTTCTTTCAAAATCATATCTTGTTGATATAATTTTCCCATGAAAGTTTTATTTACTGCAGGATTTGGACCAATTATTAAAGATCAAACAAAAAGTACACAACTTTATAAAGATACTCTTGGTTTGCCTTTAAAAGAGGAACATGGATATTTTCACACTGAAGATATTAAGGGCGTAAAACATTTCGCTTTGTGGCCCTTGTCACATGCTGCACAAGAATGTTTTGGATCAAATATGTGGCCAAAAGAAATTCCAGTTCCACAAGCCTGGATAGAATTTGATGTTGATGATATTGAAGCAGCCACTAAAGAATTGAAAGAAAAAGGCTATAAACTCATTGTCGAAGCAAAGAAGCAACCATGGGGACAAATAGTAACCCGCTTTCTTAGTCCAGAAGGATTATTAGTAAGTATTACGATAACGCCTTGGATGAGAAAGTAATAAATTTAATTCTCAATTTTTACACTATTCTTACCTGCTTCCTACTTCATTTTTAAAATAAACGATTAGTATTAAGATGAGTAAAATTTATAACTATATACAGAAAGAGGTGATATAAAATGAATGCTCACATATTAAAACTAGAAGCAAAAATTGATGAGTTAAAAGCTAAGCTAAAAGAAGCGACAGCTGACGCTCAAATATCTATACAGAATAAAATCCACGAACTTGAAAATAAACTCAATCGTAGAGGTTATTAATATTTAAGTCTTGACTTAATTAAGTTAATACTTTATTATGATTGCATGGATATATTTAATGCACTTGCTGAGCCAACTAGACGAAGTATTATTGAAATGCTTGCGACCAAAGGTCAGCTCCCTGCTTCATTCATCTACGATAAATTCAAAGTGAGTCCGCCTGCCATTTCACAACATCTTAAAGTTCTGCGCGAAGCTAATATAGTCCAGATGGAAAAACAGGCGCAAAAACATATTTACAAAATTAATACAGAATCCTTACACAAATTAGAAGGTTGGGCGAGTAAAATGGCTAGAATGTGGGAGTCGCGTTTTGATCGCCTTGATGAGGTATTGAAAAAAGAGAGAAAGACATTATAGTTACCCGCCTAAGCTTACTTTAGTCCTTTTTAGAACTATTCGTTCACGGACTAAAGAGCGCTTGAGCGGCGGGTTCAAGAAACACTAAGTCCGACGTCGCGTCGGACAAATGTTTCTAGAAAAAATTATGAATTCAACGTAAAAACAAATATGGAAGATCAAAGTAGGAGCGGATTAACATTTGTCCGCGTTTTTGATGCGCCACGCGAACTTGTGTGGAAAGCATGGACTGATCCCGAGATGATTAAAAAGTGGTGGGGTCCGAAAGATTTCACGAGCCCGGTCGCCAAAATTGATTTCAAGGTTGGCGGCAAATATCTTCTTGCGATGCACGGTCCAAAAGGTACCGAATTTGATAAGGATCTTTGGAGCACGGGAGTTTATAAAGAGATTGTCCCGATGGAAAAAATAGTAGTCACCGATAGTTTTGCCGATGAGAAAGGAAACATTGTACCGCCAACCCAGTATGGGATGCCTTCCACATTTCCTACAGAAGCAACAATTATAATTACGTTTGAAGAACTAACTGATAATAAGACAAAAATGACTGTGCATTACCCGAGTGCCGAAGGAATTGAAGGTGAGATGCTCAAAAATATGACTCAAGGGTGGAATCAGTCAATTGATAAGTTGGTAGCGATTCTTAAATAATATGGGAAAAAATAACATGCAGGTATATAAGGATGAGAAAAAAGTAACGATGGAACGCGTGTTTAACGCACCACGAGAGCTGGTCTGGAAGGCACATACAGATCCTAAGATTATCGTACAGTGGTGGGGTCCTCGAAATCTTACGACCACCATCGATGTGATGGATGTGAAGCCAGGAGGCAAATGGAGATTTGTCCATAAAGATGAAAAAGGTTCGACTTTTGCATTTAACGGAGTATACAAAGAGATTAAGAAACCTGAGTCGATCACCTGGACATTTAATTTTGAACCGATTGGTCCAGGACATGAATTGACAGAAACAGTGACATTTGAAGAGATAGAGGGTGGCAAAACAAAAGTATCAACCACATCTCATTACAATAGTATTGAAGATTTGGAGGGTATGATGCAGTCAGGGATGGAAGCAGGTGCAACAGAGAGTTGGGATCGACTTGAAGAACTGTTAACAAAAGGTTAAAATCGTAACCATTAAAAATTAAATCATGTATTTCCTCATATTATAAATTCGGAAACAGATTTTAATATATGCAAAAAATAACACCATTCTTATGGTTTGATAAACAGGCAGAGGAAGCGATGAATTTTTATGTCGAAATTTTTAGTAAAAACCCTGCATCGCGTGAAGGTGAGTCGAAAATTGTAACAATTCAACGTTACCCCGAGGATCCACTAGAAGGACCAATGAAAGGGATGGAAGGAAAAGTTTTAACGGGAGTGTTTGAGCTCAATGGACAGCGATTTATGGCACTTGATGGAGGTCCAATATTTAAATTCAACGAATCAGTTTCATTGTTAGTGAAATGCCAGAATCAGAAGGAAGTAGATTATTTCTGGGAAAAACTTTCAGCTGTTCCTGAGTCTGAACAATGCGGCTGGTTGAAAGACAAATTTGGTCTTTCCTGGCAAATTATTCCAAAACAGTTCGAGGAGATGATGGGAAAATCTGACCCTAAAAAATTCAAGAGTGTTATGAATGCAGTGCTTCAGATGAAAAAGTTAGATATAAAGGCTCTCGAGAAAGCCTATGAGCAAGGATAACGTTATTATTTTCACTTATTAATTATTTTAAATCATTATGAAACCAACACTATCACCCTACCTTAACTTTGCTGGCAAAACGGGAGAAGCCATGAAATTTTATCAATCAGTCTTAGGCGGAGAGCTTAAAATACAAACATTTGGTGAATCCGGTATGGCCAAAACCGATGCCGAAAAAAATCGTGTCCTTCATGCAGATTTAAAAAACGACCAACTTTCTTTTATGGCAAGCGATGGACAGCCAGATAAACCAGTCAAGTTCGGAGACAATGTCCATATGAGTATTGTTGGGACAGACGAAGCACTCTTAACTAAGTACTTCAATGGTCTCTCCTCTGGCGGCAAAGTCGACATGCCTCTAGCCAAACAATTCTGGGGAGACACATTTGGCATGCTAACCGACAAATACGGTGTCCATTGGATGGTCAATATCTCCGCTGCAACAGCACAAAAGTAAAGCTATTATTTTTTACTTACATATTAACCTGTCCAGACCAAACAAGGTCGAAAATAACGGATTGAGTATGAGCCAGCTCCTCATTCCATATCTCTGTTCCGACTGCATCATTTTCTGAGTATCCAATAAGGTAGATTTTTGTTTTGGTGATGATTGTGTCTGAAGAAAAAGTAATGGGCTGTGGTAATAGTTTAATCTGATGCTTTTGAGAATTATACAAATTTTGATATTCTTCGGCTTCTTTACATGCGACCAGCAACTCCTTAGCGGTACCTCCATTTGCTTTAAGAGCCTGAGGTATCTTGTGAAAATATTTTGGCATAAGTCTTTTCACCCGACTAGGATGAAAATAAGCGCAAAACGAGCGTTCTTTGAGAATTTCTTCATACATAGTTTCAACGCGATTAATACCCTCGTAAAATCGAACGGTAGGTGTGATAGCATGTGTTCCCTCCAATTTTTCTAAATCTGGAAGATGGTGTTTTAAGATTGCCTGAGTATCTTCAATTTGCGCCTGTTTTTGCGCTAGTAGATGAGGAAGTTGAGATACTGCAATAGCCTGTGCATGATGAATTCCGTTATGGGTAAATGTCGTGACAAGTCCTTTACTCTTAAGTCGTTCAAGAATCACATACATAGAAGAGCGATTAATACCTGCCTGTTTAGCCCAAACGCTTACAGGAGAAGGGCCTAGACGTATAAGCTTAAGGAGAGCCGTAGTTTCTTTCACATCTAAGTCAAAGCGCTTAAATAAATCCTGCATAGTATTGTTGTTGTAAATTTACAACAGATTATATACTTCTATAATACGCACATATATTGTGTTTGTCAAGTGTAATTGTTGTAAATACTTGACAATCCTATAATATTGAGATATAATCTCTACAATTATATGGATATCATTCAGATCGGCATCATTCTTTCTTTTTTGTTTTCTATAATCATAGGTTTGGTAGTTGGTAATAAAGTTAAAAATAAGTCGCTCAATTTTACTGTCGCAGGTAGGAGTCTATCTGCGGGGTTAGTGGCTATTGCATTGGTTGCTCAAGCTATAGATGGAAATGCTACATTAGGCAATACCTCGCTTTCTTTTGATTTTGGTTTTTGGGCAGGCGCTTCTTTGATCATTGGACTGGCAGTTTCGCTTTTTCTCCTTGGAAAATTCTTTGCTGAAACTCTCAATAATTTAAAATTAATAACCTTCGCTGACCTTTTTGAAATTAAATATAACCAGAACATTGGATTTATTGCGGCTATTATTATGCTTTTGGGTTTTGGCATACTTCTTGCTGGAAATATTGCAACAGTCGGTATCTTACTAAAACTCTTCTTTCACATAAAGTATGAGACATCTGTCATCGTAAGTACATTAGTGGTATTAGTCTATATTATTCGAGGAGGTATTATCTCAGATATATACGCTGATATCTTACAAATGATACTGGTATTTATTGGTATTTTTTCTGCTTTGGTCTTTCTCATTTTTTCCCATGGACCAATTGATATTTTTGCATCAGAAACGATAATTAGCAAGTTTAGTCTCAATCAGTTATCCTCTATAGGAGATGGGGCTTTAATAAATTGGGCGACAATTATCGCTCTAGGATTTGGTAATCTTATTGCCATAGATTTTGGCTCAAGAATTTTTGCAGCTAAATCAGGACGCGATGCAAAAAAAAGTTGCTATTTAGCTGCTTTTTTGACCCTCATACTAGGTCTGCCTTTTTCATTGCTTATCTTTTACGCTTTTAATTTAAACATTAAGCCCAATTCTGATATCCCAATCTTAGTTATTTTGGCCAAGAAAGCTTTACCCCCTTTTGTATCGGCTCTTTTAATTACCGGGGTTATTAATGCTGCCTTATCTACCATTGATGGTGCATTATTAAGTATGGGCAATATCTTAACGAGAAATCTCATCAGAATTCGTCCGGAAACGACCTCTGATAACGAAGAAATTGAAAAAACAGCTTTATATTTTTTCAGAATTTCACTCATACCTATTGCTTGCGCTGCCATGATTTTTGCCCTTCTTTTGCCCTCTCCAGGAGCTCTCTTATCTATCGCCTTTGATATGACTTTCTCCGCTCTTTTAATCCCTTTCTTATTCGCTTTTTCTAAAAAATACGCAAATTCTCAAGCTGCATTATATGCAATTCTGGTAGGAGGAGTGTCTCGAATAATTTTTGCGACCTTAACTCCTACTTTTTTTGGTTTATCCAACCCATTTTATGTTCAAAATTCTCTTATTTCACCATCTTTGGATGGATTTGGCACTCTACTTTCTCCCATTTTGGCTCTTATAACTTACGTTTTATTTATAGGAGGTAGGAGCACCAATAAGTTTGCAGTTAATCATGAATGATATGGATAAAAATTTAAGAGGTTGGATTATCAAACAAAATGTTCTCAAAAATTTAACCGTTATATTTGTAACGATAGTTTTAATTCTATGGACAAAAACTTACATAGATGGAATTAAGAAAAGCGGTCTAGATGCTATTTTTTTCTTGAGCATTTTTCCTCTTGGTGCAATGTTTGGCTATTTTGCCTTCAGTTACGCTGACACTAATCTAAAATCTCCCGGACATCGGGCTTTAGCTGATTTATCAACCCTGATATTTTTAACCATTATTAGTTTTTCAGTAGGCTTTTCCACACTTTTGGGGATATCGGCTCTGCCTCAATTACAAGTACCATTTATACTTATGGCCGTAATGCTCATTTTAGGCTGCTTGATTTATGATTTTTGGAATTTATATTCCAATTTAGAAAGTAAAGAGTAGATAACTTGTACAGATTTATCCGGTTTAATCAGTCTGCATATTGAGTTATAATTCTTGTTGAAGAGCTGTAGATTTTCACAACATTCTATTCCACTCCAGGGGTGGAATAGATTTTCAAAACTTGATTTACTATGAATAAGAAATCAAAAGAAGATTTGTTAGCAGAAATGCTGTCAATCATAAGAAAAAATCCCGGAATAAGACCTTCTGAGCTTAATCGTCTATTAAATATTCCTCACACCTGGCCTCTTCGCAAGAGTCTTATTAAAAAAGGATTGATAAGAAAAGAAAAAAGAGGAGGAGCAGTTTACTACTACCTTCAAAAGTCGTAAAATTTGCTAAATTAATCTATGCAATTTCTTGTAATTGGTGAAGACGGAAAAGACAAAAACGCCATGATGCGCAGACTAACAGTAAGAGAAGCTCATCTTGCGTTGGGAGATAAGATGGAACAATCAGGCGAAAGATGGTATGGATGTGTATTGTTAAGCGATGATGGGAAAATGATTGGATCAATGGCAGTGATGGATTTTCCTTCAGAAAAAGAACTGAAAGAATGGCTCAAACACGAGCCTTATGTAATCGGTAAAGTATGGAAAATAGTTGAAGTGTATAAATGCAATGTTAAAAGGCCTTGGAAGTTTAATCGTCCCCAATCATTCTTTGAATCAAGGGAAAATTTATCAAAAACAAGAAAAATCTAGTACTAAAATCGATTAATCGATTGGATAAAATTATTAGGATTTTTATTTGGCTTTTCACAAAGTTCCATTCCACTCCAGGAGTGGAAATTCTATCGAAAATCAAACTCAGTAGATAATTTTTAAGATAATTTGCATGTCTCCGCTCAAATTCAAATCAAAGATGTTGATCTATAAGGGCAATCCCTATATTCATGTAAACAAAGAACGCGCAACCCAACTTAGATCTGGTTGGCGAAAGCCCATGCCGGTTTTGGTTCAGATCAATGGCAAACCACTGCCTTCCTGGCGCATCAACATGATGCCAATTGGAGACGGGAGTTTTTATCTCTATCTGCATGGCGATGTGCGCAAAGCTTCAAATACCAAAGTGGGTGACGAGGTAATAGTCGATGTTCGTTTTGACAACAAGTACCGAAGTGGACCGATGCATCCAATGCCGCAATGGTTTAGTTTGACTTTAGTTAAAAATCCAACTGCCAAAAAGAATTGGAACTTACTCATACCAAGCCGTCAAAAAGAAATCCTCCGCTATTTTTCTTGGTTGAAGACACAAGAAGCAAAAGAACGAAATCTCAAACGCGCATTGGAAGTACTTTCGGGAAAGCCAAAAAGATTTATGGCTCGGTCATGGAAAAAAGGAGTGTAGACTAATATTTACTATATTTATCATGTTTACCTATAGCAATAAAAAGAGCAGTTAGCTTGTTAAACCAAACAAAAAATATTCTATTTGCTCTATCGATACGTATAGTCCATACATATTCCCCTCTAAGCTTTTCTAGATTTAAGCTCGGACGTTGAGGATTTTTGACAAATATTGAGATTGCTTTAATTGTCTTAATCAAAAGTTGCGGATTATTTTTTAAGAATTTACTACGTTGGCGAAGATACCTTGAGGAATATTCTATTGTTATCATATCTTAATATCCCGCTTCTTTTTTCATTTCTTCAAAGTCGGCCTCTAATTCTTCCTTTGTTGAAATAGTCTTAGTTTTACCGGCTTTATATTCTTCTAGTGCTTCTTTTACAACTGCATCCATCTGGAGTTTTTCTAAAAGATCCAGACCGATGACAGCCCCTTGGGGT
>OBEQ012422469.1_pt1 | contig 12190 bp, 10 predicted proteins | sample 1670901 | NCBI WGS metagenome assembly OBEQ01 (sample SAMEA104232315, study PRJEB22302) | groundwater metagenome | biome: forest; feature: aquifer; material: groundwater | place: USA | collected 2011-08-07 | depth 5.4 m | reverse complement strand
GAGGAAACGGGTGGCGGCTATTTCGAGCTGAAACAGACCTACGAGCTCGCGCCGACCTTCACGCGCGTGGCGCAGGAGCTTCACAGTCTGTACACGCTCGGCTTCACGCCGTCGGTACTCGACGGCAAGGAGCACAAGCTTGACGTGAAGATGAAGACCGCCAGCCAGAACGCGCGCGCGCGCAAGACCTACGTCGCTTCAGCCGCGCGCCTGTCGAATACAAACTGACCACTGCGCTTCGCGTCCTTCGTGGTTGAATCATCCGCCGCCCGAAATCGCAGGCACTATCTCCACGACGTCACCATCCTTGATTGGATGGTGATCGACGCCGTGGGTCAGCATCTCGTCGTTCACCGCAAAGTTGAAGATCGCGTCATCCAGCTGGCTGGGGAGATCCGGCTGGATGCGGCCGAGCACTTCCACGAGCTGCGCGATGGAGTGAACGGGCTCGGTGACGGTGAGCGTGTCAGAACCGCGGCGCAGCATGACCGGCAGGCGCACGGTGACGGCCATCATGAGGCGGGTCTAAGAAGACCCGCCCTCCAGCGCGGCCTGCAACTCGTTGCGCCAGCTGTCCACCGGTATGCCTTCGTCGGTGAGCTTCGAGATGTCGTAGAAGCGCGAGAGCATGGCGTCGAACTCGGCGCGATCGATGCGCTCACCCTTGTACGCGCCGTGCCGGTTCGGCTCGTCGAACCAGCGATCGGGTAGGGTGTCATCCTTGCGCCGCACGCCAAGACGAAAATTGATCAAGCGTTCGACGCCCATCACGTTCAGCCCGATGTCATCGAGCTGCGGCGGGGTCAACTCGAAGCCGGTGACATTGGCGATCTGATTCGAGAATTCCTCGAGACCCGGCAACGAGGGGCTGTTGAACAACTTCGTCGTGAACCGGCACATGCCGACCGAGTCACCAACCGCGTAGATGTTCTCGCAGCGGCGAACCGCGCGCTCCTTGTCCACGTAGCTCGTGGGAGACGCGCTGACCGGTCCGCCGTACAAGCGCTCCTTGAACGCCGGGGCGTCGTTGATCTTTGCGTTGATCTCGAGCGTGACGCGGTTGCGAAGGTGGTCCATCCCTCGCGTCGCGACGGCAAGGCCGAGCGCGAACGCCTTGAGGATCCGCGCGTCGTGTGGATCGCTCTGCATCAGCCCCTTGACGGCCATCCTGTATTTCAGCGCCTCGGCCGGGTAGTGCCCCTTCTCCACCGCGCGCGTGCCGTCGGCAAGTGTGTTGCCGAATCCCTTGCGCTCCGCCGTCATGAACAGCAGCGTTTCGACGAGCGCCGGATCGCCCCACACCAGTTCGAGACCGCCCGTGTGTGCCGTCGTGATGATCCCGCGCTGGTACAGTTCGAGCGCCCATCCGATCGCCGAGCCGGTCGATGCCGTGTCGAACCCGAGATCATTGCAGATGTTGTTGAGACGAATGACCGCCTCAACGTTGTCGATGCCGAGATTGGGACCGAACTTTCCGAGCGTGACGTACTCCGGTCCGTCACCACGTCCGTACTTGTCGCCGGGACCGGTATGCAGATCGTTCATCGGCCGGCAGTTCACCGGGCAGCGGAAGCACCCTTCCATGCCGGGTCGATATGGGTCGATGTGCTCGGCATCCAGCGCATCGGTCCACGTCGTCTCCTGGTTGTTCTTCGTTCCCATCGCGCCCAGCAGCCGGCTCGGCCGATACAGAAACGGCGTGCCCATCGTCGACAACGCGTGCTTGACGACCGAGGTGCCGAGCAGCTGCTGCGCGATCTGCCGGTTGTAGGGTTTGTACGGTTTCGGAGTAGGGAATTCGTGCGTATGGCCGAGCGTGACGATCGCCTTCAGCCGCAGCGATCCCATCTTTGCGCCGGTGCCGCCGCGCGCGTAGATGGCCTTTGGCCCACCCATGATGCCCGCGATCAGGACGCCGTGTTCACCCGCGCGCGTCACGTTCACCATCGACATGTTGCGTGCCCACACGCCGCCGAGGTCTTCGGCGACGCGCGCGCGCATGTCGATGTTGTCGAGACCGACATAGGGCGCCGCATCGCGCCATTCGACCTGCCCTTCGCGAATCACCATGACCGACCACTGCGGGCACGTCCCGTACAGCACGAGGTGATCGATCCCGTTCATCCTCAGAAACGATGGGAAGTAGTCGCCGCAGTTGGAATCGAGAATCACGCCCGACTCGGGTGCCCACGATGTGCAGTTGCCTCGAGCCGCGCTCGGAACGATTCCCGTCAGGATGCCTGAGCCGAAGATGAGCGGGATATCGGGGTGGAGCGGATAGAGGGATTCGTCCAGCAGGCGATACAGGTAGAACATGTTCGCGCCGCGTCCCGACAGCAGCGTCTCGAGGATCCGCCGCGGCGTGTAACCCGACCACCGCTCACGAGTGGCCAGGTCGACGAACAGCGTGCGTCCCTGCGCCGGATACTGCGGCTCTTGCGGCAGCTCCGAGACGAGGCGCGCCACGCGCTCGCGGACTCCCATGAGCCAAGTATGCACCCGCCTTCGCTCCGGCGAGCTTCGGCGAGGCAGGCCCTACGCTCTGGAGATCTTCAGCCCGGCAAGTGGGGCGAACCCGCGCGCCCGCGCACCCGCGAACCGACGGTGTTCTAATAGATTGAATGGCTGAGACGCTGAGCGAGCAGGATTTCCGCCTCGAGGCCGATCACGCGCTGGAGGGCGCGGAGCAATCGCTGCTGCCGCTGGCCGACAAAGCCGGATTCGAGCTGGAGCGACAGAACGGGGTGCTGCAGATCGAGTTCGAAGAGCCGGCGCCGGCGAAGTTCGTTGTCAGTCCGAATGCTCCGGTGCGGCAGGTATGGGTCTCTGCGATGTCGCGCAGTTATAAGCTCGCCTGGTCTCCGGCCTCTTCACGGTTCGAGCTCGATGGCGAGCCGCTCGACGCGCTGCTCGGCCGTCTCGTTCACGAATTTCTCGAACGCTAACCAAGGGCCTTGACCATGGAGCGGCACGGCTTGGCCGTTATGCCGCGATGTCGTGGGCGATCAATGCGCCCGCCTTCGACATTTCCTCCAGCGCGCGATCGGCGTCCCCGGGATGCATGTCGATCCCGGCAATGGCATCCGGGAGCACGGTCACGCGCAGACCGGCGCCAAGCGCGTCCATGACCGTTGCCTTCACGCAGTACTCGGTCGCGATCCCGCCCACATACAGTGCGTCGATCTGATGATCGTGCAGATCCCCGAGGAGCGTCTTGCCCTGCGGCGTCCGCCCGTCAAACGCCGAGTAGCCGGGCCGGTCCGGGTTGTCGCCCTTGCTGATCACGACGACGTCAGCCGGAAGCATCAGCTCGAGATGAAACTGCGCGCCCGTAGTCCCCTGCACGCAGTGCGGTGGCCACTCCCCTCCGTAGGCGTTGAAGTGCCCCGTGATCGGAGGATGCCAGTCGCGGGACGCGTATACGGGTATGCCGAGCGCGCGCGCGTTCGCGAGGTGGCGGTTGAGCGCTGGCAGGATGCGATCGCCGCCGGGAGCAGGAAGCGCCCCGCCCGGGCAGAAGTCGTTCTGCACATCAACAACGAGCAACCCCGCATTGGTACTCGCCATCGCGGCCTCAGGTAGCTACCCGGGGGTTACGGAAAACCGCCACGTCTGCACCTCTCGCACCTCTCGCACCGACGGCCGAATCGACGATCGCACCGACAATCGACAGCGCGATCGCACTCAGGCAACACCATCCGGTCTCTTCCCCTTCGGCCAGTACAGTTCCGTCTTGATCTGATCGTCAGAAAAACCGCGGCTCTTCAGGATCGCATCAGCGCTGTTGATCATCTCAGGATTGCCGCAGATGTAAGCGACCGCGTTGGCCGGATTCAACTGTAGTTCGTCACAGACCGGCGCGACGACGGACTCGACTCGTCCTGTACGTCCGCGCCACCCGGCGTTTGCAGCCGCCGCTGGTCGCGACACGGTCGGGATGTACGTCACGGGGTAGTCGCCGTTGGATTGCCAATTTTCGAGCAGGTCGCGATAACCCAGGTCGGCGGCATATGACACACCATTCAGCAGGACGGCGTTCCGCGGGTGCCCCTGACGAAGCAGCGTTCGCATCATCGCCACGAACGGCGCGTTGCCGGTCCCGGAGCTGATGAACAGTGGGTCCGATCGTCGTTCGACTCGAGGGTGAACCGGCCTTTAGGGCCAATCATCCGCATCCGATCACCAACGGAGAGGCGCCACAACAACGGAGTGAACTCGCCGCCAGTGACGAGTCGGACGTAGAACTCATAGCCGTCCGAACCGGCGACATCGGGATCGGAGGCGACCGAGAATGGTCTTTGAACGATCCTTCCATCGGCGAATACGCCAACAGTCATGTACTGACCCGCCTCGAACGGCTTCCGGTTGGCATCGAATCGGACCCAGAAATAGGCGAGAGAGTCGTGCTGGTCGACGCGCCGAACCAGCGTCGCGTTGTACTGGGGCGCCGCAGAATCGATCACTCGCGGATCGGCGGCGGATCGCTGCGTCATCATCAGTTTATTTTAGAGTTGGAACCCGTCCTTCAGTGAATCATCTTCGTCGACGTAGAAAGTGTGCTCGCCGGTGATCCACGCAGTGCCTTCGATCTCCGCGACGATCGCCGGTAGCTCGCCGACCTGCGTGCGGCGCACGATGCGCCCTCGGTGCAGCGTGCCCAGCAGGCTCTCGTGCACGAACGGCCGATCGTCCTCCAGCAGCCCCATGGCGTCGAGTACCGCCATCACCGCCGCCGTGCCCGTCGCGCACGGCGACCTGTCGGCGGCGCCATCGCCGAAGATCGTGATGTTCCGCAGATGGGCCTCGGGATCCTGCGCGGGACCTGTGAAGATGACACCCGCGACGCCTGACAACGCAGCGTCCACGGGATGCGTGATGCCGCCCGCCGCGTTGATCGATGTTCGGATGTCCGCGCCGAGGCGGCGAAGGTCGGGCAACCGCGAGCCGATCAGCGGAATGCCGATCGCCTCCGTATCGGCAATCGCGTAGAACATACCGCCAAATGCGATGTCGACGCGCAGCTCTCGCGTGCCGATGCGTACCGTGTGCCCGCCACTGAGGACAAATGACGGCACGTTCGCGAACGCCACGGAGTCGACACGATGCCGATCGCCCCGTGCCTCCACGCGGGCGCGCGCGTGAACGGTGCCGGCAGCCGTGTCAAAGACCAGGCGAGTGTCGGGAGTTGCGTCGCGCGAGAAGCCTGCCCCGGCCGACGTCGAGGGAAAGAGCCCGCGTTCCAGCGCGATGGTCGCGACGGCAATGATCCCGTGGCCGGAGATTGCACTGAAGCCGTCGTTCTGCAGAAACATGACGCCGGCGTCGGCGCCGGGCGAAACTGGCTCGGTGAGCAGCGCGGCGCACATGTCGCGATGGCCGCGCGGCTCCAGCACAAGCGCCCGGCGAAGCTGATCCGCGTGGCGCTTCATCCAGTCACACTTCTGTGCCATGGTCTTACCAGCCGGGCGCGGCAGCCCATCGGTGACGAGCCGTAGCGGCTCCCCGGCAACGTGCGCGTCGATCGTCTTGAGAATGTGGAGCATGCGCCTCTCGTGAAGTCAGAACGGATCGTGGCGTTGGCGCTGTGCGTCGTGCTCGCCGCGCCAGGCGTCGTCACCGGCAATCCGGAATCGTTGCGTCTACGCGTGCGAGCCTACGACCATGCGCTCAACCTCGATTATGACGAGGCGACCCGCGACATGGAGGCGGCGGTCAAGGCCGACCCGAATGATCCGGCCGCTGAGCGCGGACTCGCCTCGATCCCCTGGATGATGATCTCGTTCCGCCGTGGGGCTGTCACTGTGGACGAATATCTGGGGGGCGTCACGCGTCAGAACGTCGCGTTGCGCGAGCCTCCCGCCGATCTCGCCTCACGCTTCAGCACGCACATCCAGCGATCGATCGCGCTCGCCGACGCGCAAGCCGAAGCGAAACCCCGCGATCCTGACGCGCACCACCAGGTTGGCGCCACCGTGGGACTGCAAGCGTCCTATATCGCCACCGTTGAGGGACGTGTCCTTGGCGCGTTCCGCGCCGCGCGCCGCGCGTATGACGAGAGCGAGACCGTCCTCGAGCTCGATCCCTCCCGCAAGGATGCCGGGCTCGTCGTCGGCGTGTACCGCTACGTCGTCAGCATGATGCCGCTGCCGATGCGCATGATGGCGTACATGACCGGCTTTGGCGGCGGCAAAGAGCGGGGGCTGCAGATGATCGAAGAGGCGGCGGCGTATCCGTCGGATTCCCAGGCCGACGCTCGCATCGCGCTGGTGCTGCTATACAACCGCGAGGAGCGGTTCGGCGACGCGCTGCGACAGCTCACCGAGCTGCAGCGCCGGTTTGCCCGCAATCGGCTGTTGTGGCTCGAAGCGGGCGCCACAGCCCTGCGCGGCGGACGCCCCACGGAGGCGGAGCAACAGCTCACGACAGGACTCCGGATGCTTGCCGCCGACACGAGGCCACGGATGTTTGGCGAAGAGGCGCTCTGGTATCAGAAACGCGGGGCCGCACGCGTTGCGTTGAACCGGCTCGAGGAGGCGGAGATGGATCTCCATCGCGCGTCAACCGCGGAGGCGCGGCCGTGGGTGCAGGGGCGGGCGTACTCGGAACTCGGAAAAATTGCCGACCTGCGGCGCAATCGCACGGCGGCACGAGTGAACTTCCAAAAAGCGCTCACCCTTGGCGAGCAGGACAACGACCCTATTGGCGCCGAGTCGGCGCGCCGGTGGATCAACACGCCCTATAGCCGCTGAGCCTTGAGTCAGGTCGTCACCGGGGTCTGACCCTAGAACGCGGCGTCACCAGGGTCTGACCCCGGAACAGGTCATCACCAGGGTCTGACCCCGGTTCACGGCAATGGACCCCGGTTCATGGAATGAAATCGGCCTCTCCTCCGTGGCTCATCGTTTGCAGTTTCGGGTGTCTGCCTGCTCCAGGACCACATCATGTTCCGCTGGTTTGTTCCACTCTTCGCTGCACTTGCCATGGCTGGCTCTGCCACAGCGGCCGCCGCTCAGTCCGTCACGCCTTCGGTATCCTCGAGGTTCAGAACGGCCGCGGCAGAGGCGTGACTCGCGACGTCTACGACCGCGGATATCGCGAAGGGCTGCGCCAGGGAGAATTCGACGCCCGCCGTGGTCTGGCGCTCGACTTCGAGCGCGACCAGATATTCCGCGACGGCACACGCGGCTACGAACGCCGATTCGGCACGCGCGACCTCTATCGCGACGACTTCCGTCGTGGGTACATGGACGGGTATCGCTCTTCGTACGCCAGGCTGCGCCGCGCTCCAGCGGCGCCATACCTCGAGCGCAATGCTCCGAATGTTTTCGGGCCTCAGCAGCGGCCCGGTGGCTACCAGGAGCCGGCGTACGCGCGCGGTTACTCCGACGGCTACCGGCAAGGGACAGACGACGGCCGCGATCGCGACCGATACGATCCGGTTGGCCACCGCGACTATCGTGATGCCGACCAGGGCTACTACGGGTTGTACGGATCGCGCGACGCCTACCGAAACAACTACCGCGCGGGTTATCGCGAAGGGTACGAGGAAGGCTATCGACAGGGAAACGGACGACGGTAGGAATTGCTGAATGGCGAATACTGAATTTCAAATGTGTAGTCATTCGGCATTCGCAATTCGCCATTCAGCATTCCGTTAGCGCCTGAATCCTGCCTCTCGCCAATCACTCTCGGATTCACTCGAACTCCTTCAAACACTCGGGCTTCCCGTCACTGTTCGATTGGCGACGGCGGCACGTTGATCAGGGCAAAGGAAGGAGCTCGATATGACATCTCGGGGCGGCCGCGTGCACATTTCCGCCGAGCCGGCTACCTGTTGATTGCCCATGCCTCGAACGAGGCGGCGATGCGCCGGCGGTGCGCGGCGCAGCAGGCGATCGGAGTCGGCGTCGAGTGGCTGGCGCCTGAGGACATTCGCCAACTGGTCCCCGCATTGGCCGTTGACGCCGTGGCGGGAGCCTTGTGGACAGGGCAGGACGGCTACGCGAATCCCGCCGGGGCGCTGCAGGGTTTCATCGAACGCTCGCGCGAGCTGGGTGCCGTCTGGCGCCAGGACGAGGTTTGTGGGCCTTCAGCTCGAAGGAACGCACCCAACGGTGCGCCTGCGCGACGCGGGGGCGTTGTCCACCGCAGTGGTGGTGTTGGCTGCCGGCGCCTGGAGCAGCGAGGTGAGTCGACTGGCAGGCGTTGACTTGCCGGTGCACCCGCTGCGGCGTCAGGCCTGCCTCGTGCAACTCGGTTCACCACCGGCAGTGCCGCTGCCCATGATTCTTGACCGCGACAACGCCATCCATTTCCGCTCCGACACTGAGACGACGGACCACCTGCTGGTCTCGCGCCAGCTGTCCGACGAGTCGCCCGGCCTCCGCTTCGACTGGGATGTGGAGAGCTTCGCGGCGCACATCGTCCCGCACCTGCGGCGTTGCCTGCCAGGCTGCGGCGAGTCGCGACTACAACGTGGCTGGGCGGGGCACTATGACGTCTCGCCGGACGACAACCCCATTCTCGGGCCGCATCCTGAGCACCCGTCGCTGCTGATTGCCGCCGGCTTCAGCGGCCACGGGCTCATGCTGGCGCCCGCGGCAGGTCGGATCACATCCGAGCTGATTCGTCTCGGGCGCGCGGAAACGCTCGAAGCGCGGCCGTATCGGCTGGGGCGCTTCGCAGAAGCTGATCCGATCGTCGATCCTCAGATTTGAAGAGTGAGAGGCTGGCTGACGGCCGACATTCGCAATTGAAAATTCTGGTACCGGTACGGGGATTTGATGCCTCGCGTATGCCGGTAATCGCGGCCGGCTTTGACTTTTTGGGCGTCGTACGGTTCGGCGCGTAATCTCTTCCTAATCCGGGGACGGGCTAGTTCGCCCCGAGCTCCAAGCGCCGAAGCAGGTCTTGGAATCGGGCGTCATCGCGCAACACATCCAGGCGGGGATCTCCTTTGGCCCAGCGGATTCATTCTGGAAGATGCTCTTGACTGCCGCCAGGCGTGCATGGTATTGGAGCCTGACCTGCGGCGGCGTTCTCATCCGATTCCGACAACCAAGAAGAGGAGAAAAGCTGATGGGCGTTCGGAGCGTTTTACGTGTCGTCGTCGTGTTCGGTCTTGTGCTTGGGTCTGCCGTCGCCGCCTGGGCGCAGGTCTCGGACGCTGCGTCCATCGCCGGAGTCGTGCGGGACACGTCGGGCGCCGTCCTGCCCGGCGTCACGGTGGAAGCCGCGAGCCCCGCCCTGATCGATCGGGTTCGATCCGCGATCACCGACGGCCAGGGCCTGTACCGGATTGTCGATCTCCGACCTGGCGTCTACTCGGTCACGTTTACCCTGCCCGGCTTCAGCACGTTCAAGCGTGACGGCCTGGAGCTCTCGACGGGGTTCACGGCGCGGCTCGCCGCCGAGCTGAAAGTGAGCGCGATCGAAGAGACGATCACCGTGTCGGGTGAAACGCCGGTGGTGGACATCCAGTCCTCCCGCCAGCAGACGACGCTCGCGCGCGCGACGCTGGATGCACTGCCGACCAGCGGGCGCGTCAGCCAGTACGCCAATATCATTCCGGGGGCCGTGTTGGGCGTGGCCGCGAACCAGAGCGTCGGGGGCCTCGACGAGCGCGCCAACAATTTCGGCATCCACGGTAACCGGTCGACCGACAACGCGCCCGTGCAGGACGGGATGGTGCAGCGCCTGCAAGGGGGCGCCATCTTCGTCTTCAACAATCTCACCTTCCAGGAAGTCGTCGTCGAGACGAGCGGCATGACCGCCGAACGCAACACCGGCGGCGTGCAGATGAACATCGTGCCCAAGGACGGCGGCAACATTTTCTCGGGCAGCTTCTCGACGTCGCACAGCGGGCCGTCGTTTCAGGCCGACAATCTGACCAGCGATCTGGAGGCCCGCGGCCTGCTGGTCACGCCACCGGCGGTGAAGAAGCACTACGACACGGGGGGGGCGTTCGGCGGCCCGATCAAACGGGACCGGCTGTGGTTCTTCGCGGCCTTCAGGGGGGCGGCGAACCAGCAGTATCAGCAGGGCAACTACTTCAACAAGCTCCAGAATAATCCGGTCGGCGCCGACAAAGTCTGGCGCGTCCTGTTCTACGAGCCGGATCTGGCGCGGCCGGCCTACACCGACGATTACTACCGGGACTACAGTCTGCGGACGACGTGGCAGGCGGCGGCGAAGCACAAGGTCGTGGCCTCGTTCCAGATGCAGCCCAACTGCAGCTGTTACTGGCCGCTGCTCGAGCCGCAGGCGGGCGTGGGTGGGTTTCCCCGCGCGGCGCCCGAAGCGGTCGGCCGGCACAATTACAAGAGCAACTTCATGCCGATCGTCACCTGGACCAACCCGGCCACCAACCGACTGCTGCTCGAGGCGGGCTGGTCGGCGAATATCTTCGACAACGACACCCTGCGGCAGGAAACCGTGGGGGCGGACGCCATTGCGATCACGGAGCTCTCGCAGAACCTCCGCTACGGCTCCCGTGCCTTGGGCTTGACCCACGCCGGCGGCTACCGGAAACAGCACAACCGGCAGTATCACGGGCGGTTCTCGGCGTCGTACATCAGCGGCGCCCATGCCCTCAAGACCGGGATGGACGTGAACCGATACGTCGAAGGCGTGCCCGGGCTGGCCAACGACACCAACCAGATCAATGGCGCCCGCTCGTACGTGTTCAACAACCGGGTGCCCCAGCAGGTCACGATCTGGGCGGTGCCGTTCGAGTCGCTCAGCCGCTCGCGCGACATCGGCGCCTATGCGCAGGATCAGTGGACCATCCGGAAGCTCACGCTGAACCTGGGGGTGCGGTACACCGATTTCAACGGCGAGGTGCCCGAAACGCACATGCCCGCGGGCCCCTTCGTGGGGGCGCGGGATTTCCCGGCCGTGCATCACTCGCCGCAGTGGCGCAACATCAACCCGCGGCTGGGCGTGGCCTACGATCTGTTTGGGAATGGGAAGACGGCGCTCAAGGCCTCCTGGGGCCGGTATACGCCCTACATCGGGGCAACATCGGGTGTCGTCGATATTCCGGCCTTGAACCAGGCGGCCAGCACCACGCGGACCTGGAACGATTCGTTCTTTCCCGTGGGCGATCCCCGGCGCGGCAACTACGTGCCCGACTGCGATCTGAAGAACTCCGTCGCCCACGACGAGTGCGGGGCGTGGGACCAGGCCACGTTTGGCCAGCTTCGAGGCAGCAATACGCGTCGCGCGGAAGATGCGCTGCGTGGGTTCAACCGACAGGACTACAACTGGCAGGGTTCCGTGTCGGTGCAGCACGAACTGCGCGCGAACGTCGCGCTCAACGTCGGCTACTTCCGCACGTCGTACGGCGGCCTGCTGGCCACCGACAATCAGGCAGTGCAGCCGGCCGACTACGATCCGTACTGCGTCACCGTGCCGGCGGATCGGCGGCTGCCCGGGGGCGGCGGCAACCAGATCTGCGGGCTGTATGACATCAAGCCGACGCTGTTTGGCCAGGTCAGCAACCTCGTGACGCAGGTGAGCCACTATGGCAAGCAGACCGAGGTCTACAACGGGCTGGACGTCACGCTCAAGGCGCGGTTCGGGGACGGCGGCCAGGTGTCCGGCGGGCTGAGCACCGGCCAGACGGTCACCGACACGTGCGAACTGAACAACCTGCCGCAAGTGCTGCCCAACAACGTCGGGACGGTGGCGACGTCGACCACGCTCTTCACGCCCCGGCTGCCGGGGTTCTGCCACATCAGCCGGCCGTGGGAGGCGGCGACGCAGGTCAAGCTTCTGGTGATCTATCCGCTGCCCTGGGATTTCCAGGCCAGCGCGACCTACATGAACATTTCCGGGATCCCGGTGTTTGCGACCCGAACGTTCAGCAATGCGGAGATTCTGCCGTCACTCGGCCGCAATCTTGGTCAGTGCCGCGGCACCGCGACCTGTACCGGCACCGTCACGATTGACATGGTTCCACCGCTCACCACTTTCGAAGATCGCCTCAACGAAGTCGACGTGCGGTTCACCCGGTCGTTCCAGCTGGCGAAGGTGCGGGTGCGCGGCAATGCCGACCTGTACAACTTGCTGAACGCGGCCGACGTGCTCAACATGACCACGCGGTACAGCGGGCTGACCGGCGGGCAGTGGCTACAGCCGACCCAGATCCTCGGCGGGCGGCTGTTCAAGCTCAGCGCCCAGCTCGATT
>OBEQ011767907.1_pt1 | contig 12192 bp, 8 predicted proteins | sample 1670901 | NCBI WGS metagenome assembly OBEQ01 (sample SAMEA104232315, study PRJEB22302) | groundwater metagenome | biome: forest; feature: aquifer; material: groundwater | place: USA | collected 2011-08-07 | depth 5.4 m | reverse complement strand
TTATTGTCCCAAATACACCTCTACAAGCTTGATTAATGCCGCACATTTGGCTACAATTTACTACAATTACCTATGATTAAACGCAACCTCTACATTCGACTGATTTTCATTATTGTTGTGGCTGTCTTAGCATTTCTGGCCGCATATCCAAGCGGTCCAGATCTAAAAGTAGGCTCGTACCGTAAACCGTTGTTTATCCACCAAGGGCTCGACCTAAAAGGGGGAGTGGCGGTAACCTATGAGGCTAATCTTTCACAAATTGCTCCTGACAAACGGGCCACTGCTCTTACTTCACTTAAATCATTAGTTGAATCTCGGGTTAACACGCTTGGAGTTTCTGAGCCGGTAATTCAAATTGGTAAAATTGGCGGAAGCGACACCCTCCTGGTTGAGTTACCGGGGATTGTCAACATTGATGAAGCGATTAAAAAAATTGGTCAGTTCCCAGATTTAAAATTTTTGGATGAGAACGGTCAGGTGGTGATTACTGGAGCAGATGTAGATAAAGCAAGCGTCATATTTGGTGACCCAAACTCCTCGACCAAAACGAATACGAGTTCTCAATCAACCAACATTTTAGGTGAACCACAGGTACAATTGATATTAAAAGGCGATGCTGCCAAAAAATTTGGTGATATCACAACCCAGTATGCTGCAGCCAATCCGCAAAAAAGCATTGCCATTGTGCTGGATGGCCAAATTATCTCAAATCCAGTGGTACGAGGGGCCATTACCGATGGGAAACCAGTTATTAGTGGCAACTTTACCGTAGACACTGCTAAAGACCTAGAACGGCAGCTCAATGAGGGGGCTCTGCCAGTACCGATTAAGATTATTGCACAACAAACCATTGGGGCCACACTTGGCGCAGAATCACTCAAAAAAAGTTTGGCAGCCGGATTAATTGGGTTTTTGTTGATTGCGTTATTTATGATTCTGTACTATCGGGTACCAGGTATTTTGGCAGTTCTAGCCCTGCTCATCTATACTGCTCTAAACATTGCCCTATACAAATTACTACCTGTTACCGTCACCCTGGCTGGTGTTGCAGGGTTTATTTTATCTATTGGTATGGCCGTTGATGCCAACATCCTCATATTTGAGCGTATGAAAGAAGAGCTTCGGGATGGTAAAGACCAACTCAGAGCGATTGATGAAGGGTTCAAACGGGCCTGGACCAGCATTCGGGATAGCAACTTTTCTACCTTACTGACTGCTCTTATTCTCTACATTGGCACCACCGGCTTAATTAAAGGGTTTGCCTTGACCTTGGCTATTGGGGTACTGATTAGCATGTTTACCGCCATTACCGTGACCCAGGTATTGCTCAAGCTAATTGTTACATCTGGCATGCGAAAGGTTATTCATGTTTGAAGCGGAGCTGAAAACCCCTCGTAGCCCAAAGCAGGAACCCACCCTAGCCCCAAACCATGGGGGCGAAGTGGGGCTGAAACAGCGTACCACTCAAATTCCTAGAATTATTCAACGTCGGGGTTTGTGGTTTAGTTTATCCGCCTTGTTGATTATCCCAGGGCTTATTAGTCTTCTGCTCTACGGCGTCAAAATTGGGATCGATTTTGAAAGTGGCAGCACTCTTGAATTTGAGTCCAGCCATGCCATTACCCTTGATGCTGCTCAAAAGAGTGTGGACTCACTGGATCTAAAGACCAAAACAGTTCAATTGACCGGCACAGGCGGGTTTATTTTAAAAACCGATGCACTGACTGATGAACAACACCAAAAAGTTAAAGAAGCTATTCAAAAATCGATTTCAGATGCTACTGAAAAATCGTACTCAACCATTGGGCCAGTAATTGGCAAAGACCAAACCACCAAAGCCATTATTCGAGTGGTTATTGCCTCACTGGCTATTGTGTTCTACATTGCCTGGGCGTTTCGCCGAGTACCAAAGCCCGCTAACTCATGGCGCTTTGGCATAACCGCTGTAGCTGCCTTGCTGCACGATTTGCTGTTTGTAGTAGGCATGTTTGCCTTGCTCGGACGATTCTTAAACTATGTAGAAGTTGACAGCTTGTTTGTCACGGCCCTGCTCACGGTAATGGGCTTTTCGGTTCATGACACTATTGTGGTATTTGATCGCATTCGGGAGAACTTACGCTTAAACCCAGGTGGCAATTTTGAAGAAATTGCTAATATTAGCGTATCTCAAACCCTAGCCCGATCATTAAATACCTCACTGACCGTGCTTATTGTGCTACTGACGCTATTTTTGCTGGGCGGGGATAGCACCAAGGGCTTTGTGCTAGCCCTGTTGCTTGGAATTAGCGTTGGGACATACTCGTCAATATTCAACGCCACTCCGCTTTTGGTGGCCTGGCAACAGCGCTCAGCTAAGCGATAACTCGAACTCACACATTGCATGATGTCATTTTAATGATATAATGTAGATATCAATCATGGTTTCTTTGGGTTATTCAGCACCAATATATTCTGAGAGGGAGGTTTGAAGAAATTATGAACTTTGACATCAAAAATGTGCTAGTAGACCTCGGTCGCGTGACAATCGTGACGGCTGTAATTCTTATCATATGTTTGATGCTTTATCGCGGAGCGACCACGACCAAACCACGCAGTGTCTCTTCGTCACGTCCGATCGGACTACACTAACACATTGGATCGTCCCATCGTTCTTAAAACGGCGCGAGTTATACTACGCGCCGTTTGCCATGTCTAAAACAACGTTGCTTGTTCTTGTTTAGGGGAATCAAACAGCTTGATCGTGCCAAACACACCATCGTAGCCTGGTTCAACCACCACTTTGCGCTCTCGTACCAGCTGAATTGCTTCACAGAGACGCGTGCCGCCCAAATGCTCAACTTCGGTATAGCTTTTTTCTAAGAGCAGACTAAACTCTGCAGTGTGTTCTACTAATCGCTCATATTCCCTAAGTGCCTTGGTTGGAGAATGATGTATCTCGTTCAATATTTCAAGCAAAGGAATGGCAGACACAAATGGTACGCGTTTTTTGGCTTTGTCATGCACAAATGTTACGCCACGCTCGTTTTGTATATGCACGAGTTGCTCAGCACTAATTGAGCGATGGGCCACATCAAGCACCCGATTTTCAACTCCAATGGTTAGCGGCCGCTTGCATACTGGGCATATAGTCCCTTGTTTTTTTATTTCCGCTGGACTGAAACGAATGTTGTGCTCGCGATGACCTGACCAATGATATTTTCCTTCCTCAGGAAAGAACTCAATAGTATAACCCAGGCGAAGCTTTGATTTTTTATCTTGCTTTATAGCCCCTACAATATCTGCATAGGAGAAACTTACTTTGTCATTGTCATTCCAGGCCGGTGTCAACCGAGCCGTGGAATCTTTTATAACAGATCCCACGTCCCCTGACGCGTGGTCAGGGTCCTTTGATGACAGCGCTGAGGAAACAAACACCGTGGCCTCTCTACCCAGCTTTGGCCCAGAGTGCGCATCGGAAAATGATACAATTGCCCGATTATCCAGCTCGGCAATTTGCCAGTTCATGGCAGGGTCCGAAGAAAGCCCCGTTTCAATGGCGTGTACATACTGTTCTAAATCGCCAAAACATTGTGCAATGGAGTCAAACCCCGATTTTGACCCATACATACCAAACCAGGGTGTCCACGCATGAGCAGGGATAAGCATGGTGTCTGAACTTGCCTCCAAACACAGCTCCAGCAGGCCTCGTGAAGAAATCCCCACAATCGGCCGGCCATCTGAGCCAAGCTTGGCCCCTCTTCCCATCAGTGCTTTGATAATGGCTGTACATACATCTACAGAAGGGGAGAACACCAGGTTATGAATGCGCCGAACCGCGCCGTCTTGGCTATAAATACTGGAAATCTCGGTTGAGAGCAAAAAATACACCGGGTTTTTAATATCCTGCGGCGGGTTTTTGAGTACAAAAATGCCCGGAGAGGCCTCGGTAAGCTCTTGTTTAATGTGCTCAAACCACACTGGGTGAGTCCAATCACCGGTGGCCACTAATTGTATGCCTTTTTTAGAGGCGCACCGAGCAATTTCAAACAAATCCATTTTATTCGAAACCGCCCGAGAATATTTTGAGTGAATTTGTAGATCGGCAATAATTTCCATCTCACGCATCATACAATCAATAACAAAAAATGACACTATTTAGAAGACATGTTAGACAATACTTAAAAGACAGTCCGCTCTCGCGGGCTGTCCTATATTTCATCTAATTGTACCGTTAGTTATTTTTAGTAATCATCCCATGGCTCCGAAGGAGGGGAGCGCTCATGCCCTGGTTTGTCTAAAAACTTATGCTTGGCTGCCTGCATTTCGCGCCTGGCTGCCTCAGTATCATGACGCACATAGCCTAAGGCTTGCCATATGTCTTCCTGATCGGGGATATAGTCGTGTTCTTTTTCGATCACTTTTTCCATATCACCCTCCAACTTCACCTATATAGGCGAGAATAGGTTACTACACGCTCAAAATAGGGGAGTGGGGTGATGAAATTAAATATTAAAAATGAAAAATGAAAAATATCCTTAAGAGGGGGAGTGGCGAAAAAACTATTGCGTTGTAACAGGGAAGGCAAGAATAAACAAAAAATTCAATATCAAATATAAAACATATAGAGAATAACAATAAGACAGGGAGGTATAACTCACAAAGCTGGACATGACAATGTGTATCAAGCCTGAAGCGTAAAACCGGCGTTAGGGTTGGACATCTTGTTTAACCAAATCAATGTCGCACAATGTATATTATGCGACACAAATATGCATTAAGATCAATGCTACTTTTTAAGCACTATTCCTATTCAGTTCTATGAAGGAAGCACCAGAGATTCACCTTCAGTAAGCTCACCGAGTGCACTCGATGGCGCTACACCACCAGTATCATTACCACCTGGCGCCACAATGTCCTTTGGCGCAGTTTGAGGCAAGAAATGCTGCAATATACCAGGTCGAGCATCTATTTGATTATCTTGGCTATTTTGAGGGCTTGTAGGCGATTGTAGAGGCTTTTGAGCTGCAATAGGGGTATTTTGAGCTCGATTTGGTGCTGTTTGTGAGATTTTTGATCTTTGGGGAAGTGGTTCGGCGTCAACATGCTCAATTTGAGCTTGATTTACAGTATTAACCATATTTGCATCATTTGAGCCATTAGACGCAAATTGTGCGGTATTTTCCCCTATTGCGCTATTTTGCTCTGGAGTCAGGTTACTTTCAGGTGAAGGTGAAATCGTAGTGACATTCCTTTCTTGCACCCTCTCCCCCGAACCACTTCCCTTCTCAGACAATTTTTCCTCGAATATCGGTGGTTCGGCCTTTCCGTAGTCTTGACGAAGGGTGGCCGCACCATTCCCCTGCTCGTCGGGATTTTCTTCGACAGGATCAGCAACGTTCTCATCCAAGTTTTGATTTTCTGCAACGTCACTCCCCTTCACTTCCGGCTCTTCAACTTCTTCTTTTTCATTTTTTATAGTTACTATTTGATTTTCTCCGCTCTCTCCCCCATCCTGCGGCCCATTGTCATCATCATCCTGATGTTCTTTCTTTTCCATAATCGTGCTCAAATCGGTTTGCTCCTTCAGGCGCTCAATCTTTTTGGTTAAAAACTTTTGGCGCTTTTTTTCCTCATCTTCCATGACCTCTTCTAAAGGCCTCCCCTCCCACCATTTCACTGCCCCAGCGGCCGAAAGCTCAGTATAATACTGACCGTAGACAATATTTTCTTGCTTAATTTTAATGGCCGGCAGCTCAATTGCCCCATCGGGTATCCCCTGCAGGTGCCCCGGTAAGCGATCTTTTTCTTCTCCGCGGGAGTGAGCATCTATTTGAGCCTCAACCTCAGCTCGTGATCGAGAATAAGCTTGTCGAGAGACTTCGGCAATTTCTGCGGCATGGCTAACTTCGGGTTTATAGGGCGGAAGTGCATTGGCCGAAAACGCCGGGCCGGTTAGGCCATCGATCGAAAGTTTAATATAAATTTTGTAAATATCTTGATTGACTAAATCGGTCTCGGCAAATACCGGAGTGAACTCATGTGCCAGATCGCCGGCATCCCCTGCCCCAACGCGAAAGCTAATTAAGGTTCCCACATTGCCAAATACCGCGTCTCTTACCTCTTCCTGCATTTGGGCAATGTACTGGTTAGCCATAATCAAGTTAAGATGATATTTTCGGGCTTCAGACAAAATGGTAGCGAACGATTCAGTGGCAAAGTTTTGAAACTCATCGACATACAAGTACGAGTCAGTGCGATCGCCTTCTGGAATGTCGGCCCGGCTCATGGCAGCCAACTGAATTTTAGTAATCATCATCGCTCCAAGGAGTGCCGAGTTGTCTTCCCCAATTTTTCCTCGTGACAAATTGATTAACAAAATTTTACCTTCATCCATAATTTGCCGCACGCTAAAGGTTGATTGCGGCTGACCCACAATATTTCTAATAGTGGGGGTAGCGATAAATTGCCCTACTTTGTTTAGAATTGGTGAAGTAGCTTCTGAGGCAAACTTTTGGTCCCAACCGGCAAACTCATTCTCCCAGAAGTCTTTAATGACCGGGTCTTTCACCTCTGCCACTACCATTTGCCGATAGCGCTTGTCGGTCAGCATTTTGACAATGCCTAACATGGTTGAATCTGGATAATCAAGTAAGGCTAAGACCGAGTTACGCAAAATGTGCTCTAATCTGGGTCCCCAGGAGTTGCCAAAGATTTTCTTGAAGATGCCCACAAAGCCTGAGGCTACAATGCCTTTTAAATCTTCATCGACACTTTCGAGCAGGTTAAACCCAATTGGGTTAGCTCGATCTGACGGGTCAAACAACACTACATCATTAATACGTTCTTTAGGCACACTATCAAGCACATGCTCAACTGCTTCACCATGGGGATCAACCAGAATCACTCCCCTGCCCTCACGAATATCATCAATAATCATGTTTTCAAGCAAGGTGCTTTTGCCGGTACCCGATTTTCCAATCACATAAGTATGACGACGCCGATCAAGTAGTTTTATGCCAAACTCTTTCTCGATATTACGAAAATTGGTCTTGCCTATAACGGTTAAAAGGTTAGGTGGCACTATGCCCACAAGTGGCAAGTTGCTTGGTGGCTCGCCTTTCTTGGCCGTAGTCCATACAATATTTGGTGTTTCCACTGTCATATTGGGTAAATGATACACCGAGGCCAGCTCTTCAATATTCAGTACCAGTCCCCCATCGTCAAAATGACGAGCGGCATATTTGTCCCACAGGGTTTTGTCATCAGCCAGCAATTGCGTACTGGTAAAGCCGTTTAAATTGGTAGTATTAAACTGCTTAAATGCCCCCACCACTCCGCTAATTTTAGACTGAGCGGTATAGACATCTGGCGCTACTGCCAAAATGCGAATTTTAGTCGAAAACCCTAGTTTAGTAATTTTCTCTTCTACTCCTTTAAGAGCACTCTCAACCGGCCCAGAAAGCTCGGGCTTAACTTCTTTTTTCTCCCCCACGCTCTCAGCACTAATGCTGCCAGGACTGGCTGCTTCGCGCACGGTGTCAGTGGCCAGTGTAGCTACACTTTTTACTACTCCTCCCACAATCGAGCCACCAGTGGTTTTGCCTTTTCTAATTGAATCAATTAACCGCGTCCCCCGCTCTTGCCAGCTGTCGTCTACTGGACGGATCAGTAATTGAATCCATACTTTTTCGTTGTCAGCCATCTTAGCTAGGGTTGAGGTAATACCGGCTAATGGATCAACATTAAAGTTGACAAAGGTTTTTATCGGATAGACATCTGGCTTGGTCATTTCAAGCTCAGTTCCCACAATATGATCTTCGGCAAAATTAATGGTTCTGGTATAGTCTTCTACTTGTACAATCTCTACTGTGGGATATTGGGCGTAAATCTGCCCTTCTACAAAATCACGCAGGTGCACCGGGGTAAATACGTAAAACCGAATGCTACTACCTTCGGCTACAATTTCAAAACTAATATGTTCCTGAAATTCTGTGACGGATGAATAAATACCATGGAGTGAGGCAAACATTTGCTCAGCCGCCAGTGGAGTTTTATCGTTCAATTTTGGCACTTGCACCATTAGTAATGTATATTGCTTGCTGGCCATCCATTGTAACTTACGCCGATCAAGATTAATTTTACGCCAGGTACGCACAAAAGCAGTCATACCAATGGCCACCACCACTAAAACAATTAGAGTACTAATAACATATATCACGTTTTACTTTTCCCCATTATTTGTTATTTTATCACAACCTACTCGTAACTCGTAACATGAAGCATGGATCATAGAACAAACGCCCCAGAAGAAAGGGGCGTTTGTTCTTGGTGTGTTTTGAGTTCCAAGCTGTGAGTTATGAGTTAGACGTTCTCAGCAACTTTAATGGTATCTTTAACCTCTTGGGGCACGTCTGCACTTTTGGTAGGAGAAAGCGTATAAAGTTTTTTACCCACTTTGACGAACTGAGGCTTAATTTGCAGATTAATAATGATGGTATTTTTCTTGACCTGACGGCTCTTCAATACCTCTTCTACAATCTCGTCTGTGGTCAGGGCGCGCTTCGCTTTCTTTAACACTTGCTCAATCACATCTTCAACGGTGCCTGGTTTGTACCCCCAGTGTGATAAGGCATAAATACCTCGCCCAACCAGCACAAATCGATCGTCTGCAATTAGTTCATTATGTACGGTTGGTTGCACAATTTTTTTATGATCAAACCCTTTTTCCCGAATGCGCTTGGCAATTTCGGTAAAATGTAGCGGTGAGCCAGACTCTTGTAAGACATAGTAAATTTTGTCGCGCACATTCTTTGGGTTAATAGTTGGCCACGTAGTCAGACCAAACTTACCGTCTGTGGTCTGAATAATCTCCTTTGAAAGATATAACACATGTTTTAAGAAGCTCTCAGGATACTGATGAAACTGTGGTGAAAGCGCCCAAATATCGGCAAATTCCATGACCGCACTTTGTTCTTGAATTAAGTTAAGTGCGTGCTTAATGGCCTCATAAATAGTAGTGTGTTTAATTACTTTTAAGAACCATCCTGAGCGCTCTGTTTTTGACTCTTTGACTTCATACAAATCTTTAGTCAAACGCAGAAACAATCGCAGGGCGTTTCTATCTTGAACAGTGTCTTTACCTTTGGGTAACAACAGCTGGGCCAGATGCTCTTCAGACACCACTCCCCCTTCATGGTCAATGGTAGCCACCACTAATTGAATAGTAGGAATATGGGTCTCGTGCAGACGATCGCTCAATTTAGCTAGAACATCTCGTTCAATTTGACGAATACGTTCACGTGAGAGCTTAAATTGATCTCCAATTTGAGAAAGGGTGATTTTTTTGCCACTAGCCAAGCCAGCCCGAGCTTCAATGACGTTGCGAGCCTTGCCATCGAGGTTTCGTACCAGTGAATGGATAATGGTTTGTGGATCAAACTGTTCTTTGAGCTTTTGATGCTCATGGGTTAAGACAGTTTGTAAAAGCGAGTTACTAATAGTACTCCTTTCTAATTACACAATGTTACATCCCACCTTGTAAATGATTATATTTTGCTTTTCAAAAGCAAAATTAATGATCATGTTGCACCGCAATAAGATGATTATACCACTAGTTTATAATAAAAACAAGTATTTTGCAAGGTTTTAGATTAAATACAATAAAGGCTCTCTCAAAAACAGCTGAGAGAGCCTTTAAATTACTGCCAAAGATATGCTCTGAACAGTAATAAACCGTGTGGGTCTATTGCCAGCTTGGCCAGAAGTGCAGCATCTTCCTTCAATTTTTGCTGGAGTCCACGCCGATAGCTTGGCCATTCTTTGCCGGCATATGCCTCTTCTGCATTACGTAAGTGCTCGTCAAAGTTGGCCACGAAGTGAGCCATATTTTCGATTTTTGCTTTGACTTGCACTATTCTGATAAATTCCGCCTCCTGCTCGTCAAAAAACGTCCGAATGTAGCGGTAGGCATCCATCAAGATTGGAAATGCGAGCGCTTGTTCTGTCCCTCCCACTATGTCAAGCGGTGTAAATGGACCGCTATAGTCTAGTGGAAGGGCACCGTAAAATACCATATTGTAAAAAACCGGCTTGGCTACACCCGCAATTGCCTCAATATAAGCAAAAGAGCATGGCTCAAACAGATTACGAATACGCCGATACATCCTGCCAGTTTGCAGAAGTGATTGGCGTCTCCTGAGCTCGTTATCATTGTACTCAGCGCGGATTGCTTCATATATCTGTAGCCGCTTTTCAATCAGGAGGCTGTAAACTGTTTGTGCAACTTCACTACATTGTTTTCGATATTTATCCTCCCCCATTATACGAATATCAGTTAAAACACTGCCGTAATATGTCTTTTCCGGCCGATTACTTGCGCGAGATAGCGCCTTTTTGAGTTTGTTTGAAATATGCATGCACCTAGTCCCCCTCTTTTCAATGCAATATCATAATTATACCACAATGAACATATATCGCAAAGACCCTGTTTCAAGTTCTACGTTGTGAGTTACGAGTCCTACCTCGCCACTGGGACGGCCTCTTGCAAACCACCGAGGGCAATTTGATCTACTTTAGAACGGTCTTTGATCTCTTGGTCTACCACTTCGGCGTCTCGTCCAAACTTAAGTCGGGAAAGCTGGCGGGTCATTTCGGCAATTTGCGATACACCCAAAGCATCTGGTGGCAACACTTCGCAATTAAATGGTCGAGCCGCCGTGTTGTCAATTAGCAGTTTGAGATAAAAATTATACTTATCAATATTGATTAAATCATCTTGAATTAAGGGCTGGAACTCATGTACCAAAAATTCGGCGTCCCCTGCCCCCACCCGAAACGCCACAATTGACCCCGCATTTCCAATAACGGCGTTTCGAATTTGCTCTGTGAGCTGCTCAATGTACTGGTTGGCAATGTTTAGGGCCAATCGATATTTACGGGCTTCAGACAAAATAGAGGCAAAGGCATCAGTAGTAAAGTTCTGGAACTCATCAACATATAAATAAAATGGCTTGCGCTCTTCCTCTGGGGTATCGGCCCGGCTCATGGCAGCCATTTGTAACTTGCTGACCAAAATCATACCGAGCAAATTGCTGTTGACCTCACCAATTTTGCCTTTTGATAAATTGACCAGCAAAATCTTTTGATTGTCCATAATGTCTCTAAAGTCAAAGGCACTCTTGGGCTGGCCAATAATATTGCGCATCATAGTGTTAGTCATAAAGCGCCCAAATTTTGAGGTAAAATAGTTTAACATTTCTGATTTGTGAAAATCTGAAGTTTTGGCCATTTGCTGCTCCCAAAACGCCCGCACTACCGGGTCTGTCACATTGGCCACTTCTTTGGTTTCAAACTCTTTATCGGTAAACAAACGCGGAATCTCAATTAAGGTGCCCCCTTCTGGATCGGCCATCAGTGTCAAGGCCGCGTTTCTCATCCAGTGCTCAAACTGAGGCCCCACAATACCGGTTTGATTTGGGTCAAATAGCTTGTAGAAAATTTGCACCGCCTCTTGCACCAAAAAGTCACGCTGTTCTGGCGAATGCCACTCCAGCAAGTTTAAGCCCATCGGGCGCTCAACATCTGAAGGGTCAAATAACACTACATCATCCATGCGCTCTTGTGGGATGCGCTGCAATATGTACTCCACTGAGTCACCATGAGGGTCTAAGTACGCAACCCCGAGACCCTCCCGAATATCATCTACAATCATGTTTTGCAACAAGGTTGATTTTCCGACACCGGTTTTTCCAATGGCATACATATGACGCAGACGATCCCCTGGCTTAATAAATACTTTTTTGTCTTCTCCACGGAATTTTGATACCCCGAGTAAGCGACCTTCGGTAGGTAGATTTGATGGCGGAGCGGTTTTTTTGGCTTTGAGCCAATGAATGTTAGGAGTTTCCACTAACCGATTTGGGAAATGAAACACCGAGGCCAGCTCTTCGGTATTTAGAATCATGGTTGATCCAGGAGTAAACGAGCGCAAAATGTAGTCCAGCACCATGCGAGCAGTGTTTTTATACCCCATGGTTTTAAAGGCGTTGCCCATTGGGTCGGTAAATTGAGAGAAGGCAGACACAATATTGTTCAAATGCATTTTGGCTTCATTTTTATCAGGTGCGGTGACCACAATGCGAATTTGCACTTCAAACCCTACTTTGCTCGATTTTAGATTAAGCAGTTTTAGTTGCTCTTCTTGCATATGAGTCG
>OBEQ010528700.1_pt1 | contig 12193 bp, 15 predicted proteins | sample 1670901 | NCBI WGS metagenome assembly OBEQ01 (sample SAMEA104232315, study PRJEB22302) | groundwater metagenome | biome: forest; feature: aquifer; material: groundwater | place: USA | collected 2011-08-07 | depth 5.4 m | reverse complement strand
TCAGAGGCAAGGGGCGAATCATAGGAAAGCAAGAACTTGCGAAGATGATCCACACGTTTATCTTTCTCTACCAACTGAGAAGAAAGGGTAGCGGCAGATTCCGCCTCTTTGCCCACGGCGAAAGCAGGTTGAAACTGGGCCCAAATGAAGGCTCCCACAAGGAAAATGGCAAGAAGGCTAAATTGGTGTTTCATAAGTTTAGAGTTGTCATCCCGCTTGGCGGGATCGTGGCTCGTACGTCCCGCCCGGCGGGACTACGACTCCACTAAAAAATCCTAAAGCAGACATCGAATTCCACCTTAGGATCTATCCCGTAGTATAAACGAAAAAGAGGGTTTTGTCAAGTTTAGACAGTAAAAATCGTCGCAAGCGTGCCTCTATGACCTGAATAGCTTGCGACTCCTATGAGGGAAAACAGTTGGGAGAGAAACCGTAAGGTTTCGCCCCAGGAATCAGAGGATGCTCTTTTGGAAGGAAGAAACGCAGTTGGTCCAGGAGTAGCCGGTAGCAACCGATGGTGGTGCCCACTTGGCGCCGATAGCTTTGAGATCCACTAAGCCTTGATCGTAGTAGTTTTTTTTGATATAGCGGGATACCCATTGGATGGCATCCGGCCAATTTTTGAACTTGGCGCCGGTTTGCTGGCCAGTGTACACGGCTATACCAAAGGCATTGTACGAGTCACTGGATGGCATTTTCTTGCCTAAGTTTGACTCACACATGGCAATAGCAACGAGGAGTCGGAAATCAAAGCCATTTTTATCCGCTTCCGCAACAATGAGGTTGGAAAACGGTGCCATTGGAGAGTCGTATTCTTTTAAAAATGACTGCAGAAGCAAGCCCCGCGCATCACCGGCCGTCACCGTTGCTCCCAATACCTGCGCTGTGCCGGCAGCTGCCGTAATCCCAAAGTTATCAGCAAGTGGTGAGGTGATCACAGAAAAAGAGGCGGTGTGCGTTTTTTTTACCGTCATTTGAAGAAGCGTTAAATTAACGATCAAGAGGACAAACGTCAGAGGGAACCACAACAATGCTACCAAGCCTTTGGATACCATGCACCCATAGTGCCATAGGAAAAACCACCTGTCAAGAGAAGCAAAATAACACTTTCTATATCATAAGCAGGTCTGGTATAATCATGACGGATGAAGGGGAAAATGCCCTTGTAGCTCAACGGATAGAGTGCTTGTCTTCGGAACAAGTGATAGAGGTTCGATTCCTCTCAAGGGCACAAAATATGTGGTTCGTCTACATTGTCAAATGCGCTGATGGAAGTTTCTATACAGGAATAACAAACAACGTTGAGCGCAGGGTGAAAGAACACAACCAAAGTAATACGGTCGGATCAAAATATATTCGAACACGTCGACCTGTTACGCTGGTGTACAGTAAAAAAATTAGGACAAGAAGCGAAGCATTAAAGAGAGAATTTGAGATAAAACATTTGTCCCGCGAAACAAAGGAGAAGTTAATTTTTTTGGGTCCGTAGCTCAATGGTAGAGCATCCCCCTCTTAAGGGGATGGTTGGGCGTTCGAGTCGCCCCGGACTCACTATTGTTTTGTTTTGAGCGAAGCGAAATCCCCGTAATCGGGGACGATTCCTTCCACGCTCACAGAAATTTTTGTGGATCTCTTCGATTTTCTTCGGAATTTTATTTTTTTGCATATGAGTTTCGTGTTTATTGCTAGAAGCTATCTCGAAACATTAGGCTTTAGCCCGTCATCTTGGTTTTATCCAGGATCCGCCTTCGCCCCTCCTTCGCATGACGCTTCGGCCGGGCACGGCGAGGCTTTGGCGGACAGGTCTGATTCTGGACGCGCCTTCGGCTTGCCAGAATGACGCAAACCGCAGAGTTTTGAGATATCTTTTAAATAATCTCTTCTTTTTTGGTGCGGATAAAGCGGATCCATTCCTCGATAACCTCAAATATTACTTTTAGTGGCGCTTCGAGAATGAAATCAAATAAGAATATGAAAACATTGAGTTTGGCAATTTCATTGGAAAGGATGTGGCCGACGCGAAGGATGGGAAGAAAGAAAAAATCAACCACAGGGGTAAGAAATCCAGCTCGATCCACGATTTCATATTCTTTGGCAGACTGGCGAATACGATAGGCAAAAAAGCTTACTAACGTGACAAAAAAGACGAAAATAATTTGGCTCGCTATGTTAAAGTGGAGTTGAGTGAGGACCCAAGTGATGAAGCCAAAAGAGATAAGAAAGGTTACCAGGTACAAAAAGGAAAATATGGCAGTGAGCATCGGTCGGCGGACTGGTCGTTTCGCAATAAATATGTTTGCTTCATTTTTGAGTTCTTCGAAATGGTAAAAAATTTTATTGATGCGGGCAATGAGTCGATCGGTGTTTTCTTGGCCGGGTATCGTGAGAAAACCGGCGACCAAATATAAAAGCACCGGCGGAAAGAGGGTGTTGATCGCAAGCGGCAGATACGAAATTTTTTTGGCAATGAATACATCAAATGGACCTTCCAATGCCAAAGCAAAAAGCATTTTCGTTAAAAAGATGTAAATGATGCTGCGGACCACACTGCGGCGTACTTTGGCGCCGATTTCCTGATAGCGCTTTGTGGCAAGTTCTCGAAGTTTTTGCTCAAGCTCCTCTGGTTTTTCAATAATTTCTCTTGATTTTTTCCCGTTTTCTAAGAAGAAATCGCGAATCAAAAAAAATGGCGGGGTTTGTTTACGTACGTAGCGGTACAACCCTTCGTTTAATGGGTGTTTAAAATTTGTTCGGATAAGTTCGACATTTTTAAGGAAAGAAAGGAGCTCATCGCGGGCGGTATCTGCAGAAGTAGCCAGCCACGTCGGTTGGATCATTTTGACCAGATGAAATGCAATGAGTGCATCGTCAGCCTGAGCGAAGGCTCGCTCTACTGCAATATACGTTTGAATATTCACCAATTTTTCCTCACCCGGTATTTGGACGTTGGGTCTGATGATTTGGTAAAAAAAGTTATTGAGCGCCTGACGTTTTTTGGCGGGAACGAGTGTTTCTTCAATTTCTGAAGAAGCGAGTCCCAGCATAGTGTCCCAGGTAAGGTGGTAGGCATTTTTCCCTCCATCAAACTGTTCGCGCTTGACCAGAAGGTAGCGGTCAATGATACGGCCAACTTCCAGTACCTTTTCATCGTCCACTTGGCTGCTATCGATGTAGCGCGCCCACAAAAGCTCGACGACCAAGTTGTCCGCAATGGTTGCCGATCCGCCGTTAATAAGAATTCTGCGTTTGAGCATGCGCTCAATTGCCGCACGGCGGATGAGGTGATCCGCACGAAACTCTATGGCATTTCTGGCCTTTTCATAGAGGGCGGCAAGGATAGAAACGGTGCGACTGACGGCAAAATGCGACCCTTCTTTGTAGGGCAACTGTTCTTCTTCAAAAACACCAATAAGTCCATCAACAGCGGGCGCAAATGGCATGTATCGTTAAGTGTACCACAATTGGAGGGAGAAATTTATAAGCACTGTTGGGGTGACTGGCTGGATAAAGTTCGGACCACGGACTGGATGAGTTTTATTGTAGAATAGGCACAACCTGTTTTATCTCGCTATTCCGAAAGAGGACCGTCCGGTTTGTAGTAAACGTTAATCCTTTGTTTGGGCTAATCTCAAATCCAAGATAGATCACTTCTACTCCTCGTTTTCGTGCTTCTGCAATTGCCGGTTGCAAATCAGAGTCCGAACTGCAAACGATTGCACGTTCGATAGCTTTATCACAACTGAGAGAGACAATATCTACCGCTATGCGCACGTCGACACCCTTTTCTCTGAAGATTGTTTTTGTTTTGCCATCGATTGTTACTGTCTGTGGACGCACATTGCCCGCTAGGATAAAAGCAAATCCTTGTTTTTCAAGATTCGTTTTGAGGATGCGTTGTTCTTGGATAAGTTTAAGTGATTTTGCTCTACTGGCCTCGTGAATTTGGAGTTTTGCAGCGTAAAATGTGGACTTTATGATGTTTTCATTTGGTAATACGAGCTGAATGAGTTTCTTCAGATCTACGTGGACGCTATCAATTTTCTTTTTCTCGATTCCCTGTTGAATAAGCGCATCTTCAAGTTTATGAAGGAAGTTTTCGCCGTCGATAAAGAGATAGGTGGTCATAGTAGTAGTTTACCACAAAAAACCTCGTCGGGCTTTCGCATGGACGAGGCGTTTATGTTTCTATACTACACTATGTTTATTTGCTTGTCAATAGTCTGGATTGTTCTAATGCTCTATTTTGGTTATTGACACTTTTTTGGGGGTCCCCTACGGGACCATATGCGAACCTATTTTACCGAACATCCACAAGAAACTGAATTGCTTCGACAACAATATCGTTTTCTTTCTTTATAGCATTGGGAAATGGATCAGTAGTTGGATAGTGACCCTTTTACTTCTTATCAAGTTTTTTGTTTAATCGATCATTGGCATTTAATACCACTTTAAGAGCGGATACAAGTCGTCTTTGTGTCTCTAAATAAAATTCCTTATCTTTTCGATATTTATCCATCTGTTTTTTATAGCCGTTTGGATGAGCAAAACACCTTCGGTGATTATTTACTCCTTTTATCTTTTCTCCCTCCTTAGATTCAATTAGGTTAAGTTCAATGCAAGCTTCTACTAGTGGTAAGTATTCTGACCGGTTAAGGAGCGGGCCAATTTTTAGAAGACCAAGTGCCATTTTTATCACATTACGATAGTCTGACCCTACTACATTTTTTAATATCATTGAATGTAGTATAGATTCTATTGTTGTGTGTATGAAAAGGACGTGATTTCTTAAGGCGACTAGTTCTGGTGTATATTCTTCAACTGCATCATTTTCAAGTGCAGTTAGGTCCGCATCGAGCATTTTTATGGATTTGGTTGTATCATCCATTTGATCGCATTCTAACATTTATTGATTTAATATCAATGTCGCACAAGAATTGTAGTGCGACATCGAATTAGCCTTGGATGACAAATTTCCCCGTCAATTTAGTCCTAAAAAGACTTATAATAGAAAAACAGAACACTTATACGGCCTATTAGACAACTTGAAATTTATGGTCTGCGGTATGTCTCAAAATCACCGTCCAGGAAGGGCTGAAAACACACAAAAATGCCTCTAAAACGGTTTTTGGATAACGAAGGCATATATTGCCTTCTTTTGGAAATCAGCCGTTTTTAGTACAGAAACAGCCTCTACTAATTGGCAACTTGCCTATTGTAGAAGCCGGTTGATAAAATTTACTATATGTTCTGAACGATTATTGCCAAATAAGGTTTACAGAAAGTGAAATTTTATTTGCAGGTCTAAAATTTTTTCTATGAGTTCGTGCTATAATTTCCGCCAATGGGCGATCAACTGATTAAATTCACATCTCCGTCTGGGCACGAGTTGCAATTACAATTATTTCCCAGTCCGTTCCTGCAATTTGGTGGGATCAGTACCATATTATTTTTAATCTCGGCTTGGAAAAATTTATATATCCTAATGTATATAATCGTAGTTGCATGGATAATCTTTTTTATTTTCGGGATTACAAGAGTATTTTGGATTTTTGTAACAGGAAAGTCATTGCGGGAGCTAATAGACAAACAGACGTTAGGGAGTAATGGAAAACCGTACAACAACATTATTGATGGACAGGAAGTGCTTTATCAACTAGACAAACCGAAAAGGCAAACCCAAAAAATTAAAAGGAAAAAATGAATAGTTTATTTTTAATAACATTTGACAATTCAAACCCATTTTCACTGGGCCCTTTTCACGAGACTATTTTGTCATTGCCTAATTTAACTTATTGGTGGCATTACATTTCTGGAACATATCTTGTTGTTGCAGATAGCGACTGTAATAAAATAACCGACTATATTTCCAAAAGACATCCTCTGCTTAAATTTTTAGTTATAAAAACTGATTTAGAAAATACAAACGGAGTTTTACCATCTGATGCTTGGGAGTGGATAAAAACGAACTCAAGTCCTCTTTTACGATTGCTAAACATTAAAGTTACTCAAAGCTAAAGACGAGTAAGGCAAATTTTGCGTTTTTATGAAGGTCGCTTTCTAATGGTTTAAGCAAAGATAAGCTAAAAAGGAAATATATCTTTCACTTTTACGCCAAGAGCATTAGCTATCCTCCAGATGGTTTTGAGCATGGGATCTCTATTTCCGTTTTCTATTTCATTTATTGTTGTCAGATCAAGATTTGCCTTCTGTGCAAGTGCTAACTGAGATATTCTTTTTTGCTCTCTCAGCTTTCTCACTTGATGACCAAACTTTTGGGATATGCTTGCCATAGTCTTTTCTTGCAAAAGTATGGCGCAGATGCCATACTGCGTCTGTGGCAAGGATGCCATATTTTGAGGCTGATTCACGGTTAGGAATCAAAAATATGAAAAGAAAGTTTGACGGAAAGAGGCTCTACAATTCGTTGAAGTCGTTAGTAATTTTTATAACGTTATTGGCTTTATTTTTGGCAGCAATAAACTATCGTCATATGACTTCGAAGGAATACACACAAGAGGTTCAGAAGTGCTATCAAGAGCATCCAGACAGAAGAACTGATGAAACTGAACTTTCTCTATGGAGTGTTTGTCTCAGTACTGCAAACGACGTATTAAAACTTCAGCAGAATAATTTCACACGTGACAGTGCCGTTGGGGTACTTTTGCCTTTAATCTTTTTTGGAGGAGGATTTCTTTATAAATACTTATTTCCACTGAAGGGTAAAAATTAATAATATGAGAAATCTATTTTTTGCAATTATAGTCTTTATTAGTTCACTTTTTGGTACTTACCATGAAACAAAACCAAGTATTGCTATTCCGACAAATACGTCTACTCCAACTCTTTCCCCGATTCTGATTCCAACACCTACTCCAACACCATCAACCAAACCAAAGCAGGTATCGCAATATCCATTGAACAATGTAGACCTTGAACAAAGAATGCAAGTCTTTAGAAATAAGGGCCTTACTGAAGATTTTATACAGGCGCATAAAGATGATATTCGCTGGGGCAGGCGAATACCTATTACGATTACGCACTATACGCAAGACGATCTTCGCTATATTGAACAACAGACCCAACTTGATAATATGAATAACAAGCTAAATGATATCGAAGACTGCCAAAAATTCGGCATTGGGTGTTAAATAAGACAACCACCCAAGTCCTACTGAAAAGTACTGTAAAATCAACCATCAACCTCTAGTTTTTTGAATCCATAAAAATCCTGGGTGTATAATATAACTATGCAAGATAAATTAACCTTGAAGCAGAGAAAGTGGTTGGATCTCTACATTGAAACAGGAAATGCTACTGAAGCAGCTATGCAGGTATATAGGTGTAAAGATAGAAATTCAGCTAAGGTAATTGGCCACCAAAACTTAACCAAACTTAACTACGCAGAACTTTTAGATGCGGAAGGCTTATCTGATGATTTACTCCTAAAAGGAGTCAGGCTTGGGTTAGATGCAAGCAAGCTAATGTCTTCAGGTAAAGAAGTCCCAGATTTTTTCGTTCGACACAGATACTTAGAGCTGGCCTTGAAGCTCAAAGGAAGGTTAACCAATAAGCTAGATGTAACCTCAACGAATAAGGAAATAAGGTATCCCACAATATTCATACCCCAAGAAGAGTGAAATAAGAGATAAATAACAACCACAGATTACATCTATTCCTACACTCTTAATCACTGAGTATGGTATAATGTATTTAGGTTTTAATAGAAGGCTCTCATCAAGGTCTCTCTATTAAAAGAAGGACGTTTTAGTCCCGCCGAAAGGTGGGACTTTTTTGTTGGAAAATTGATTTCGGGTGGTAATAAAAGCTCCCGTTGGGCACCACCCGAAACGGGAGTTTTTATATGGAAAACACAAGCAGTTTCGGTAATGGAATAAACGAAACAATATCAAAGATTAAAGGTTTGAGCGGCGAATATGACCCAGAATCGAACTTGTCGCTTCAAGATCAACTACTTATTTGCGAAAGCGTTGCTGAATCAACACAAGTTTCTTACGATAGCTTTAAAGAACAAGATAAACTCAGTGAGAATGTTAGTGTTAATGGGAATGTTAATGGTAGCTACAAACACGACGTTAATTCGACGCTAACACAAAGTAAACACCAAGTTATCACGAAGCTACGAGCGTGTACTTATAGAACATCCCCAAAAGAAGTCGCTTCTTTACTTGAGCAACTTTTCAATAATCCCGATACGCAAAAAGATCATTGGTTATACGTTGCACAGCATTGGCCCCCAAGGCGTATTAACTACGTTCTTGCCTCGATGACTAAGCAACACCAGAGGGGTGTGTCCAAGATACAGAATCCTTCATCGTACTTCACCTTTCTTATTAAACGTCGCCAAAAGAGAAAAATTTTTAGGAATATCAATGGTACTCGTGAACACAGGGAATCCTCGAAAGGAGAGGCGGCATGAATTACTCGGTTGTCGTCTCAAACTCAGGGAAAACCCTACGTAAGGTAAGGACTCACTCATTGAGACGCTTTCTAAAAATTCTCCGCACGATTAATTGGGAAAATAGCCCATCTGTATACCTCCGGGTTTGGTACGGCAAACAAAAAGACTACGCAGGAAATCTCATCAATTTTTACAACGATGGCGTTTATGACAATAAAGCCGATCTGTGGCAAGCGTTCAACGCATTTAACGAAAAGTAGCTGTGATATCAAAATTTATTATCGATAAATTTAAGCGGTTGTACCGAAGTGACTATGGAATCGAATTGTCGGATACAGAAGCACTTGAGAAGTGCGCCGCGCTCTTTACCATGCTTGACGTAATAACGAAGTCATTGACACATCCCTTAAAAGGTGAGCACTATGAAAATAGGTAATATTCAGACCACTGCCCTACCTCAAAAACCTATGAAAACGGGATATGTATTGTATGCAAGGAAAAGCAGTGAAAGCGAAGATAAACAAGCCGCATCTATAGAGGATCAACTATCCGTTCTTACAAGATTATCCCACGAGCGAAATCTCGATATCCGAAAAGAGTTTACTGAATCCATGAGCGCTAAAAGCCCCAACCGGCCTGTATTCAACGAGATGTTGGAATACATTACGAAAAATACCATTAAAGGCATTGTGTGCTGGAAGCTCAATCGTTTATTCCGTAATCCAAAAGATGAGGGAACGATCCGATGGCTTCTTCAAAATAACGACATTGAGGAGATTGTTACTCCCGCCAAGATTTATCTGGAAGTGGATAGTGATTTTCTCATGGCTGTTGAAGGTGCTCAAGCTTCACGGTTTATCAAAGACTTGCGCGCTGATACCTTACGGGGTATAGAAAAGAAGATAGACAACGGCAACGCACCGATTGTAGCGCCTGCCGGATATAGAAACGACACGTCAAAGCCTCAAGGCATGAGGACTATTGAACCGGACTCGGTACACTTCCCCATCATGCGTCAGATATTTGATCTTGCTCTTACTGGAACCTATACCATTAAGCGGTTATTTGATATTGCGCTTGATTTAGGATTGAAAAACTCGCGTGGTAATCCCCTCTCTCATACCCGATTTTATCTCTACATCAGCAATCCGATCTTTTATACCGGGCGCTATGTATATGGCGGAATTGTTCATCAAGGCGCACATAAACGTATGATAACTGATGCTGAATATGATCTCCTTACAGATATGTATAAAGTCCGGGTAACTCCCCGTACAGAGGACGTTACACGGGCCTACAATGGCCTTCTGGTGTGTTCATGCGGAAGGTCAATGACCGGTGAACGGCACAAAAAGCACTACAAAAACGGCACGGATCAGACATTTATTTATTATCGTTGCTCTCATTGTCGAAACGCCACATCAAGTTATATTAGCCTTAAGTCGTTAGAAGCACAGATAACCGCATATCTATCTGGGTGTTCACTCAAACAGCACTATGTTGATCTTTATATTGAATGGCTTAACGAGAAAAACAACCAGCAGAAAGAACTTCGTGATGCACGATTGATACAATTGGAACGAGTAAAGACTGAAGTAATAGAAAAGATAGATAACTTGGTTGAATTGTATATATCTCCGTTTAATAAAGACAGATCACTTCTAGATGACGAGGAGTTTAAGAAGCGTAAAACGAAGCTTCTTATTGAAAAGCAGAAAGCGATTGATGATGTCACGGGGCTTGATAAGCAGATGGAGCAATGGACGGAGCTAATCGCAAAGACATTCCAATTCGCAACAAAAGCTGTTGAGAAGTTTACTTATGGAACGATTGAGGACAAGCGGGCCATTGTTCGAGCGTTTGGATCGAACCTTACTGTAGATGGAAAGCAGCTTGATATAATGCTTCGTACTCCGTTTGAGCTTATACAGCGCTATGTAGCGCAAGATACGTTGATCGAACCTATGACACGGAGCTATTTAACAATACAAACACCCTCATCGTACCCTATCCAATCCCGTTGGGGTGACGTACGGGAGTCGGACCCGCTAAAACTTCCTCCACAGGGAAGCGCCTAAGCCGTTCGGCACACGCCACCATTAGGCGTTAGTATAGCGTATTTTGGACAGATCCGCCAGAGCGGCGGAGGAAGCTTTACGGGCCGAAAAAGAGGTTTGCTACCGCGTTGGGTTGAAGCTGAAACAATGCGGGAAGATCAGCGATAGTTGACGTACCATCGTTATTAAAATCTAACGGTAAAAACCGCTTCATCGTGATATCTGTTAGCTCTTCATTGAGGGTCACTACTGCTTGTCTGGGCAGGTAATATGGCACAAGCATCACCACTCGATATTCCTCCTTTGGCACAACACCGACCAAACCAGAGACGGTGAGCGAGCCATTTTTGACCGTTAGGCCAGTAAATTTATGAATGAGCGTATTTTTTTTGTATACGAGCACCGAAACATTGACTGCTTCACTTGTTTTTCTCCAGCCCAGTTGTGCCTTGATGCGTACTGCCGGCGGCGGGAGCACTGTAACGTCTTTTTGTTCAATCGGTATAGTTTCATCAAAATGCTTGAGGTTTACCGATAAAGAATACTTCCCCGGCGTTTGCGGAGTTTTTATATGGATAATAATCATTCCTGTTTCTCCGGGTTCCACGGTGGGCACCGGGTCAGCACGTACAGAAAAACCTCTTCCCGCATCGTCAACCACGAGATCAAACGAATCCGAAGGATCCAAAATACTTTCTCCAATATTTATGATATTGCCCGAGAACGTGTACGATGATCCTATGACCATTTTTTCCGGAAGAAATGGAGAAGTGAGTTCAAATCGGTGTAATTGTTTCGGTCTCCCCTTTTGTTTAGCAATGGTTTGGTAGGAAAAGTAGTGCGGATAGTATTCATTGCTTCCCAATTTTTTCCAAGAGAAATGATCAAAAGGATAATCTTGATAGTTAAAAACAAAGGGTGTGATGGCAACAATCCTCGGGTCATTCCAAATCATTGTTCCCGCAATTTTCAAGTTTTCTCCTACCTTTTCCGGTGGTAAAAGTCCACTGTTAGTTATTTTCCCTTGACTATGGACCCAGCCGGTTTCGGTAATAAACACAGGCAGTGCCTTACTTACTCCAAATTGATGGAGCAGATTGAGCTCCCAGTCAAACGTGTGGAGCGTCCCTCTGCCCCATGCATACGGTGAAGCGGAAAATCCAGGATTGGGGTACGAATGTGACGTCCAGCCATCTATGATGGTTGCAATTTCTGGTTTTGCGGCAAACATGCGCCCTACAAACGCTCGTTCATCCAGTGCTTCACTGTCGTTTGACGCTGAGGCGTCGAGGCCCGCTGGGAGAATAAAAAAGTCATCATTGGCGTCTTTGAGCGATTTGCCGAGCGTTACTACTATATCTGCATATGCTTCTGGATTGATAGTCCGACCCCATTCATTGGCGTGATTGGGCTCGTTAAACAAAATCACGTAGCGATTTTTTACTATCCAGCGAAGTTTACTCAAAAAATCCACCCACTCGCGGAAGCTATCTTTTTTCGGGATGCTCCAAGCATTTCCTTCGATATGCGTTGCTAAACGGACGATAGGAATGAGGTGAAGACGGCGCATTTGATCAAATATTTTTTGCCACTTGGCGACACTGCGATCATTTTCGCCGATCACAAGCGTTACATATCCCCAATCCCCGCCTGAAGAGTTTACGAGAGGGGCTACTTGGTCGATGTCATTACTGTCTGCAATATGGATGCCATATTT
>OBEQ011390235.1_pt1 | contig 12194 bp, 15 predicted proteins | sample 1670901 | NCBI WGS metagenome assembly OBEQ01 (sample SAMEA104232315, study PRJEB22302) | groundwater metagenome | biome: forest; feature: aquifer; material: groundwater | place: USA | collected 2011-08-07 | depth 5.4 m | reverse complement strand
TACGCCACATCTTAAGACAAGACCCGGATATTATAATGGTTGGAGAAATAAGAGACCGAGAAACAGCCAGTTTAGCCACTCAAGCTGCTTTGACGGGCCACATTCTTCTTTCAACACTGCACACTAATGACGCTTTAGGAGTCGTACCTCGTTTGATAGACATGGGCGTTGAGAAATATTTAATTCCCTCTACCTTGAATGTTGCTGCAGCCCAAAGGTTATTAAGAAGATTATGCCAGGACTGCAAACTTGAAGTTAAAGCCAACACTGCCGAAGAAAAGATGATAAGCGAAGCCATACTTGATATGCCGGCCGATTATCAAAAAGAATATCTCTCCAAATCCGGTTATACAATATATAAGCCGAATATCGAAAACCCGTGTAAAAAATGCGGTGGCAAAGCATTTAAAGGAAGGATAGCTATTTTTGAAATGCTAGAAATGAGTGATGGGCTTGAAAAAATAATCTTGGGAGAAATATCTGAAATGTCTCTTCGTCAGGAAGCCAAAAGGCAAGGGATGATTACAATGTTCCAAGACGGAATTTTGAAAGTATTGAAGGGGGTAGTATCATTAGAAGAGTTGCTTGAGATTGCTCAAGCAGGCGATAGCGCATAAAACTCAATATATGGAACCCAAACAATATTTAGAAGAGTTGCTCTTAACAACCGCTCAACAAGGAGCGACGGATTTGCATTTGTCTCCTAGCCATTATCCAACATTGAGAATAGACAGCCGTTTAGTAATGATTAGCCAGCAAAAGATCTTAGACAAAGAAACGACAGAAGGATTGGTTTTCGCTCTATTAGGAGAAGAGCGTAAGGCTCGATTCTTATCGGAAAAGGAATTGGACTTTTCATACGAGTTAGAAGGGAAGAACCGCTTCAGAGTAGATGCTTATGAGACCAGAGGCGGTCTAGCCGCTTCTTTAAGGTTAATTCCCAACGAAGTTAAAAGTATCGATGAACTTAACCTGCCCCAAATAATTAAAATATTCTCAAAACTGTCACAAGGTTTCGTTTTGGTAGTAGGACCAAATGGCCACGGTAAATCCACGACCTTAGCCGCCATAATAGACACGATAAACAAGGAACGCGCTGAAAAAATCGTGACTATCGAGGATCCGATAGAATACATATTTGCTCCCGATAAAAGCATCATCGACCAAAGGGAGGTTTATCAAGATACTTTTTCTTTTCACAAAGCCCTACGGTCAACTTTCCGACAAAACGCCAATGTAATCATGGTTGGAGAGATGAGAGACTATGAAACCATGAGTGCGGTAGTAACTGCGGCTGAAACAGGACATTTGGTTTTGACTTCTTTGCATACTAACAGCGCTTCCCAAACCATAGAAAGGATCATAGGCAGCTTTCCTTCAAATCAAGAATCCCAGATTAGGAACCAGCTTGCCAATACTATTTCGGGCATAATTTCACAGAGATTAATCCCAAGAATAAAAGGCGGTCTTATTCCCGCAGTGGAGGTCATGATCGCTACACCGGCCATCAGAACTTTAATTCGCGATAATCGCCCTAAACAGATGGATATGGTAATCGAGACCAGTCAAGACATAGGAATGATAAGTTTAGACAGATCATTAGCTGATCTAGTCAGGAGAAAAGAAATAAGCTGGGAAAGAGCCGAGTTCTACTCGCTTAATCAAGCTGAATTAAGAAATCTGTTGTAAGATGAATTTTTTATATAAAATTAAAACCCAGAGCGGCGAGATTCTTGAAGGGAAGATAGGAGCTCCCGACGAGAACACAGCTGTTGATACTCTTCAAGGCAAGGGATACTTGATTTTATCCATTGAACAGTTGGAAGGTGATATTTTTTCAATAGATCTTAATAAGTATTTTCAAAAACCAACAAATAAAGACATCGTAATCTTTACCCGTCAACTTTCAACTCTCATCGATGCCGATATGCCCTTAGCCGAGGGATTGAGAACCTTGGCCAGACAATTCGAAAAACCAACTTTAAGAAAAATAATTTCCGAAATATCGGATGCGGTTGAGGGTGGTTCTGCTTTGTCAAATGCCTTAGCCGCACACCCCAAATTGTTTTCTTCTTTTTATATTAAGCTCGTCCAATCGGGAGAGGTGTCCGGTAAACTACATGAGGCCTTACTCTACTTGGCTGACCACCTTGAAAGAAGTCAGGAGATAAATTCTAAGATACTAGGCGCTTTGACTTACCCGGCATTCGTAGTGTTTGCCCTTATAGTCGTTGGCGGTATTATGGTGATTTATGTTTTACCTCAATTATTAGGCATCTTTAAGGATGTCGGTCTTCAAAGTCTGCCCCTAACTACGCGGGTGCTTATTTGGGTAACCAACTTCGTAAATAATTATCTTTACTATCTTTTTACCCTTGTCTTCGGCTCTATTTTTTTAGGATGGCGATATATTAAAACCTCCGAAGGCAAGGCCATGTTGGATAATATTAAACTAAATATGCCCGCTTTAGGAACAGTGGTAAGAAATTTGTACCTCGCCAGAATATCGGAAAGCTTATCTACTCTGATTAAATCAGGAATACCAATTCTCGACACCATTCACATCACTTCAGACTTGGTTGGCAATATCAATTACCAGAAAATCCTTCTTGATGCTGAAGATAGTGTAAGAGGAGGGGGGAATATGTCTGATGTATTCGACAAATACAAAGAAATTCCACCTCTTATGTCGTCTATGGTAGCGATAGGAGAGAAGACTGGAAAATTGGACTTTATGCTTGAGCATATCTCCAAATTTTATAAGTCTGAATCGGATAGCACTATAGATAGTATTGCTACGCTTATCGAGCCGGTTTTGGTCTTAGTCCTCGGTGTAGCTGTAGCAATCTTAGTATCCGCAATTTTGCTTCCGATATATAACTTAGTCAATGTAACTTAGGGCCTAATTTTAATCTCTAGAATGTTAATAACTGTGAGTTATCAACTTCCACTTTCCCTCGCTATCTACTATAATTAGACTATGAAAAATAAGTTCCAGAAAGGTTTCACTCTGGTCGAATTATTAGTCGTTATAGCCATCATCGGAATTTTAGCTACATTGCTTTTGCTTCAATTAGGTGTTGCTAGACAAAGAGCAAGAGATGCCAAGAGAATTGTTGACATAAGCCAGGTTAGAACAGCTGTAGAGCTATATTTTGACGATAATGGTCAATATCCTCAAGTTGCGACATTTGTTGCTTTGGGTGCGCTCATTGTTCCTAAATACATGACCCAGCTCCCTGTAGACCCCTTAAACAATGGTAACTATGCTTATAACTATGCTTATAATACTCTGACAAAATATCATCTTTGGGCGGAACTTGAACAGTATGCTCAAGCTCTAAAGAGCGATGCAGATATAAATTCATCAGCAGGCTGGACAGGACAAGGCGCCGATGGAAGCGTTGAAATATGTACTGCAGCTGCTATTGACTGCAGATATGACCAAGGCCAGAACCAATAACTATAACAGATATAAAACACCCCGTCATCGGCGGGGTGTTTTATATCTGTTATAGTTTACTCATGGCAACAGTTGTTTTATTTATATTTTTAATCGGATTAAGCATAGGCAGTTTTTTAAACGTAGTAATCTTTCGACTGAACAAAAAAGGGGGGCTCTTAATGGGTCGGTCAGAGTGTCCTAAATGCTTAAGAAGGCTTAAGTGGTATGACCTGTTTCCTGTTTTAAGCTATATCTTTTTAAGAGGGAGGTGCCGGAACTGTAGAGGCAAGATCTCTCCCGTCTATCCTTTGACAGAACTGATTACCGCATTTTGCCTTTCATTGTTTTATATAGTCTATAGGCCAATTTTTGAAGTAAGGGATTTTTATTACTTCTTAATCATCGTCTCTTTTGTTGCTTTAATTTTCTTTGATTATCTTTACTTGTTAATCCCCGACAAAATAATCCTACCCCTAATCATTATCGCAATTTTATTCAATTATTTTTTTAGATGGCCTGAATTTATGCCTTTGTTGTTATCCGCTTTAACCCTGGGCGGTATTTTTGCTATAATACATATAGCCTCCAGTGGAGAATGGGTTGGTTTTGGAGATGCTAAACTGTTATTCCTGATAGGATTAGTCCTTGGTTATCCTTTGGGATTTCTATCAATGATACTTTCCATTTGGATAGCAGCTTTGGTGGGAATCGGATTAATGTTATCTGGAAAAGCTAATCGTAAAACTGCTTTACCTTTCGGTTCTTTCTTGGCCGGAATTTCAATTCTAATTATTATTTTTCAAAATGAAATTATTACTCAATTTTTTTAAAAAACCTCTCTTCGCCCAAATCATACTTTTAATGGTGCTAATAGGAATTATTTCTTTCTTTAAGCTATCCTTTAATTTCTCAAACAATAATATCCCCAACCTAGCCATATTGGTCATAAATTTCGAAACAGAAAAAAGATTCTTTGAAGGTGACGTGGTCAAGAACATGACCATACTAGATGCATTGAACGCGGCGGTTTCTGTAGGGAAAATAAAACTAAACTTTGCTATTGATAAATCTGGTAATGTAAACATCATGGAAATAGATGGGCATACCAATGGGGCTGGTAACAAATATTTTGTTTTCTACCTAAACTCCAAGAAGGTGGTCGCAAAAGATTTGAATAAAAAAGTAGTTCATAGCGGAGATAGGATAGAAATACGAAATGAATAGTGTCATGTCTGACAATGGATTTACCTTAATTGAGATTCTAGTGGTAGCGGCAATAACTGGAGTTATCAGCACATTCATGCTGCTAAGCTTCGAAAGAACCCGAGTAGATCTAAATCAAAGTAGCAATGTTGTTATAGCAGATTTAAGAGCTACCCAATCTAAGGCTCTTGCAAGTACAAAATATGATAGCGGTTCTGGACTTAAAATAAGATGCGGTTATGGAGTGCACTACATAAATCTGACCTCATATTCTATTTATGCAGGCCCTGATGCAAGTTCAAATAATTGCCCATCACTTAATAGGAATCTTGACGGCACAGACACAACTGTTACGACCAAGAATTTTGGAGATGCCAAAGTCGAATTTAAGGACACTTTTAGTGACATATTTTGGGAACCTCCTTATCCTTATACTTACATAAACAATTCCTCAATCAGCGCTACTATAAATATTACCATTGGCAAGAAAGGTGGTGTCTGTCCACAGGATTGCAAAACAATAAATGTGTCCACGTCTGGAAAAATTGAATAACAGGCTTTCCTTGAACTCATCAAGAGGGTTTACTCTGATTGAAGCTCTAGTAGCTTTGGTTATTTTAACTATGGCCTTGGGGCCAGCTTTAGTTCTATCCAGCAATATTTCCTCTACCGCATCTGTTATTCAAAATAATCTAATCGCGGCCAATCTATCCCAAGAAGGCGTTGAGGTCATACGAGCACTAAGAGACGCCAATTGGTATAACGGATTATCTTTTAATAACGGATTGGCTAATGGAATCTACCGAATCGAATGGAACTCAAACACCCTTATTCCCTTAGGAGCTAATCCTTTTCTTAAAATAAATGCTGGCTTATACAATTATTCCTCCGGAATCGATACCTCATTCAAGAGAACCATAACCATAACCCAGATAAATTCTGAAGAGTTAAGAATAATAAGCGACGTAACTTGGACAGAGAGAGGAAACAGAGCTCGAGACGTGAAAGCCGAGTCGCATTTATTTAATTGGAAGTAAAGTCATGAAAAATCATACAAAAGAAAATGGGTTTACTATAGTAGAAGTACTCGTAACTTCTTTGATTTTTTCTATTATGGCCTTAAGTGTTAGTGCTATTTTCGTACAGATTATTAACCTGGAAAGACGTGGTTTTGCTGTCCAAAAGATTCAAGATAACGCTCTTCTGGCATTGGAGGAGATGTCTAGAGACATGAGAGTAAGCAGAATCTCTGACCAGGAATCTCCAAACTGCACAGCAACTACTATTACCTTGATTCATCCCATCAAAGGAACTGTAGTTTATCGAGTAAGCAGCGGAATTATTCAAAGAAGCGTAAATGGCGAAAGTTATGTTGATGTTAGTAGTTCCAATGTAAATTTCACTAGAATGAATTTTTGTATCTTGGGATCTTTGACTAATGACAATCAGAGTCCGCGAGTGGCAATAATTACTTCAATTCAAAACCGAACCGGAAAAGAAATATCGCAAATAAATCTCCAAACTACCGTTACTTCCCGAAATGTTTTAGATGAATTTTCATACCCATAACATGGATAATCAAAAAGGTTCAATCATAATTTTTGCTGTTTTAATGCTCGGGGTTATCTTAACCATTACTTTAGCTTTGGCTAATATATTTTTACCTCGTTTGAGAACATCTACCGAAGCCATCAATTCCGTAGCTTCAATCTATGCTGCCGACAGCGCCTTAGAATGGTGTTTACATGAACAAAGAGCAAAATCACCATCGGTAAACACCCCAACCATGTCAATTGTGGCAACTTATGTAATTTATTTTGGTTCTGGATTAGCTTCATGCACCCCAATAGAAACTCCATTAAACCATAGGGCAGTGGGAACATATAGGGGAGTCACTAGGTCTCTTGATTTGATTGAGGAATAGGTCTTTAATTCTACTTTCATTTTGATATAATAAGGTCATCTTTTATGTACTCAAAAAAGATGACCAGACAAGAATCTAGGGAACGAATTGAAAAGTTAAAAGTAACGATCAACAAGAATCGCTATCTTTATCATGTCTTAGACCGCCAAGAAATATCTGACGAGGCGCTAGATTCGTTGAAAAAAGAACTATTCGATTTGGAGCAACAATTTCCCGATTTAATTACTCCCGATTCACCGACGCAACGCGTCGCCGGCAAACCACTTGAAGGGTTTGAAAAAGTATCTCATCCTGGCCGAATGATTTCATTAAATGACGCTTTCAGCGCCCAGGATTTCCATGATTGGATTGAACGACTTAATAATTTTCTTGGCAAGCCATATCATGGCGACTATTATTGTGATCTCAAAATGGATGGTCTGGCCATTGAATTGCGTTATGAAAATGGGATTTTAGTCCAGGCCTCAACGCGAGGTGATGGACTTACTGGAGAAGATGTAACCCAAAACATTCGCACCGTCGAAGCCGTCCCACTTCGCCTCCGAAACAAAGGGCAGTCATTACCCAAAATTTTGCTCGTCCGCGGTGAAGTTTTCCTGACTAAAAAAGAATTCAAGCGCATTAACCATGATCTAGAAAAAGCCGGGGAGAAGGTTTATGCCAATCCGCGCAATCTCGCCGCCGGCACGATCCGCCAGCTTGATCCAAAGATACCTTCCGGTCGTAAATTATCTTTTTATGCCTACAGTATAGTTGGTACTGATGGTTCCTATGGCGATGCCATTAACAGCCACGATGCCGAATACAAAGCCCTGAACGAATGGGGAATCTCAACTAATCCGCATGGTCATGTTGCCAAAACTCCTGAAGAGGTAATTAAATTTCACCAAGAATGGGAACACAAAAAAGACACCCTTGACTATGAGTTTGACGGCGTCGTTGTTTCTATAAATGATAACGAGGCATATCGTCGAGCTGGCGTAGTGGGGAAGTCCCCACGCGGAGCCATCGCGTTTAAATTCTCCCCCCGAACCGCCGAAACCATTGTTGAAGATATTCAAGTTCAAGTTGGCCGCACCGGCGTCCTCACTCCAGTGGCACATTTAAAGCCAGTTCATATCGGCGGCACCACTGTCAGCCGGGCCACGCTCCATAACATGGATGAGATTAAACGCCTGGGTGTTAAAATTGGCGATACTGTCATCGTCGGACGAGCGGGAGATGTCATCCCGGATATTTTACAAGTACTCATTAAGCTCCGCACCGGCAAGGAAAAAGAATTTCATCTGCCCAAGCACTGCCCCGTCTGTAGCACCACTATTAAAAAACAAGAAGGCCAAGTTGCGTCATATTGTCCCAACACTGACTGTCCGGCTCGTCAGCGTGAAACTATTTATCATTTCATTTCTCGAAACGCGCTTAACATTGATGGTGTGGGTCCTAAAATTATCGACGCCCTCATGGACGCTGGCCTGGTCCAAGATTATACAGATTTATTCACTCTCAAAGTCCAGGACATTCAAAATCTTGATCGCTTTGCCGAAGTTTCAAGTACCAATGTCATTAAAGCTATTGCCCAACGCAAAAAAGTACCATTATCCCGTTTCATCTATGCTCTAGGCATCATGCATGTAGGGGAAGAGACTGGCCGAGTATTGGCCAAATATTTCCACACCCTGGAAAAACTATCCGAAGCCAGCGAGGAAGAATTAACATCGGTTGAAGATGTCGGACCAGTGGTTGCCGCCAGTATCGCCGAATGGTTCAAACGACCATATCACAAGAAACTGTTGAAAAAATTTGAAAAGGCTGGGGTAGCAATTATTTCCGAAAAGGCTGTCACCAAAGGTAAATTCTCTGGCAAAACATTTGTTCTAACCGGCACGATGGACTCCATGAGCCGAGAAGAAGCTGAAGAAAAAATCCGCAAACTTGGCGGAAAAGCAACTTCTTCTGTCAGCAAAGAAACTGATTATGTGGTAGCCGGCTCCGAGCCTGGTTCAAAGTACGATCAAGCGCAAAAATTGGGCGTAAAGATTTTAGATGAGAAAGAGTTTCTAAAGATTATTGGGTAGCTCGCTCCACCCAAAGCCCCGACTCGACCGATAGTCGCCTCGCTCCAGCAGCTCGGCGCTATCTCAAACGCATGGTCGAAGATATTCTGAATGTATGGATACTGGCTTCGGTAGCAGGAAACCATGGTCGCCCGCGTATTCACCTGTCGCTAATAATACTCTATCACAGTGTATTGTAATAAAAAAACAATCCCATCGGGAGACACTGTGTCTCCCGATGGGAAAAGGACAAAGATTCCAAGGGCTAGAACTAATCCCCCAAGAATCTAGGACTTACTTGCGAGCACCGCAGACGGGTCGCCGACGCTCCAGTCATCGTCGAGCCAGCCGTAGCCCCAGCGCCACGCACCGTCGCCGAAGCAGAAGCACAGGACGTAACGGCGGCCGCGCGGACCGCGTAGCACGGTGCCATCACAGTAGATGAACGTCGTGTTGTTTCCCGTCTTCTCCTTGAAACGGGCAGGGAGAAGCTCGCGGTTATCCCACAAAGCCTTAAAGGCCCCGACGTCCAGGCGAATGTTGCCCGACGCTTTGAGACGCTTCAGCTTCTCTTCGCCGTTGACGACTGTCTCGCCCGGCTTGAGCGTTGACTTCAGCACGATTGCGCTCAAGTCAATCTCGGTCAGCGCCAGCGAACGCGGGTCCTGCTCTTCGGCTCCGGAAAGACCGTCACCGCCCACCGGACCGCGCCAAATCGTCCAGCCCGCGCCGACGAACTCGGCAGGGTTGAACGGCGTGAAACGGTTGATCGGGATAATCCGCGGTTCTCCGACGATGACTCGGGCGCCGTTCCGGAGAAAGGTGGTGAACTGCCGCCCGGCCTCCACCATATCGCGCATGACCCGGTCTTGGAGCCCTGCTCCCTCGAAGTCGATACTGTCCCAGTCGGTGTTGGTGGCAAGTGCCGCCATAATCGCGTGGGATTGGTCACGAGAGATTTGTCCCATTTGTCGTATCTCCTTTGGGGTGTCCGCTCGTTTTTGGTCCTGCGTCATGCAAGATTTAAATGAGCGATCCGCAGTCTTCTTACCGCAGAATATAAAGGCCGTGTTTATAGCCACTATATTCTACGGTAAGTCTCGCAAACATAAGTTAACAAAGTACCATGTACCATCTGATTACCCTTTAATTACACGCCTTTTCTGTGTAAAAGTCAATAGTGCCGAAAAGCCAGATTTATGATAATTTTTATAAATGCTAAGTGATAAAGAAGTAAAGCATATCGCCAGTTTGGCGAGGATAAAAATAGATGAGAAAGAAGAAAAAAGTCTTAAAAAAGACCTGTCTTCAATTTTGGAATACATTAACAAACTGAATGAAGTTGATACAATCGGAGTTGAGCCACTATATCAAACAACTGGACTTGTTAATTCTTTTCGCGATGATGAGCCGAGAGGGGAATTTAAGATGGATGAATCTTTAAACGAAAAACTTATAGGCCAAGCACCTCACAAAGAAAATAGGTTTATAAAAGTTAAATCTGTTCTCTCGCACAAGTAAATATATGGACTTAGGATTCACAATCAAAGATATCCGAGACGGCCTTGCCAAAGGCCATTTTACAGCTGAAGAAATATTCAAAAAGTATTCGGACAATATTAAAAAAGAGAACGGTAAGTTAAATGCTTACTTAAGAATTTTCGAGAACACTAACAATAAAAATAAAAATTCAGATTTATTTGGTGTCCCATGCGCCATAAAGGACAATATGCTGATTGATGGCACTATTGCAACAGCCGGCTCAAAAATACTAGAGAACTATGTATCCGCATATGACGCAACTGTTGTAAAGAAACTCCGTGAGGCGGGTGTGTCATTCCTTGGAAAAACAAACATGGACGATTCCGCCATGGGAACTTCCACTGAAAGTTCGGCTTTTGGGCCTACTAAAAATCCCCACGATTTAACTCGCGTCCCCGGCGGTTCTTCCGGTGGTTCTGCCGCCGCCGTTGCCGCCGACCTTTGCGTATTCGCACTTGGCTCCGATACTGGAGGTTCAGTGAGACAGCCAGCCAGCATGTGTGGAGTGGTAGGTTTGAAACCGACTTATGGCAGAGTTTCAAGGCATGGTTTAATCGCTATGGCCTCTTCTTTAGATCAGATAGGCCCCTTAACCAAAAATGTTTATGACGCCGCTTTGGTTTTAAATGTTATTTCTGGCCATGATGTTTTTGATTCAACAACTGTATCAAAAGAAGTTCCAGATTATACAGAAAATTTAAGTAAAGACATAAAAGGATTGCGAGTTGGTGTTCCAAAAGAATTTTTCGGAGAAGGCCTGGATTCAGAAATCCAAGAGCGTATAAGGGCAACCATCTCCAAACTTGAGAACTTGGGCACTAAAATAGTAGAGATAACTTTGCCTAACTTTGAATATGCCCTGGCTACTTATTATATAATAGTGCCATGTGAGGTCTCGGCTAATCTCGCAAGGCTCGATGGAATTAGATACGGCCATTCCTCCAAAGCAGCAAAGACACTTTTGGAAACTTATATGGAGTCTCGCTCGGAAGGATTTGGTGCCGAACCTAAGAGAAGAATAATGCTTGGGACATACGCTTTATCATCGGGCTATTACGATGCTTATTATCTTAAAGCCCAAAAAGTTAGGACTTTAATAAAAAAAGACTTTGACGAAGCTTTCAAGAAGGTTGATGTGATCGTAGGGCCAACGGCACCCCATACTGCATTCAAATTAGGCGAGAAAATATCCGATCCATTAGCTTTATATCTGGAAGATATCTATACCGTTCCGGTTAACCTTGTCGGTCTTCCGGGTATATCAATTCCGTGTGGAAAAGGGTCAACTAGCAAGATGCCAGTCGGCTTTCAGATAATCGGCCGGCCATTTGACGAAGAGACCCTCTTGAGGGTATCCTACCAACTTGAACAGGCAATGTCAGATAATTAACCACAATAATGCCTATTTACGATGACAATTTAGTACAAAGTACCGCCAGAAGTTTATACCAAGTTTCTGATTTTAAGATTGGTAATTTTACAGTTGCCCAATTTTTAGATTATTTGCCAGGATTTGGAACCGATGAGAATTGGAATATAGCAAAATTGATTCTCCTAGCAGTCAGCCTCTCGATCGGAATCTTAATTGCAATGGTGGTTGTTAAAACAAAAAGGCTAATTGGCACAAAGACAAACTTGATTAAAGAACTCCTTCCGCCACAACCTGCCACATCAGGACTGAATGCCCGATGGGACGAAATTGAAAAGCACATTAATTCCACTCGTGAAGCCGAATGGAAATTCGCCGTCATAGAAGCAGACAAATTGGTTGATGAGTTGCTAAAAGGAGCAGGATTCCAAGGAGATACGATGGGGGACAGGTTGATGAATATACAACCAGGCCAATTAACAACTCTCGAAAATCTTTGGGAGGCTCATAAAATCAGAAATCGTTTAGTTCACGATACTAACTATTTCCTCCGCTACACTGAAGCCAAGAGAGCAGTAGGCCTCTACGAAAAAACTCTTGAGGAATTGCAAGCACTATAAAACTCCCTTTCTAGGGAGTTTTATAATTAAGATGTGG
>OBEQ012285625.1_pt1 | contig 12195 bp, 5 predicted proteins | sample 1670901 | NCBI WGS metagenome assembly OBEQ01 (sample SAMEA104232315, study PRJEB22302) | groundwater metagenome | biome: forest; feature: aquifer; material: groundwater | place: USA | collected 2011-08-07 | depth 5.4 m | reverse complement strand
CGATTGGGCGGGGTAAAAAAGATCGGCGGCTAGCGGCATAAGCTGCCCCGTGGCGCGATTAAAAACTTTTAACGCTTCGCCACCGGAGGCGGGCAGAGTGCTGCTTTTGATCGGTGATTCTAATTCAAATAAAACGGGTGTCAGTGCAGAGTATCCGGTCAAGCCGTTTAACGTCGCAGCAGGTAAAGCCTGCGCAGGTATTTGATTGACGATCTCCGCCGAGACCACATCATTTGATATGCTGATACGCCGTCCGGTAGGAGAAGTGGAGTCTTCCACACTATAAAAGTTGCTGGGAAATGGCAGAGCACAGGTGTTAACCCGCAACGGATGACACTCGCTTGCGGCAGAGTTTGCGCTAGATAAAATGCCTGCTATGGCGCCGACAACTGCTATCAAAGATCTAAATGGCAAAGATCTAAACAGCAAAGACCTAAACGGCAAGGATTTTACCAAGCCTCGAATTCTGACTGACATAGTGAGCTTTCCGGACTTTTTTTATTTTAGTTTTATTTTATTTTTAATGTAGAAAGTAGCAAGTAGAGCGAAACGTCATTTTTAGATTTTTTATTCAACATGTGAGAGATACATCAGAGTATCTAAGAGCTGGATTGTAGCGATCTGGACTTGCAAAAACAGGTCATTTCCAGTCTAAAATGGGTTTAAAACAATCGACGCATCAGTCGCGCTAAATTATTTTGCTGGTGAGTGAGGTGACCTGTTGTTCGCACCCTGCGCGATCAGAAAGTGGATTACGTGCAAGGCTTTGGTGTTGCGGTACCGCAGCCTTTGTGGGTTAATTAATTCAATCTAGTTAAGCTGCAATTGAATATGAAATGTAGTGCCAACCTCTATATCCGATGTAACCGCTATCTGCCCGCGGTGGTGTTCGGTAATAATAAAGTAGGAGAACGATAGCGCTTTGCCGGCATCGAATTTCTTATCACTGGTGCTACTTACGAAGAAAGGCTCAAAGATACTCTGTTGCTCCTCAACACTGAGGCCTACGCCATTATGCTGGACCTTGATCCACAGCGCCTCATAGTAGTGAGACAATTCAACTTGGATACAGGGAATAAAGTCCGCCTTGTTTACCTGCCCCAACGCATGACAGGCGTGGCGAAACAGGCTGAGAAAGACTTGCTGTAACTCAGCAACATAGCAGGGTATGTTGGGTAAATTGTCGGCGTAACTCTTTTCAATAGTAATATCGCGGAATTTGAGACCCGAGGGCTCTGACAGCAGGCTCTCAGCCAATTCTAAGGTGTGTTCCACTATATCCGGGATGTAGGCGAAGCGTTTTTTATCGCCATGCGCGCGGGCAAAGTCCAGAAGATTATTGATAATCCCCAAGGTCTGCTTACCTTTGTCGGCGGCATCAACCAGCAATTCACGAATTTCATTTACCTCAGTTAATTCGTTAATCGTGCTCTGGTTTTGAGCATTGCTGTTTAACCCCGTCAGTACAGCTTGAATATTTTTCAAAATTGCCTGCAGTGGCGTATCTATATCATGCGCCATTGTTGACGCCAACTCGCCCATGGAAGACATTTTGTCGCGCTGAATCAGCATGTTTTCCGCCAATTTACGCTGAGTTACATTGTCGATCAGGATAACGACGCCTGGCTCATTCTGTTCTCGCAGCGGATAGATAGTGATATCAAAATAATACTGCCCCCGCTGACTGTGTTTGATCGTGACGGGTTTATTTTCTTGCAGTACTTTGGTTATTTGATCGGGCGCGAGGGTTATCGTGGGATAGGCTTTCCAGAGATTTTTGCCCACAGCTTGTTCGCTATCCAGGCCGGTAATTTTTTCTGCCAACTTATTCCAGTGCGTGACAACATTATTTTGATCGAGTCCGATCAAGATTAACGGCATAGATTCAAGAATATTCTTGATGTAAGCCTCAGAAGATCGCAACAGATTGGTGGTATTTTTGTGCTGCGCTATTTCGCCCTCTAACAGCAGGTTGGTATCCTTTAATAATTTATTGTACTCATCCAGCGTGGCGGTACGTTCCTGCACGCGTCGCTCCAGCATGTTGCGGGTGTTTTCCAGGGCTTGATTGGCTTTGTGGGCTTTTCGGTAAATGAAAAACAAGGTCACCACAGTAATCGAAAGCAATATAATTAAAACGCCACTGGAAAAATTAGCAACGTACTGCCACTTGGTGTCTCCTTGCTCATCTTTAAAAAACTGTAGCAGACCCGATGCACTGGTCATTGGGATATAGAGCAATATAGAAACAAGTAGCAGCAATTGTTGTCGTAAATTTAGCATAATTAGTATTCGCCAAGCGTCTTAACCGTTGAAATAGCACATGATATTACCAAATGCCGGGGATAAATTTATACTTTACTGGCTGGCAATAAGCAAGATAGTCCGGATCTTGGCGAATATGCCTTTCCTCACGATGGATCGGGAAAGATAAAGCAGGTTCCAAATCAACCCCCCCCAACTGCCTGATTGCAGATGACACAAAAATTGCACTGCATACTTTTAAAATTCAAAAGCCAATATGCGACAAAGTTAACAAAAATTGCTTTTCATTCACGAGAAAATTTCGCCAATCTCACAAAAATAGTTCTGAAATGCTGCAATATTTTATTTTCGATTTATTATTTTTCTTTTATTGCATAACTGTTTTGCGCTTTTATACCGGAATCGTCAGTGTAAAATATTTTTTTAGACTGTGGATTTTTAATGCGTCATGCAAATTAATTGTCCATTTATAATTGTTATTGGCTAATTTCTCGGTTAATTTCTTATTTAAATTACTAGAGTATTATAAAAAATTAGAATGAAATTATTTTCTCAACTCAATTTTGAGTGTGGAGTCAAGCGCGTTTTTACGTGAGTTGTGCGCATATTTTTTTGAATTACTCTGAAATAGATTTATCGATAAATCTAAGCTATAAATACTCCTGCAACATCCCATAGTTTTCGCGGCAGCTCGTCGTGACACGCTCAGTAGTAAAACTAATTTATTTAGTTAAACGATTTATTCGTTGAGCGTGCATAAGAAGATTGAAAGTAAGCAATAATTAATTAAAAAAATTGTTCGCGAATTTCAAATATCATACAACAAACCACAATTTTGGGAAGTTCATCAAAAGTGTCGGGAATCATCTGACCGCGCAATAAAATTCTAACGAATGATTGCGCACTGGCTGCCTGCATCTCGGGAATGTACTTTAGCGTTAGACAGTACTTTACCGTTAGTTAGGTACACCAGAGTAAGCACGGTGATATTTTTTATTTATTGAATTCAACATTCAGTTGGGGCTAAACGCTACTTCCATAACACTCTATCACCGGGCTTAACGGGTGAGGGTTTACACTGCCAAAAAAGTCTTCGAACAGGGTTTATGGCTTGATGTTGTCGCGCTAGTCCAAATAATTAATTGCTGCCATAGTCAGATGATTTTCAGCTAAAACCAATAACGTTAACTTTGTTGTTAATTTTTATTACGGAACCAGAATCACTATGAAGCTTATCAAATCCTTGTTAGTACCTTTGGCATTTGCAGTTATCCCACTCTCGGGTTGTCTTACAAAGGGGAGCAGCTCTGCCAGCGATCCTAGTGCAGACACCTCCCTCAGTTCTAATTCAGCCTATAGTTACAGCGAGGCGGAGGTTGATAGTTCGAATGATCGAAGCGAGCAATCCTCACCTGCTAGCGAGACAACAATAGCTTCAAGCAGTAGCTCTGAAGTTGAGGGCGCAGCCAATACAGAAGTGCCATTAGACACAACAACTGCTGTAGCGCCACTACCAACAGCCACGGAAACAGCAATAGCAATCGCAACAGAAACAGCAATAGCAACAGCTCTAGAAACTGCTATAGAAATACCCACATCAGCACTAACACTAACGCCAACATTAACACCGACGCCTGAGCCAACCACAGGAGGTCCAGTGCCAAACGATGCCACTGTAAATGTTTACTATGTGGATAAGAATGATCCTGGCGCCGATGATTCAAACGTCGGTACGAGCGAGAGCGAACCTTGGAAAACACTTGATCATGCCTATGAGACAGTAAGACCAGGTGATTTTGTTTATATCAAGGGCAGTACCGATCCAACGTCTGCTACAGCGATTTATGATCGTTCGCGAAGAAATGGCTTCAATATTGTAACGCCTGGCGAAGCTGGAAAGCTCATCGTCTTTAGAAGCTATCCAGGCCATACGGTAATTCTACAAGGTAATGGCGGAAAATTTGGGATCCTATTGGATCATGCTTCCTATCATCATTTCTATGGTTTTATAGTTCGCGATTTTGAGAAAGCGGCAGAAGGCGGTGGCGCGAAAACGGATATCACCATCGAGAAAAGCGAATTCACCAAAACATCTGAATCTGGACTGCGCCTGCGCGACGTGACCAATATAGTCTTGCGTGATGTGTATATACATCATTGTAACGAATCCGGCGTTTCCGTGCGTAATGGTAAAAACGTGTTGTTTGAACGGGTAGAATCGAGCTTCAACGACGACCATAAAGGCGTTGACGGCGACGGCGATGGTTTTCACACGTATGGTGGCGACAACATCGTTTTTATTAACGCCATTGCCAGAAGCAATTCGGAAGATGGCTTTGATCTGAATGCGAATGCTACTTTGATCAACGTTCTCTCTGAAAATCATCCAGCTGCCAACTTAAAATTATGGCGCAGATCGGTGGATAACTGGGCTCCCAAAAAGATGACTGTTATCAATAGTATTTTCCGTAATTCTGGCGAAACCGGGATAAAAATCTCCGAAGGAGCGGAATTGCATCTCTACAATTCTATTGTGGATAACGCCGGCGAAGATGCTATCGGATTTAGAACACCGTCGAACGAATCACAAACGCCAGTAACGTCTGAGATCATCAATAGTATTGTCACTAACAGTAAGGAAGGTGTAATTCTGTTGCCGGGTAACCTACTGAAGGTCGATAACGATATCTTTTTCAATAATGATTACCGCGATGTTTTCGGCTTCTCTGTCGACGCAACTTCGCTGGTTGACGTTGATCCGATGTTTGTTGATGAAGGTGACTATCATTTGAAAGCTGACAGTCCTGCTATAGATAAAGGTGTGGTCATCGACGATGCCAACCTTCAACAAGATATCGACGGCCAGGCTCGTTCTATGGGTGTCTCTTCTGACATTGGTGTTGACGAACTATAGTTGTAGTGAGTACGCGTTAAATTATTTGTAATCCATGCCTTGCATTAGCTTTGCAAATTTATTTTGCAAAGCTAATGCTTTTTTTGTTTTTGTGAAGGGGTCGCTCCCTTTCATACCTCCTCATACAATCCTGATCCCTTCATAAGATACGCTAATTAATTTGTAATGGTTCTCGCTGGTAGCTAGCTGACTCGAGTAGCGGGGCTAGTGTTCACTGGTGCAATGTCCTATATTGCAGGTCATTCACCTTGAGAGAAATCTCAGGGCAGGCTGGCTATACCAGTCAGGACGTGACGATCTGGAGTCCTGGTGATGAGGCGATAGCACTCAGTCGACAAACTATGGTGGTGTTTGGATGAGTCGCTGCAGCTTCGGTTAACTTGTTTTTATCAACCATCTGCGTAAAATTGAAATATTCTTTACAATTCTTCTATTTTAATACTTCGCAGAGCATTCCTCACTCAGGAGCGTGTCATGTCCTTTTATGAAAACCAAGTATTGCCCCGTGTTATTAATCTCATATTGGGCACAGAGGAAATTCTCGCACTGCGCCAACGCGTGGCTGAACGTGTGAGCGGTGTGGTGTTAGAGATTGGTTTTGGTTCGGGTTTAAACTTGCCGTATCTTTCCAGTGCCCTACAGAAATTATATGCACTTGATCCGGCTTTATTAGGCCGCAAACTTGCCGCTGAACGCTTGCATGCCTGTAGTTTTCCCGTTGAATTTATCGATCTAGAAGCGAATCATTATCCGCTCGCGGATGCCAGTGTGGATTGCGTGTTATGTACCTGGACGTTATGCACGATTCCTGATGTAGAAGTGGCGCTGCAGGAAGTGAAGCGAGTGTTAAAACCCGGCGGCCGTTTGGTATTTATAGAACATGGGTTGGCAGATAGTGCCGGAACCATAAAATGGCAGCAGCGTTTGAATGGGCTGCAAAAAAAGCTGGCAGGTGGTTGCAATTTAAATCGCAATATACGGCAGTTAATTGAACAGGCGGGGCTAAAAATGGAGTTTGTAGAAAACTACTTTATGCCAGGGCCAAAACCCTATACCTATTTATATGAAGGTGTGGCCACTAAAACTTGCTGATCGTTGCTTAAAAAACTTAACTTTTTTAGGTTCTCGTTCCCATGCTCCTGAGGGTGTCGTAAAAGTAATTTGGTGGGCGGTGCCCACCCTACAAGTAGTGCTAATTCGCAATATTTGCCTCTAAATGTAGGGTGGGCACCGCCCACCGTTAGACTTTTACGACACCCTCTGGAGCATGGGAACGAGAAAAGTTAAGTTCTTTATGCAACGATCGGTAAGTGTGAAATCATAGGGCATTGTTCAATTCTGACTGTTACTCATGCAATCTGCTAAATCAATTTCATCTCTGTCATACGGCGTCCTATACTAGCTTGATCACAAGTGAGAGAGAAAACTGCTTCTTGTTGGGGCGAACCTATTTTAATTTTATCTTCTTGCCAGAAATCGGTGCGCTAATGCCTCAAATTAGGCGAAAAATATTGGCACAAAGATTGGTTGTGGGGTTGTGGGTTAAGTTACTTGGCGTAGTAAAACTTCTAAAAAAGATGTACGGGCTTAAATTGTGAGTTTTAATTTATGAGTATTAATTGGCAAGAATACGACCCCAAAGGATATTTTGACGAACTAATAAGCAGCCCAGGAAATGCTCGTATTGCAGCGCGAAAGCTGGTTTCTTATCTGGGCTCTTTAACCGAAGAAGAGTTGGAAGCACGGCGCCAGATGGCCAACGTGACCATTGAGCAGTTAGGCGTAACCTTTACCGTTTATACCGAAGAGGGCAATATCGATCGCGCCTGGCCCTTCGACATTATTCCTCGCACCATCTCATTAAAACAGTGGGAAAAAACTGCCGCTGGATTGGTGCAGCGTTTAAAAGCCTTGAATATGTTCATCAATGACATCTATCACGACCAATTGATTATAAAAGATGGCGTTTTCCCCGAGCATATCATTAAAAATTCCAAAAATTTTCGTCCCGAATGCATCGGTGTTTCACCGCCACTGGGTGTATGGGCGCATATTTGTGGCACTGATTTGGTGAAAGACATTGACGGACAATTTTACGTATTAGAGGATAATCTCCGCGTGCCTTCTGGTGTGGCCTACATGTTAGAAAATCGCGCTATCACCAAACGAGTATTACCCGAGTTGTTTGAGAGCGACCGGATTTTACCGATCAATGACTACCCGGCAAAATTGTTTGATATGTTGGCGTCGTTGTCGCCGCGCAAAATTAAAAAACCGCAGATCGTGGTGCTGACGCCAGGTATCTATAATTCAGCCTATTTTGAGCACGCCTTTTTAGCGCAGCAGATGGGTGCTGAATTGGTTGAAGGCGGCGATCTTACGGTGGGTGAAGACGATTGTGTTTTTATGCATACCATTGCCGGCCCTCAGCGGGTTGATGTTATCTACCGCCGCATTGACGATCTGTTTCTTGATCCGGAAGTGTTTGATGCAGAATCGGTGCTTGGTGTTGCTGGTTTGATGCGGGCCTGGAAACGGGGCAAGGTGGCAATAGCCAATGCGCCGGGTGCAGGCGTTGCCGATGACAAGGTCGTCTATGCGTATGTACCGGCCATCATCAAATATTATCTCGATGAAGAACCGATTATTCCCAATGTAGAGACCTTTCTCTGTGAAGATCCAGAACAACAGCAATATGTCTTGGCCAATCTCGATAAGTTGGTGGTGAAGCCCGCCAACGAATCCGGTGGTTATGGCATGTTGGTGGGACCGCACTCGACCAAAAAAGAGCGTGAAGCCTTTGCCGAACTCATTAAAAACAATCCGCGCAATTATATCGCCCAGCCGACCCTGAATTTATCCACCGCACCGACCTTGGTGGAGAAGGGCAGTTTGGAACCACGTCATCTGGATTTGCGGCCCTTTGTTTTACAAGGCGAGCAGACTTATGTGACGACCGGAGGTCTTACTCGTGTGGCGATGAAAAAAGGATCTCTCGTAGTGAATTCGTCACAGGGCGGCGGCAGCAAAGACACCTGGATTATTGATACGGATGCTAGATAGTGACTATATAGTGACTATCGCGGCTAAAGAGGCTGTTGCACAGTTATCAAAGAGCGTTCTTTATGATTCCCTCTCCCTTTGGGAGAGGGTTAGGGTGAGGGTAAAATGTCGATGAATAGAGCAATAAGTAGAGATTTTTTACTTAAAATAGCTTGTTTACCCTCACCCCAGCCCTCTCCCAAAGGGAGAGGGGGCCATATAGATCGCTCTTTTTTAACTGTGCGACAGCCGTGTTAGCCGCGATGAGATTTTGGTGAAGAGCAGGGTAGAGGAAGCATGATGTTATCCCGAGTAGCAGAAAGAATTTATTGGGCTGCGCGTTATCTCGAGCGGGTTGAGAATACCGCTCGCCTAGTCAGTGTCTATGCGAATTTACTGTTAGATCTGCCGCGCGGCGTCAACATCGATTGGTACAATTTGGTGATCATCAATGGCGGTACAGCTGAGTTTGAAGAGCGCTTCAAAAATCAGGATGAACGCAATGTGGTGAAGTTTTTACTCGCCGATGAAACCAACTCTAGCTCAATGCTGTCGTCGCTCAATATGATGCGAGAAAATATTCGCACCACCCGCGATGTGGTGCCGGCGGACACCTGGGAGCTGGTCAATGAGTTGTTTATTTTTGTCAAAGATCATATGCAGCAAGCGGTCAATCGCAGCGGGCGGCATGATTTTTTAGATGAGATCATCAATGGTTGCCAGCAAATAAACGGTCTGCTGAGTGGCACCATGAGTCAAGACGCTGCCTGGGAGTTCCTACGTCTCGGTAGAAACCTGGAACGCGCCGATATGACAACGCGTATCCTGGATGCTGGTTCTGCAGCGTTGATACATGCGGAGATGAAAGATGGCATTAATCTACCGCAAATAATTTGGGGCAATGTGTTGCGTTCGGTCAGTGCTGATCAAGCCTATCGACGCACTGTGCGTGGACCTGTGACCGGCAGAGATGTAGCGACATTTTTGTTGGAAGATGAATACTTTCCCCGGACGGTGGTGTTTTGTTTGGACCATATGTTGGATTCTGTGTCAAAGCTGCCGCAAAATGAAGCGCTGCATAAACAGTTCGTCAACGCGCAGCGCAAGGTCATTAATGTGGTAGATTACAGTGATCTCGGTGAACCTTTCAGAGATTATATCAACGACCTCCAATTGCTCATCGCCAATCTCCATAAGAGCATTGTCGACAATTGGTTTTCAATTGGGTAAGTAAAAAACTGCTACAAATATTCGAGAAATTTGCCGTTCACTCTGGGAGTAAAAAATGGCGATCCGCGTGGCTATACGACACAAAACAGAATATCGGTTCGACAGGCCGGTTTCATTAGGGCCGCACGTACTGAGATTACGTCCTGCGCCTCATTCGCGGACCAAAATTCACGGTTATTCACTTAACGTTGAGCCCAAAGATCATTTTATTAACTGGCAGCAAGATCCCTTTGGCAATTATCAGGCGCGTCTGGTGTTTGCAGAAAAAACTCGCAGTCTACTCATCGATGTGGAAGTGATTGTCGACATGACGGTGATTAACCCCTTCGATTTTTTCGTCGAAGAATATGCAGAAAATTATCCGTTTACCTATCACGACGACTTGCTAAAAGAACTATCGCCTTATTTAGAGCTAAGTGAAAGTGGACCCTTGTTAAGTAAATGGGTAGAGAGTGTTGACCGTAAAAAATTGCGCGGCATTGATTTTCTCGTCGGTATCAATCAACGCCTGCAAAGTGAGATCAAGTATGGTATTCGCTTGGAGCCTGGCGTTCAGACCTGTGAAGAAACACTGAGTTTAAACAAGGGTTCCTGTCGCGATACCTCCTGGTTGATGGTGCAGATATTACGGCATCTCGGCTTGGCGGCACGTTTCGCCTCAGGTTATCTCGTGCAATTAACGGCGGATGTTAAAGCCCTGGATGGCCCCTCGGGCCCAGAAGCGGATTTCACCGATTTACATGCCTGGTGCGAAGTTTTTCTGCCTGGCGCTGGCTGGGTTGGACTTGATCCAACGTCAGGTTTATTTGCGGGCGAAGGCCATATTCCCTTGGCGTGTACGCCATCACCTTCATCCGCTGCGCCTATTAGCGGTGCGACCGATGAATGCGAAGTGGAATTTCATCACAGCAATGTCGTCTATCGTATTCACGAAGACCCCCGCGTTACCAAGCCCTATACCACTGAACAATGGAGTTGCATCAATGCGCTTGGGCGTGCGGCGGATAAAATTCTGCAAGACAATGATGTGCGACTCACCATGGGTGGCGAGCCAACATTTGTCTCTGTTGATGATATGGATTCGGCACAGTGGAATACCGCGGCCTTGGGTGCCGATAAATTAAAACTGGCGAAAGATCTGATTCTAAAATTGCGCGCCCGTTTTGGCGCCAATGGCGTTTTACATTATGGCCAGGGCAAGTGGTATCCGGGCGAAGAGATTCCGCGTTGGGCGCTGGGTTGTTTTTGGCGTAAAGACAACGAACCTCTGTGGGCTGATAGCCAATGGTTTGCGCGTGTCGATAAAGATTATGGCTTTACCACCGATCACGCTGAACAGTTTATCGCGGTGTTAAGTCAACACCTCAATTTGACGACTGATACCATTCAAGCGGCTTATGAAGATGCAGTCCATTATGTCATGATGGAAGAAAGCCTGCCGATCAATGTTGATCCGCAGAAGTTTGATCTCAAAGATGGTTTGGAGCGCAAACGCCTCGCGCGACTGCTGAATCACGGTTTAAATAATTCTGTGGGTTATGTATTACCTTTGGCGGTAGAGCCGGTGTCACGCGCATGGCAGAGTGTCACCTGGGAATTTCGGCGCGGCAACTTGGTATTAATACCCGGTGATTCCCCGCTTGGGCTGCGTATTCCACTGGCGTCCTTACCTCATGTTGCGGAAAAACACCGTGACATTAAACCCGAACGCGATACCTTTGAAGCGCGCCAACCATTGCAAGCTGCTGTGGAGTACCGCAAGTTCTATGAACATGGCGCTCAACACGTGCATCAACAGAGCTTGTTTGACTCTGCTCAATCAACTGACAAAACGTCTGAACAAGCAAATAAAAAGCCTGCGTTGCGCATCAATTCAATCACCACAGCGCTTTGTGTAGAGCCACGCGATGGTCGGCTCTATATTTTCCTACCGCCTTTAACTCATCTCGAAGATTATGTAGCTTTGATCAGCGCAGTTGAAGCAACGGCAAAATTATTGCGTATGCCGATTGTGCTCGAGGGTTATGAGCCGCCGCGTGATCCGCGCCTGGTGAGATTATTGGTGACGCCCGATCCAGGCGTGATTGAAGTGAATATTCATCCCTCCAGCAATTGGCAACAATTAGTCGATATCACCACCGCACTCTATGAAGAAGCCCACAAATGTCGCTTGGGGACAGAAAAATTTATGCTCGATGGCCGCCATACCGGCACCGGCGGCGGTAATCATGTGACACTGGGTGGAGCAACGGCGGAAGATAGTCCGCTATTGCGCCGACCCGATCTTATCCGCAGCTTGATCACCTACTGGCAACATCACCCCGGCCTATCCTATCTGTTTTCCGGCATGTTTATCGGCCCCACCAGCCAGGCGCCGCGGGTTGACGAGGGCAGGGAAGAGATCCTCTATGAGTTAGAGGTGGCCTTTAAAGAGATGCCGACTGGCGAGGTGGCACAGCCCTGGCTGGTGGACAGACTGTTGCGCAATCTGCTCATTGATGTTACTGGCAACACGCATCGCGCAGAATTTTGTATTGATAAGCTCTATTCGCCCAGCGGGCCTACCGGACGACTGGGGATATTAGAATTTCGCGGCTTTGAGATGCCACCTCATTGGCAAATGGCACTGGTGCAAATGCTGTTGCTGCGTTGTCTGGTGGCGCGCTTCTGGAAAACTCCCTACAGCAAACCCTTGGTGCGCCGCGGCACTGAATTGCATGATAAGTTTATGCTGCCGCATTATG
>OBEQ012275482.1_pt1 | contig 12195 bp, 10 predicted proteins | sample 1670901 | NCBI WGS metagenome assembly OBEQ01 (sample SAMEA104232315, study PRJEB22302) | groundwater metagenome | biome: forest; feature: aquifer; material: groundwater | place: USA | collected 2011-08-07 | depth 5.4 m | reverse complement strand
TTCAACCCGGTTCATCGGCTATATCGGCAGATCAAAATTCCAAGTTGGATAATCTCGCGAAATCACTTCAGGAGCGACCGGAATTGCAACTCGATATTCGCGGACTCGCTTCTGATTCATTAGACAGCAAGGCATTGGCTGTTCAATCATTCATAAAACAGATACGAGGCACATCAACGACAGATTTCTCAACCACGTTCACTCCGGATGAACAAACCCGTTTATTACAAGTGTATAAAATGTCGTTGAAGAGTGAACCAGATTCCCTGCTAACTCCGGCAGAGCGATTAACCATGGCTAAAACTCCTGAAATAAAAAAGCAAACAGCTGTTGACCGGGCGAAAGATAAACTTATCAGTGTTGTTCAAGTTTCTCCTCAGGATTTGCGGGCTCTTGCGCTTAGTCGTGCGGCGGCTATTAAAGAGCAATTGGTTTTCCAACGAAAAGTAAATGAAGCAAACATTTTTATTCTTGATGCTCAATTAGGAGCAAGTATTTCGGATGGGTTGATACAGTTGCCGTTGAATTTGAATGCGAGGTAGGTTATCCGTTGCATAAATGCAACGGCAATAGATGGAATTGATTCGATTAATTTCGGGATTATGATATTCCTCATCAGTTTCTATGGTCACAAAGAAATTGATGGGGAATTTTTTTGGGATTTTTATTATACGTCTGTATGCTGTTATTTCTTCAGTTGTCAAGAATTTCAATTCAATGAGGATCGAGATTCCTCACCCGATGAAGCCGGGTTCAACCAGAGGCTGACAGGTCGGAATGACAAAACCGAAGTTTTTATAAAATGATGACAATTTTAATATATTGATTTAATCATTTGATTAAATCAATATAATTTCTATATTGAAGGCATGGAAAAGGTACATCAACAAAAAGATAATTGCGCAGAAGAAAAGATAAAGGAAGCGGCACGTAAACTTTTTACACAAAAGGGCTATTCTGCCGTTAAAACAAGAGATATTGCGGCTGAGGCGGGAATAAATCTTGCACTCTTGAATTATTATTTTAGGAGCAAAGAAAAGCTTTTTGAAATAATAATGTTTGAGAATCTTGAACGGTTTGCAAAGGGTATTGCAATCATCATGGGGGATGAACAAAAAACTATTGATGAAAAAATCGAGGTTATTGTCAATTACTATATTGATATGTTGACGCAGAACCCGGACCTTCCCCTTTTTGTATTGAACGAAATGAGACGTGATAGTTCAAGAATTCCTGAAACAATAGACAACAAAGTGGGACCCATGCGAACCCATTTTATGAAACAGATCACTGATTCGATGAAGGCAGGAGATATTACGCCTATTAATCCGATGCACATCATGGCTAATATGATTGGATTAATAATATTCCCCTTTGCGGCGCGGCCAATGCTTGAAAAATTAGGCAGAATGAATGACAATGATTTTCAATGCTTAATGCAAGAGAGAAAAAAATTAATTCCGATTTGGCTTAAAGCAATGATGCAGGCACATTAATATTATGAAGGATTGAGATTGCCTTCTTGAAAAGTTCGAAAATTTTGAGAAGTTGAGATTCCTCACCCGATAGAGCCGGGTTCGGAATGACAGATTTATTTGGAGTGTTGAAAATAATAAATATCTGTTTTTAATTATGATGGAAGATTCCCGCCTTACAGGTCATAGACTAAAATCCCCCGCCAAGTCGGGGTAGGCTACGGGAATGACACCTTGTTTTTTTTATAGCTCTCGGACAATTGCTACATCTCGTAGAGCGAGGATGCTCTAAGAGTGGTAGAAACCGTTATACAATATTTTAATAGATAAAACGTCTTATTCGTTTGAACAATTTTAACAATACCATTTTACACCTATGAAACTATTTTTAATTTTCGCGTTTAGTGCGCTCCTTCTTGCTTCATGCTCAAATTCTAACAATAATTTTGATGCATCCGGGACATTTGAGGCACAAGAAACAATTATCTCTGCCGAAGCATCGGGAGTGATAAAGCAACTTACTATTGAAGAAGGGCAAACTCTTCAAGCCGGGGAAAACATCGGTTATATTGATAGTCTTCAATTATTCCTTAGAAAACGGCAATTAGAATCACAAATCCGGTCAACACTCTCCTCACGACCGAATATTTCCGCTCAACTTGCGGCTTTAAGAGTGCAATTAGCAACAGCAGAACGGGAACAACAACGGATTGCTAATTTGTTTAAGCAGGAATCTGCTACACAAAAACAAGTTGATGATGCGGGTTCGCAGGTTGATGTCATAAAAAAGCAAATTGAAGCACAACAATCATCACTTGGTATTGCAAGTGAAAGTATTACCATGCAGGCGACGCCATTGCAAGTACAAATTGAACAAATCGAAGATCAACTTGCAAAATGTCGTCTCGTCAATCCTATCAACGGAACAGTGTTGACAAAATATGTTTCACAATATGAAATGGCAACACCGGGGAAGGCGCTGTATAAGATAGCAGACCTTTCAACCCTGATTCTCAGAGCATATATTTCTGAGCCACAACTTTCTAAGGTAAAATTAAATCAAAAAGTAAAAGTGATGGTTGATAATGGAGCGGGTGCGACAAAAGATTTTGAGGGAATCATCAGCTGGATAAGCGATAAGGCGGAATTTACACCAAAAACTATTCAAACTCAGGAAGAGCGCGCTAATACAGTCTATGCGGTAAAGATACAGGTTAAAAATGAAGGTTCAATTAAAATCGGGATGTACGCGGAAGTGAAGTTCTAATTGATATCGCGAAGTAGTTTTATAAAAATCCAATGGGATAAATTTTTCACCTCTATAACTCATCCCCTAACCCCTTCTCTTGCAAGAGAAGGGGGATTGGGAGAATTAAGATTCAATAGCGTTTACCAAGTCACCATAGTAACTCTTCTGCATAAAGCAAGATTTTAATGAACGAAGTAATTCTAAATAGCCTTACTAAAACTTACAATAAGGGGACTGTTCTCGCTGTTGATAACATCTCACTTTCTGTAAGCGAGGGGGAGTTATTCGGGCTTATAGGACCTGATGGCGCAGGGAAAACAAGCATTTTCAGGATGCTTACCACCCTGTTGCTTCCTGACGGCGGTTCTGCAACAGTTGCCGGATTTGATATTGTAAAAGATTACACCTGCATACGTGAAAGTGTGGGCTACATGCCGGGGAAATTCTCTCTCTATCAGGATTTAACCGTTGAAGAGAACCTTGATTTCTTCGCTACCATCTTTGGTTCATCAATTGAAAATAATTATGATATGATTCGCGATATCTACGTTCAGATTGAGCCATTTAAAGATCGTCGAGCGGGGAAACTATCGGGCGGCATGAAACAGAAACTCGCACTTTGTTGTGCACTAATTCATAAACCGGGCGTTCTCTTCCTTGATGAACCGACAACAGGTGTTGATGCAGTATCTCTAAAAGAATTTTGGGAAATGTTGAAACGTTTGAAACAACAAGGTATTACTATTTTAGTTTCCACACCCTACATGGATGAAGCAACATTATGCGACAAAATAGGACTTATCCAATCCGGGAAAATTTTATCTATTGAGACACCGCCTAATATTGTTAAAAGATTTTCAGGTAATCTATACGCAGTTAAATCCCATTCTATGCATCAGTTATTACTTGATTTGCGGTCTTATGAACATGTGCAAAGTTGTTTCGCCTTTGGAGAATTTCTCCATTTTACGTTGAACGATGATCGTGAGAACCATTCAAGTGAACTACTTTCCTATCTGGAAACAAAGAATCATCGAAGTGTTGAGTTGAAACAAATTCAACCCACTATCGAAGACTGTTTTATACAATTATTGAAACAGTGATATGAGCGAACCTGTCATCAAAACAGAAAAATTAACAAAGAAATTCGGTAGTTTCATTGCGGCGAATGAGCTTACGTTTGAAGTATATCCCGGTGAGATATTCGGATTTCTGGGAGCGAATGGAGCAGGCAAAACTACTGCTATGCGTATGCTATGTGGACTTTCTATTCCATCTTCCGGGAAAGCAACTGTTGCCGGATTTGACATTTACAAAAAAACAGAAGAAATAAAGAAAAGTATCGGGTACATGAGTCAGAAATTTTCTTTATACGAAGATTTGACAGTAGCCGAGAATATCCGATTTTATGCCGGTATTTATGGGCTAACGAATGCTCAGATAAAAGAAAAAAGCGGTAGCCTGATTGAACGATTGGGGATACACAATGAGGCGAATAAGTTAGTCGCAGAATTACCGCTTGGCTGGAAGCAAAAGCTTGCTTTTTCGGTTGCAATTGTCCATCAACCGAAAATTGTTTTTTTGGATGAACCGACAGGTGGCGTTGATCCTGTGACGAGAAGGCAGTTTTGGGATCTCATTTATGAAGCTGCCGATCGGGGCGTAACCATTTTTGTGACAACGCACTATATGGATGAAGCGGAGTATTGCAATCGTATTTCCATTATGGTTGATGGTCGTATTGATGCTTTAGACAGTCCTCTTAATTTGAAGAAACAATTCAATGCATCTTCCATGGATGAAGTATTTTACGGGCTTGCCCGTCAAGCAATAAGAAAAGCAGATTAATCTATGAAGCAATTTCTTGTTTTCGTTAAAAAGGAATTTCATCACGTTTTCCGTGATAAAAAAACATTACTTGTTCTGTTCGGACTTCCGATCGTGCAAATTATTCTCTTTGGTTTTGCGCTTACCACTGAGGTAAAAAAATCGCAAATCGTTATTGTTGATTATTCGAAGGATATGGCAACGACACAGCTTATTCATAAGATTGAGGCGAGCGATTACTTCGAGGTTCAAAAGACAGTGATGAGCCATGAAGACATAGAAAAAGCTTTTAAGGAGGGAAAGATAAAACTTGCTGTCATCTTCCCTGCAAATTTTAATGCTGATTTATTACACATTAATAAAGCACAGATGCAAATTATTGCCGATGCGTCCGATCCGAATACGGCTGTGACGTTAACCAATTACCTTACAATTATTGTAGGTGACTATCAATCAAGCTTAATGAAAAACAGCAATATTCCTTACCGTATCCAGCCGGAGATACGAATGCTGTATAACCCCGAATTAAAAGGGGCACACAATTTTGTTCCCGGAGTCATGGCGCTCGTGCTCATGCTTATTTGTGTGATGATGACTTCCATCTCTATTGTTAGAGAAAAGGAATTGGGGACAATGGAAATACTCCTTGTTTCTCCATTCAAGCCGGTGTACGTTATTTTAGCAAAAGCAGTTCCTTATTTGATTCTTTCGTGGATGAATATTACCTCGATATTATTATTGAGCGTTTTTGTTCTTGAGTTACCTATTCAAGGAAGCCTTTTACTTTTAGTAGCTGAAAGTACGTTATTTATTCTGACCTCACTCTCACTTGGTTTATTGGTTTCAGTAGGATCCAAATCACAACAAGAAGCAATGACAACATCGTTAATGGGAATGCTTCTGCCAACCATGCTTTTAACCGGTTTTATGTTTCCGATTGAAAACATGCCCCTTGCATTACAATTCATATCCAATGCTGTGCCCTCACGCTGGTACTATATCATTGTAAAGAATATTATGCTCAAGGGCTTGGGGTTTTCATCAATTTGGAAAGAAACATTAATTCTGTTCGGAATGATGGTATTATTCCTTGCAATTACCTTTAAGAAATTTAAAATCCGATTAGCATGAGAACGATACTCTTATTATTGGAAAAGGAATTCCGGCAAATCTTTCGCAATAAAGGCTTAGCTGCAAGTATAGTTATTGCTCCTATCATTCAGTTACTCATTCTTCCTTTAGCGGCGGATTTTGAGGTAAAAAATGTATTGATAGCGATTGTGGATCATGACCATTCGGCATATTCACAGCAGATGGTATCCAAAATTACTTCATCAGGGTATTTTACGTTGGTGGCATACGACGGATCGTTTAAAGACGCGGTAACCTTGGTTGATAAAGACAAGGTTGACCTTGTTCTGGAAATACCTTCCGGCTTTGAACGCGGGTTAATTCGTGAAAGTGAACAAAAATTATTTATTGCTATCAATGCCATCAATGGTGTGAAAGCGGGCTTAGGAGGCGCTTATTTAGGTAACATCATCAAAGATTTTAATAATACAGTGCGGCTTGAATGGATAGAACCGACGAGGTATAGTCCCAGACCGGTAATCGAACTTATGTCTCTTTACTGGTATAACCCACTGATGAAGTACAAACTATTTATTGTTCCCGGACTTCTCGTGCTTCTTGTAACCGGAGGATCTGTATTTCTTACTACAATAAATATTGTTAGAGAAAAAGAAATCGGTACAATCGAACAAATAAATGTTACTCCCATAAAAAAACACCATTTCATTTTGGGTAAGCTCATTCCATTCTGGATTTTAGAGATGGGTGTTTTTAGTGTGGGGCTTACCTTTGCATGGTTAGTTTATGGTATCTTACCGGTCGGAAGTATAGGGCTCCTTTATTTGTTTCTTGCTGTTTATTTGTGGGCGGTATTAGGCATTGGGTTACTTGTTTCTACCTTTTCACACACTCAACAAGAAGCGATGTTTGTTGCCTTCTTCTTTATGATGATTTTTAACATGATGAGCGGATTATTTACACCAATCAACAGTATGCCTGAGTGGGCAAAGTTAATAACTCAACTTAATCCCGTCACCTATTTTGTTGAAGTCATGCGCATGGTTGTACTTAAGGGAAGTGGATTTAGTGATATAAAAGTCCAATTCTTCAGGATAATGGCAGGCGCCATCGTAATCAATATATGGGCAGTATTGAATTACAAGAAGACGAGTTAACATCGTTCTTATTTCAAATAATTACCTTAAAATCTCAATTTTAATCAAATTGGGATTTTTTTATGCTGTTTTCTTAATGACTGATGTTAAGCAAAAATTGAAATGTTCAGGACAAATAGAGATGCCGATCTGGTGATCGGCTACTACAATTCTTTGTTTTGGTTTCAAGCGTAAGATTTGGTAACTTTGGATTAACCTCATCAAGTCACCCCGTTCTTATTCCCTCATTTCTTTTTGTTCTTTTTTTCCTAATTCTCGAATTTTAAATCCTGAACCTGAACAATGAACCGGAGTAACAATGAATCTCAGCACACTTGCAAAATCTATCGCTGAGTCGCCGACGCTAAAACTAAACGAGGAAGCTCGTGTGTTGCGTGAAAAAGGCGAAGCAGTGATTCATCTCGGTGCGGGCGAACCGAAAAATAAAGCGCCTATCAATGCAATATTAAGCTCAGCCGCAAAACTTGTTACGGGTGATGTGAAATACACGCCAATCGATGGTATCCCGTCACTCAAGAAAGCAATTATTCGTTACACAGAAGAAAACTACGATAGACTTGCCGCGCCGGAAAATGTTATCGTTTCTGCCGGAGCAAAACAATCGTTGTACAATGTGCTTTATACCCTTCTCAACCCACAAGATGAAGTCATTGTTCTTGCGCCTTACTGGGTAAGTTATCCCGAAATGATAAAAATGTGTTACGGCGTACCGGTTATTGTAAAACCGGAAGACGGAACATTTTATCCACGCATGAAAGAAATTGAAGCGGCAGTGAGTTCATACACGAGGGCAATTATTATTAATAGCCCGAACAATCCTTCGGGTGTGATGTACTCTGAGCAATTCATTTCAGAGATAGTAAAGTTTTGTGAGAAGAAGAACATTTATCTCATCATGGATGATATTTACCATAAACTCGTTTTTGATGGTAAGGGTCCGATCTCAGCATATAAATACACAACGAAAGATATTGAGTCATCCAAAATTATTATTATCAACGGTATCTCAAAGTTGTATGGAATGACGGGATTCCGAATCGGATGGACGATTGCCAACAAAACTATTGTAGGGATACTCAATAATGTACAGGCGCAGACGACATCGTGTGCGGCATTATTAACACAAGCCGCCGCAGAGGGCGCATTAACGGGCGTTCAAAGTACGGTTGAGAGCTTAAGATTGATTATTGAGAATAACCGAAATGTGATGGTGCAAGAATTAAAATCGTTTGAGGGTGTGAAGATTACGAAGCCGGATGGCACGTTTTATTGCTTACCTGATTTTCGTGCATACTCGAATGATTCTATTAAACTATCAGATTTCTTGCTGAAAAAGGCTCTGGTAGTTACCGTGCCGGGAAAAGAATTCGGGATGGAAGGGCATTTACGATTGAGCTATTGCGGGACAATAAAAGACATTAAGCAAGGGATTGAACGTATCAAATGGGCATTGGATCCGAAAGCCCCGAAAGAAATATTCATTGGTGAACGTAAAATTGTGAGGGATTGGCTATGAACAACTTACTCAATATAAAAACCCCAACTGAGGGCGAAGCCCAGACCTTAAAAAGCGATTACGGGCTTATCAATCACGGAATATCCGATTTGCGTTTAGCGTATTGGAACCTGCCTACAGAAGCGTTGTACGAAGAAATTGCTTTTCGGAAAGAAGGGCGCATAACACATTTAGGTCCCGTAGTGGTTAATACGGGAAAGCATACCGCCCGCGCCGCGACTGATAAATTCATAGTAAAAGAACCTTCTACCGATGAAAAAATTTGGTGGGGCGAATACAATCGTCCGTTTAGTTCTGATAAGTTCAGCGAGCTATGGAGCAGGATGCAAGGTTACTTGCAAGGTCGCGATGTATTTGTTCAGGATTGTTATGCCGGAGCAGACCCGGAATATAGAATGCCCATACGTATTATCACTGAACAGGCTTGGCATAGCTTCTTTGCACGCAATATGTTTATCATGCCGGAAACGCTGGAAGAATATCGCCGGCACGTTCCTGATTTTACTGTTGTGTGTTTACCCGGGTTTAAAGGAATCCCACAAATTGACGGGACATCCTCTAATACTTTTATTGCTCTTAACTTTGCTCAAAAACTTTGTGTTATTGGTAATACTGCATACGCGGGAGAAATAAAGAAATCCATTTTTACAATACTAAATTTCTTGCTTCCTCTTGAAGGCGTTATGCCGATGCATTGTTCTGCAAATATCGGGGAGAAAAATGATTCAGCGATTTTCTTCGGGCTTTCGGGTACGGGAAAGACAACGCTTTCTGCAGATCCCCACCGCAGGCTTATTGGTGATGATGAACATGGTTGGAGTGATGAAGGCGTATTTAATTTTGAAGGCGGGTGTTATGCAAAGGTTATTAATCTCTCTGCCGCGGCTGAACCTCAAATATATGAATGTACACGAAAATTTGGGACAATTTTGGAGAACGTAGCGTACGATCCAATTAGTCGAATGATTGATCTCGATGATGCTACGTTAACTGAAAATACTCGCGCATCCTATCCGCTTGAATATATTGCTAATGCTGTGCCTGAAAAATTAGGCGGGCATCCGAAGAATATTATTATGCTTACGTGTGATGCTTCAGGGGTCATGCCTCCGATTGCAAAACTGACACCGGAGCAGGCAATGTATCAATTTATTTCGGGTTATACTTCTAAGATTGCGGGAACTGAGGTTGGTCTTGGGAAAGAGCCGGAACTTACATTTAGCACATGTTTTGGCGCTCCGTTTATGGTACATCATCCTTATTTCTACGCCGATTTATTGAAACGTAAAATCCTTAAATACGGAGTAAATTGCTGGTTAGTGAATACAGGATGGGTTGGCGGACAGTATGGCATCGGGAAGCGTATTAGTATTAAATATACCCGTGCATTGCTGAATGCGGCATTGAACGGAAAATTACTCAATGTTAAATATGCAACCGATCCGATTTTCGGATTTGAGGTTCCTCAATCGTGCGAAGATGTTCCCGTAAATGTACTTAACCCGGCAGATGCATGGGCAAGTAAAGAAACATACATGCTGAAATATAAAGAACTCGCGACGCGCTTCATAGAGAATTTTAAAAAATATGAAGAGGGTTGTCCGATTGAAGTTATAAAGGCGGGACCGAAGAGGTAAATAGAAATAATATGAAGTTACATGCCACGCACATCGGAGGTGCGTGGCATGATTGTTTTTAGCTTAACTTTTCCAAGCCACGTTTCATGCGCTTCATACCTTCTTCAAGCTCGTTCATCGAGCAGGCATACGAGAGGCGAACATAGCCGTTCATACCAAATGCGCTACCGGGAACGAGGACAAGATGTTCCTGTTCAATAAGGAAATGGCAAATATCCATATCGTTATTCATGATTTTTCCGTTGAACTTCTTACCGAGAAATGCTTCAACGGATGGGAACAGCAGAAATGCTCCGTGAGGATAATCAACGGTAACACCTTTCATGCCCTTTAATTGTTCAACTGTGAAATTTCTTCGCTTGTGAAATTCTTCAACCATGACTCCGAGTTCGACAGAATGATTGCCAAGTGCGGCAACGGCGGCTTTCTGTGCGATGGAATTAGCGTTTGATGTCACCTGACTTTGAATTTTTGCACAGGCTTGAGCAATTTCTTTCTTCGCTCCAAGATACCCGATTCGCCAGCCAGTCATTGAATATGCTTTTGAAACACCGTTGACCGTTATGACTTGATCTTTTATTTTTTCGATGCTGCCAATACTAAAATGTGTTGCGCCATCATACATTACCTTCTCATAGATTTCATCTGATACTACGTAGATTCCTGTTTCTGCTACTACCTCAGCAATGGCTTCGATTTCTTTTTGTGAATAGACTGCTCCTGTTGGGTTTGAAGGAGAGTTAAAAATAAATGCTTTCGTTTTGGAAGTTACCGCTTTAAGCAATTGTTGTGCAGTAATTTTGAATCCAGCATCATGCGCCGCTGATACGATAACAGGAACAGCATCAACTAATTTTACCATTTCAGGGTAACTTACCCAATACGGAGCAGGTATAATAACTTCATCTTCGGGATTGCAAAGCGCCTGTAACGAATTATAAATGGCATGCTTTGCCCCAGTCGAGACTACAATCTGAGAAGGCTCAAAGTGAAGATTATTATCTTCTTTAAACTTTTTAACAATTGCCTTGATAAGATCCGGGATACCTTCGTTAGCGGTATATCGCGTGAAATTATTCTCTATAGCTTGAATTGCCGCTTTTTTAATGTGGTCTGGCGTAGGAAAATCAGGCTCTCCTGCTGTGAGGCTAAGAACATCTACCCCCTGCTCTTTTAAACGACGGGCAAGTGAGGTAAGGGCTAAGGTTTGTGACTCTTCAAGTTGATCTACTTTGTAAGAACGGTCTTTCATGATGGCTCGGTTGTGAATAATATTAGTGTTTAAATTTCTGCTTCAATTTTTTGTTGACAAATGCCGGTACAAATCCCGACACATCACCTCCGAGTACAGCAATCTCGCGCACTAAGCTGGAGCTTAAATATGTATATTTCTCGTGAGGCATAAGAAAGACTGTGGTTATAGATTGTTCAAGTTTCCTGTTGGTTAATGCCATTTGAAATTCATATTCAAAATCGGAGACAGCGCGCAATCCTCGCACCAATACGTTCGCTTTTTTCTTCACTGCATAATTAACCAGCAATCCTTCAAAGTTATCTACTGTAACATTCTTCAAATGTTTTACTGCTTTTGTTATCAACTCAAGACGTTCCTCGGTTGAGAACATCGGTTGCTTTGAAGAGTTACACGCAATGGCAACGATTACTGTTGAAAATATTTCTGAGGCACGCTCAATAATATCAATGTGACCATATGTAATCGGATCAAAAGTTCCGGGGTAAATGGCAATAGTTTTCATAATGTTGGTTCAGGATGTACAAAAAAACTTATACGGGTTTGACCAAACTCTTTCTGAACAGCGAGTTTATAGAGTTCAGTAGTTTCCATCACTACGTGTTTCGTATGCTCTATGATAAGGAATCCACCCTTCTTGAGCAAGTTCTTCCGGAAAATAAGCGCAGGAATTTCTGCTGTTTGTTGATAGGCATACGGTGGATCAACAAAAATTAAATCAAATTCGGAACGACAAAACTCTAAATAGCTCATTGCCTCTGTTTGTACGACATCACATAGATCATCGCATTTGAGCATTTCAATATTGCTTTCAATCATCTTTGCTACTCTTGAACTTGATTCAACAAAGACAACATTATCTGCGCCACGACTGAGGGCGTCAAACCCTAGACTTGCGCTTCCTGAAACCGTGTCAAGCACATTTGCTCCATATAGAATTAGTATGTTGTGAAGCATGTCAAATATCGTGCTTTTCACTCTATCGGTTGCGGG
>OBEQ010961631.1_pt1 | contig 12200 bp, 10 predicted proteins | sample 1670901 | NCBI WGS metagenome assembly OBEQ01 (sample SAMEA104232315, study PRJEB22302) | groundwater metagenome | biome: forest; feature: aquifer; material: groundwater | place: USA | collected 2011-08-07 | depth 5.4 m | reverse complement strand
CAATGACGGCAACGACGGACTCTCGGGTTGAGTATTCGCATCAAGTTGTTTAGCATATGCGATCATCACATGTGCGAACGGACAGATCGATCTCGCGGCATACGCCGCAGTTGTTGTCGGGGGACTTCTTGGCTTTCTCTGGTTCAATATTGCTCCTGCGCGAGTTTTTTACTCCGAAACCGGTACCATGGCACTCACGACATCACTTGTCGTTGTCGCATTCCTCACGAAAGCCGTACTTGTGCTGCCAATCATCGCATTTCTTCTCGTGGTCACCAGTGCATCGAGCATCATTCAGATCCTTTCAAAAAAATATCGGGGAGGGAAGAAAGTCTTCATCGTTGCGCCACTCCACAATCACTTCCAAGCCCTCGGCTGGCCGCCGCACAAGGTCGTTATGCGCTACTGGGTCTTGAGCATGATCTTCGCCGTCTTTGGCGTCATCATCGCGCTCATCGGTTAATGAACCGACAAACTTGCTTATACACAGTAAATTCAAGGCTTTTTCGGGTATAATGGAGACATGCAACAACGTCATGGTGTTGATCGAATTTTCCTGTTCATTGCGATCGCACTTCTTTGCGCTGGTTTTTTAATTTTTGTATCCGCCTCTCTTGGGGTCCTGGCAAAAAATCAATCACAATTTTTTAGTCTTTTGGTGAGTCAGATCGGCTTCGGACTCGTCATTGGTTCTGGGGCAATGTACGGTTTTTCACGGCTCAAATATCAATTTTGGCGGAAGTATGCATTTTGGGTTTTTGGCGCGACAATCATTCTTTCGATACTTGTTTTTGTTCCGGGAGTGGGGATGGAGCACGGCGGAGCACGGCGATGGATCGATCTGCGCATTACAACACTCCAGCCGGGTGAGCTCCTTAAGTTTGGCGTGACTGTCTATCTTGCAACGTGGTTTACGTTTATTCGTAAACGCATCCAGTCTCCCTATTATGGTTTCTATCCCTTGCTTGCACTATTGGGAATTGCCGGCGCACTGCTTTTGGGTCAGCCGGACACGGGGACCTTCTTAATCGCTGTTGCAGCCGGGACAGCAATATTTATTGCCGCCGGTGCACGGTGGAGAGAAATGATCATCATGGTCATTATGGGGGCGGTGCTTCTTGGTGGCGTGGCAATTTGGAAACCGTACGTACGCGAACGCATTGCAACGCTGATCCATCACGATGATTTTCAAGGTGCGGGATATCAGGTGCGTCAATCGCTTATTGCGGTAGGTTCGGGCGGAATCATGGGCAAAGGATTCGGGCAGAGCATCCAAAAATTCAACTATCTTCCCGAGGCGCAAGGGGACTCGATCTTTGCGGTCGCCGCAGAAGAATTCGGATTTATCGGCTCAACCATACTTATTCTTTTATATATACTCTTTGCATTACGAGGCTTATGGATCGCGGCACATGCACCGGATAGATTTAGCGGGCTTCTTGCCGTTGGGCTCATCATACTCATTACCTCCCAGTCGTTTATTAATATTGGTTCAATGCTTGCACTCGCACCGCTCACCGGAGTCCCTCTTGTTTTTGTGAGTCACGGCGGAACGGCGCTTATGGTTGCAATGGCGGAAGTGGGGATTTTGCTAAATATTTCACGTTATCGGCACTCGTGAGTATCCCAATATTCTGTACTTCTTGTTATAATGAATTTATGCCAAAGTCCCTTGCATTCGGAAATGGAACGCTTCTTGTGTGCACCGATCAATACGCCCGTGTTCGTGATATCTATTTCCCTTATGTCGGACTTGAAAATCACGTCGGTGGTCATTATGCGCACAAGATCGGGGTTTGGATAGACAATCAATTCTCCTGGCTTGATGATGGCTCGTGGATCATTGATGTACGCTCTGATACCGCATACACCGGACTGACCACCGCGCTTTCAGCACGCTTGGGTATAGAGCTCCATTTTACGGATGTACTCGACAATGAGCGAAATATTTTTTTACGAAAGATCAAGGTGAACAATAAGAGCGATCGTGAACGAGAGATCCGCATCTTTTTTAATCATCAGTTCGAGATCTATCATTCCGAAAAAGGTGATACGGCATTTTATGACCCGGCAACAAATACCATCATCCACTACGAAGGAAAGCGTGCATTTCTTATGAATGCATGGACAGAAGCAGGGGGCTTTGATGACTATACTGTGGGTATTTTTGAAATCGAAGGAAAAGAAGGGACATACAAAGATGCTGAGGATGGGAAACTTTCAAAAAACGCAATTGAACATGGACGTGTTGATTCAACGATAGGGGTCACACTTCATGTGGGAGCGGGAAGTGTTCAAATGCTCCACTACTGGTTTGCGGTTGGACACTCAATTGATGAGGTAAAAAATCTTGACAGTGTCGTGCGTGAACACGGAGCAGATACGCTCATGAAATCCTCCCGCGATTACTGGAGTGCGTGGGTAGAGAAAAATGAATGGAATTTCTATGGTTTGGGTAATCCATTAATTGATCTTTTTAAAAAATCACAATTTTTCTTACGTTCACATGTCGATAAACACGGTGGTGTCATTGCATCAGGAGATTCCGACATGCTACAAGGAGGGCGTGACACCTATGCTTATGTTTGGCCGCGCGATGGTGCATACGTGATTACCGCACTCGACTGGATCGGGGATCGTCACGGGGCGCGCAAGTTTTTTGAATTCTGCAACACCGCAATGACTGAAGATGGCTACTTGATGCATAAGTACCGCGCCGATGGTTCGCTCGGCTCCTCGTGGCATGGATGGCTTGTCGATGGACATCCTGAACTTCCCATACAAGAAGATGAGACTGCGCTTATTCTCTGGGCACTCTGGGAACATTGGCTTGTCTCCAAAGACTTGGAGTTTATCGAATCAATCTATGATTCGTTCATCAGGAAGGCGGCACTATTCCTTGTCTCGTATCGCGATCCCTACAACGGTCTCCCGAAGCCTTCTTACAATCTCTGGGAAGAACGTTTTGGAGTACATACATACACTGCGGCGTCGGTATATGCGGGACTCTCTGCCGCCGGTCGTTTTGCAAAAATGCTTGGAAAGGAACGAAGTGAACAAAACTTTTTACGCATTGCCGAAGAGATGCGCGATGCGATCATTACCCATCTCTACAATCCGGGAGACGGGAGTTTTTACCGCTCACTGATCATTGATCCGAAGGGGGGGCTAACCATTTATGACACAACGATCGATGCGTCGAGTGCGTATGGGATCTTTATGTTCGGAGTCCTTTCTCCCGAAGATGAGCGACTGGTAAGAGCGATTGAGGTCACGAAAGAGCGTTTGACTGTACGTACTCCCGTTGGCGGAATTGCGCGTTACGTTGGAGATCAGTATTTTAAAAGGGGAAACGATGTACCGGGAAATCCCTGGTTTATCACGACACTTTGGTATACACAATACACGATTGCGCGAGCAAAAGATGATCACGATCTTGACCAGGTGCGTCTCGACCTTAATTGGGTCGAGCGGAATGCGCTGCGCTCCGGCATTCTTTCGGAGCAGTTAAATCCCTACACACGCGAGCAATTAAGTGCCGCACCGCTCACCTGGAGTCATGCCGAATATATTCGCACGATCATTCTTTATATGCGCAAATTACACGAGTTGGGTATTACCACTATCCCCAGTTTATGACCGGGTAGTAGAAAATGGCATTGGAGCCTCGGTACTTTCGTGACAGATTAAACTTATGAACTATGTGACCCCCGACAACACTTATCAGCGGCACACTTGCTCCAAAGAGCAATGCCATTTTTCACTACCCGGATGAAATAAGATCTTCGCGTAAACTATAAACATTCACCCGAGGCAAGTATTCCTGAAAGTGCTGCGCTTTTAACCGAACGACTCAAACAGATTACCGCACACAAAACAGGCACGTATGAATCACCGGAGCATGCGGCGAGGTTGCCTTCCGATCCGAGCATCATGCTTGAGGTGCTCAATCAAGTAGAGCGGTCATGGAACACACAACTTTCCTATGTGGTGGTGATCGGTATCGGCGGATCAAATCTTGGGGCAAAGGCGGTTTACGATGCGCTCCGCGGAAATCCCTCTGGAGAGAAGGGGTCTCCGTCGCTGCTATTTTTCGACACCGTATCCGCGTCGCCCCTGAGTGTATTCGAAGAATTACTTCATACAAAAATACAGTATCCTGAGGAAATTGTGGTGAATTTAATCAGTAAATCGGGCGGCACAACCGAAAGTATCGCAAATTTTGAGATCATCTACGCAATGCTTGTGAAGCGGTTTTCGGGAACAGAAGGGGAAGCACGCGTGCGCTCTCGCGTTGTACTCACAACCGACCATGATTCCAAACTTTGGAAACTCGGGGAAAAAGAAGAAATTGCTCTTTTATCTCTTCCGAAAAATATCGGCGGTCGATTTTCTGTTTTTTCTGCAGTGGGACTTTTTCCGTTAGCACTTGTCGGGGTCGACATCAACGCACTGCTCGCGGGTGCAAAAGATGTCATCGATTCTTTCCTCACCAAGGAGAACCACGCGCTCCGATTTGCCGAAGGCGTCTATCGCTCAGAAAAGTATGGCGCGTCAATACTCAATTTCTTCTTTTTTAATCCGGAATTAGAATCACTCGGCAAGTGGGCGAGGCAGCTTTATGGAGAGAGTCTTGGAAAACAGTATGACAAGAGGGGCAAGGAAGTCCACGCTGGGATCACTCCTATCGTTTCCATCGGCTCAACAGATCTTCATTCGATGGCACAGCTCTATCTTGGCGGACCTCGTGACAAAATAACGCTTTTTGTATATGTGCCGGAGCGGTCACATGTGAAGGTTCCCAAGCACGGTCTTTTTCTCGGTCTTGTGCCGTCCGTCGCAGGTAAATCACCCGAGGCGATCATGCAGGCGATCTACAGCGGAACGGTTGCCGCATATCATACACATCGGCTTCCCTATTGCGAGGCATTCCTCCCGGCAATCTCACCGTACGCACTCGGGATGTTTCTTCAGTGGCACATGCTTGCCGTCATGTATCTTGGTGAAATGTGGCATCTCAACACATTCGATCAGCCCAACGTTGAGGATTATAAAAGAGTGACAAAGCAGTTACTGGAAGATGGAAGATAGAATATGGAATATCGATTGATCCATATTCCATATTCGTTTTTCCACATTCAATCTGATGTTACATTGTTGTACTACACTTTTTTGGAAAACACATTATAATTTAAGAAATCATTATGTATATTCTTTTTGATATCGGCGGAACCAATATGAGAGTCGCACTCTCACGAGACGGCGAAACATTCGAGGAACCTCGGATTATTCCTACACCAAAAGATTTTGATGCGGGAATGCTCGCAATGAAAACACTCATTGAAGAAGTTTCCGGGGGTGCAAAGATTATTGCCGCTGGGGGAGGTATTGCGGGGACACTCTCGCGCGATCGCGCAAAGTTTCTCAATGGACCGCATCTTGCCGGATGGAATGGAAAACCAATAAAACGCGCGCTCGAAGATGCGCTTGGTGCTCCCGTCTATCTTGAAAACGACACCGCGATCGTAGGACTCGGCGAAGCAGTTGCGGGGGCAGGGAAGGGTCATGACATTGTTGTATATTTGACTGTTTCCACGGGTGTAGGCGGAGTGCGTATCGTGAATCGTTCTATTGATGTCTCAACCATGGGATTTGAGCCGGGTCATCAGATTATCGATGCCGGGGGTGCACTCCATGAGACATCCGTCGGGGGAAATGGTATCGATTTTGAAGGATATATTTCAGGCACCGCGATCACTGAGCGTTACCATAAAAAACCCTATGAAATTCTCGAACCTGAATTCTGGGATGAAATGGCGCGACTATTGGCGTATGGCTTGAACAATACGATCGTGCACTGGTCCCCAGACATTGTTGTTATTGGTGGTTCGATGATGAATAAGATCGGTATTCCTATTGATCGCGTACGCGCCCATTTAAAAGGAATTCTCCATATTTACCCCGAACTTCCGATCATTGAACATTCGCTGCTTGAAAATCTCGGAGGAATCCACGGTGCACTTTCCTATATCAAACAGAAACATCAGTAGAAAAATCCCCGACATCGTATGTCGGGGGTTGTGTTTCCCTTTTTATTTCTCGTAGGTGCGGAAGTTCACACCAAACTCATTTTTTTCATCCTTGGGAACATTTGATTCCTCGATTAATTTCCACTGATGGGGGTCAAATTCCGGAAAGAACGTATCTGCTCCAAAAACAGCATCGACCAACGTCATGTAGACGCGATCGGCAAGGTGCAGCGTTTGCGCATAGATACTTCCTCCGCCGAGAATGAAGATTTCATCATTTCCGGGGAGGACCGTACATTTTTCGAGTGCTTGTTCAATAGAATTACACACGATCGCATCGGGTAGAGTAAACTCGTCTGCATACGTCAGCACGATATTTGTACGGCCAGGAAGCGCACGACCGATCGAAAGATACGTGGTGCGACCCATGATAACGGGGTGCCCGAGTGTACACAACCTGAAACGCTTCATGTCGGCAGGCACTTTACCAAACCAGGGAATGTTCCCGTCAAATCCGATGCCGCCATTGCGATCCATTGCGACGATAAGTGAGATAGTCATGTGTTTTTTACTTAAAAAGAATTGCCCCACACAGTGTAGGGCAAAATTTATTAGACGGCAATCGGTGCAGGAATATGGGGAAGCGGATCATACCCCTCAATAGTAAAGTCCTCGTAACAGAAATCAAAGAGCGAATCAACCTTGCGATTAATCACGAGCTTGGGAAGCGCGCGCGGTTCGCGCGAGAGCTGCAGATCAACCTGATCGAAGTGATTGTTATAAATATGACAATCACCGCCCGTCCAGACAAAGTCACCCACCTGAAGTCCGGTCACATGCGCGATCATATGCACGAGGAGTGCATAGGACGCAATGTTAAACGGCACACCAAGGAATGAATCACAGCTGCGTTGATAGAGCTGACAGGAGAGCTTGCCATCCGCAACATAGAACTGAAACACGGCATGACAAGGGGGAAGCGCCATTCTATCCACATCAGCAGGGTTCCACGCGGTAACCATGAGTCGCCGTGAATCGGGGTTTTTCTTGATCATGTCGACAAGATTGGCAAGCTGATCGATTGTGCCGCCGTCTCGCGCCGGCCAATTGCGCCACTGATACCCGTAGACCGGACCGAGATCACCATTCGCATCCGCCCATTCATCCCAAATAGTCACGCCATTATCTTGCAGGTATTTAATATTTGTATCACCTGCGATAAACCATAAGAGTTCATGAATGATCCCTTTAGTGAAAACTTTTTTGGTTGTGAGGAGAGGGAAGCCTTCCGTAAGATTGAAGCGCATCTGGTGTCCAAAAACACTGATCGTGCCGGTGCCGGTGCGATCGGTTTTTGGGGTACCCTCAGTTTTGATCCGTCGAAGATAATCGAGATATTGACGCATGATGATGTTCCTTTTTTCAATAATGAACCCTACTTTTTAAACTATATCATAAAGTAATTTTCCACAGAGACTTCGCAAGGGGAAAGTCTGTGGTATAGTCATTTCAATGGAACAGACAGGCGGAAAATTCGGTTTTCGTGTCGAGAAAAAGCTCGGCGGCAGATCGCTTGGACGTGCCGGCGTCATTACCACCCCACACGGGAAGATCGAAACCCCGGCGTTTATCGTGGTGGGTACAAAAGCAACCGTAAAGTCACTTACTCCCGAACAAGTGAAAGGTCTTGGTGCAGAAGCCGTACTCTCCAATACATACCATCTGTATTTGCAGCCGGGGGATGCGCTTGTACGCGATTCAGGTGGGTTAGGAAAATTTATGCACTGGGACGGTCCAACATTCACCGATTCGGGCGGATTTCAGGTTTTTTCGCTTGGTGCCGCATTTGGCAAAGGAGTGGGAAAGGTTACGTCACAAATTGAAGGTGCTGAAAACGATGGACGCAGTAAGCATGACGACCAACAACATGGGCAACTCGCAAAAGTCGATGATGAAGGGGTCACATTTAAGTCCCATATCGACGGGAGTAGTCATCGCTTCACACCGGAGCGTTCAATTCAGATCCAACATAATATTGGCGCAGACATCATCGTCGCATTCGATGAATGTACTTCTCCGCTTGATCCGTATGATGTACAAAAACGCTCCCTCGAACGTACGCGCAAGTGGGCGGAACGCTCCCTCGCCGAACATCAAACACTCATGTCAAGACCGAGACTTGACATGAGTAGGGGTAGGGAAGCTGGGCAGGCGTATCAGGCCCTCTATGGGGTGATTCAAGGAGGGAAGTTTCAGGATCTGCGCGAAGAGGCAGCGCGTACGATCGGTGCGATGAACTTTGACGGATTTGGTATTGGTGGATCATTCAATAAAGAGGATATCGGAACTGCAGTGCACTGGGTGAATGCGATCCTTCCCGAGGATAAGCCTCGTCACCTTTTGGGGATCGGAGAGCCAATTGATCTTTTTCTTGGTGTTGAGAATGGAGTTGATACGTTTGATTGCGTGTCACCAACGCGTATCGGGCGGAACGGTGCGCTGTATACAAAGGACGGGCGTATCAATCTGCATAATGCAAAATTTGTAACAGACCTCACTCCCATTGAAAAAGATTGTACGTGTTACACCTGTCTCAATTTTACTCGTGCCTATCTCGCACATCTTTTCCGTGCCGATGAAATGCTCGCTGCAACACTTGCCTCAATTCACAATCTTTACTTTATCGTCAACTTGGTAAAAAAAATCCGCCAGTCCATATTGGACGGGCGGTTTGAAGAATACAAAACAAAAATGTTGGAACGATATTATTCCCACGAATAATTTTTTTCTTATTCGCTCGAATGCCAACTGCCGAAAGGGCAGAGGGGAAGAGTACTTCCTTCTATCTTTGCTAAATCCTTGAGAAGTTTACATTCTCCAGGATGATCCTTCGGGAGTGCACAATGGCCAGCATGATGTTCCCATGTGTGTGCACACTTTTCATGGAAAATCGGCTTATCGCATGTCGTAGTCATTTATTGTTCCTCCTAGAATGTTCTTACTTTACACAAACTACTCTCTCCACTATACTCTGTCAATAATGTCAAACTTCCAACTTCAATCTGACTGGCAACCCGCTGGTGATCAGCCGAAGGCGATCAAAGAGCTCACTTCGGGCTTTGAAAAAGGCATGCGTTATCAGACGCTGCTTGGTGTGACCGGCTCGGGAAAAACCTTCACCGCGGCAAATGTTATCGCCAATCTCGACCGACCGACCTTGGTGATCGCGCACAACAAAACGCCCGCCGCACAGCTGGCGCAGGAGTATCGACTATTTTTCCCCAACAATGCGGTACATTATTTTGTGTCCTACTATGACTACTACCAGCCGGAAGCATATTTGCCGACGACGGATACGTATATTGAAAAAGATGCGCAGATCAATGAAGAGATCGACCGCCTCCGCCATGCATCGACACAGGCACTGCTTTCGCGCCGTGACGTGATCATTGTCGCGTCGGTGTCCTGCATCTATGGTTTAGGTTCTCCTGATGAGTATCTCAAAGTAAATTTAAAACTTGCCGTCGGCGACACACTTTCGCGCAATGACCTTATCCGCAAGCTGGTGAACATCCACTTTGACCGCACGAATGCAGATTTGCTACCGGGAACATTCCGTGGTATCGGAAATACGCTGGAGATCATGCCGACCGGCGAGCTTGTTGTCTATCAGCTGACATTTTCCGGAAGTACTATTGAGCTGATCCAAAAGATCGATCCAATCTCACGCAGTATCATTAGTGAGGAACAAACCGTTTTTCTTTTTCCCGCAAAGCACTTTATTACTTCGGAAGAAGACAGAAAACGTGCGGTGAAGGATATTGGCGATGAGCTTAAGGTGCGTTTGAAGGAATTCGACAAAGCAGGGAAGCTGCTTGAAGCGGAGCGTCTCAAACGTCGAACAAAATACGACCTCACGATGATCGAAGAGGTGGGATATTGCAACGGGATCGAAAATTACTCTCGCCACTTTTCGGGAAAGGCAGCGGGAGAGCCGCCTGAAACACTGCTTTCCTATTTTCCACACAACGCCGACGGAACTCCCGACTTCCTCACGATCATTGATGAGTCGCATGTCACCGTGCCGCAAATACGCGGCATGTTCGCAGGAGACCAGGCACGCAAAAATAATTTGATCGAGTATGGTTTTCGCCTTCCCTCTGCGCGCGACAATCGCCCACTCCAGTTTAAGGAGTGGGAGGAGCGCGTTGGGCAAGTGCTCTTCACTACCGCGACCCCTGCGATGTTTGAACGCGAAGTAAGCGAGCAAGTTGTCGAGCAGGTGATCCGTCCGACGGGGCTCATCGATCCGGAAATGGTCTTACGTCCGGTCGTAGAAAAAGGAATTTATCCCGGACAGATTGCTGACTTCATTGCGGAAGCGGTAAAGGTGGTGAAAAAAGGTGAACGCGTTATCGTGACAACATTGACGAAGAAAATGGCGGAGGACCTCTCGCTCTATCTCAAAGAAAAAGGTGTGAAGTCGGAGTATCTCCACAGCGACGTGAAGACGATGGAGCGCATCAAGATCCTCACGGAATTTCGCAAGGGCACCTTCGACTGTATTGTCGGGGTGAACCTTTTGCGCGAGGGGCTTGATCTGCCCGAGGTGTCCCTCGTTGCAATATTGGATGCGGATAAGGAGGGATTTCTCCGCTCGGAAACATCACTCATCCAAACCATAGGCCGCGCCGCACGCAATATTGCCGGGCGCGTACTCCTTTATGCGGACGTGATCACCGGTTCGCTTTCTGCGGCAATGGGTGAAACAAATCGTCGCCGTGCTATTCAGATCGCATACAATACTCAACATGGTATTACTCCAATCTCGATTTCAAAAAAGATCCATGACATTACCGAGCAGATGGAAAATGTGCACGACAAGACACTCAAGGAGATGTTCCTGCTCGATAAGAAACAATTCGACAACAACCCCGAAAAACTCATCAAACAAAAAGAAAAACAAATGAAAGCTGCTGTCAAGGAGCTTGATTTTGAATCAGCTGCACTGCTGCGTGATGAGATCCGCATGCTCGAACGAATATCCGGAGTTCCTCAAAAGAAAGTCCCCAAGTCACTAAAAACAAGATCAAGAAAATAGAATAATCCTTCATTCAATAGGCGATAAAGTCAACTCTTGCCTATTTACACGCGCACCGTATCATAAGTAAAGATCGTACCAGATACACTACTAAGGAGTGAATCATGAAAACGGCACCGCCCTTCGTGAGCGCAACTATCCCCATCAAAAAAGAAGATCTCTTTTGGGTGCTCTTTCGCCTTTATCAACTGATGAACGATGCGGACCCTTTTGGCGACAGTCTTGATGAGGAAAATGAAGACCCTATTGTTCTTCAGATGGAGATCCCCCCTGAGGGGGAGGAAGAGCAGCATATCAATGATGTGTCACCGCCCAATTATTTCCGAACACTTTACGCTGCCCAAGATGATTTTAATGTGGGCATGATCAATGAATTCATTGGACTCTTTGCGATTCTTTCTACTCCGCTCGACAATGACCCAGCACTAAAGAGAGAATTCATTGAGTATGCGCGGCAGCAAGGCAAAGACATTGAATTCACCAAAGGGGAAGCACCTCCAAAGAAGCCAACATTGTCTATTGTGCCGCCACAAAAAGATAGCCCTGACGACGGCAAAACACCACCAAAAAAATAAATGCGCACAAAACACATACCCGTATGTGTTTTTTTTGAATTTGAGACCAACATGTCTGTTCAAAAGTCTCGTGTGCATATGTTATACTTAACATAATTTATGATCACCGCAAGCGTTGGAATTGGGACAGACCTCGATGCATATAAGGCGGGGGGAGAGGCATGTACGCAGGCACTGGGAGGTTTGCCGCAGAATAAAGCGGATGTGCTTTTTGTTTTTGGCTCGATTGCGTTTGACCAAGACAAACTGATCGCAGGGATCGCCGAAACAGCAGGCGAGTGCCTCGTGATCGGATGTTCAACCGCAGGTGAAATTTCCAGTGAGGGATATTCTGCCGAAAAAAGTGTTGTCGTCATGGCGATCGCCTCCGATCAAATGAAATTTTGGGGTGGTATCGGGAATCACATTCTCTGGAATCCAAAACAAGCGGGGGAAGAGTGCGCCAATACGCTTGAGTATGCGTCGCGCGGATATGTCAGCTCTGCATTGTTTTTT
>OBEQ011325973.1_pt1 | contig 12202 bp, 14 predicted proteins | sample 1670901 | NCBI WGS metagenome assembly OBEQ01 (sample SAMEA104232315, study PRJEB22302) | groundwater metagenome | biome: forest; feature: aquifer; material: groundwater | place: USA | collected 2011-08-07 | depth 5.4 m | reverse complement strand
AGCGAGCCCTTCGGGTTTGTCCGATGAATGAGTTAGGTGCAATTAGGCGCTGTTCGCTACTGCTCACAGCACTTCCTCGCTCTACGCTCGGTCGCTCGAAACAAACACAGAAAGTTTTTGAATTAATAAATAACAGTAGCTATTCAACAATTGCTAAAATATCTTCAACACGAGCAATCAAATATTCCTTCTCTTCTCCTTTGCTGTTAGGCACTTTAATCTCACTAGGTCCGTATTTGCTGAACAAAACCACATCGCCCTTCTTCACTGGCATTGGTTTGTGTTTGCCGTGTTCATCTAGAGATCCGGTGCCGACTGCAATAACCCGGCCTTTTTCAGACCGTTCTTTTTCAATAGTATCTGGCAGAATTATGTTGCCGTATTTTTTTTCTTCGTGGAGTGGTTCAATGAGCACACGATCTCCAAGTGGTATTATCTTTAACATTGATTTTGCGAACGATTTAGCGAAATCGTGTCGCTCCTACGTCCATTGGGGAGCGACGAGCGGTCTCGTCCATTAAGGCGCGGTAATCTTTTGGGTTATTTTTAGCTATTCTAGCACACTCGACCCGAGAGTGCTAATCCGAGTTAATTTTTACAGATGTACTAAAAGAAGTCAAGGATATTCAACATGCCACGCCTGCTGGCGGGTCCATACATGAAATCTGCTGATTTCAGTACTCCTTACGTGAATCTTTCTAGATTCAGTACTTCCTCACTCGCGCTCGGTCGTCACCTTCGTTCAGTCGAAAACAAAAAAGAGAGTCAAGGGCTCTCTTTAGTCACTTTCACAGTGTTTCCGCATAGCATCTAGTCGTGATTGGAAAATATCAGTAAGTATTCCTAGCGTACTTTGCCGCTCGATATCTGGGTAAGCCGATATAAAAATCGCTGCCATCCGACTCTCAATCAAGAACGGCGCACAAATATTATAGCCACCTGCCTTCACAGCGTTGTAAGCATACTCATCAGCTTCTAGCTCTTCTTGACGGCGCAACTCTTTGTCGTAATAAGATGTCCAGCCATACAGGATGTAAATTTCCTTGTGCTGTAATCTGACGTGACCTAATTCATGTGCCAGCACAAAAATATACTCGTCTTCGTTGTCGATTAGCTTAATCTGTCCATAAAATATCTCGATCAATTTACGGTCTGCATCACTTCCCGCATAAGCAACGTCGCGCTTATCGATCTTGATCTTTAAGTTTCTGATTAAATCTTCTGATCCGGGTTGATCTTTCAAGATTTTTGTAACCAACTCTTGGGTATATTTTTTCCATTGAGAAGCTGAAAATGGTTGTTTTGGTGGCATTTGGCCACTTGGACCTCTCTCACTCACTTGTTTTTGCTGGCCTTGCAATCTGACTAGAGATGGTGAAAAAAGAATAACCAAACACAGGAATGTAGTAGATAAACACGATTTCCTCATTTATTCTATCTCCTTGTAAAATAACGCGGTATTTAGAGAGTAAGAGTCTAAATGATAGAAGTCAAGTCAAAAAAGACGAATTAAAAACCCGCGATGAGACTCTCTAAATGTTTGTTGTACCTTCCAATAATCGTATTTTCTATTGAATGAGGATGAAATTCCAAACGGTAATCGTTGTACTCAATTCTACCTTGCGGATGACGAGTGAGAGGATTGTGCTCAATACGATGTTTCTGATATCTACGACAGAGTTCTTCTACCAGGTTACCAATCTTTGTATTAAAGATCAGCTCCTGAAAATATTTAGCACTTTTTACAATCCCAGTATTTTTGATGAGGTATTGTTTGGAAAAGTCCCAACTATTAATGTAGGAGTAAATCCACTGATTTTCTTGTTGAAAGTTTTTTAAGATTATATTCCTTCGTATATAGAGAGGGATTAAATGTGAATACACTCTCGCTGTAAAAATATTGCGGTTGATCATGATAAGCGCGTTATCGGCTATTAGGTGATTAGGACAGATTTTATCAGGTGCAGTCCTATCTTGTGGTTTTCGTTTGAGTCGAAGCACATCAAGAACAGAATTGATAACGAATCTCGCCGTCCAAATTCTGCCGGCTTTAGTGATTATGAATAAATCTAAATCACTATCGTAGTCTGTATTTTGTAACGCCAACGAGCCGGAGGCAAAAACTGCTTGTACATAAGGCATCCCCGACATGAGCCAAGCTACTCGTCTGGCTCGCTTCATCTTTTTCTTTGCAATTCTACTTTTCCGAATCCGTGTTGGTACTAAATGTTCCCGATGAGGAAGACTATAAAATCCACCGTATAAGGTAACCTCGCTCATGTTAGTCATCGAGTAGAGTTCGGCTGGGATAGTATCAAGATTGATGACATCGCTGATTTTGAGATAATTTGGCGCCACCAGATATTTCTTAATCTCTTCCACGGTCAGCGGAAAGTCAAAAAGATCATAATAAGCGATAGTAGCAAGAATCAGTTTTTGTAAGCTTGACATTATTAGTATTATTTGCTAGCATTAAAGCAAGTCTGTAGTTCATTGACCTGCGGGTCGGAAAGGGAACCATGAACAAGAACAATGTAAAGGCCGCGATGGTGATGCTATTGGGATTTCTTGCCCTAGGTATCATCAGAGAGGTCCTTGGAGTAAATCTGGACATTTACCCCATCTGGAAAAGAGTTACAGTCCTTTCAGGATATGCCTGGGTAGGATATTACGTGGGATACCTTGTCTGGAGACCAACCACTAGATCTAATTAGCCTCTGCACAGAAAGCTTTCCGCTTTCCTATGCGCGGGGCTTTTCTGTTTTTGTATTTATGAATCACTAACTACCACGAGAGTCTGAACTGGAACTCGAGTGGTGTGTAGCTGATATGTTTCTTTCGCAGACAACGGCGAGGAGTCCGGTGCAAGAAAGAGACATATCAGCGGAACCCAAATGCTCGTGGCAGGTTCCCATCTATCCCGCCCTATCGGGGGTCACGATTTTCTTTGTAGTTTGGTCTATCTACATGCACCGCCTACGGCTCCTACTTCCTATATTACTATCTCATAGCCAGAAGGAGGCGGGATAAGCATTTGTGACCATGCTCTTACACTGCGCATGGACAAATACTCATTTCCCTTCTTGGCGCAGTAACTTATTAATCGTTTTCAAGATTATTGTCAAATCAAGTAATAGTGACCGGTTTTTAATATAATAGAGATCATATTGCAGTTTTTCAAAAGTATCTTGTACCGTCATGCCACCCTTAAAATCAAGTTTGTATTTTAATTGTGCCCAACCAGTAAGACCAGGTTTAATTAGATAGCGTTCCTCATAAAAAGGAATTTCTTTTTTTAATTTTTCATGGAATTCCGGCCGTTCAGGGCGCGGACCTACAAATGACATCTCCCCTTTGAGCACATTCCAAAGCTGGGGAAGTTCGTCAATTCTACTTCGGCGTAGAAATTTACCGACTCTCGTTACACGAGGGTCATCGGCACTGGCCCAGACTGGTCCCGTACTTCCTTCAGCACTGCCATCTGAAGAATTGCTAATCATGTTGCGGAATTTTGTTAAGGTAAAAATTTTACCGGCACGACCCACCCGCGACTGTCGAAAAAACACAGGTCCTCGAGAATCCAAGCGAATTGCCAAAATAATCAGAGGGTAAAACGGCAAAGATACGACACCGAAAATAAATGAAAAGATAATGTCTAAAACACGTGTCGAGATTTCGTAGCCATGTTTTGTCCCCTCTGATAGATTCTGAAGAAACCAAATTTGGTCAATGGACCCAAGCGGTATTTTATTGGTGACTCTTTCATAAAAATCGGATAAATTGAAAAAAATGATATTCAGACGAATGACTTTGTAAAATATTTCTATGATCCGAGGAATTTTGTATGCTTGCGGGCTCAAAACTAGTGTTCTGATTTTTTTTTGTCTTATTAGATCTTCGAGTATTGAAGGCACGGTAGCATCAGAAACATCGATAATTCCCAAAGCATTGTAGCCTAGTTGGGGATTAGCTAGTAGAAAATCATAAAGCTCTTGCGATTGCACGTTGTTGCCAATTATTAAGGTACTATTCTTATTTCCACTTATGGAAATAAGATGGTTAAAAGCATACCGCCATAAGAATCCCAACACCGTATAAAAAACTATGAACAAGAAGAGGTTGGTTTTTGGTGTAATCCCAAAGAATGAGATAAAATAAAAAAATACTATAGAAATAACTGAGCTGACGGCAATTGCATATAGAAAATTCGAGAAAAACTTGGTATCATTTTTGGCTAGGTTTATGTCATAGAGGTTGGATATAAAAAATACCAAAAGCCACACCATAAATAGCAAAGAGAATGGCAGGAGATGCAGATAGAAATCTGTACGGAAATTATTCTTAAAACGAAAGACAATAACTAAAGCCAATGCTCCGTAAAGTATAGCTATATCTACCAAAAATAACCCGAATTTCTTCATCCCGTACGAAGTAGCGAGGCCAAACATATAAGTTATTCTACAATGGCTTGGCTACTCAATTATTGATATCTCCCGTCGACAGCTAACCCGGTAGGGCTACTTCGTTCGGGATTCATCCCGGAATCATACCACAGTAAGTCATCCTTGACAATTGTAACAAATTACACCGTGGTCTACTAGATTTTTGGATAGTTTTCATATAAGATGGAATCATGAATCCCGTTAGAAGTCGCCCTAACGGGTTAGTCTAGAAAAGTATGGCGAATAACACAGTCACATAGCTATCGTTGTTTAACTGATATGGATGGCCTTGCGACTTCTAACGAGATGAAACTTATTATTGAATCAGTCGGGATATCCCTTACGCCGAGCTTAAGAGAAGCTGTCCAAGAGCAAATGGACCATTTAGAAAAATTCTTTAAACCTAATGATTCGGTCGAATTGCGAGTGGAAGTGGGTAAACCATCTGCGCATCATAAAAAAGGCGATGTATTTTATGCCGAAGCTAATCTCAAGATTTCCGGCACACTGTTAAGAGCCACCGAGCAGGATAGCGATATTCATCTAGCTATTGATACGGTCCGGCATGTACTAGAACGGCAGCTCATTAAACATAAAGAAAGAATACTTTCTAGCCGCCACAGAGTTGATAAAAATCTTGAAAAATAAAAAGCGGAAGCACATGTCTTTATTCAAAAAAATCTTTGGTGACCAAAACCAAAAGACAATCAATCAGCTCGCGCCCTTCATCGCACAAATTAACGAACTCGAATCTCAATTCGAGAATTTTTCTATTGAAAACGTCAGAGCTAAAACTGAAGAATTTAAAAATAGACTATCAAACAGTGAAACTCTGGATGACATTTTACCCGAAGCATTCGCACTAGTTAGAGAAGCTGCTAAGCGAACACAGAAGAAACGCCATTTCGACGTTCAACTCATGGGTGGAGCAATCTTACATCAAGGTAAGATTGCTGAAATGCATACTGGAGAAGGAAAAACACTTGTAGCCACACTACCGGCATACCTGAATGGTCTCACTGGCAAAGGAGTTCATGTTGTAACTGTCAATGACTACCTCTCTCGCCGTGATGCTGTCTGGATGGGTGAAATCTATAATTACCTAGGACTTACCGTAGGAGTGCTCAATCATGAAACATCGTATCGATACGATGAAACAATCCGCCACGAAGAAGAGAAAGATCAAGAGCGCGATGAGACAGGGGGTTTTAGGATAGTGCACGAATTCTTGCGTCCTGTAAATCGCCGGGAGGCCTATGAAGCCGATATTACTTACGGCACGAACAATGAATACGGTTTCGATTATCTGCGGGACAATATGGCTTACGATAAATCGCAGGTGGTGCAAACAAAAGGACACAATTATGCCATCGTTGACGAAGTCGATTCAATTTTAATTGATGAATCTCGGACTCCACTGATTATCTCAGCACCTGATGTCGAATCCACGAAACTTTATGGAACATTCGCTCAAATCGTGCCTAAGCTTATCGAAAACGAGGATTATAGTATTGATGAAAAACTAAAAGCAACTACGATAACTGAAAGTGGGATTGAAAAAGTTGAAAGACTTTTGAATATCAAAGATATCTACAGTGAAGGCGGAACCAGGTATGTTCACCAATTAGAACAAGCACTAAAGGCTCATGCGCTGTTCAAATTAGATCGAGATTATGTTGTTAAAAATGGCGAAGTAATCATTGTTGACGAATTTACTGGGCGGTTAATGCCAGGCCGCCGCTGGTCAGAGGGGTTGCATCAGGCGGTCGAAGCTAAAGAGAAGGTCATGGTACAGAAAGAATCTCGGACTCTTGCAACAATTACTTTCCAGAATTACTTTCGACTTTATTCCAAGCTTGCTGGCATGACAGGAACCGCGCAAACATCAGCTGAGGAGTTTCATAAAGTTTACAATATTGACGTCATCACTGTTCCCACTAATAAGCCAATGATTCGCAATGACATGCCAGATCGAATCTACAAAACCGAGAACGGCAAGTTCAAGGCATTAGTTCAAGAAATTAAAGAGCGACATTTAACTGGCCAGCCGATACTGGTCGGCACAGTTTCAATTACAAAAAATGAACTCCTTGGAAAAATGTTAGAGCGAGAAGGTATTCCACACAAAATACTTAACGCAAAAAACCATGAACAGGAAGGTGAAATCATTGCTCAAGCCGGTAAATCGTCTGCAGTTACCGTAGCAACTAACATGGCCGGCCGAGGAGTGGATATCATCCTGGGTGGTAATCCGCCTAATCCACAAACATCTAAGCAGGTCGTTGAGACTGGCGGACTCCACGTTATCGGGACTGAACGACACGATGCACGGCGCATCGACAACCAACTTCGTGGCCGTTCAGGTCGTCAAGGAGATCCGGGTTCGTCACAATTTTTCGTCTCTACTGAAGATGAGTTAGTCAGAATTTTTGGAGGTGATCGTTTAAAGAATCTTATGGATCGTTTGGGAGTTGGAGAAGATGATGTTATTGAGAATAGAATGATTTCTGGTTCTATCGAACAGGCGCAATCAAAAATAGAGGGACATAACTTTGATATTCGGCATTATGTTTTGGAATACGACGACGTCATGAATCGTCACAGACAGGCAATTTACGGTACTCGCAATGAAATCTTAGAAGTAGCGGAGGTTAAAGACAAGATTCTAAATTATATCGGCCAACAAATAGAAAGAATAGTGGCGTTTAATACTGTAGATCCGGAATGGAATATTAAGGAAATTGTTGAGTCCATTAATGCTATGCTACCATTGGACCAAATTGCAGAGGTTGAAATTAAGAAAATAGCAGAGTCTAGAGATTCAAATATGCTCATTGAGTTTTTGAAAGGATTAACAGAGAAAGCAATGATGGAAAGAGAGAAGGAGCTGGGTGCTGAAACTATGCGTCAACTGGAGAAAAATTTATTGTTGCGGGTCATCGACGAACTTTGGGTAGAGCATTTGGAAACAATGGAACATCTTCGTGATTCGGTCCGTCTGCGCGCCTACGGTCAGCGGGACCCGTTAGTAGAATACAAGGTCGAGGGACAAAAAATGTTTGTTCAACTCCAAGATTCTATTTCCGCACAAGTTGCCAACATGATTTTTAAAGTCAGTTTTTTACATCAAGAAGTAAATAGAAAACTCGAACAAGCGAACGTAGGTGAGCACAGTGCCAAAGGCCAGCAGGCCGTAGTAAATCTTCATGACAACCTTGGTCGTAACGATCCTTGCTGGTGCGGCAGTGGTAAAAAATACAAAAAATGTCATGGAAAATGAAAAACAAAAAGAAATAGTCGTGGCGGTCAGTGGGGGATTTGATCCGATTCATCCCGGACATATTCGATTGTTTCAGGAAGCCAAAAAACTAGGCACTAAACTAGTTGTATTGCTAAACAATGATAACTGGCTCAAAAAGAAAAAGGGTTATGTCTTCATGTCTGAATTGGACCGCAAAGAAGTTATCGAAGCGATTAAGGTTGTGGATGAAGTCATTTTAACTAGCCATTCTGCCGATCCTGTAGACATGAGCGTGGGCGCCGATTTAGCAGTAATCCGTCCGGATATCTTTGCGAAAGGAGGAGCTCAAACTAAGGATACTATTCCCGAGATAGCAGCTTGTAAAGGAATGTCTTGCAAAATAGTATTCAACATAGGATATGGCGGTAAAATTCAGTCCAGTTCTAATCTGGTGACTAATTTTGCCAAAGAAGATACCGCATAATTATTATGGAAATACAAAAATCAATTTCTGAAATACGAGATATCTTCATGAAATCTGATGTCGCCTTGCCACTTTTACTTAAAATCAAAACTGCGGAATTAGTACTCAATCTCATGGTCCATCAGAAAAATTTCGGATTGTTTGTAGTTGCTGGCTGGCAAGATAAGTGGCAGAGTTATACCAACATCGCCGATAGTAGCCAAGATATATTCGCGAACCATCTTGTTAATATTAACGAAATGGAAAATCATGCTGACTGGTCTCAAGAGGTTGAGTCGACAGTCGGTTTTGATGGTGCCATCCTCATTAATACTCGAGGTGATATAGTCCACTCGGGAGTAATCTTGGAGGGTTTAAGGCCAAGAGTGGTGGCCGAAGAGATTAACCCTGGGAAATTTAGTGACCTTTCGGAACAATTTAACTTTAAACAAAAGGTTCACTCTAGACATCTTTTTGCCATCGCTTCTTCCTATGTTTTTGAACATACGACCGTCTTCACTGTATCAGAAGAAACTGGGTTATTGCATATTTTTGAAAAAGGCAAAATAATCTACTCAACTTAAGTAACTATGGAATATCCGTTATATGAAATCGTGATTACTGCCATTGTTATTAATAAAGATAACAAATATTTGATTACTCGTAGGTCATTAGAGAAAAAGCGGTTTCCCGGTATGTGGACGGTGCCTGGCGGTCACTTAGAACCCCGAGACTACATCAATACACCTAAAGAAACCCAAGACTATTGGTACAATGTCTTAGAAAAAGCATTGGGTAGAGAATTACGTGAAGAAGTAGGTATTGAGGTTGACAATGTAGAATATGTCACTAGTCTAGCCACAGAACACACCGATGGCAAGCACTCGTTAGTCATCTCTTGTATCACTGATTACGTCTCAGGCGAGATTACTCTTCAAAAAGAAGAAACGGACCAGCACGCATGGGTCAGTCTCGAAGAAGCCAAAAGTTATGAATTAATAGATGGCATCTACGATGAATTAGTCATGGCCGAGAATCACATCAAGGGAAAGAAAACCATGTGGCAAAGATCCGAATGAAAAAATATATTTTAGGGTTCGCACAATCTAATAAAAATAGCGTGGCCAGCTATCTCAATATAAAGAACGGATCTAAGACAGTCGAAACTCGCGCTGTGACTACAAAATACAAAAACATCCAAGCAGGGGATATTTTAGTTTTTGTTTGTGGCAAGGATAAATTTGAAAGAAAGATTAAGAAAGCCACTAAATTCAGAACTATTTCTGCCATGCTCAAAAAATACAAAACCAAGGATATCATGCCAGAACTTACAACGAAGCAAGAACTTGAACAGGCCTACTACGGCTATACAGGATACAAGGAAAAAATAAAAAAATTTGGGCTTGTAGCCCTTGAATTATAAGTCCTTGACAAATAGTAAATATCAGAGTATAATGGTTGTATGACAAATCTAAAAATACAATCCGTTATATATAGCATTCTAGGCGGGTTTTTACTGCTTGTTTTACCAGTTAGTGCTAAGGCCAGTACGAGTACAGTGATGCCTTTAACTGGCGATCCAAACGCTACAGTTTGTATTGCATTAGCCAATGTGATGCCGTGCGGAACGCCGACTCCAGTAACCTCTAGAGGTACTACTAGCACGAGCGGAACTACTAATAACAGCACTGCTTCTACCGGTACGACCACGAATACTCCAACCTCTCAACCGGTCAGTGTAGCAAGCATCTTCAGTTCAATATTTGGCGGTGGGTCAAGTTCGAATTCAAACAATAGAAACTTCACAGCTAACGTCAGCCAAGGTTTTATGGGTAAAACTCAAAAGAATCTTGCCGTGGTACTGGTCAAGGCACCAGATCATCCGGAAATCTATAGAATTATCGGCGGGAAGAAATTCTTAATTCCTAATGACGCTGTATTTGATTCTTACGGCTACTTGAGAAGTGATATTAAAACTATGACATGGGCTAAGATTATGTCTTATCCACGAGTTAAGTTAGTAAAAATAGATAGTGATTCTTCAATCTATTACTTGACTGAAGGTGGTATGACCAGACGCATTATCAGTCAAACTGTATTCGATTCATATGCTGATAGCGACCAAGATGTTGTAGTCATCAACAAAACCGAATTCAGCTTGTATCCGCAAAACATTTATATCTTTAACGAGGCAACTTACACATTTGGTCACAAACCAAACGTCTATCTAGTTGGTAACGGAACCAAGAAATTAGTTTTCCCCGACGAGTTAGCACACAATGGTATAACCAATGAAATGATTGCTCCAGTTAACCAAACAGAATTCACAGCATATCAAACAATACTCGCTGTGAGTGCTCAGCAAAAACGCTGGTACCAATTCTTCTAACAGAAATCAAAAATCCTCTAATAGAGGATTTTTGATTTCTGACCGTTCCTCCAATCTTGACCACTCATTGGCCTGCCTCCATCAGATTGAACTTTGAGAAATTCAATTGCTCCATCAGTAAGGTGAAGTATCGGTTTGGTTAAATCTGTAGTTGGCCTCGCCTCCAAAATCTTTAATCGCTTGCCGTTAATTATCGTATATGTTCCCGGTTCGGGATTAAGTGCTCGGATTTTATTTAGTGCTTGCTCAACTGACTCACTTTCTGCAATCTCACCGTCCTCGGTTTTTATTATTTTAGTAAATGTGGCTTTTGATTCATTCTGTGCTTGTGGTTTTAATTCGGTAGATAGATATCGAAGTAGCGTGCTAATAAGTAAATTAGCTCCCGTTTTTGCTAATTTTGTTTGAAGCGATGAATAGTTGTCATTTTTTTCTATTACCATTTTTTCTTGAGCTAATATGGCTCCATGATCAACTTGTGCATCAACTTGCATAATCGTTACACCAGTTTCCTTATCGCCATTCAGTAGTGCTGTCTGGATAGGGGATGGACCGCGATATTTCGGCAAGAGTGATGGATGGATGTTGATGACGCCAAGTTTCGGCAAACCTAATAACTCCTCCGGAATTATCTTTCCATAAGCAACCGTTACTCCAATAGTAGAGTCTAGGGTCAACAGTTGTTTCAGAAGCTCATCATTTTCTTTCAACTTCTCGGGTTGAAAAATTTGAAGGTTATATTTATGTGCTAAAACTTTCACTGGCGGTGGAGTCACTAGTTTTTTTCTTCCTACTGGCTTATCTGGCACTGTCACTACGCCAACAACTTCATAGCCACTATCAACTAGTGCCTGTAATGCAGGTACAGCAAAATCTGAAGTTCCAAGAAATAAAATTTTAGTAACTTTATTCATTAACAACACGGTCTTTAATCAATAATCCGTTCACGTGATCTGTTTCGTGCTGGAGGACGCGAGCCAACATGCCCTTGGCTTTGAACCTAATCTTCTTGCCGTTTTCATCTAGAGCTTTGATTTTGATTTTTTTGGATCGTTTAATCTCATGCCAATAATTCGGAATACTCAAACAACCTTCCTCCATGAAAGCAGTCTCTTTGGAGTATTCAGTAACCTCTGAATTCACGTAAGCATCCGGCACGCTATTCTCTTCGGCAAGTTTAGAATCAATTACAAAGATTTTTAAATCCACTCCCACTTGATTGGCGGCAAGGCCAATACCACCGGCGGTTTTCATCTGGTTTTTCATGTCCAAAATCAACGCCTTTACTCTGGGTGTGATTTCTTTGACTTCCTTAAGCTTACGATGCAGTACTTTTTCTGACTCTTTTACTAATTCCATCTTTTTTAACTTTAGGCTTTTTATATCTAGATTTATATAGAAACAACTTGCCACGAGTGGTCACATTAGGACTATGCTTAATTTCTGAAAATATCCGATAAGCCTTGGCCAGCCCAATATTTTTAACGATACCTAGGTACATGGCGAATTCTTTCGGTTCTCCACAGTATTCAGAAATGTCCTTAGCTAATGCATGCATGGGACTATATATGCCTTTCTCTGGCTTGGCTTTGCTGGCCAATTGCTTGGCTTTTATTTTTAATAACTGCTTGATATCTTCGCTCGCTATACATTAAATATATTACTTT
>OBEQ010782381.1_pt1 | contig 12206 bp, 11 predicted proteins | sample 1670901 | NCBI WGS metagenome assembly OBEQ01 (sample SAMEA104232315, study PRJEB22302) | groundwater metagenome | biome: forest; feature: aquifer; material: groundwater | place: USA | collected 2011-08-07 | depth 5.4 m | reverse complement strand
GCCGGCGGGGAGGTGGGGAGGGCCCGGCCCGGCCGCGCGCGGTGCAGAGCGCCCGCCACCACCACCCCGCACGCCGGAGCCCACGGGGGCTGGGGGCGGGTAACAGCGCCGTGTTCCTCGAAGATCGCGATCATCACGACGCCGCCGAGAACGAACGTCGCGTGCGGTCGCGTCACCACGATGCGGTAGCGATCAGCTCACGCGAGTCGAGAGCCCGCCAGCGCGGTGCGGCGCTTGCGCGAGGGTGCGACGACGGAGCAAGGCAGAGCCGGCGGACGTGGTCGCGCGCGAGCTCGAGCAAGCGACGTGACGCCGCGGGACTCAGCTCGATGGGAATCCTGCCGCGGCGGCACAGAGAAAATCCTCGGCCGCGGCGATCAGACGATCACAGAGGACCCGGATCTCGATCGTCCGGAGATCTTCTCTCGGCCCGTCGGGGAGATCAGGGAAGCGGTACGTGAAGTGAATCGTGTAGGTCTCGCTTTCGGCTCCAGCCGGTGGGTCGGGTGGCGCTTCGGAACGTTGAACCGGATGCCCCGCGGTGTCGCGGAGCTCGATTTCGAGAAACTCCTCGGGCGGCGATACGTGCTCTTCGAGCATGACCATGACGGAACCACTAGGCATGAGCGGGGCTCGATGGACCGCGATATCGCGCTTCTGTTTCAGCGCCTCGAACAGTGGGTCTTTCTTGATGCGGTCAACGACCCACGCGTCTGCCCGGAGCCTTTCGGGTCTCGCCTGCAGGTCACTGAGAGAAAGGATCGGGAAGATGCTTCGCCACTCCATGAGGAACGCTTCGAGGTTGTAGGCGAAATGACGCGGCTGATCTCCCGTCTGGTCGAGCTGCGCCCTGAAATAGCGCGCAGCGTCGAGCTTCCTCCTGGCGTGCTCGAAGGGCTCGGCCATCGTGTGCTATCGCGCATCGGCGTGGTCCAGCACGACCGACTGCATCCGGCGTTTTGCGATCACGGCGTCGACGAGCTGAACCACAATTTCCTGATCCTGCTTTGGAAGGCCGCTGAGGATCCGGAACCTCTCGAAGAGTCGGACGTTATCGAGCTCGATCGGCTCCTCGCCTTTACGGTCTCCCCGCAAGAGCGCATCCGTGCTCACGCGCAGCACCCGGGCCAAAGCGACGATCTTTTCCGCTGTCGGTGAGCTGCGGCCGTGCTCGTACCGAAGAAGCTGTCCCTTGAACACGCCGGTCATCGCCGCGAGCTCGGCCTGGCTGAGACCCCGCTTCTCCCGTAGAGCCTTGAGTCTTGCGCCAAAGTCCTTCAAGAGAGTGTCAGATCCTGGTTTCTTCCTGCCGCTTCTTTCCTTGGCCATGGCCCCGAGTATCGGGACCCATCGCACCTCGGAGCCCGTCCGAGGCAGCGCTTGACATAAAGATAGCATATTTAGTATCTATAGAAATAACCATATGAGAGAGCATCACTTTTCGCTTGACGACCCTTCGCGAAAGGACGGTTTCTCATGCTGATCTCCAAGGGCGACATCGACGCCCTGAAGGAACGCCACGAACTCGCGGCCTTCGTGGCGTCCTCGGGGGTCGAGCTCAAGAAGAAGGGCGTGTTCTACGTCGGCCTGTGCCCCTTCCACGACGACAAGAGGCCGTCGCTCGTCGTGGATCCGAGGAAGCAGCTCTGGAACTGCCTCGGGGCCTGTCGCACGAAGCTCAACGGCGGAGCGGGCAAGGGGTCGTCCGGCGGAGACCTCTTCGCCTTCGCGATGAAGCTCTGGGGCGTCGACTTCCGCGAGACCTTCAAGCGGCTCGGTGGAAACGTGCGTGACGAGATCCCGCCACCACGACCGCGCCCGAGGCCTCCGGATCCCGAAGTGCCGCGATCGTCTCCGCCCTCGATGACGACGACGAGCCGCGCTCCACGCATGGAGCTCTTCTCGCGCGTTGTCGAGCACCTCACGGCCGAGCTCGCTCAGCAGCGGCGCGCCCAGGAATACCTCGAGTCACGAGGCCTTCGCACACGCGCTCTCTGGCGCGCCTTCAAGCTCGGCTACTCGTCCGGCTCCGTGGCCGAGCTCGCCGGCACCGAAGAAACGAACGACGTGAGGCGCCTCCTGGTCGAGCTCGGGATCCTCACGAGCGATGGACACGAGCGCATGAAAGCCCGCGTCGTCTTCCCGCTCGTCGCCTTCAATCAGCTCCCGGTTGGCCTCTACGGCCGCGCAATCGACGAAGAGGTCCTGCCTCATCACCTCTTCCTTCCAGGGCCACGGCGTGGCCTCTTCAACTGGAACGCGGCGCGGCGCTCAAAAGAGATCCTCGTCGTGGAGTCCGTGATCGACGCGCTGTCGCTCGTCGAAGCCGGTATCGGCAACGCGATCCCCATCTACGGCATCAACGGCCTGACCGAAGACCACAAGGAGCTCGTGAAGCGCTGCGGCGTGACGAGCGTCGTCATCGCGCTCGACGCGGACGAAGCGGGCCGAAAGACGACGACGCAGGTCCTCGATGTCTTCGAAACGCTCGGCGTCAGAGCGCGATCGATCGAATGGCCGGAGAAGGATCCCAACGAGCTTCTCGTCAAGCACGGCCCGGAGAAGCTGCGCGAGATCACCGAGAAGCTCCTCGCGCCTATGCGCGAGTGCGACGTCGCGCCCGCGCGCGTGACCGTGAGTGAAGCAGTTAGTCCTCCTTCCTTAACCGCTGAAGTGGCTCACGAGGAAACGCCGACCTCGCCGGCGACGTCGAACGCGAGCGCCGCGGTTAAGAAAGAAAACGAGCGGCCGGCGGCGGAGGCCTCCGGGCTCTCCCGCGCCGAGCTCCTGGCCGAGGTCCTGACCCTGACCTCGGCCGATCGCCTGTGGCGCGTGGTGTGGAGCGAGACACACAGCGCATCGCACCTGCGTGCAACCGTCCGCGTGCGCCTGGGCGAAGCCTCTGACGCGCCGAGCTACCTCGACTCGCTCGACCTCGTCACCGGCCGGGCGCGTGAGAGTTTCGCGAGGAAGGCGGCCGCACTCACGAGCGGCTCGGATCCCCTTCCTCTGCAGCGCGTCCTCGAAGCCGATCTCATCCGCATCGCTTCGATTGGCGAAGAGCGAAGGAAAGCGGCCGAGACGAAGGACGCCGTCTCGATCACGATGAGCGAGAGCGACAGAGCCCGCGCTCTCGAGCTCCTTCATGCAAGAGACCTTCTATCCCGAATCGCCCAGGACATCGAAGCCGCCGGCTACGTCGGCGAGGAGACCAACAAGCTGATCGGCTACCTCGTCGGGATCAGCCGGAAGCTCGACATGCCGCTCTCCATGGTCATCCTCAGTCCCTCGGGAAGCGGAAAGTCGGGCCTGGCCGACGCACTCGAAGCGCTCACGCCGGAGGAAGACTTCTTCTCCCTGTCGTCCATCACGGCCCAGGCCCTCTACTACATGCCCAAGGACAAGCTCGTCAGGAAGTTCATCCTCATCGAAGAGCGCGCCGGCTCGATCGAGGCCGACTACTCGATCCGGGCTCTTCAATCCAAAAAGAAGCTCACGCGAGCGGCCCCGGTGAAGGACCCGGCTACGGGCAAGATCGAGACGAAGATCTTCGAGATCCTCGGCCCTGCGGCGTTTCTCGAGACCACGACCGAGAGCCGCATCAACATCGAGAACGCCACGCGTTGCTTCGAGATCCACCTGGACGAAAGCCCCGAGCAGACCGAGAGGATCCAGCGCGTCCAACGCCGGCGCAGGACCTTCGAAGGCCTCAGGGCGCGCCGCTACAAGGACGACGTCGTCAAGCTCCATCACAACGCCCAGCGTCTCCTCCGCACCGTCGCCGTCGTCATCCCCTACGCCGACGCGATCGAGTTTCCCTCCGCGTGGCTGAGGACCCGTCGCGACAACGACCGGTACCTGAACCTCATCGAGGTCCTGACGTTTCTCCACCAGCATCAACGCCCGCTCACGGACAAGAGCGGCACGAAGAGAGTCCCCAAGCGCCTCCAGGAGCTCACCGACCAGGAGCTCGGCGACGTGGTCGTCATCGCCACGCTCGACGACTACACGGCCGCCTACAAGCTCGCCGGAGGCCTCCTGGGCGAGAGCCTCTCTGACTTGAAGCGGCCCGAGCGCGTCTTCCTCGAAGCCCTCGTCAACTACGCCAACAAGAGAGCCCTGGCCGAGGAGCCCGACGACTTCTCGCGCCGCGACATCAGGGAGTGGACGGGCCTTCCGCAGCACCGCGTCAGGCAGCTCTTCGAGGCGCTTCTCGAGCTCGAGTACGTCGAGCCCACGAAGGCCGGCCGTGGCGCCTCCGTGCGCTATCGCCTCAGCGCGGCCGCGCGATCGCCCCAGGCGATCGTCCCCGGCCTTCTGACCCCCGAAGAGCTGAAGGCCAAGCTCACCCGGCTCGGCCGAGCGGCGTGACGGTGACCGTCGAATTGGAGTGAATTGGCGAAACGGCTCACCAATTGAAAAACCCGCACCAACAGAGGCCCGAAGCCCAATTGGTGAATTGGCGGAGGAAGCTTGAGAGAGAACACGAAAATCACCGTCGCACCGTCGTCACCGTCAGAAGAGCCTTCTTCCCTTAACCGCCCGGAAACTCTTCGGGCTGCGCTCGATTGCGCCCTGCGCCGGTTCCTCAAGACGAGGCGCGTCCAGGGCGATTCACCCCACACGCTCACGAGCGTCAACCTAGCCCTCGGAGACCTCTTCGACTTCCTTCTGTCGATCCCCGGCCTCATGTCCCTGACCGACGTCACACACGAGCACCTCCTCGGCTACCGTGACCACCTGCTGACGCGCCCCAAGCGGCCTTCCTGCCCCCAAGCGACGGCCTCGGGCCTTCTGTCGGCGGGCTCGGTCCGGAGCTACCTGTGGGCCGTCCGAGCGTTCTTCCGCCACCTCGACGAGAACCAGGAAGTCCTCGTCGACCCCGCTCACTCGTTGAATCTCCCACGTCTGCCGAAAAGGCTTCCGCGCGACGTGCCTACGGCCGGCGAGGTCCGGCGTCTTCTCGGAGCGGCTCTTTCCCGAAACCACTTCCTGGCCCTGCGCAACGCCGCGATCCTGGAGCTGCTTTACGGGACGGGTCTTCGCAACGCCGAACTCTGCGCCCTTTGCCGCCAGGACCTGGACGTGTCGAGCCGTGTCCTTTTCGTGAGGAAGGGCAAAGGCGGAAAAGATCGTGTCCTTCCGATCGGCGAGAAGGCCGCTCGAGCTTTGTCTCGCTACCTGCAAAGTCGCCGCGCCCTCGACGATCGTCGGCCGCTCTTCACCACGCGCTTCGACACGCCGATGAAAACACGCGATGTCCGCGGCCTCGTCAGAAGGAGCGTCAAGAGAAGCGGTCTCAAGAAGCGCCTCTCGCCGCACTCCCTTCGCCACGCCTTCGCCACGCACCTTCTCAAGGGCAACGCCGACATCCGAAAGATCCAAGTCCTTCTCGGTCACGCGTCGCTTTCGACGACCGAGATCTACACCAGAGTCGACACGAGCGACCTGAAGAGGGTCCTCACCAGGTGCCATCCCCGCGAGATCTCGCCTCTCTGATCGACGAGTACCTTCGGCATCGCAAGGCCGAAGGTCTCTCGAGAAGCCGGCTCTTCGAGGACCGGCGCGCGCTGAAGCTCCTGGTGGGCGCGCTGAAGAGGCGAATCGGAGATGGCGTCATCGATACGGCCGCGGTGAGGGTGGAGGACCTCGAATCGATCCTTCTCGACGCCCAAAACCGGGGCCTCTCGTCGAGCTCGGCCGGTGCCTACATCGCGACCTTCCGCGTCTTCTTCACGGGCCTCTTCGTGCGGGGACTCATCCTCCAAAATCCGGCCGCGCGCCTCGCGGGCCGTACGAGTAGGAGCCTGCCGCGAAACGTCCCCTCGCAAGGAGACGTCCGAAAGCTCCTCGCCGCCCCCGATCTCCTCACTGAATCTGGGGCCAGGGACCGCGCGATCTTGGAGCTTCTCTACGGCTCCGGGCTCAGGCTCGGCGAAGCGCTTCACGTGAGGCTTTCGGACATCGACCTCGCCGAGCGAACGCTCTTCGTCAGAGAAGGCAAGGGCAAGAAGGACCGCGCCGTGCCGATCACCGAAGCAGCGGCCAGAGCCGTCGCGGCGTACCTGAACGTCCGCCCTCCGTCGCCTCATCGAGAGCTCTTCCTCGGAACCACCTCCGGAAGGCCCATCCATCAAGCGAGTTTTCGCCTGGCGTGGGAGCGCCACGTGAAGGAAGCCGGGCTCGAGCGCTTCACGCCCCACGCCCTGCGTCACGCCTGCGCCCTGCACCTTCTCGAGAACGGCGCCGACGTCGTCAGCGTCAAGAAGCTCCTCGGGCACGCTTCGATCCAGACGACGGCGGTCTACCTGCGTCTGACGACGCGGCACCTGGCGGAAGCCATCGAAAGACACCATCCACGCGGCCGCTGACGTGTACACTCGAGCCGACCTGATGATTGATTTGCAGGCCGAAAACGACGCTCGAGACGCTCCCGATTCAGACCCCGGGGCGTGCCGAGCAGAATCCTCCCTCTTAATCGCAAAACCGCCTCCACACAGGAGTTTCCGCCACAGTGAAGAAACGGCGCTATGTGGCGATAACACCCTCAAGCGCCTCGTCAAGAAGACCGACCTCGGGACGAACAAGGCCATCACGTACACGTACGACGGATCCAAGCTCCTGTCCATCCAGGACGATCAGGCCGGCGAATCGAACGCCTTCGGCTACGACGCAGCGATCCGCCTGACGAGCGTCACGCAAGGCGCAAGAGGAACACTCACCTACGGCTACGACACCGAAGACCGCATCCAGACGGTCAACGTGACGAGCGGCCCCAGCACGACCTACGCGTACAACCCTGATGGGAGCATCCGGAACATCATATGGTCGCCGGTCGTCGGGAACTTCGGTTACGCCTACACCGCTCTGGGCCAGTACGACACGATCACCTTCCCGAGCGGCCAGACGAAGGGCTTCAGCTACGACGACCAGGGACGCTTGACGCAGATCGCGAACCAGAAGGGAGCGACCAACAGCGCGACCTTCGGGTACGCGTATGATTTCGACCACGGGACGGGCCTGACGGGCATGCTGGGGCAGAGAACTTCGAGCTTCACGACCTTCCCGGCTCTCGCGATGACCGGCGCCGAGACGAAGTACCTCTACGACCCGCTCTACCAGCTCGCCAGCGTGAGGTACCCGCAGGCGGGTCCCTTCACGACGCAGACGCACGGCTTCACGTACGACGACATCGGGAATCGGACGACGAATACGGTCGCCGCGACGACGAATAGCTACTCGTACTTCAAGAACCCCGGCAACCCGCTCAACGGCCAGGAGCTCCAGAGCGACGGGCAGAACACCTACACGTACGACGCCCTGGGGAACGCCTTGACGCGAAGCGGTCCGGGGGGAAGCTTCACCTTCGGGTACGACCGCAACAACCGGATGAACTCGATCACGGGTGCGGCGAGTGCCACGTATGCGTATGACTACCAGGGGAGAAGGGCGAGCAAAGTCGTCAACGGGGTTACGACGACGTACCTCTACGATGGCCTGAATCTCATCGGTGAAACCACCAACGGCCAGACACGGTGGTATCTCCATGGTGCCGGGATCGATGAACCGCTCGCCGTGAACACGGGCGGCAGCACCTACTACCTGGCCTCAGACGGCCTGGGCAGCGTGGTCGCAACCACAGATGCGAGCGGCAACGTGGTGCACGCTGTGACCTACGACGCGTGGGGCAACCCGAAGGGTGAGACCGGGACGCGCTATCACAGCTTCACGTACACGGGGCGCGAGCTCGGTGAGGCGGGGTTGCACTTCTACAGGGCGCGGTTCTATGACCCGACGTTGGGAAGGTTTACGCAGGAAGATCCGCTGGTGGCGAAGAATCTGTATGCCTATGGTCTGAGTGATCCGCTCAACCGGCTAGACCCAGACGGCCAACGCGCGCTCACACCTCAGGACTATCAGCGCATAGTGGCAGTTCGCGCGGCTGGCACGAAGATCGGATACCGCGAGCGCGGTATTGCTGCTGGTGAGGAGATCAAAGCGGCGATTGAAGCGGTTCCCGATGGCCAGGCCGACCCTGCTAACCTGCGAGCCCTTTTTTGGGGAATCGACCACCTTGGCGACAAGGACTACGGCCGGGACGGCACCCTTTCCAAGGGGACCATTCATCCAGAACGGTCCGGCGACAACAAATGCAATATCTTTGTCGCAAATGCTTACGCAATTGGAGCTGGCCTTGGAACGGGGCCTAATGGCATGCCATCGAGCGCAAGTGGGCTGGGAAGCTTCCTCGGCCGAGAAAACCCTCCAACGGCGAACCAGTGGGGCGATCCCGACGCGTCGATTCAGAACTTCGATGTGGTCAGCAATCCGGGCCTTGGAGACATTCTTTCATATCCCAATAATGAGCCGGGCCATCAGGGGCACACCGCGATGTATCTCGGTGGAGGCCTTTTGATTTACGCGGGGCCAAATGATGTAAAGGTCGCGACCATGAAGTTCCTTACCGACAATGGCTACGGCGAAAACCCGACCGTCCGGCGATTTGCGCTGGGATACAAATGAGGCGCAAGAGAGGCCGTGTTGCAGTGATCGCCCTGATAGCAGCGGCCGTGCTGGTTCTGGGGCTGCTGTTGTCGAGGGCTCACTGGTGGTTACGGCGAGGTACGGCTTCAGCAACGATGCCCGATGGAAGCTCGCAATCGACGCCGTTCTATCGAGCTAGTGACGGGCGGCTACTGTGTATGGTCGAGCATACTGTCTACGTCGTCATCCCAGAAAAGCGCGACGTCGGGTATGTGAATCGCTCGAATTTTGTAACACTAGGCGCTGCGGTCTTCTCGCGAGAGGTGTCCCCTGCGATGGCGCCACTTTTCAAGCTTGAGATTGTCCCCGACGTGAGATTTGGAGAGCGTGAGATAGAGTTCACGGGGCACCACGGCATTCGGATTAGGTTGCCCCGGTAGCTCATAGTGTTCTGGGGAGGTAGGAGGGCCGCCCTCACACTGAGTGTCAGGGCTCGACGTTACGGGTTATGGGGGCCTGCTTCTTGACGAGAGCGCAACCCGGAGAGAACGATGGACCGCTGATGGGGGTCGGGGCTTAACGATAAAGGTTGCGACGCCACGCTCCCGTCGATTCTCGTGAACTCGTGGCCGAGTGTGACGCCGTGACCCTGGCCAAAACCCGCCGGTCACGTCCCGTGCGAGGCCCTCGTCGTCGCGCCGCGCTGCGCGCTCCCTCTCGCCTCCTCGAGCGCACGGGCCGCGCCCGGCTCAGGTCCGTACTTCGGCAAGAACGTCACTGCTTGCGCTGCGGCCTGCCAAGGAATCCGCGGCCGGAACGGGCGGCCAGGGCTTGCGCCCTCTGGGTCCGGCAAGGAAGGCGCTATGTTAAGGACGCGCCGGCTTCGTGAGACCGAGTCTCGTGATTCGCTCCGGCTGCTCCGCGAGGGTGAAGTGGTCGTGAGCAAGCGCGCGTCCTGAACATAACGCGACCTTGCCGGACCCTGGCCGCCCGGCCGGCCGCGGAATGGCGCTGCTGGGCGCAGCGCCATCGGCGAGCACGCCTTCGGCGCGGGCTGGCTCAAGGGCCTGGCAGTGCGCGTGAACGTGCGCGCGCGGCGCGCTTCGCTTCTTGCTTCGCGCGCGAGCTCGAGCGCCGCGCGCGCTCACGCTCCCGCCAGAGGGGCTTATTCAGTTTTCCCGGTGCTGCTGACACAATCGGCCACGGCTGTGGCTGCACCGACGGTCTTCTACCTCGACACGAGCGCGCTGAACCAGCTCCTTGATGATGACGAACGCGAGCAGGTGATCGCGTACCTCGGGAAGCGAGCCGTGGTCTACGTGAGCGCCATCAACGTGTCCGAGATTGTGGCGAACGTGAACGCCACGAGACGTCTCGAGCTCCTCAAACTCGCGAACCGACTCGCGGATGACCGACTTCCCTTGGGTTACCCGACGGACCTTCTTCGCTTGTCCTTGGATGCATACGTACGCCGGGCCCCGGGGCTCGACGTCTCCATCGACCCGGACAGCGACGTGTGGATCGCGCTCCGGCAACCTGAACGGGTCGATGAGCGGTGCCGTGAGGGAATCGCGTCCCACAACTCCGCCGGCGAAGAGTCGTTTCGTGAGATGCACGAAAAGGGGCGGGACGGCCTTCAGCCTGTTGTTGATGCGCTTTCCCGAGAGGATAGGAAGGCCATTCGAAATGCGTCGTCTCTGTGCAAGGTCTATTTCGAACGCCCCGAGTTCTTGAAGCAGATGCTCTCCGAGCTCCTGAAAGAGTTTGGTCATCCGGAGCTCGCGGGAAAGGAGCAGGAGTTCCTGACGATCTTGGAGCCCTGGAAGTTCTATTTCGCGGCCATGGTCGAGGGCGTCTACAACAGAGGCGTGAAGTCACAGCGTTACGGATGGAGGTCGAACGCAGGAAACCTCGACACGCATCAGGCCATCTACCTGGCTTTCTGCGACGTCTTCGTCACCGCGGACGCCGCGCAGCGTCGCATGCTGAAGCCCGTGGAGAAGCGAGGTCACAAGCCAAGGCACGTTATTTCGTACCGGGAGCTGCGGCGAATGGCGCTGGGAGCGCCGTAGGGAGCGGAGAGCGCGGGCGCGGCGCAGCCGCGCCCCCGGCGGTGCCCTGGTGCTTGCTCCGCGGCCCGGCGCGACGCGTGCGACGCCGGCGAGACGATCGAGCACCGCGACGTGAAGGCGCGAGCGCAGATGGTCGAAGACGGCTCCACGCACGCGGCGTGCCGGGCCATAAGCGCCCGCGCCGAGCGCGCACGAAAGCTCGAGTGAATGTACGTCCCCGAAGCCGAGACGTGCGGACGCGAGGTGACGATTAGCCCCCAGCCCCGGCGGGTTTGACATAGCGTTTGAACGTTATGTCAAAGGTCGGTACTCCGACCCGGAGGCGGGAGGGGTGCCGCCGCGGAGCGAAGCGCAGCGGGACAGGGAAGAAGCGGGTCCGAGAAGGCAGCCTTCTCGGACAGCGGCCACCCGCCTTGCGCGTGGAGGGACCGCGCGTGACGGCGGGGGGGGCGGGCCGGTCGAGGCCTTCACCCGGGTCGGGAAGGGGGGCGCCGACGGCGCCGCCGACGGCGAGGCGATCGGCCGCCTGATCTCCCTGGCCCTGCGTCTGCCCTCGCCGCTCGCGCCCCGCAAGCGCCTCGAGCAGATCGTGGATCAGCTCCGGGGCATCGGCGGCGCCCGGCCCCTGGGCTTCGGGAAGGAACGCGTCCGGTCGCTGGCCGACGGGATCGCGCACGTGCTGGATGAGTCCCTCCGGGAATCGCCCGCGCCGGCCCACGGGGGCGGCAACGGACAGGGCCGGCAGGCGGAGCAGGGCGACCTCTTCGGCGAGACGAAGATCGGGGATCTCTGCCCGGACTGCGGCCATGCGACCCTGGTGTACGAAGAGGGCTGCCAGAAGTGCTATTCGTGCGGGTACGCGGAGTGCTAGCAGGCCGCTGAAAACGGCCCATCTGCGGCGTTGGCGCGGCCGCTCGTCGCTGCGGCGCGCCCGGGCCTCTGGAGGCCTCGGCCGGCTGAAGGGGACAGAGGGCGGGAGGTGTTGGGAGTCGGGCGGACGCGGGCCGTCGCGGATCGGCGCTCAGATGGCGTCGGCCGCGTCCACGGTCATGACGAGGATGCGGGCCGGCCCGTCGGCGTCCGGGTCGACCAGGCTGAGGTCCCAGGCCAGGCGGACCAGGCCGAACTCGTCGATCCAGGCCACCTCGAGTAAGTTCCCCGACGGGTCGTAGACCTCCAGGTAGTCGACGGGCCGCGGGGTGCGCAGGTCATCGAAGAGGAGGACGAGCAGGCCCCCGTCGAGGACGACGGCCCCCACCGGCGTCAAGTGGGCCTTCTCGGGGAGCGCCGCCGGGACGGTGACGGTGACGCCGATGGCCGTCTCCATCGATTTGGTGTCGCCGGCCCAGGCACCCGCAGCCAGCGCGAGCAGGCCCACGGCCAGGAGCGCGATCCGCTTGGGTGTCATCCCGCTCACCTCCCTTGCCAGTGCCGGGGAGACCGTTCCCCCTTACCCCTAGGGACGGCAGTTTGGCGTCCAGAGTTGAGGAGATTTCCGGGAGGGACCCATGTCGATTCGGTCGGACCGCTGGATCAGACGCATGGCACACGAGCATCGGATGATCGAGCCGTTCGAGGACCGGCAGGGCCGGGCCGGGGGGGTGTCCTATGGGGTCTTCTCGTACTGGGCCGCCACCGCGCCGTCCGAGG
>OBEQ010325982.1_pt1 | contig 12208 bp, 12 predicted proteins | sample 1670901 | NCBI WGS metagenome assembly OBEQ01 (sample SAMEA104232315, study PRJEB22302) | groundwater metagenome | biome: forest; feature: aquifer; material: groundwater | place: USA | collected 2011-08-07 | depth 5.4 m | reverse complement strand
ATCCTCCATTGTAAATGGATGTAGATCTTGTCGAGTTGTAGGAGACGGAAGTTTTGAAGATGTAGAAACAGTTTGAGTAGGAACCATTTCATTAGTTTGTTGAATATGACTACTCATAAAGTAATAAGTAATTAATACAGACATAAGTACTATCAGAAGTGAGAATACGAGCAATGCTGTAATTCTAAGAAATGGCCTACTGTGGGGATGAGGAGACGTTAGAGGAGAAAAATTTGAAGGTGTTTGATCCATGTTGCTATCATATAAAGATTGCAAAGTGTTGTCAAATAGAGCATGCGTGTCTGGAACTTTTTAATCCTTATAGTTTCTACAAATATCAGTTATTAGGGATTAATAGTATTTTGTATTTGGATTAAGATTTAATTTGTAGGCTCGATAGTAAGATATCAGCCAAATCCCAGTAGTTACAAAGATAATTATATTTTTGATTAAAGGAGCAATAAGGATTGAAAAAAGTAAAAGATGCTAAAAAATAATCTTCAATTGTTTATGTAAAAAATTCTAACGTCCTCCACTTGCCTGAACCAAATTAGAGTCTCCTAGCAGCATTGATTTTAGTCCCATCCTATAATATAATTACCTCTACTTATGTCAGAATTTAGATTACCAGTGGATCTAGCAGTTAAGATGGAAGAGTTTGCAACTCAAGGCCCAGAAAAAGGTATCAATAATTTTATTATTAATGGCTCTAGACGTGATGTGCAAACAATATTTAAAGGTTTTATAGGGGTTTTTCCATATGCTGATGATGCAGCCAGATATGAAACCGGTCTTGCGATTACCCCTTTTGGATTAAGTTTAGATCCTCAACCTGATGCCAGAAGATACTATAGAGAGGCATTAGGATTATCGTTACCACGGGCCATTGCTAGATTGCCGATTACAGATGCAGAAGATATAAGAAGACTGGTTGAAAGAGTTCTTGCCCGAAATGCCATGCCATCTATCGTGCTTGGCTTCGCAAGAGCGTTTGATACAGAAGAAGATTTAGTTGTCTTATTTTCTATTCCAGGGTACTCTCCACAAACGGCCTTAAGATTAGTTCAGCAAGAATCCAGAGGAAGATTAGCTTCATTTAGCTAATATAAAACATATTCAATCAGCCTGAACACAGTCTCAAAATCATGGAATCAGCTTAAGGATTATATTTTAAGATGCTTTCCAAGGGGTTTAAACCATAGTAAAGTGATGTTTTTATTCAATCACTTTTTTAAAGGCAGAGACGGGCTAGGCTTATTCAATTTCATTTCTTCAGTCTTTTTAAGTTGCTGTTGATTATTTGTCATAATTTGTTCTTTAAGCTGAATAAGTCCCTCAGAGACCATATTTTTAATATGGACTTGCTGTCGGTACAGATAATATTCGCCTGCAGCTAAGATGAGGATTGCAATCAGAATCAATAGCGCTATTTTTTTTGTATGGTGGTGAAGATGATGATGAGTCAACGGCTCGTCCATACTTAGATCATAACACAAATGCTGCACCAAATGTCAAGAGCTGAGTTTGGACACGTCAGAAAGATTGTTGGGACAAGATAAATTGGAATTAACAAAAATAACGTTTTCTACTATACTTTAGATACTAAAATCTCCTGCGCCACCACAAGGTCTTCGCAGGATTTAAAAAAGCTAAAGAAAAAGGTAAAAAAGAGGATCTTTCACCATTCATTTCTAAGCCTTAGATTTGAGGATAAATTTTCTACATTCATTCTGGACCTAGTCGTAGGAGTGTGTTCTGCCTGTTGCGACTGCAAGGACTTTACTTGATCTTGATTAGGCTAGTACATGGTATAATTCCATATGAATTTTTTGAAAGAAAAATTTAAGCAGGTAACAGAATCAGTAAAAACAGCTAAAAGACATCTAAACATTTCTGAACTGAAACAAATAATAAAATCTCCTAAAAAAATTTTAATTCTATTGGTTGTTCTAGTTTTTATAGCAACTCCCTTAGCTTTTATGAATAACAAGTCTTCAAAACATAAAAAAGAAGGGGAAGTAAAAGGAGCGGTAATAACCCCAACTGCTAGCCCTAGCCCAACAATAGAACCGACTCCTACGCAAGAACCAGTTCCTACCACTCAACCAACAAATACGTTATCTATTCCCACAATCCAACCAACTTCTTCACCAACTCCAACCCCGCAATCCTCCGATTCTTCTAGCCCAACCCAAACTCCTACTCCTTCTCCTTCTCAACCCCCAACTGCTACCCCAACTATTTCAACAGAAACACCGACACCAACGCTCACAAGTACTCCTGGTCCCACACAAACCCCAACACCTACACAAATACCAATTCCCAGTTTAATAACACCAACCTCAACTCCCTAATTCAAAGTTCAAAATTGATGAATCTATTTATATAAAAACTCAAATCTCATATTCAACCAGAAGCCTTGATTAACCTTAAGAAATTGTTAGAATGGTATAAACTAATTTAGTTTAAGACTGGCAGCTATTAAATTAGCTATAAATTCGTGACCCAGCACCGAGGGATGAATCCCGTCGCTGGGATTAACATAAGTAGGATTTCCTTCTTTATAACTATTAATTTGTGATGGGTAAAAAGCATTAATTAGAGGGATATTTAAACTTTTAGATAAGGCTGAATCGCTTTCCAAAAGCTCAATAATCTGTGTTGCGTGTTGATACGATGTATTTTCATCCCAATTTACTCCATTGGGCCCTTTCCCAAAATTTTTCTTAAGAGGTGCAATTTCAGCCAACATGTAAACTTGACTAGAAACGCTTTTTGCCGTTTGCATCAGTTGTGAAAGAGTTGTCCAATATTTGTTAACATCTTGAGGGGCAAACGGATTATAAGCAAACGAGCCAATAATTAAAATATCGGGTTTCAGCTGGGAAAGTGAAGGGTAGTTTCTAGTTTTATAGGAAAAATTGCTGTTGAACCGAGCTACTCCATCGGCAACATTTTGCGAACCAACTCCGTAGTTATAAAGATCAAAATTTGTTTGTGGGTATTTTGCCTTTAACGCATGTTCCAAATACTCAAGTCGCTCACCCATCGTATCTTCCATTGAGTCCCCAAAAACAGCAATCGAGTAAGATTTTTTAACTGGAGCCTTTAATGGAACAGGTGTTGGTGTAGGAGTTTCGGTTAATAATGGTGTTGGTGTTGGTGTTGGTGTTGGCGTTAAAGCTATTACCCCTAAAACTTCTTGTTTCTGTAGCGCATTGGCTATTATGATTGGCGTTATGATGTGTGAAGAATTTACTGGTTTTATTATTAAAGCTGGACCAAATAAAATAACGAGCAAGACTGTAGAAATTAACAAAAAGAATTCGACCCTTTTTTTATAAGGGTAAGTAGATTGAGGTTGCTTATAGATATAATATCCAATGCCCATAAAAAAATTATAGACAGATTGACCTTTTCTTTTCAACCTTAAGCTGTTGCTGATTGGTATAAAAACCCAAAAGCTCTAACATCCTTCACCTGTCTGGACACGTCATAAAGACACTTACCACAATCTAAATCAAGAGAGCACACTTTGGTTGGAACCTTCAGAAACTAAGTTTGCTGCTGACTAAAAATAGTCCTACTTGACAATAATTTTTAGATGGGCTAGCTTATTTATACGGATGAACAGAAATTTTGCACTCTGTGCTCTTTTTTTAGGAGGGTTTTTTATTCTAGCAATAAAAGCACACGCAACACCCTGCGGAGGATTAGTACCGCCACTGCCCAATCCTATATGGGCTCTATCAGGACCCAATTCAGGAGAAATAACAGTGTATTGGAGTGTGGCGCCGCCTTATGTCACAAGATACTCAGTAGTCTACGGAATCTCCAGAAATAACTATATATACGGAGCAAGGGACATTGGTGGCAGTAATGCAAGATCTTTTACTATCAGATTACTGCAGTCAAAAAAAAGATATTATATTCGTCTTGCTGCATCAAGAGATTGTACGGAAGGAGCTTTATCTAGCCCTCTCTCAGCTGAAATAAATGCCGTAGCTAGGTAATGTTAATTAGTATACATCAACTTGAAGAAGACTCCCCGAATAAATCATATCGCATCTAAAAAGTTAACGTCCTTCACTTGCCTCTGTTTTGGGGTTTAATTATTTTTTTAAAAAACCAAAGATACAAGCCATTTTATTCGCAATGAAAGTTAATGGGCTGATGAGAGAGAAGTTTAGTACCCATCGGGCATGCCACCTGGCATCGCTGGAGCTGGAGGATTCTTTTCCGGGAGATCTGTAATCAAAGCTTCAGTAGTCAAAACCATTTCGGCAACTGAAGCAGCATTTTCAACTGCAGAACGTACAACCTTGGCTGGATCTACAATTCCCTTTTTGAACATCGAGCCAAAATCTAAAGTCATAGCATCAAAACCAAAATCCGCTTCCTTGGCTTCTTCTATCTTTCTTAAGACCCAACCTGAATCGGCGCCTGAATTGGCAGCAATCATCCGAACCGGTTGCGATAATGAATCATAAACTATGGTCATTCCAATTTTTTCTTCGTCATTGGTTGTTTTTTTCATCAGTTCAACCAAAGGTTTTCTTGCCCTAAGTAAAGCTGTTCCTCCTCCGGCAACTATTCCCTCTTCCAAAGCCGCTTTAGTTGCAGCTACCGCGTCGTTGACTCTTTCTTTTTTCTCTTTCATTTCGATTTCTGTGGCAGCACCCACGTTGATAACTGCTACTCCACCTGAAAGTTTAGCCAAACGTTCTTGCAGTTTTTCTTTATCAAACTCTGAAGTTGAGGTCTCTATTTCACGTCTTATTTGCCCAACTCTGGCTTCTATATCTTTTCTTGAACCTTTTCCGCCGATAATTCTGGTGTTTTCCTTATCAGCCCAGACTTTATCCGCCCGTCCAAGATCTTCAACCTCTACATTTTCTAGCTTTTTACCCAAGTCTTCTGAAACCACGGTCCCGCCCGTAAGAATAGCTAAATCCTCAAGCATTTCCTTTCTGCGGTCACCAAAACCAGGAGCTTTGACAATAAGAGCATTGAATGTTCCTCGAAGTTTATTAACAACTAAAGTAGCCAGCGCTTCGCCCTCTACCTCATCAGCAATAATTACCAGATTTTTAGATACCTTAACGAATTTTTCCAGAAACGGCAGTAAATCTGAAACAGCAGTAATCTTTTTGTCTGTAATCAGAAGAGATGCATCATCCACCTCAGCAACCATTTTTTCTGGGTCAGTTGAGAAGTAGGCAGAAGCATAGCCTCGATCAAACTCCATCCCTTCCTTATATTCTATTTCCATTTTCAAACCTCTTCCTTCCTCAACTGTCACTACTCCATCTTTGCCAACTTTTTGTATAGCATCAGCAATCATTTGACCTATTTCTTGATCTCCTGCTGAAATTGTGGCAACTTGAGTAATTGCTTCTTTATCGTTGATGGGAATCTTTTTGGCCATTTTTTTCACTTGGGCAACTACTTCGGCAACTGCTTTTTCTATCCCTCTTTTAAGAATCATTGGGTTGGAACCGGCTGTGATATTTTTGAGTCCCGTGTTAACCATTGCTTGAGTAAGAAGGGTTGCTGTTGTTGTGCCGTCTCCAGCAACGTCATTGGTTTTGGAAGCAGCTTCCTTGACAAGTTGCGCGCCCATGTTCTCAAAAGGGTCTTCCAGCTCTATCTCTTTGGCGACTGTTACTCCATCATGCACAACAGATGGTGCTCCCCATTTTTTATCCAAAGCGACATTGCGGCCGCGGGGGCCCAGAGTCGTCACCACAGCTTTGGCTAAAGTGTTGACTCCTTTTGAGAGTTTTTGTCTTGCTTCTTCTGAAAATTTAATTTGTTTTGCCATAAGTCTTAATATAATTTATTCAACGATTGCCATTATATCTTTTTCCTCAACAATCAACCATTCTTGAGCGCCAACTTTAACTTCGTTACCTCCCCACTTTTTGTATAAAACTTTCTGTCCTTTTTTAACAGTCATCGGCAGCATCCTGCCTTCTGGGTTGCGCTGGCCTGGGCCAACCTGCATAATTTCACCAATCTGGGGTTTTTCTTTGGCTGTATCGGGAAGTAGGATTCCTGAGGCGGTGACCTCTTCCATCTCAAGGGGCTTAATTAGAACATTATCAAAAAGAGGTTTAATGTTTGCGTTTTGTTTTGCCATAGCTTTTTGCTCAGCTTGTTTGTAATATGAAATTATAAACGAAACTCTTTGTGTAAGTTTAGAATTATAAAGCAAATAGATAGCTTTTGTCAAGTGATTGTTTAGTCTGCTAATAATATGGATGGTCAAGATAGTTTATCTGAAATAGCACAATTAAAAACTCGCCTACAGTCTGTTCACTTACCAACTGACCTTTTTACCAAAGCCAATGAACAAATCGAGCGGATTGGTCTGAGTCTAAAATATGGCGGCAATCTGGCCCAGCTGGATATTACCGCCAAGTATATTGATTGGATTGTTAGTTTGCCCTGGGAGGCAAAAACAGAAGATATTTTAGATGTTAAAAAAGCCAAAGAAGTCCTGGATAAAAATCATTTTGGTCTGGAAAAGATCAAACAAAGAGTCTTGGAATATCTATCTTTGCTTATTTTACAAAGAGAAAAACTTAATATGACTTCTTTCCACGCGCCTTCACTTTTTTTTACTGGACTTGTAGGTACAGGAAAAACAACTTTTGCCAGATCAGTGGCTGAAGCCCTTGGCCGTAAATTTGTCAGGATTCCTTTTGGAGGACTCTCCTCTGCACTGGATCTTCGTGGACAGTCAAAAACTAGCCCTGAGGCTGAGCCGGGCATGATAATAAAAGCCTTAAGACGGGCCGGTTCAAACAATCCTGTCATTTTACTTGATGAGCTGGACAGAATTTCTCCTGAGGCAAGAGCATCAATCATGGGAGTGTTGATTGAACTTCTTGATCCGGATCAAAACATCAATTTCACTGATTACTTTATTGACTATCCTTTTGCTCTGACTCAAGCGCTGTTTATTGCAACAGCCAACAACACCACTAGTATCTCAACCGCAGTTATGGATAGACTTGAGGTTATCCAAATGCCAGCATATACTGATGAGGAAAAAATTGCTATTGCCAAAAACTTTGTTTTACCAAGATATTTGAAAGAGTCAGGATTAACGGCTACCAATTTACAATTTGCAGATGGTGCTTGGGAAAAAATAGCCAGACCTCTGGGCTTTGATGCTGGTATAAGAACGCTTGAGCGAACTATTGAAGGGATTGTTCGTAAAGTTGCTTACAAAATGGTTAACGGCGAAGGAGCAAGTTTTACGATTGATGAAAATAATTTAAAAGAATATCTCTAGGTGTGTCTGTCGGCCACTTTTGAGGCTCCATACGAATCAGGCTTAATCTTTACTTCATAGCCGCTACCTCTGATCATTCCCGTAACCTCATGGATCAGTTCTCTAGTTTCTCCATTTTTACCAATATCAACGTGAATCTGCATATTATATTTGGAAATCCCATTTTTCTTGAACAAATCGACAAACTTTTCTGAAGTTTCCAGAGACATTATCGCCTCTTGATAAATTCTCTCTTTGAGACTTATTATCTTATCAAGCAGTTGTCTTTTCCAAAAATATATCCCTCCAAAACCGACATGATGAATGATTAAAGCCGAGACAAAATCATATCCTCCTTTTTTTATTTTTTGTGAATCTGTACCAACAATGATTTCATATTTCCCCCTCTTATCTTGTGACATAAAGGCAGAGATGATATGTTGAAGTTTAACAAGATCAACTTTGCCGTAGGTTGGGCTTTGATACATAAGAAGTTAATTGTACCATGCTATAATTGTTTCTACAAATGACCCTAAAAAGAATCTTGCCTGTAACGATTATTGCTTTGGGAATCATCTTACGTTTACAAAACTTCCATCTTTTGCCCATAGATGCCCACGCTATGCGCCAAACTGATACAGAAAGTGTTGCTTATAACTTCGCCTTCAGAGAGCATAATTTTTTGTTGCCCCAAAACAGTTTGATCAGACCCATTACTAATACCCAAAGCTATTTTTTTCTCGAGGTTCCTGCTTACCAATATATTATTGGTTTTTTTTATATGCTTTTTGGCTGGCATATTGAGCTTGCTCATTTGATTAATCTGCTTTTATATATAATTGCATCTTACTGTTTGTACTACTTTGTGGAAAGTTATATCAGAGAAACTGTCGCCGTCTGGTCTGTTTTCTTTTTCTCTTTTGCACCAGCCTCAATCTTTTTTATTGGTCATGCAATCCACCCTGATGTTTTTGCAGTTGCTACTCTTGCGGCTTCGTTGGCTTTGTATATTAAGTGGAAGAAATCTAACAATGTGGTTATTTTTATTTTGTCTGTTTTAAGCCTGGCTTTGTCTACAGGGACAAGACCCTTTGTGATTATTGTTTTGCCGGCTTGGCTTTTTTTGGCCTGGAGCTTGGATGCCTTTATTTGGGAGTATCCTGCTATGGTAATCGGGCCATTTACCTTGTACGGATTGTGGAAGTTGTGGCAAGCGCGTTTTAAAAAGGCTGGTACTTATTGGGAAAACTGGGTTCTTTACGGCCAGGAAAATTTATTTAAAAAAGAATTTCTAGTTGAAACTTTAATCATAAAAAATATCGTTGGAGAAGTCGTGGGAAAAGTAATCTCTGTGTTCTCTGCCCTTGGCATCGTTTCTCTTCTTATCAGGGCAAACAGGACAAGCATATTTTTGCTCCTCTGGCTTATTGGAGTTCCTGTTTTTTGGTATTTTGCTCCCAATGGAAATATTTATCATCAATACTATGCCGACGTTTACCTTATCCCTTTGATACTTCTGGCTGCTTGCGGAACGGTTTATCTTCTGGAGTCTATTAGCAAAAAAGTAAGATCCTTATCATTGATCTTAGTGATAATCATTGTAATTTTAACTGTATACAATGGCTATCATACCAGCCAATATTTCTTTACTAAGTTAACTCCTTTTGATCAACTCAAAATTGCAGATGAGATTAACAAAAAGATCCCCTTTAACGCCAGACTTGTCTACTTGGCTAAGCTCAACTCTATTCCTTTTTCACTTTATCACCGCAAGGGTTGGATGTTGTCTATTGAACCTGTTGATGCAAGTGCAACAGCTTCCTCTGTATTAAGGCTGCAAAAATATGGAGCAGATTACATTGTCTATGGAAAAACAAACAATGATATGCCTGCTGATCAAATGGCAATAATTGCCTCCGCGACTAATCTGGTTTACGAATCAGACTGGGTAAAAATCTACAAATACCGCTGAAAGAGCTTCTCAAGCGCCTATTTTAGGCTCCAACTCCAATTAGAAAGTATGTCCATTGCTGTAAGAAAGCATCCCAAAACCAAGCCTTACCCCCTGGAGCCGTATTGGCGGGTAAAGCAACAGTTGGGACCCCATATTTAGCAAAGTAGCAGCCTGTTGCTGCTCCGTTGTGGATCGTAACCCAAGTACTTGGACAAGTTGTTGGCGTCTGATTACCAATACAACCGGGATGCGGAGCACCTAAACAACCTCCAACAGCAATAGCAAAGATGCATCTGCTGCCGTTCCAAACACAACCTGGCGAACAGGTGCCGTTTGAGCCGCTGCAACCAGGGGCTGGAGTTATTCTTTGACCTTGAAAGGGAGATCCCGTTATCATCATTCTATTTGTTGATGATGTGGTTGATGGTTTTGTTGATTGAGCTTGGTCAGGGAAAAAGCCGAAACGACCGCCAAAAAAGGCTTTAGGTTGATATATCTGAGGATTGTTCAACTGCAGCAAGGCAATAAGCAGAAGCCCAAACATTACTACCGCAAGACCAATTGCCAATAAAGCTGGAGAGGCTTGAAGGTGATTTGTCTTTTTAGCCATAGCTTAGAAATAGTATGAACGATCGAAATATTTTTGTCAAGCCAGGACATTTAGAACTTTGCGATAATGTAAGCAGGTGATCTTTGGAACTTTTTTGATCCTTATCGTATCACCGCTCTAATTTCCCTATTCTACCATGGCAAAAGCATACCTTTTTCATGTTCTTAAAGAAGAAGGAACCAACAGAAGAGGATCAACAGATATTGGCTGTTATTCAGACTAAATTTGTACTACTGAAAAAGAGTTCTTAAGATTAAATGATATAGCATAAATTATGCCACTTGTGTAGCATATAATATTTCTATGGCAAAAAGGAGCTTAGTCTACTTTCATTTCTTATTTACCTTGGTCTGCTTGCTTCTTTTTGTAATCAACGCTTTTTTTATATGGCAGCTTGATATTTTTGGACTGCCTCTATTTTTTACTGTTGCTTTACTGGCTCAGTTACTGCTTCTTATTGTTTTTCTCTATAATCTCGTTTTTCTTCTTAAGGAACCTTTTAAAATTGTTCTGTCGATTTTGGATTCGGCACTTAAAGGGATACGCAAAAACCAATATATAGAAAAGTCGCAGAGAAAATATCCTTCTCTATTTGATTGGATATCAAAAAGACTTTCCTTAAGTCGTCCGGATGGACTCATACTTACAACGGGGGTTATTATTTCTCTCTTTTCTTTTTTCGGCTTTTTAGAGATTGTACAAGATGTACTTTTTAAGGAAGTCTTGATTAATGTTGATCAGCGAATTGTTAACCTGATCCCAAACATAAGAACTCCTTCTTTAACCTCTTTTTTTAGTTTTATAACCTTTTTGGCCAACACACAAACGATTATCGCTCTTACCTTCTTTGCTCTCGTGTTCTTTTTTGTGAGAGAACAACGCTTTGCCGCAATTATTTTTAGTCTGGCTCTTTTTCTGGAGGAATTTTTGGGTTTGGTGGTAAAATACGCAGTTGGAAGAGTTCGTCCTGAGCAAACCTTAAGCCTTTTGTCAGTGCCAAGTTTTAGCTTCCCAAGTACCCATGTTCTTCGTGCAACTGTTCTGTTTGGAATACTCTCATATTATCTTTTTAAAACGTTCACTTCCCACGTATTAAGACTATTTATAATCGTAGGATATATTATTGCGGTTTTTTTGGTCGCGGCAAGCAGAGTATATCTTGGGGTTCATTATCCAAGCGATGTTTTGGCAAGTATACTGCTTGGACTTTCTTTGCTAGCTCTTTTTATTACTCTTTCGCAGATTCAATTGAGATATCATATCTTTAAACATGCAGAAGAAACAGCTTCCAACGGCCTGCTTTTGATTGTTCCTGCTTTTTTGATAATCTGGTCTGTCCTGCTGAATCCTTTTTTTATTCAAATTCGGATGGTCTCTCCTGCGCCTTATCTTAAAACAATTCAAAGTATTAGCAGTCAAACAGTCTCTACTTTTCCCGCCAAATATAGCGAGACTCTAACAGGAAAGCCAATGGAGCCTATCAGCTTTATTTACGAAGGCGACGAAAACGCTATAAAGACGGCATTTTCAGCTCATGGATGGTATTTGGCAGATCCTCCCAGCTTAACCAACACGATTAAGTCCTACGTTGTTGGCTTTCAGAACAAACAATATCTTACCGCTCCTGTGACTCCTTCCTATTTGGGTGCAAAGCCACAAGATTTAGCATTTGAAAAACCGACTGAGATTAACAAACTTGAACAACGTCATCATACTCGCATCTGGAAAACAGACTTTGCTCTTGCTGATGAAACAAATATCTGGGTTGCAACTGCCAGCTTTGATAAAGGAGTAGAACTGGCAAGCAGTCTTAAATTACCAACTCATCAGATTGACCCAAATATTGATGCCGAGCGAGATTTTATTGTTAAATCGTTAAGAATAAATAATCCTACTTATATACAGGTTGTTGAACCGCAACTTGGAAAAAATGCAAGCGGGGACCCATTTTTTACTGATGGAAAAGCGGCTGTGATTAGTTTACGCTAGGCTCTCTGTTTGCTCCGCCTATTTTTAAAGATCAGTTTATTGAGCAAATATACAATATGAAAAGATTACATTCGTCAATCGGCTATCAATCGCCAATCGAATTTGAGAAGTTGTTGACAAGGTCTTTGTCTGTAACATAATAAGGGTTCAGTCCAATCATATGGATATCCAGACCTCCTCCGGTGTCATACCCAAAACCTTCTCCTAAATCCCACCAACTTTTCATGAGGACAAGTCAATTATACCACCACCAGAGGTGGTGGCATGCACTACAGCCTGAAAGGCAAATTAATAATAAATTCTAGCCTAATTGTTCACGTTGTTGTTGCCACTTTACGTACTTTCGTATCTGGTCTTCGTTGAGGCCTATGGT
>OBEQ012666290.1_pt1 | contig 12209 bp, 13 predicted proteins | sample 1670901 | NCBI WGS metagenome assembly OBEQ01 (sample SAMEA104232315, study PRJEB22302) | groundwater metagenome | biome: forest; feature: aquifer; material: groundwater | place: USA | collected 2011-08-07 | depth 5.4 m | reverse complement strand
CCCTTTCAGCAGCCACCAGTAGAAATAAAACAATAATAAATACAAAATCCATTGAATGTAAGGCAGCAATATTGTTGCTGAAAATCCTCCCAAGACAAGCAAAAATGCTGTCATCAACGCAAGCAGAATTGCAATAACTTTTTCCGGCTTTTTAACCTCCTTGAAAGCGTACCTTACACCCATCATGTAGATGGATATAAACAGCAGTGAAAAGAAGAAGAAGTCAATTGTCTTTGCATAAGCCTTGTACTGCTCATTAGCAAAGAAATCATTTATCTGGACTAAGCCGCCTCTGAATGCTTCTGTGAAAGGCTTGGCATAGGAAATATTTGTTAGCAATACGATTAATGTGATTATTAAAATTGATGTTGTAATCAATTTTTTATTTATTGTTTTCATCTTTAAAACCTTGAAACGCAGTTTTTTATAATTCCCACAATTCTCTCTTCTCCGAACAGCACAATTCCTTTTTTCAGCAATTGAAGCATTTGTGCATCTTTTTTTCTCAATAAATCAGTGACTTCATCTTCTGTTTTGATAATAACATCAATTTCAGGGAGAGAAACATCAATAGTCGTAATATTGTCTGTAATCAACAATAAATTATTTTTGTCAAGAATTGCAGCGTTTGATTGTTTTAGTTGCTCAATATTCATGTCAATTTTTTCTTCAGAATAAATTAATACAATCGCGGCTAAATGCCCGGCAATCTTATTTTCAAAATTAATTGAATAGAACAAGCCAGTTCCAAGCTTTTGCCCAACAACAATGTTATTTTTTTCTAGTTTTTTTAAAATGTTAAAAACTCCAGCTGGGCTGAAGTTTAGCCTTTGGGCAATGTTCCTTATTGTAAGCTTTTCATTGAAATTCCTAACTAGAAAGTTCAGTACGCTAAATTCATTGTCCGATAGCGATAGCATTGTTTACTATTAATTAATACATATATATTATTTTCAATTTAATTATCACTATTTAAAGGTTTCTATTTTAAATTTAAGATTTAATGTTTAGTTTTTAAGAATAAATATTTAAGATTTATAGTTATATATACTTTTATTTAGAATGAATGTTTGATATTTTTAAATAATGAGATGGTGTTTGTACCAAAACATTTAAATATTAGTGTCTATACTAGGTCTATACATCGAAAAACCTAGTTTTTCGTGGCTTTAAAATTTATGGAATTTTAAAACAATGCAACAATTAGCAATAAAGGAACAGCTTGTTAAAACTGTAGTAAAATCAGGCAATGGCGGTGCAGTCTGGGTTCCAAAAAACTGGCTTGGGCAAGAAGTCATAGTTATACTTCCAGACAAGCCTAAATTGGATATAAAAGAAAGAATAATACATTTGCTTGAGCCTTATTTGAAAGATGTTATTGCGGTTTTTATTTACGGCTCTTATGCAAGGCATGAAGAGACAAAAGAATCCGACATTGATGTTATGGTTATTACAAAAAATAAAAATATTTCAAAGGAAATTAAAGAGCCAAATTTAGAAGTAACTTCTTTTGAGTTGGACAATTTAAAGAAAGCAATTGAAAAGCATCCAGTTATGTATTACCAGCTTGTTCAAGAGGCTGAACCATTAATAAACGCTTATGTTTTAGATGAACTAAAAAATATTAAAGTTAGCAATGAAAATTTTAAAATCTACATTGACGAAACAAAAGAGCATATAGAAAGCAATGAAGAACTTATAGAACTCGATAAATTGGATAACAAATATGTTAAATCTTATTCTGTATTGTATTCAACAATGCTCAGATTAAGAGGCATGTTTATCCTAAAATGCATACTAAACAGAAACAAATTTTCTAATAAATCATTTCAAGAGTGGCTAATGCAGAGCGGAATAACGAGTCAAGAATTTGAGCAATGTTATGCTGCTTACAGGGCGGTTAAAAATGACAAAAACACTAAAAATATAAAGATTGAAATTTCTGTTGCAGAGAAATTATTAAATGTATTAATCAAAGAAATAAGTCTGATAGGGGCTGAACTCCATGGTAAATAGAAAAAAGAGGCTACAAAAGGGAATAGAGTCACTTGAAAAACAGATTAAGATACATGAAGGAAAATTCAAGAAAGCCGAGGAAGAGGACAACATAGCGCTTGCCAACTACTACAAAAAAGAGATAAATGCTAAGAAAAAGGATAAAGAAGAAAAAGAAAGATTGCTTGAGAAAGGCGGGTGAAAAAATTCATCACCAAGGTCATTCTTGAACTGCATCCGAGCCTACTATCAAATCTTTTGGGAACACTGCTTTGGAACCTCCTACAAGAGGTCTTCTAATGCCGATGTCGTAGCCCTTTTCGCTTTTAGCGGCATCGCTTGCTTCTGCTAAGTTTTGTGTTTTGACTGCTGTCTAACATCAATAAATCTTAAAATACTATAACTAAATTAAAAAATATGTTATCCTGCACCTGAAATTGGCTTAAACGGATTCTTTGTTAATGGCTTTCCCCATCGTACAAGTTCTGGGCCAAGGTTTGGACCAATATCATAACCATAAATTTTTTCTCCTATAGCCTCAAGTATCTGATTCATTTCATCCCACTTTTTTGTTTTGTCTATCACTGTAGCCAGTATATTCAATGCCGCTCCTCTTGTAGTTATAGTTCTCTTAGTTGATTCTGGCATGTGGTCTTGCGTGTCGTAATAATATTTTCTGCCTAAATGCTTAGATTTCCACTTCTTACCTTTCCATCTGGTTTCTAAATCAAAAGCAGGATTTAAATGGCTTGGTCTTATAGGTCCACTAACACTTGATGGTCTTCCTTGTTGCGGACCGTTAAGGTTAATTTGTACTGTCGCATTTCTGCCTTGATTGATATCAGATATATTTTGGTTTGTCAAGAAAGGAGACTTTAGATGAGCCATAATCTTCTCCATGATTGTTATGCAATCTGATTTATTATGGTAGCGGCCATCTCTTAAGTCATCTCTATACGCATCCCAGTTAACATATACCCATGCTGACATGTCTATTATATCAACATAGTCTGTAAAGGCAAGGTCAGTTACTCTTCTGGGAGTTGCAGAGCCATTGAAAATATCCTTAAGCACGTACCCAGGATCATATCTATGCTCATTACCATCTTCATCTTCATATATATATTTACCTCCTTCTTCTTCAGTTACAGGCCAAGTTACTTCCAAAGGGTACCCATTTTCGTCATAGCCAGGAATAACACCAGCTTCAATTTCTTCAGTCAATTGTGGAAAATTTCTAAGTTCCTTTCCTGGGTTGCCGTGCACATCATAAATCCTAGGTTTTATCACTCTATACGTGTGTCTATAAACAACTTGGTCCTTAGTCAAGATTTTCCCTCTCACAGCTTTCAAAAGTTCTTCATACTCTCCTAATAAACCTTTGAACCCGTTTAAATATCTAAAATGCTGATTTTCAAAATCATGTAAATAACTTCTTAGGTCTGCTAAGAAGGGATATAACTGATTCTTTATATCTTCTATCTTAGCTCGTATGTTCTTAACTTTATCTGGATCATGGGCATGTTGGGCAATTAACCTACTTTGTATATCATTCAGCATATTATTTATGTCTTGAACTATTATCCCTGTGCCACCGTCACTAGGCACTCCAAAATATCCTTCAATTCCGCCATAACCCACCCCACTTTCACCTTCAAATCCAAAAAAAACTACATTATATCTTCTTCCTTCAAGTTTATCACTGTCTCTGTAGCATACTGTTTTTTCTTTAGGTACCCGATATTTATATTCTACATCATTACCTCCTACATTTATTTTTATTTTCTCTTCTTTTAATTCTCCTGTTCCCCTCTGTACAATTTCGCGTTCTTCATCGAGTGCCACACGGTCTGTATAATGACATAGCTTCATGTAATGGTCATAAACTCTTTCTCTTATTGTCCCAGCATTATTCTTTCCGTATCTTGGACCTTCATCCCACATATTTTCTGCATCAACCATGGCATTATTAAGTTCAAATATTGTACTCCAGTCTAATTCTGCTTGTAATTGCTTGAATTGTGGCATCTCAGTTACAGGGTAGCCAGGTGTTTTTGTATACTGAAAAACATCCCAAATTTTGTTGAGGACTCTCTTAAACACATTCGGTCTTAGACCTACCATAGCCGCAGGTGTTTTTTTCTCTTTTTCAGTTGGTTCTGCCATACGCCTCACCATAATATTCTTCTGTTATAAATACTTTTATTTTTTGTTCAACTATATCTGTTGAAAATGCTAAATTTAAAGTTTTTATGAATTGAATTATTTCGTAGATTATTCTTATAGCTTCCAAAACTAACCTTCTTAATTCTAAGCGTGTTTTATTTTCCTGGCTTGTTTTAATCTTATTCTCTATTTCTGACATCAAATGAACAACGGCTTTGTTTATATCATAAAACCTTGATATAAAGAAAATTGATGTCAATATATCTGACTTTACATAGGGTAATCTCCTCATTTTACCAAATAATTTGTGTGTTTGAGTTACATAAGGTTTATAAGTTTCTCCACTCTGGTACAATACATAAAGCTCATTTAAAATGTCTACTTCTTCTGTTCTGCTTTGCAATTTTGGTGTTAAGTTGAAATAAATTGTTTGTAGTCTATCTCTTAATTTCGCAAATCTTTTTTTCCTTATATGCCAAATCTTGTTTATAATTTTTTCGAATCTTTTTATTATCTCCTCCAAATCCTTCAACAACCCTATACTCTCGTGCGAACTTATGAGTTGATGTGCATTTTGTGCAATCTTAGCTAAAATTCTTGATAATTCATCTCTTCTGGTGGCAAAAGCTACATGCAAGAAATTTCTTACATTGAATATTAATTCGTTCTTTTTTTGCTCTATTTTTCCTAAGAATGTGTCCAAAGTCTCTTGTCCTCTTTTTTGTAAGTTTCTTAATAATCCTAGCCATACATGGGGCTGTTGTCCTATTTTTTCCTTTCCAGCTATAAATATCTTTGCATAAGAAGGGTTATTAAAGTCTTGTTCGAATTTTTCTGCATATCCCCCAATCTTATCAAAAAACCCGCCTTTCCCCAAGAAACCTTTCCATGTTCCACTCCTTTCTGCTTTTTCAAGCTCTTGAACACCTTCAGAAATAAATGCTAATTCTTCCTTTGTTCTTTGAATAAACTGAGTCACATTAAATAGTCTGATTACATTTGGATTTTGAAATACTGTTTGCCTTAATTTTTTATCTTTATATGTTTTATCCAAGCCTTTAAACTCTACACCATCATCAGTTTTTCCACCATCAAAATATTTTGTTATTATACCTCTTAATAATAAAAGGTCAGCATGCAATACTTCACCTTGCTCTAAATCATGCATAATCCCTCCTAATTCGTCAATTTCTCCAATACACCTTTGAATCCACATTAGTCTTGTTCTTATTTTTTCTCTCACATCATTATTAGAAATGTTTCCTGTATGTTGTAATGCAACATCAAAGTTTAAAACTAGGGTTCTCAGATTTTCCTCTTTTGTATGTTCCATGAGATAGCTTAAAGATATCATCTCTTTTATTATCCTACTTTCATATTTTCTCAATCTTGCTGCCAGTCTGCTATCCTGAATACCCATACTTGCTAATTGCCTGTTTAAGTCATCAATTATTGATTTTATGTCAGTTCTAGAAGCAATTTTTTGTTTTCATCTCTCCAAAAATAGGTATTCTGCATTTTTCGCTCTTAGTTTTTCAGGGTCTTTTATTGTATTCTCTACATCTATCATGAAGGATTCTAAGCCTAGCAATAACTGCAGACTTCTTCCTTCAAAGCGTATTGCTTCTGTTTTAAAGGTTTCAAATTCTATTTTATTCACATCAACTACTCCATTCATTTTTCCTTCTTCTCTGATACAAGTTTAGACAGTTCTACGAATTCCATTTTGAAAGTTTCTCTGAATTTTTCAAACTCTTCAGGCTCCTTAATGTGTTTTTCAGCCACATCCAAAATAAACTTCCACAATCCTGTAAGGGATGCAACAGGATAAGGATTAACAGGGTCTTGTATTACCGAATCAATCTGGTCATCAAAGTAATTCTTTTTACCCCAATATCCAAACATCTTGCTCGGGTTCCTCAGTGCTTCCCTATCAAAGGCAATTCCTTCTTTAGTCAAGGGCGTTTTGAATCTAGCTTTATCAAAGTCTAAAGAACCGGTTTGCACAAAACTATAATCGACTATACTCTTGCTAAAAGGATGGAGATTGCCTCTCTGCATGTCCGAGACATAAAAGTCCCATTCTTTTGTAGCCATATCAACAAGCGTGTGAAACCGTGGAAAGAATCCTGTTGATTCTTTCTTTTCCATGTGCAATTCTTGAAGGTCTTTTCTTCTCCATCTTCTAATGTAATTTTGTACACCAATTCTTATTCCAGGTTTTCCCTCTATCGTTATTCTATTCTGGTCGCTTATTGAGAATCCAAATATATCAGCTTCTTCAAGGTAGGAAGTTCCAGGAACAAAGTTATACTTTCTAAGTTCAACTTTCATTGCATTTAATTCTTGTTCTTCTTGGGGAGTTAATTGAGAAAGTGGCTTATTTTTTAATAGATTGTAAAGTGCTAACCTAGCTGGAGCAAACACTGAGCCCCTTTTTGTCTTACTGGCTATCTTTTTTAGAATACCTGGGACATCATCAGCTGTGGTGTAGGTGTATAAGTCAGGAACAGCATCAGGCTTTGGAAAATTGTAGCCTCTAAGATAAGTGCCATATAGATTGTACATGTCTAAGAAAAATAACCTATGCGACCTAATTTTATTGTATATTCCAAATCTTTTAACTGCTTGTTGGAATCTTCCAGCATCATTTTCTACTTGATAGATAGCAGCTTTAGTGGATGTACCATATATAGCTACCTTTTGAGGTTCCAGGACTTTATCTCTAAATATACCAGCCCATGCTCTTATATCCTCACCTTTTTCTGCAGTAGGTATTGTTAAGTCTCCTTCTAATAATGGTTTCAATGTTTGGATAAGGTTGTGGATTAAAATGTGTTGACTTGCAAACCCTTTTGTTCCTTGTACCCATACTTTCCATACTTTTGTTCCTTGTACCCCTGTAACTTGTTGCAATGCCATCGGAGAGCCTTCTATAAAGCCCTTCATTGAAGCAAAGATATCCTCTTTAGTTAATATATTGGTAACAAGACCCCCTTCATCTTTCTTAATGTCATCTCTTAATTTTTCTATTCTGCCTTTTTTGAAACTATAGATCTCATATCTTAAAAGTAGGTTAAAAAAGTTGAATAACTCTACTCTTAAGTCAATTCTGCCTAATGGGTCCTTTAGGATTAATGGCAACTCTCCTGGAAGAGTTGGTGATCTCTTTTCTATAAGATCGCCAAACAATTTTGCACCCCACTCCGTCATTTTTAATCTTTTTAGTATTTGGTCCCAAATTCTGGTTATACCTTCTCTTAACATTTTAGTCCTTCTTTCCCCCCTCCCTATTACAAACCCAAAAAGTAAGATTGGTAAACCTATTATTAAAAGAGCACCTAGTCCCATTTTCCCTATCCAGCTTACCCATCCTCCAACTCCTGTTGGCTGTGCAGGCGCTCCAGTTGGCCCAACTGTAAGTAAACCTAATTTCCAAAGTGGATAACCAACAAAAGTGGCTAACCATCCTTGATATTCTGTGCCATAAGTCATTGCAGCAGAAGCCCAACCAACCAAGAAGCCTGCTAATATCCAATGTCCTGGAATTCCTTTAGGTTCAGGTGCAGTGCCCTTAAGAGCTTTTGCTAAAACTATAGTAAAAATTGCTTCTCCGAGCAATACAATACTTTGAAAGCTTATCCCAGCTCTAGCAACACTGGAACCAATTAAAATTGCCAAAGCATAGTTAATTTTAGTGCCACCAGCTACTCCTTGAAGCAAATAACCCTGGAAGAAAAATGCCAACAAAGTTGTTACTGTTATAAATGCCCACAATCTATATTCTGGAGGTTTAGGGTTAAGAATTCCTTGTGCACCAAATAAATAATCTACAAGTTGTTTTACAACATTTTGTTGCCATATCCATTGATTGCCTATCTGGACAGCAAATATCAATGCAATCAAAAATATCAAAATACCATACCCACCCATTCCTTCAGGTGATTTGGGTATTTTGTCTTTTAATATAAATCCTAATACAAAATACAACACAGCCCCAATTACTATGGCATTCACCAAGACATAAACACTAAAGAATCTTGCAAAAACAGGATGTTCCCAAATAAACCCGCTTCTGCCAAAGAAAAATCCAATCAATAAGGTGCCAGCAATAATTGCAACCCATACTGCAGTTTTTTCTTTGTTATCTTTTCCAGGTATCAAAAATGACTGCAATAAAAATAATATGACTCCAACAATTGCTGAATTTATCAGTATAAAGAACCAACTGCTTCCTGTAAATGCCTGAGCATAAGCTATTGGTATAGCAACTATGATTACCAAAATCAATGCAATATTCCACATTAATCTATTTTTCCTCATAGTTCCCTTGATATCTCATCCAAAATTTTATCATCAGGCACATCATCAAACTCATAGCCTTGAGAAGTTAGCTTAAGCCAAATCCTCAGCACATTGTCTGCAAAGTAAAATTTGTTGTCTTTCTTGTATATGATGTCAACGTCCATCAGCCTTTCCAGAATGCTTTTTGTCACAGGAGCGCTTCTGTAAACTTTCTTGGCAATCTCGCTCAGCCTTAATTCCTCATTTGCGATGATTTTTAGAATTGTTTTTAGAAGAGTTTGTCCTCGGGCCCTGTTGTAGTAATATCCCAAGGATTCATTGCAATAATTGTAAATAGAATTATTCTTTTGCAGTAATTCAATAAAGAATGCTCTTTTGGCATTTCTTATTTCATTGTATTTTTTAGAAATAAGTATTGTTATTAATGGATTTCCATTGCTTAATGCGAATATTTCATCAATAGTTTTTTGCTCAGCTTTTTCAATTATTGATTTAATTAATTCAGCAGTTTCACTCTTTTCCAGATTTTTTATTTCATAGCATTCAAATTTATTCAATGAAGATAAACTTTCTTTAATGGCAGAGCTTGTTGCTATATAACTTACATTCTGGACTTCAAAATTGATGACAGATAAAACATCTTTAACTTGTGTGAAATTATTCAAGTCCAATAAATTCTCAAAATTGTCCAGAACAATCAGGAATTTCCTGTTGCTTTCATTTCCCAATGCCTCGGCAAACTTAAAAGCGCTCTCAACCAGCAGTCTTTGGCCAGGCTTTATTTTTAATAACTCATTTTCAATGGTTTTTATTAGAGAATAAGCGTTTTTGCTTTTCAGCTCATGCTCGATTTTTAATAGATTTTCCAATAAAAGAAATTTTTTGTATTCATTTAATGGTTTTTTTAAATAATGGAAAATAATGTTGCCAATGAACTCAATTGAAAAATTTTCAGGATTCAGGCTTATTTTCTCCAAATCAATGTAAACTGTAACAACATCTTTTACGTTTTTGATGTGCTCCTTAACAATTGAAGTCTTTCCAGACTTTCTGGAACCAAGCAAAGCAATATTCTTTGCAGCTCCTTTCTTGAAAGAATTGGTATTTCTATCTAGCAAGTCCAAGTAATAATTCCTCCTAACAACTACCTCTTTTCTAGCCAACTAATTCACACTCTATTGCAGCTCTTATACCAATTGGCATATATACTTATAATATAAAAATGTTTCGATTAGTTATTTTATACTTTTTGGTATATATTTTTTAAGTTAATATTCCATATTGTATAGAAGTTATATTTAAATATTGTGTTTTGGATGTTTATACTAAATGGTATATATATTTTTTGGTATAAGAAGGGGGTTAACAATAATATATAATCTTAAGGCTCAATTCTTTTTATTTCTAAATTATCAAAATGCTTATCATATGATGCAAGTTCTGAGCAATTATAAGTCAAAGCTGTAACATGATTAATCAAATCAAATATATTGAGGTTATACTTTTCTATTCTTTTAAAGCTTTCAAAGAGCAGATTCTTATCCAATTGTACAATCACGCCATTGCTTTTAAATAAGGATTTAACGCAATCGGCAGCATAAGTTTTGTTATTCTTGATTATTGATATGCTGTGTTGCGCTTCAACCAAGCACAAAGTATTTGTTACAAAGTCTTCATATAGAATAGCCCTGCACTTTTCTTTGTCTTCGTTATCAGTAAACGCTTTTATTATTACATTTGCATCTATAAACATCATCTTTTTCCCCTCAATTCATGGCTTATTTCAATTATTTCTTCTGTTGCATATTTCTTAGTTTGCTGAATCTTATCACCTTGTTTAAACATATCTTCCATAGGTGGAGTCTCTTCCCTTTCTAGCATCCTATTCAACACAGAGTCATAGCTTTCTCTTGGATGTACTTTTTTACTCTCTATTTTTCTCTTTGTACCTTCATATAACTGTATGGTTGTTATTTTCATATTAATCACCTTACTAAAATTATAACTATATATCACTATAGATTAATCAATAGATAACTATAGGTACTATTTAAACTTTCCCTAAAATTTGTAACCATTTTAAAGTAATGACAAATGGAAAAGTTTAAAAATAGTGGCGTGTTATACTACCAAGTAGTCTGATGTTTGGGTTAGAATGAAGCACAAATTGAGTGTAACTTTAGATGAAGAAGTAGTGGATGATATACATAAAGTTCTATCTACAGGACGTTTTAGAAACAAAAGCCATGTAGTTGAGTACGCTGTGAAAAAGCTGCTTGAGGTGGAAAATGGCTGAAGAACAAGCTGATGCTAAACCTCAGGCTGCTGAAGGCAAAAAGGAAGAAAAACCACTTTCACCGTACAAAAGCGTAGCCCAAGAAGCTTCTGAATTTTTGGGAACAGCCAAAGACTTTGGTTTAGCGTCGCTTTTATTAGGTGGCACAGCTGCTGTTGGCGGCTTAGAGTCGGCAATACTTGGCTCGTCGTACGTTCTAAGCGGTCATGCAAGGGCAAAAAAGGCAAAACCTGAAGATAAAATTGTTTTTAGTCCGGTAAAAGAATCTTTGAAGGGTGCTTTGGGAGGTATACCCACGGCATTTGCAGTGAAAAAAATACAAGATATTTATCAAACTTCTTCATTTGACTCTTTATCAAGTATTGTTGGCTCTTCTAGTTTGGCATCAGCAGTTGGCACAATGGGCTTGGCGTGGGGTGCAACCGCTCTGATTAGTTTAGCTTACTCTCCAATCAGTTACTTTATAGAAAAAAGAAGTTTCAAGGGCTACGGAGAATATTTCAAGAAGAATTTTTTAAAAGACACTTTCAAATACACATCAGTAGTGGGTACATCAGCTGGAGTTTCTATTCTTGGAGCACCATATATATCTTCATTTTTAACAACATATCTGCCTGCATTTTTAACGCCATATGCAGCTTTAGCTGCGCCTTACCTGCCTTTCATTGGAATTGCTCTAGCTAATATGCGGTACAGAGGCTGGCCAGATATCTTAAAACCCTCCTATTTGTTAGAAGGATTAGGAAGTGCAGCATATAAAGGTGTCAAAGGGGTCTCTGAAGCAGTTTATGCTGCAGGCAGTGGCGTTGGTAATTTTATATCTAGTTTATTCAAACAATCTCCAGCCCCAGCTCCTGCAAAATAAGTCTAAATCAAAATAGATTCTTTAAACCCTCTAAAGTGAGGGTCTCCTGTAACTATTTTTGCGCCTAGTTTTCTTGCTGTTAATAATACGAACGCATCTGCTAAACCAAAATCTCTAATTTTTTTTCTTGTTTCTGCATGCAAAATTCCAGCTTCTTTTGCAAATTCTGGATTTAAGAAGTATACTTTTGATAAATTCATCATATCAATATATTTCTGTTCAGCATCCCTGTTCTCTCTTTTTGTTATACTAACCACTTCAGCAACAGTTATGATAGATGTTAAAATTTCATCTTCTTCTGACTCTAAAATTTTCTTTACTTTAAAACCTCTATCGCTACCTATAAAATACTCTATCCAAGCATGAGCATCAATAATATATTTCATTCTTCAAGCTGTCCCTTAAACTCGTCCTCTCTCGTGAAAGACCTCATACCTTTTAAGCTTCCAAAAGCACTTTTTTTGGCTTTTTTCACTTCCAATTTTATAGTTTCTCCTGGACGTAGTGATTCATGTTCCAAAACTTCTTTCGGGATCCTAGCCATTACAGAGCCTCCAACTTTCCTTAATTTTGTTAATACTT
>OBEQ012416401.1_pt1 | contig 12210 bp, 16 predicted proteins | sample 1670901 | NCBI WGS metagenome assembly OBEQ01 (sample SAMEA104232315, study PRJEB22302) | groundwater metagenome | biome: forest; feature: aquifer; material: groundwater | place: USA | collected 2011-08-07 | depth 5.4 m | reverse complement strand
GCCTCGGCAGCCAAAAGGAACAAGAGGAGCATAAATTACTAAAACGCCTTGGCACTTTTTATTTCCTTGCTAAAGACAAAAAGGCGTAGAACGAGGAAAACCTATTTTACTCCCAAGCGGTTGAATAATGCATATGCGGCTTGTGAAAGACCCAACCAAGGGAATTACGATAGGTGTAGCCGAACACCGCTCCAAGCGGCCTACCTTGGCAAAGAAGGACTTCTGCCCGTTTTGCCCAAATGCAGAGCACTTAACCCCGCCAACCACCTTACAGGTGCCTGCGAAAAAATGGCTGGTTCGGTGTTTTGAAAACGCTTTTCCGATAATTACTAAGAAAGACGGCGGGCGCCATGAGGTAATAGTTGAGTCAAACAAACACGATGAAGCATTTGAAGACATGATGCATAATGAAGAGCTCTTTAGTGCCTACCAAAACCGGTTTAATCAAATGAAAGGCAAGTGCGTTTTTTTGTTCAAGAATTCGGGAGTTGGAAGCGGGGCAAGCATTTACCACGAGCATTCGCAGATAATTTCATTGCCTTTCGAGCCTGAAATAATAAAGAAGGAAAAATCCTTGAAGAAGTGTGTTTTTTGTTCGCTTCTCAAGCAAAAGCCGCTTTATGAAAACGATTACTTCAAGGCAGTCCTGCCTGAATACGGCCGTTTTCCTTTCGAGACTTGGGTAATTGCAAAAAGCCACGGTGCGAAATTCGGAAAGCTTTCCATTAAGGAAGGCGTTGACTACATTCGAGCCCTTCAAGAGAGCGTGCGCCTGATTAAGAAAAAATCACCCGCTTACAACATTGCCCTGCACACGACTACTCACTTGCACGCAGAGATTTACACTCGTAAAAGCACTTTCGCTGCGGTTGAGTACGGCACAGGATTTATTGTAAACACCCACGCAGGAGAAGATGCGAGGAGGGAACTATTACTGTGAAAGCGTTAATTGTACAAAACCACCCTGCCGACCCGCTTGGCTTGCTAGCGCCTTTTTTTAAGCAAAGGAAGGTTGATTTTGAAGTAGTGTTTGGGCCAAAGCAAATGCTTTCCGGCCATTCGTTTGACTTTCTAGTTGTGCTAGGCGGACCTCCTAATGCGCACGATTCCCTAGGCTATTTGGAGGAAGAAAAAAAGCTGATTAAGCAGGCTAATTCTGAAGGCAAGAAAGTGCTGGGAATTTGTTTGGGCGCCCAGCTTGCCTCAGTTGCCTTCGGCGGGTCGTCAAAGCCGTTAATGAAAGGGGAAGTTGGCATGACTCATTTTAATGTATTGGACAAATGGTTCTTTCGCGGTGTTAAGCCGTTCTTTTTCGAATCGCACAACGACTGGATTACCCCTCCCAAGGGCGCTAAGGTGCTGGCCGAGTCAACAGGGGTTCAGGCTTTTTCTTTTGAAAATGTAATAGGCATTCAGTTCCACGCCGAGGCAACGCCCGCTTCTGCCAAGAAAATGCTTTTGCGCAGGCCTAAGTGGCAGTGGCATACTAATGCATTAGGCAAGCAGAGGAATTGGATAAAAAACCAGGAGACAGAAATGCGCGAGAACGCGTTTGCACTATTTGATAATGTTTTCTTTCCGGGTGTGCGGCATTAGTTCAGTAGTAGTATTTCCACGCGAGTACGAATACAGTAAGCAGTACTACTGCGTCGAGTGAGGAGAGTAGGTAGAAGAAAAAATAGCGCACTTCGCTGAATAAGAGTGATAGTACTAGCAGGAGAGAAACTAGCCTCATTTCAAGCTCACGTGTTTGTTATTTCAGTTTTTGTCTCAACGCCTTGCGGCACTTCGGTTGTTACCGTAATCATGCCTTCCTTGCCCTTGGTTGCTTTCCTTGAAGTGGTTTTGGTTTTCTTGGAAGTGGTCCTTGTCCTAGTGGTTGAACTTGTTGCCCTTTTCTTTTTGGCTTGCTTGGGCCTTGTTTTTTTAACAGTTGGGAAGATTGAATCGCCCAATTCCTTTTTCGACTTCTTCCTTGCCTTTGGTTTTATCCCGCTTACGGCATTTACCACTGTCGATGCTTTCTTCGCTGCCTTCTTCTGTTTCTTTGTCAGCTCCTCGACTTCAGTTCTCAAGCCTTTTATTGCCTTGGTGTTCCTTGAGGCGTTTCCTTCCTTCTTGAGCAGTTCCTGGATTTCGTTCTTTAGCGAGTTCATTGACCTGGCAAATGCCCTCTTGCCCAGGCGCTGTTTCATTTCCTCTTCACGGAGCTTGTTTGCGCGAACGAGTTTCTTGTTAATGTTCCTTAACTGCTTGGTGTGTAGTTTTTGAATGCGGTCCTGCCTTTCCATGTCAACGTACTCTGCTTCAACCCTTTCCTCGACCCACGTCTTTAGCTTGGTCTCGTCAAGTGCAGACATTGACTCCTGTGCCATGGAAGACTTTTCAATCATTTCCCTGACGCTTACGTCGAGCTCTGTGATTTTTTCGTTCAGCTGGTCTAGCTTGTCGTTTTGCTCGCTGTTCTTTTCCTTAAGCGCAATTACGTCATCTTCCATTGTGTTCATTTTAGTGTTAACTGCCGCGGCGTGCTGGTCAAAGTCTTCCTTTGCGGCAACGTCTTCTTTTGAAATTTTTGCGGCCTTGGTTTCCTCATCCCACTTAGAGGCAGTGCTTGCTGGCTCTGTGGTCTTGGTTTGGGTAACTTCCTTATTTTCAATAGTCCAGGTTGATCTAGTGTCCCTCATGCCGCGCATTCTTTCGGCTTCGTCTTCCGCGTCCTTCATTTTCTTATACGCATAGACGTCAAGCGCAACAGCGCCTAGAATTAGTACTCCTTCCAAAGCATCAACCATAAGTTATCACTAGATAGAAGTGAAAAAAATCATATATAATTGTTTCTGTGGAGTAGTAACATTGTTACTTCTTGCCTTTCTTCTCTTCCTTAGCTGGTTTTGCTTCCTTTGGCTTCTGAACCAGCCCAAACTCCTCTAGCTTCTTAGCTCCCGCAACAAGAATTTTCACGTTCAGTTGTACTATGTCAGCAGACACAGTGTTTCCGTAAACTGCCTTTTTCACCCTCTGGCCTTTCTTCAAACCGCGAACACCAGGCCCAGTTCTCAACAAAGCCTTTGCTTTCCTTGGCCCCCTAATGTCCCCGCGCATTGGCAACCCGTCTTTATTCGAGCCGCCCATAACTTGAATGGAATAGCCATCAAGGCCAATTAAGCCACCGTCAAGCTTTTCGCGAATCTTCTTCCCGGTAAGCATTGCCACCTTGTCCTTCTCTAATTCCTTCTGGTAACTCAAGCCAGTAGACGCGTCATTTATTACAATCTTCACTAAAAACCACCTTTAAAGAACAACAAGTGTGCACAGCGCGGATTAAAATAATTCCTATGCGAGCAAAAAGCATTAATACCCCGCCAATGAAACCCTTTTTCAGGCAATCCGGCAAATAAACGACTTCGAGAGAGTGACTACTATGAAATCTGGAAAAATAATTTACCTAACCAAAGAACTCCTGCACAACCGAAACCAAGCAGCTAAAGTAATCGGCTCAATAGCAGAAGAACTCAAAAAAGGGAGCCTCGCCGTAATCCCAACCGACACTGCCTACGCGCTCGCAGCCGACGCTACAAACGAAGAAAGCGTAAAGAAAGTCTTCGCCCTAAAAAAACGCGACGAGTCAAAGCCAATCCCGATAGTTGTTTCCGACCTTTACATGATAAAAGAATACGCGGAAATAACCCCTCTTGCCGAACACCTATGCCACGCCTTCATGCCAGGGCCCCTAACCCTAATCGTCCCGCAAAAACAAGGCCTCGCAAAATCCCTTTCTTCAAAAGGCGTTGCCTTCCGAATCCCCGAAAACGACTTCACCCGGGCAATAATAAGCGAACTAGGCGTTCCAGTAACCTCAACAAGTGCAAACCTATCAGGCGACGCGCCGCTTTACACAAGCGAAGACGTGTTAGAATTATTCAGAAACAAAGTAGAACTCATTTTGGACGCAGGCAACCTCCCGCCAACCCCGCCGTCTACAATAATTGACCTAATGGACGGCAAGCAAGAAATAATCAGAAAAGGCCCAATAAGCGAAGAAGACATACTCGAAGAAATAAACGAGTTCAACACCTCGGCGGTTAAACTCTGAAACTGGGCGCGTTACCTTTTCAGAAAAGAGTCCAAGTGCCTTAAACCAACCCTTTTCTAACCCTATATTGAATTGAGCTTTGTTTCGCTCTCCTAATGGCCTCAAGCCAAGTTTCACCTGGAAAAAATTCTCCAGTACGAAGATGATATCTTTCCACCACCTGTTTTATCCGGGGGTCTTTTACCCCATGATAATTAGTTGAAAAATGAGTAAACCCATTCTTCATTAAATGTTTTATGCATTCTTCTTCAAGAAAACTTGAAATTGAATTTAACCAACCCCTATGAAGACTTTTTGGGTAATAAAAAGTTGAAATTACCGGCTTAGTGGCCTTTTCCAGTTTGTCAAATCCAATTATTTTATCCAAGCCAAGATTAGTATATTCGATTCCGCCTAACCTGATATGCCTTCCAGAATGCCTTTGAACTAATACCATCGCCTCTTTCCTGAATTCTTTAGGTAATTCAAATTCCATTACTTTATCCATTTTTTCTGAAAAGAAAGCATTACCGTATCCTTCACCGGCAAGAGGAATTTTCTTCAGGGGTAATTTATTCCCTATTAAAAACTGAAAATAGTGTAAAATATCACGGGTATTGTGATAATACACTCCCACTCTTGAAACATCCTCTTCAGTTAAGTTTCTTATCATAACCAAGTAAAAATAAGTTTTATGAAATAAAATCAAATAGGTATTATGGGGCCCGTATTGACTTACTGCACCAAGCTCCTGAAGAATTCCACCGCAAAGACTACTGACGATACTGTCCCTCTGTCGCCAAAGAAAACCACATTCAGGGCGATGAAGAGTAAATAAAACAGCCCCAGGTTCTTTGGCCTCCTCCCTTGCCTTGCCAGAAGCCAGATTACGCCAAAGGCAAAGAATGCGATTATTATGGAAAGTCCGATTGAAATTAAGAACGCGCGTTCAACTGCCTGGGGAACTGCGCGGGAGTTAACGTACGCCCCGACTAGCACGCTTGCAACCCAGGCGAACAAAAGCAACGCCTGCTTATAGCCTGCTTTCATCATAGATCGTCGCCTCCTTTCAACCAGATTGCATCGACATCATCAGTTCTCCAGTAGGGCTTGATTTCCTTTGGTTCTTCCCTTTCGCCTGCCTTCCACACTAGAAGGCCAAGGTAGCCTATCATCGCCCCGTTGTCTACGCAGTACTGCACTTCAGGCACAAATGATTTAGCCCCGCGTTCGCGGCACATTATATCGGCTTTCTCGCGCAGGATTTTAGACGCTGCAACCCCGCCTCCTAGCAAGAGCTCTTTTTTTCCTGTGTAAGCCATTGCCCTCTCGCTTGCTTCAATTAACATGTCAAACGCAGTTTCCTGAAGGGAGTAAGCAAGGTCTTCGTTTTTTTCCTTCCCAACTAATTTCTTGAAGTGCGTCAGCATGCCGGAGAAGGAAACGTCCATGCCTTTGATTGAGTAAGGGAGCTTTACGTATTTCTTCGACTTTAGCGATAACTCGTACATCTTAGGCCCGCCTGGAAAGCCAAGCCCTAATTCCCTTGCACACTTATCCAGCAAATTCCCAGCGCCAATGTCAAGCGTCTCGCCAAAAACCCGGTACCTCCCTCCCTCAAAGGAAATGATTTGAGTGTTCGCTCCCGAGACGTACAAGAAAACAGGGTTTTTAGCCCCGCATAGAAACCTGCCGATTTCAATGTGCGAAACACAGTGGTTAACGCCAAATAGCGGCACGCCAAATCGCTTTGCAACCTCGCGTGAATACTCCAAGCCCTGTGAGAGCGTGTGGCCCAACCCAGGCCCTTGCGAGCAGGCGACTAAATCGATTTTCTTTCCCGCTACTGCCTTTTCAACAACTCCCTCACGGTGCTCGAAGTGGAATTTTTTAACCTCATTCGGAATCATCCCCGTGGCAGTGCTGGTGGTGAAAGAGGCCTTCTCATTGGCAAGCACTTTCTTTTCGTTAACAACACCTGCCCCGAAAGTGTGGGCAGTAAATTCGAGGCCTAATACGTTCATCGTTATTCCTAATGCTATGTCCCACGCCGTTTTTTAACCACTTGACTGCTTAATGCCTATCATGTCGTTTTTGCCTTTGAAGGCTAAGAAGAGCGTGGTTTACAAGCGCCTTCGGCTTATTGCCCTGCTAGTGCTGTCGCTTTTCGCGCTTGGAATGCTTGGCTTTATCCTGCTGAAAGGAACTGGTCCCCAGCAGGCCTTTGAGCTTACCTTAGAGTCCCTCGCGTTTCACTACAACGCAAACGAAACCGGGGTTGTCAGGTTCTTCCAGCTTACCCTCATATTATTCGGCGTTATAATATTCTGGACTGCCTTTGGCAGCATTCTCGACTTGTTCCTTGAAGGAAAACTATACGATTATTGGAAAGAGGTGAAAAGCATAATGACAACGGCAAAACTGAAGAAGCACTATATAATATGCGGCGCAGGAGGGGTTGGCATGCACGCGGCAGCGCTGTTAAGCGATAGGAACCTAGACTGCGTTGTAATTGACTCAAACAAGCAAGTTGTGGAATACGTGCAAAAGAAAGGAATTACCGTAGTACACGGCGACGCGTTGGAAGAAGAGACGTTAAAGGAAGCAGGAATAGAACACGCTCTTGCTGTGCTAGCCGTTTTGCCAAAGACAGAAAGCAACGTGCTCATAACACTGATGACAAAAAGCCTAAACCCGCGTGCGATAATATACGCAAGAAGCGAAAACCAAAGCCTGGTTAAGCAGCTGCACAACGCAGGCGCCAAGCACGTCATTTTACCGGAAGAGGCAGGTGCAAAGGAGCTCGTGGACGACATACTCAAAGACAACGCGCCGAAGGAATTCGGGAAGTGAATAAAATGATGCAAGGCGCTGAGGCAGTTATTTCCTTCAGAAAAGATTCAGTTGTCAAAGAACGCCCTGCTAAAGGCTACCGCCACCCTGACTTGGACGAGGAAATTCGCAGGCAGCGAAACAAACGTGAAGCTTCAATTCTCAAGAAGCTGCACGAAAAAGGAATAGCCGTGCCAAAAGTGATTTCCGTTTCGCCTTACGAAATTGAAATGCAGAAGCTAGATGGAAAAACGGCGTCAGAGGCAATGTCTGAAAAAATAGCCCGTGAAATGGGCGACTTAATCGGAAAAATCCACTCGCTTGACATAATACACGGCGACTTAACCCCTGCTAACTTCGTCGTTGCGGAAAAGCTTTACGCAATTGACTTTGGCCTATCTTTTCACTCCCTTCGCACCGAAGACAAGGCAACCGACATGCACGTCTTGGAAGAGGCGCTTGAGGCGAAATACCCCTTAAAGTGGAAGGCATTGTGGGGAGCTGTTCTTGAAGGCTACTCAAACGCCGTGGGTGAAACTGCGTTTTCTGAAGTTGAAAAAAGGCTTGAGAAAATAAGCAAACGGGGAAGGTACAACGCAAAGTAACTTTGGTTGAACGCAAGCGTACGATTAAGCTAGTTTTTAGAAGTTGTAAGAAACTTTAGTATTTCAAGCCAGCGGCTAGGGCTGAATAAATAAAAAAAGAGTAGGTGGTTTTCCTTACCTTTAGAAAACCAAGGTTTGCACTAACTTTAATTAGTGAATTACTTCCCACTAAGAAAAAAAAATAAAGAACTTAGGCCTACAATTCGCCTACTCTTCGTTTCTGCTTCCTCTTGAGTCGCTTGCGCCGCTTCTTTACCCACTTCCATCTCATGCGGCCTGATTTTTTCCATTTTCTTGGGCGTGCGCCCATCTAGAATCGAACCTCTGTTTAGCTTTGTAAGGTATTTGTTTGAATGAAGTGGTTTTTAACCGCTTTGCAGAAACAATTTCATGGTTTCGAGTAGGGCTGCTGTAATTGAAGAAGAAACGCGTCGTGTGACTAGGGACTTGTGGAAAACCGGTAGGGCGACCTTGAAGCGTCGGCAGATCATAGATTATGAACAGACCTACCCAAGGCTTAAGGTAGTTAGGAAAGCTGGTGCTGGCTTAATCACAGAGTTACTGACGGGTAAAGGAATGCTTAATAGTGGTATGCTTGATTTAAAAAAAAGTTCAAAGATATTGGTTTTTTACCCTCATTTTTCAGACGCTGTTTTGTATATCTCAAGATATTGGAAAATGCCTAATACACCTGGTGAAGTTTTTCCCGGTTCAATTGGTGCGTTGCATTATTATCGTGAAAAAAATAGGTTTGTAACGGGTGTTGTCCATGGAAGTGCAGTTTATGATAAATCTAACCTAACTGCTGATAAGAAATGGCAGCACAAGGACTGGTCTTACCATTTGCTTGATGAACTGTTTAACCGGGCAGAAGTTGCAGGCATAAAAGAAGTAAAGTTTAGCCAGCCACTCTTTAATTTATTGGAATTCAGTAGTAAAGTTAAAGATGTCGATAAAAAGCTTGCTGAAAAAAGGCTACAGAAATTTGCTGAAATTGCCTTAAAACACGGTTTTGAAGTTAGGGTAAAAAAAGATTTTATAAATAAATATTCTGAAATGGAACGGGAATTTGAAGCACATAAGCTTAGGGAAGTTTGATTTATTGAACGGCTTTTCCAGCTTCTTTCATTTCCCAGATAGTATCTTCCTTACTTCTTCCTTTCCCATTGCGTTTAGCTGTTCTGCTGTTGTTACGCCTGCCTTGAATAGCTTACGTCCCCTTGCCCTGCCTATGCCTTTTACTTTGCATACCGAAAGCAGCTCTTTTTTTATTCCATGTTTTATCCGCCGCCTCATTTGCTTGGCAAGGGTATAGTCGTTTGTCTTGTTCAGCAGGAATGAAAGTTCTTGCACGCCGTAGGCCAGCCATTCCATTATGCGCACTCGTGCATGCAGAACGCCAGGTGGGATGTCGAAGGTTTTCATTACCTCGTCTTCAGTTGCTTCGTTAACCCACGCGTTTAGCAGCTTGGCTGACTTGTATTTCGCCAAGGCGTCGAAGTCGTCAAGGCTTTTCATAACTGAATACGCCTCTTCCCACAAGTCGTTTTCCTCTTTCTTGCTTACTGACACAAGCGGCCTTGCTTCAGTTGTGTTGTTCAATGCGTATAAAAAGCCAAACTCGTCTTTCTCCTTTTCTGTAATGAATGCCAGCAGCGAGATTGCGCTTATTGGGTCGAGGTAAAGCTCTGACACACGCTTTCCTACTGGTGTTGCCAGAAGGGAGTTGTTTTTCTCACGCACGAAGTCATTTTCCTTCAGCTCTAAAACCACTTTTTCCACGAGTGAGTAAAGCTCGTCAAAGCCCTTGAACTGGTGCGCGTATAATGTGGCCTTGAAAAACGCGTATACCTCCGGGAAGGACTTGCAATAGCCTGATGCAATCAAGCCAAGGCAATGCGTGCGCAAGACAGGCTCGGATGCAAGCTTTGAATACAGGCTTTCAATCCCGCCTAGTATGTACTTGTCCCGCACTTTGTTCAAGTCAGCCTGACTGCACATTAAAACTCCAACGCCACGCTCGTCGTAACTCGGCCTTCCCGACCTGCCTACCATTTGCGCCACTTCCAACGCAGGGATGAATTCCGCGAAAGCGCCGTTGAAACGCTTCAAGTCTTTTACTATGACCCATGATGCTGGATAGTCAATTCCCATTGCGAGAGTGGTTGTGCACGCGATTGCCTTGATGCACCTAGAGTGCTTGAAACCGTCTTCAATAAGCAGGCGCTGTCTTCCTTCAACTCCGGCGTGGTGAAAAGCAACTCCCTTTTCCAAGCAAGAGGCAAGCTCGCGGCATTGCTCGGTTGGAGTAGGCAATGCCTTCAAGGCTTTTCTTGCAAGTTCCTTGCACTCGGCTTTTTCCTCTTCTGTTAAGAATTTTGACGTGACTGCACAGAGTTCGCGTGCTATTGACTGCGTACCCCGCCTGGTTGAAGTGAATACCAGTGCCTGGCCTTTTCCTTTTTTCTCGCCCAATGCCAGGGAAACCAAGTGGTGCGGCGCAGGCTCGCTAACCGGCAAATTGGCTTCAGGGAAAAAAAGCTTTTTAGAATCGCATAATCCAAGCACTAATTCCGTTGGCCTGTACTTGCTTTCAATTAACTTAGCCTCAAGCCAATTGGCCACGTCTTTTTCGTTAGGCAATGTCGCGCTTAAGGCAAGCAAGCCGCAATTAGCCTGCCTTACCTTGGTCAATACTATTTCAAGCGTCGCCCCGCGGGTTTGGTCGTTTAGCAAGTGAACCTCGTCAACTACAACCAGGCCGATTCCATCCAGCCACTTTGCGTCATGCCTCAAAAGGGAATCTAGTTTTTCAACCGTTACTATTAGCACGTCAAAGGCCTTGAGCTCTTGCGAAGACCCGTCGAGGTCCCCGGTTGAAATGCCTACTGTTGCATTCCACGGCGAGAAAACCCGTTGGAACTCCCTGTGCTTTTCACTAGCCAGCGCACGCAAGGGAACCACGTAAACCGACTTTGCCTTCCTCTCAAGCGCCTGGGAAATCTTAAGGATTGCAACCAAAGTCTTCCCGCTTGCAGTAGGCGCTGCCACGACCGTCTTTTTAGACTCAAGCAAGCCCTCGGCTACCGCCTTTTCCTGCATTGGGTTAAGCTTTGAGTATCCCAGCTTGAGCAATAATTCCTGCACGTACTTGAAGTTGCAAACTTTGGTTAAAAGGCGTTTTGGGGGTACGGTTCCGGTGAGTTCCTTTACAAACGTATTTATTTAAGCAATTACAATTCAATTACCATGGTAATGGCTACACTGCAAGTTAGGCTCACTCACCCTTTGGTTGAAAGGCTAGATGCACTAGTAAAACAAGGGCTTTACGGCAGCAGGTCTGACGCAGTGCGCGACGCCGTAAGGCGCGTTTTCTGGGAAGGGCAAGTTGGAACAATTCAAAAGAAAGGCACGGGGGTTCAATTGGCAAGGAAGGCAAGGAAGAAACTAACTCTTAAAAAAAGCGAATTAAAGGAAATAAACTCGTTATAGCAACTCTTCAGGCCTTGCGACCGTGCAGTATTTTTCTGCCAGCTCAATTAGCTTCCTATCCCTAGTTACGAGAATCGAACTTGATTTATTTGCTAAAACCACGTGCATGCAGTCAAAGAAACTCACTTCGAAAAACGACTCCGATTCAATTCTTCTTGCCTTATCATAGTCTTCTTCGTATGCAATAACCTTCTTGAAGAAAGGCTGGCTGAACAGATGTCTTTTACCTGCGAACTCTTTTTCCCCTAAAACAAAATTAAGTTCTTTTAAAACAAAGCCTGAATAAAAAAAGTTTTTCCCTTCTTTTTCACATTTTTCAAAAAAGTCTTTTGCATACTTCCAAAATGGCAGGCCTGAATTGCTTTCCTCTTTTTGCCACAGGTTAAGGTAAATGCAGGTATCGACGTAGTATGCCACAAACGACCTTGGGGAATTATCGGTATAAAAACAAAACGAAGGTACGGTTCCGGTGAAAACGCTTTAAATTCCTTAACGGCTTTTTACTTGACGTATGGAAAAACACCTCTCGTGGAAAGAAACAGTGTTTGTTACTGAGAAACTTGCCAGAAAAATCGCTAGTGATTTCTTGCCTGATGTGGTTATCGCAGTTTCAAGCGGGGGGCTTGTGCCTGGAAAACTTTTGAAGGAAATGCTTGGCGTAAAATCATTTGCCGTGATTTCGTCACGTGGCTACGATGGTAAAGTAAAGCGTGCTAAGACCGTGGTTGAAAAAAATATCTCAGGCTTTATTCCAAAAAACGTCAGGCAAAAAGTGCTTGTGGTCGACGACATTGCAGACTCTGGCGAGACTTTTGTTGAAGTGCTTAAGCAATTAAAGAAAATCGACGCAAACGGCAAGTGGCAGGTTAAAACCGCTTCCTTGCTGTTAAAGCCACGCTCGGTTTTCACGCCTGATTTTTACGTGCTAGAAACTACGGGCTGGGTAGTCTTCCCTTGGGATACTGGAACGCTTGGTTTTACTTAAACAAGTCTTTGGTCTTCTCGTCGAAGTTTAGGTAGTAAACTACCGCGCCGTGAATTATTGTTCCTATTGGAAAGCTGAACAAGCCTAGGATAGATAGTATGGTTGCGGCAAGCTTTGCGGTTTTATTCAGCCTCCAGAGGTAGTGGGCAATTGCGAGGTAGGCTATTGAAACTAAAATCACGAAGATGCCTATGGCTGTAATAACGCCTGCTGCCAGGCTT
>OBEQ011817843.1_pt1 | contig 12211 bp, 5 predicted proteins | sample 1670901 | NCBI WGS metagenome assembly OBEQ01 (sample SAMEA104232315, study PRJEB22302) | groundwater metagenome | biome: forest; feature: aquifer; material: groundwater | place: USA | collected 2011-08-07 | depth 5.4 m | reverse complement strand
TCTTCTGCTGGCCGCGCTGCGCGAGTGTAGCATTCACCGACTGCAAGACGCGCCGGATTTTCACTGCAATCTGGCCGTGGGTGATTCACTGCTGCACGGGGTACCGGGACGTGAGCAGCAGGTGATGCATTTTCACGAGCTGGCGCATTACTACCAGAGCGAGGACCTGCCTGCATTGCGACGCATTCTTGTCCCGGGCGCGTACCATGCCGTGGTGGCGAATCCGCCGTACATCACGCCTAAAGATCGGGCACTGAACGATGCGTATCGTGATCGCTATTCCGCATGCCACCGGCAATATTCGCTCTCTGTTCCTTTTGCCCAGAGGATCTTCAGTCTGGCGTGCCGTGGTGGGTTCACAGGGCAGATCACCGCCAATTCGTTCATGAAGCGGGAGTTCGGCAAGAAGCTAATCGAGGAGTTCTTCCCACAAGTTGACCTGACGCACATCATCGACACATCTCTCGCATATGTGCCTGGGCACGGTACGCCGACCGTCATCTTACTGGGGAGGAATCGTCGTCCTGTTTCGTCCACGGTACGGATTGTAATGGGCATCAGCCGCGAGGATGGAGAGCCGGTCGATCCCGCGAAAGGCATCTATTGGACTGCTCTTCTTGAACAGATTGACAAGCCTGGAAGCGAGAGCAGGCATGTCAGTGTGGATGACATTGATCGTAAAGTTTTCGCCAGTCATCCGTGGACGATCGGAGGTGGTGGAGCATCGGCATTGTTCTCCTTCTTGACCGACGTAGCTGTGACGAATCTTGGTTCTAAGGTAACGGCGATTGGACGAGTAGGTCACACTGGGAGCGACGAACCGTTCGTGGCATCTGCTCCAGCATTTAGGCGTAAAGGTGTTCCTAGTCGCAACATCGCTCAGTTCGTAGAGGGCGAGTATTTGCGTGACTGGCAACTCACTCATGTTTCAGGGTTGTTGTTTCCCTATTCTGAAGACTTCCGATGTGCTGAAGAAGCTACGAACGCGCCGTGGTACCGTTGGCTCTGGCGATACCGAGATCAACTTTGGAACCGACGCGAACCAAATGGCAGTCATCGAGAGATCGGAAAGACCTGGTTCGAGCTTTCGCGATTCCATCCAGAGCGGTTCGTTGGGTATGGGATCGCTTTCGCCTTCGTTGCTACCCATAACCAGTTTGTGCTCTTACCGGGCCAGCAATTCTGTAAGCAGTCAGCACCAGTCATCAAGCTCAAACAAGGTGTTGTTCGTGAAGACTACCAGGCTTTGCTTGCTCTGTTGAACTCTTCAACGGGCGGCTTTTGGATGAAGCAAGTGTTCCACGATAAAGGCGGTGGTGGGATTGGTGGTGGTATTGCAGCGGAGGGTTGGGAACGATTCAAGGAGTTTGACGGCACTAAAATCAAAGGGTTCCCGCTTCCAAGTGACTCCCCGACGTCATTGGCTTCTCGTTTGTGCGCCCTTGCGAACGAGTTTCGTGGCTTGTCACCGGAAAACTTGCTGTTAGGGGCTGCGGACACCACAACGAGGCGAGGATTGATTGAACGTGAAGGTTCCTGGGGTAGCATTCGTCCACGAATGATATCGCTCCAAGAAGAACTTGACTGGCGCTGTTACCGCCTCTACGGCCTGATCGACGACGACCTGACCTACGGCAAAGAACCACCGCCTATTCAACTCGGCCAACGTGCCTTTGAGATCGTCATGGCGCGCAAGATGGCTGCGGGCGAACTGGAGACGACTTGGTTTGAGCGGCATGGCTCGACACCTATTACCGAGATTCCTACCGAGTGGCCAGACGACTACAAGCGGCTCGTCGAGCGGCGGATTGAGATGGTCGAGGTCGACCGCAACATCGGCCTGATCGAACAACCTGAATACAAACGCCGCTGGAACACCGAGCCATGGGAGTCACAACTAGAGAGAGCGCTGCGCACCTGGCTACTGGACCGGCTAGAAAGCTACTTCGACTTCGATGGTCGGATGAACGACGACGGCAAGCCTACGGCGAAGATCGATATTGCGCTTGTTTCCACCGCCAGGCTAGCCGACGTGGCCCGACAGGATGCCGACTTCATGCAGGTCGGCGAGCTGTACTGCGACGACCCAGCCTTCGACGTGCAGAAGCTGGTCGAGGAATTGGTCGAGGCCGAAAGCATCCCGCTGCTGCCGGTCCTGCGTTACAAGGACACAGGATTGCGCAAACAGGCTGAATGGGAGCGGACGTGGGAGTTGCAGCGACAGGAAGACGCCATCGACGCCTGCACCAAGTTGCTCAAGGATGATCCCAACTACCTCAGTGAGTTCGACGCCAAAGACTTGAAGCGTCGCCAGATCGGTGACATCCCCGTGCCACCCAAGTACGACAGCAGCGACTTTGCCAGCAGCATCTACTGGCGGCTGCGCGGCAAGCTGGACGTCCCCAAGGAACGCTGGGTCAGCTTCCCGCATTGCGAAGGCGAAGATGGCACGCTGATGATCGCCTGGGCCGGCTATGACCACCTGCAACTAGCCCGCGCTATCAGTGCCTACTACGTCGAGGTGCAAGAACGTCTCGGCGGCCGCGACGACCCGCGGTTGGTTCCCCTGTTAGCCTGCCTGATCGAGCTACTCCCCTGGCTCAAGCAGTGGCACAACGACGTTGATCCCGAGTTTGGCTTGCCCATGGGTGATTACTTCGAGGGCTTCATACAGGAGGAGGCCCGGCAAATGGGAAAAACGCTGGACCAGATCAAGGCATGGGAGCCGGCGAAGAAAACAAGTCGTCGTCGCAATAAGGCGACGACATAGTCATTTGTTATTGGTCATTGGCAGAGCAAAAGGTAACATGAGGAGAGAATAACAAGTTACACATGAACAAGCCGGAGGAAAAATGGACTCAGGCGAATTGAGAGTGATCCTTCCCTTTAATCTGTCAGAAGACGAGGCGAAACTGCTGCTTGCCGTTAAGCTCTATGAGGTGGGCAAAGTCTCGCTTGGGCAAGCAGCGAAGCTCGCAGGATTTTCCAAGCGGGCGTTTATGGACGTTCTCGGTCGGTATCACGTCCCTCTTTTTGATTATCCCCCTGATGAGCTGCGACAAGAGATTGATTCGTGAAAGAACCAATCGTCACAGACAGTACCTGCTTGATCGGCCTGGAAAGAATAGGGCATCTGGATCTCCTTCCAGCCTTGTTTGAGCCTATTCTGATTCCGTCGGAGGTCCAGCGTGAGTTCGGGATGCCGTTGCCCTGGCTTACGGTGGAAACACCGACCGATCAGGCGCTCGTCGCCGCGCTCAAGATGCTGGTAGACGATGGTGAGGCAGAGGCGATTGCCTTGGCCCACGAGCGTGGATGGCGGATTATTCTGGATGATCGACGTGCTCGGTCTGTCGGGAAACGCCTTGGGGTTACGATCATAGGGACTGTGGGCATGCTGGTGCGGGCAAAACGATCTGGGATCATTGCGTCACTCAAACCGCTTTTGAGCGAACTTGAAGCGCACGAGTTTTACATCGGTGAGGCGTTGAAAGAAGAAGCGCTGCGCTTGGTCAATGAGTCAGATGCTCCCCCAACGTCAGTCTGACGATTCTGATGAGGGGACAGCGGGAGTATTTTAACGACAAAGGTCAATAGTTGCTAATTCTAGCGTCTGAGGCTGAAAGTTGTTTTCCGACAATCACTTACAACAGGAAGAGAATTAGCAGAATATTAGCCATTTGAAGGCTGACAAAAATGACACTTATCAAAGATCTCATCAACATCCCGGATCGCGTGCAGGGTGGCGACTTCGTCCTGCATCTCTCCCAGGATGTAATCCATGCCGAGGAGACGTTGCGCGAGTACGTCGTCACACCCGAGCTGAAAGAGTGTTTCGATAATGCGCTGACGTTCATCCGTAGTGCCCTGCAAACGAACACCAGCAAAGCCAGCTATCTGCACGGCAGCTTCGGCAGCGGGAAAAGCCATTTCATGGCCGTGCTATATCTGATCCTGCAAGGCAATACGGCGGCACGCAGCATCCCTGAACTTGCCCCTGTCATCACCAAACACAATGAGTGGCTTGCCGGGAAGAAGTTTTTGTTGGTGCCGTACCACATGATCGGCGCCCACGACATGGAGTCAGGTATTCTGGGTGGTTATGTCGAGTTCATACGGCGGACACACTCGGATGCACCAATTCCCGGCGTCTATCGTGCCGAAGGTCTGTTTCAGGACGCCGAGAACCTGCGTAAGCAGATGGGCGACGAGCGGTTCTTTACCCTCCTCAGTGAAGGTGCGAACAGTGGAGGCGGATGGGGCGAATTGGAAGCCGGTTGGAACGCCGAGCGGTTTGAGAACGCGATCGTCGCCGAACCAGGGTCGGAAGAACGTTCACAGCTCATTAGCGCATTGGTCAGCAAGTTCTTTGGCTCCTACGACACTCAAGCGGGCGGACATGGTGAGGCGTTCTTATCGCTCGACAGAGGATTGTCGGTGCTTAGCAGGCACGCCTCCAGCCTGGGGTACGACGGCCTGATCTTATTCCTCGATGAGCTGATCCTCTGGCTGGCCAGCCACGCGGCCGACCTGAAGTTCGTCCATCAGGAGGGCCAGAAGTTGGCTAAGCTGGTGGAAGCCCAGACTCCTGACCGCCCCGTGCCGATCATTAGCTTCGTGGCCCGGCAGAGAGACTTAACCGAGCTGATCGGCGACTCCGTACCGGGCGCGGAGCGGCTCAACTTCGGCGACGCGCTCAAGCACTGGGAAGGTCGCTTCCATAAGATCACGCTGGAAGACCGCAACCTGCCGGCCATCGCCGAGAAGCGCGTGCTGAAGTGCAAGAGCGCGGCCGCTCGGCAGGAACTCGATGCCGCGTTCGAGCAGACGAAGAAGATCCGCGAAGCGGTGATGAACACGCTCCTCACCAGTGAGGGTGACCGGGGGATGTTTCGTAAGGTCTACCCTTTCAGCCCGGCACTGGTACAGACGTTGATCGCCGTCTCCAGTGTGCTCCAACGTGAGCGCACTGCACTAAAAGTTATGATGCAACTGCTTGTCGATCAGCGAGACACGCTTCAGGTAGGCGACCTCGTTCCGGTGGGCGACCTATTTGACGTCATCGCTCACGGCGATGAGGCGTTCAGCCAGGACATGGCGATCCACTTCGACAATGCCAAACGGCTCTATCACCAGAAGCTGTTACCTGTGCTCGAAAAACAGCATGGGCGGAGCGAAGACTTAGAGGAGCTTCCCTCTGACAATCCTCAGCGAGTAGCGTTCCGTAACGATGACAGGCTGGTTAAAACGCTGCTGCTTGCCGCTCTAGTGCCGGAGGTCGAATCCCTGCGGGCGTTGAATGCCGAGCGGCTGGCCGCGCTGAACCATGGGACGATCAGGACGCCGATTCCGGGCCGCGAAGGACAGGAAGTGCTGCGCCGTTGCCGCACCTGGGCGGCGAGTGTAGGTGAGATTCGCATTGGCGAAGAGGTGACGAACCCGACGATTTCAGTTCAACTTTCAGGAGTCGATACTGAGACAATCATCGAACAAGCACGCCGCGAGGACAATCAGGGCAATCGTATCCGCCGTGTGCGGCAAATGCTCTTCGAGCAACTAGGGATCGAAGGAGAAGACGAATTCGAGCAGTACCACGATTTCATGTGGCGCAACACCAAGCGGTCATGCACGGTGCTGTTCAAGAACATCCGTGAGCTGCCCGACGCCTCGCTCAAAGCCAGCGACGACCGATGGAAACTCATTATTGATTTTCCCTTTGACGAATCCGGGCACGGCCCACGCGATGACCTGAGCCGGATTCAAGCATTTCAGCAATCCCAACCTCATGGAACAAAAACGCTTTGCTGGGTTCCCGCTTTCTTCAGCCTCGATGCGCAGAAGGACCTGGGAATGTTGGTGATCCTAGAGCATATTCTGACGGGGGAGCGGTTTTTGCAATACGCCAATCATCTGTCGCCACAGGATCGGCCAGCAGCGAAGTCGCTGCTGGAAAATCAGCGCAGCGTACTGCGGCAGCGCGTGCAGAATCACCTGGATGCGGCGTACGGTTTGGAGTCTCTGACCCCCGGCTCTCTCGATACCACACACGACCTGGAGTTGAACGAGCGGTTCGTGTCATTGTGGCCCGGCTTTGAGCCACAGCCGCCAGTGGCCGCCAACTTGGCCAGCGCAATGGATCATCTATTAGGTCAGGCGCTGGCACACGAATTCCCGGCCGCACCAGAGTTCGAGACAGAGGTAAAGACCAGCAACGTGAAGAAGGTCTATGAGCTGATCAGTGCGGCAACTCGGACTGAAGATGGTCGAATCGCCATCGACAAACCATTTCGCCCGCTGCTGCGGCATATCGCCAACCCATTGCAACTGGGAGAGATGGGCCATGACGCCACACACTTCGTGCTCGGCCAGCACTGGAAGAACCATTTCACCAAGAAGGCCGCCGAGACCGGAAGCGCTATCACCGTGGGTCAACTTCGAGCATGGATTGATGAGCCAAAGCCGAAGGGACTGCCTCACGACGTTGAGAATTTGGTGATGCTGCTCTTTGCCGAGCAGACGAATCGCTCGTTCTTTCTCCACGGTGCTCCGTTCGATGCAACGTTCACCGATCTCCGGGATGAGATGGAACTACGCGAACAGAAACTGCCGGACCCAGCCCACTGGGGCGCGGCCGTTGAGCGCGCTGGTAGCATCTTCGGCGTTGCCGCCTCGCCACTGCTGAAGGCGAGTAACGTAACCTATCTCACCACAGGCGTGCAGCAGAAGGTGGCGGACCTGCGTTCTGCTTGTCGGACATACTGCCAACGGTTGCGGGATCGGCTTGGAAAGCTGGGCATCGCCGCTGCTGAAACAGAGCGGATGAAGACGGCATTGGCGACTCTTACAGTTGTTGAACGCATCCACGAGGTCAAACCTGACGAGATTATCGGCGTCCTGGCCTCGGCGGAGGTCGCCACCAGCGCATCAGCTATGGGCGAATGTCTGCATAAGGCCGCAGCTCTTGGGGCGACCCTGGAGGGGGCGAACTGGGAGATCTTCGAGGCGATCGGCAAGCTCTCTGACGAACGTCAAGGCGCTGCAGATGAAATCCGCGGCACCGTCGTGCAAGCGCTACGGAGTGACGAGCATGTGGTGCAGCTGGGACCGGCGTTGAAAGAGGCACAGGCCAAGGCAGTTCGGCTCTTGACGGAATCCACCAAGCCACTTGGTCCAATTCCGCAACCACCAGGGACCAAGCCGACACCGAGGCAGGGCAAGCGGATTGTCGGCCAGGGCTCCAAGGAAAACCTAGGAATGACCGACGCCAAAGAGCTGCTGTCGAGTCTGGGGCAGGAGTTGCGCGACGGCCAGAACATCCGGGTAAACATGAATTGGATCGTTGAAGAAGGCGGAACGGAGCAGTGACCACGACAGCCCCGACATTCAGGCAGATTAAGGCCCAAGTCGTCGCCATCCGCCAGAAGATCCCCGAGGCGCGGGTGATCGGCATCCGCGCGGACGGACGTTGGAGCGGCGAACGCCGAAAACAGGATGGTGATGAGACCTACGTGATCGAGCAGTGTGATTCTCCATTGGCGATGCGACTCGCGCTCCGTGAGAGCTGCGATGACAAGACGACGAAAGTGCTCATCTCGCCCTTGGATGACGCGGACCTGGACGATGATATCCTGCTGCGGCTGACCAAGAGGAGACTCTTCTCATTAGATAGCTGGCAGATCGTGAAGACGCTGTTTAAGGCGCATGCGATCGATCCGCGATTACTGCGCCACCGCTGGATCGCCGACTATCTCATGGATTGGTTTCCGGCCGAGGGGTATCCACCCGTAAGCGGAGGTTTTCTCGACGCGGAAACTGTCTGGCTCATCCTGTTAAAGCACGGGATGGGGCTGGCTACTGGACACCCGGACCTTCAGACCCTGCTGCGCTGGTCGATCGACGCGGGCAATGTCAATCGCTACCGGGCAGCTCCAGAGACCTTCCGAGAGGCAGCTGCCCAGTGGTTGTCAGGGCTGGCTGGTCCTACGGCCACGGCTGTGCTGGACTGTCTCGTCAGGAATGAACGGCCCGATGCCTTGCCCATAGGGCTAGCAGCGATAGTGCTGTTCCATCCACAAGTCGCTGGCCGACTGGACAAGGCGGTTGGTAAACTAGAGGAACGGTATCTCGGAGGTGCATCTCCCGAGGAGGGCATTCTTGACCGGTGGAGTGCAGCGGCGACTGAGGTTGTACGATTGCAACTCACCGATCCCAAACAAAAGAGGCAACAGCTGCAGCGAGCCGACGAGATTCTCGGCGAGGTCGGCGCTGAATCGTTTGCGTATCTGAGCGACACCTCACCTCTGGGGTTTGATCAGCGTTTGGCCGGCTTCGGCGAGCGACTGACAGCAACCCTGGGAAGCCTAAAGCCTCAGTCTGTCGAACACCTCACGGAAGCTCGCCAGACGGTGCTGAGTCACGACTGGGCGAGCCGGGAACCTCGTCGCCTCGAACGCATCGACATGGCGGCGCGGCTCGTGCGCTGGCTCGCCGAGGCAGTGTTCGACGACCCGCAGTCCCTGGCCGAGGCAGCGACCTATCAGCTTGCCGAGGGCAGCTTTGTGGATTGGGCTCGGCTGTCTCTCCGATCTGGCGACCCGGTCCGGGCACTGTCCGAGGCCTATGCGAAGCTCTTCGAGCGGGTGACCGAGAAGCGTGAAAAGCAGGCATACCATTTTGCTGTGCTGTTGAGAGACTGGACAGCTGCAGGATCGACGGGGACAAAGGTCACTCCCGTGGAAAGGGTTCTCGACGACGTCATCGCGCCTCTCGCGTCTCAAGCTCCCGTGCTCGTCGTGGTTGTGGATGGTATGAGCACTGCGGTGTGGCGCGAACTAGTCGCTGACATCACGCGGCATGACTGGGTTGCGCTTAGTCAGCACGAGCAGTCATCCGCCTCGCTCGTCGGTGTGGCGACGATCCCTTCTGTCACTGAGGTGTCGCGGATGAGTCTGTTGTGTGGACAGTTACGACGAGGAAACGCCGAAGATGAACGAGGTGGATTCGCTTCTCACCTTGCGCTCCTCACTCACTGTCGGAGCAACTCTCCGCCCATTCTCTTCCACAAGCCCTCGTTGCAAGAGGACGACGACGCGGTGTTGGCAGGCGAAGTGCGGAAGGAGATCGCCTCGACCCACCGTCGCGTAGTTGGCGTCGTGGTCAACGCGGTGGACGACCACTTGCTGAAAGGCGAGCAGATTGACACACGCTGGACCCGAGACGAGATCAAAGTGCTGCCGGCCTTATTGCACGAAGCAAAGCTGGCGGGGCGTTTGGTCGTTCTCCTCAGCGACCATGGGCACGTACTGGACTACAAGACTGTAGGCAGGATGCAGGAGGACGGCGGTGAACGCTGGCGACTCGATACCAGTGAGCCGGAAGGCAATGAGCTGCGCATGAGCGGTTCGCGTGTGCTGATGCCCGAGTCAAAGACTCTGATTGCACCGTGGACCGAGAGGCTGCGCTACGGCATGAAGAAGAACGGGTATCACGGCGGACTGACGCCCCAGGAAATGGTCGTTCCGATCGGTGTACTCTGCTCAACCGACACATATCCTAATGGCTGGAGCGAGGCCCCCATAGATATCCCGTCGTGGTGGGAGGAACCGCTCAGCAAGGAAGGGGACGGCCAAGAACCGTCGCCGCGGCTCCAGCCGGTCAAATCTAAATTGCCCAAACTATTCAGTCCCCTCTTTGATTGGGCAGCCGAGCAAACCTCACGGGATCAGCGAGCACCTGAGTGGGTCGCCGCACTGGTGGGTTCCCCAATCTTTGCTGAACAGAAGAAGCTCGCCGGTAGGACTGTGCCGGGTGACGACGTCTTTACTCGGCTCCTCGTGGCACTCGACAGCCGCGGTGGCAAGATGACCTCGGCCGCGCTCTCCCGGGCGATCAACTGCCCCGCCATCCGGCTACGCGGCCTGCTAGTGATCGTGCAGCGGGTGCTCAACATCGATGGTTATGCTGTTCTGATCCGTGATGAGGCCTCGGACACCGTTGAGTTGAACCGTGAACTGCTGTGCCGACAATTCGATTTGGGCTAGGACTGTCGAATGAGCATCAGTCCCCAAAGGAGACAGGAGATTATTGACGCCTTGCGACGCGGTACTGTTCCGCGGAGTAACCTCGATGCCTTCGCTGTGGGACTGGAGCCTTTTGAAGCTGCCTTGGACGATGAACTGCGCAAGGTGAGTTCGGGGGGCAGTGTGTTCAAGGCGGTCCGTGGCGAGTATGGATGCGGCAAGACGTTTTTCGCCCGCTGGTTAGCGGATCGAGCGAGAAAACTCAGGTTCGCGACCTCTGAGGTGCAAATCTCCGAGACGGATACCCCCTTACATCGGCTGGAGACCGTCTATCGGCGGCTCATCGAGCGGCTTTCGACGGCAGATACACCTCAAGGGGCCTTACGGAACATCATTGACGGGTGGTTCTTCACGCTCGAAGAAGATGTTCTCGCTGAAGGATCGATCGACAGTACTGACGCGGAACAACTGATCCGCAAAACCGATGAACTACTGGAACAGCGACTGACCAAGATTACCAGCACGGCGTCAATGTTCAGTGCCGCGCTGCGAGGCTATCGCCAAGCGCAGGCTGAGGAAAACCAAGCCGTTGCTGACGGCATTCTGGCGTGGCTCGCGGGTCAACCCAATGTGGCCGCGAGCGCGAAGCGTTATGCCGGCGTCAAAGGGGAAATCGACCACTTCGCGGCGTTAAACTTCCTTCAAGGTATTCTCACTGTTCTTCGGGACTCCGGACAATCTGGCTTGTTGATTGTGCTGGATGAAGTCGAAACCATTCAACGTGTTCGCAGCGATGTGCGCGACAAAAGCTTAAATGCCTTGCGTCAACTGATTGACGAAGTGGATTCCGGACGGTTCCCAGGGCTGTACTTGATGATCACTGGGACCTCTGCGTTCTTCGACGGCCCGCAAGGAGTGCAACGTCTGGAGCCACTGGCCCAGCGGCTCCACGTGGATTTCCAGACTGATGCACGGTTCGACAATCCTCGTGCGGTTCAGATCCGCCTGCCTGCTTTTAACCTTGAGCGATTGTGTCTCGTTGGATGCAAGGTGCGCGACATTTTCAGCGAGCATACGCCGTCGGCAGAGCGGATCGCTACACTGTGTGACGACACGTATATACAAGGGTTGGCAAATGCTGTGGCTGGAAAACTGGGCGGCAAGGTTGGTGTTGCCCCTCGCCTTTTCCTGAAGAAGCTCGTCGCCGATGTGCTGGACCGCATCGACCAGTTTCCCGACTTCAATCCGCGCGAACATTATGCGCTCACGATCCATGAGGCCGAACTGACTCGGGTCGAGCGGCAGGCCATGGGAGCGACGGATGTAGACGAAATCGAGTTGGATTTGTGAGCAACTTTGACCAGCTCCACCCTACCCTTCAACATCATATCGTCAACAGCTTGGGATGGCGTGAGCTACGACCATTCCAAGAATTGGTGATTCTCCCACTGCTCGCGGGGCAGCATCTCCTCATCGTGGCTCCGACCGCTGGCGGGAAGACAGAAGCGGCGTTCTTCCCAATAGTTTCCCGGATGCTGACGGAAGGCTGGTCGGGATTGAGCGTGCTCTACATCTGCCCAATCAAAGCGCTGCTGAATAACCTTGACCTGCGTTTACAACGATACTGCTCGTTGCTAGGGCGCAGATCTGCTCTCTGGCATGGCGACGTGAACCAGGCGGCGCGAAAGCAGATCCTCCGTGAGCCACCTGACTGCTTGCTGACGACACCAGAGTCTCTGGAGGTGATGCTGGTGTCGCCGAACGTGGATGCGCGTAGATTGTTCAGCCAATTACATGCGGTCATCGTGGACGAGATACACGCCTTCGCGGGTGACGATCGTGGCTGGCATTTGCTGTCAGTGCTCTCTCGCATTTCGCGACTCACCGGACGCGAGCTTCAGCGCATCGGACTCTCCGCAACGGTAGGAAATCCAGAGACACTCCTGGACTGGCTGGCCGGGTCCTGCCAAGGCGAGCGCGGTGTCTTCCTGCCCCTAGCAGGTCAAGACTCTGACGCGGAAGTCAAACTCGATTACGTTGGATCATTGCAGAACGCAGCCATCGTGATTTCTCGGCTTCACCGCGGTGAAAAGCGTCTCGTCTTCGTCGATAGTCGGTCCCGTGCTGATCAACTGGCTGCCGAATTGCGGCGACTCGACGTGACCACCTTTGTAACGCACAGTTCGCTGAGT
>OBEQ011235207.1_pt1 | contig 12211 bp, 13 predicted proteins | sample 1670901 | NCBI WGS metagenome assembly OBEQ01 (sample SAMEA104232315, study PRJEB22302) | groundwater metagenome | biome: forest; feature: aquifer; material: groundwater | place: USA | collected 2011-08-07 | depth 5.4 m | reverse complement strand
CGATCGTCCAGATGCTGAACCGGCTGACCGATCCGCTGCTGGAGCCGATCAGGCGCAGGATGTTCCGGATGATGGGGTATGGAGGCATGGGCATCGATATTTCGCCGCTGATTCTGATTGCGGGGATCTATTTTCTGGATTTCTTTCTGGTGGGGACGTTGACTGATTTCGGGATGCGGATGAGGTAGGCCCGGTCGAGGGCCTTGGATGGAGGGGGACCATGAAAATCACGCCGCTGGACATTCAACAGAGGGAGTTCAAGGGGAGGTTCCGGGGGTATGACCGCGAAGAGGTCCAGGCCTTTTTGCGATCCGTCTCCCAGAGCGTCGAAGAGATGTTCAAGGAAAACGCCGTGCTCAAGGAGCGGGCCGACAAGCTGTACCAGGAGGTCGTCGAACTGAGAAAGAAAGAGACGAGCCTCAACGACCTGCTCGTGACCACGCAGACGATGGCGGAGCATCTCAAGGAGACGGCCCGCAAGGAGGCCGATCTGATCCTGCGCGAAGCGGAAATGAAGGCCGAGGATCTTCTGAAGAGCGCCCATGTCGATTTTCGGACGCTCCAGCGGGACATTCTCGACCTTCGTAAGGAGCGCATGCTGGCGCTGGAGAAGCTGCGGTCCATGCTGCAGACGTTTGCCAAGGTGATCGAGATGGAGGAGATGGACGTGAACTCCCTGATGGGCGACAGGCCCATCAAGGATATCGCCGGTGGCCGGTAAGGCGACCGCTCAGCCGCAGGCCACCCTGTCCGTCCGCGTCCAGCCCCGCGCCTCCCGCAACGAGGTGGCGGGCCTGGATGGTGACACGCTCAAGATCAGATTGACGGCGCCCCCGGTCGAGGGGGAAGCCAACGAAGCCTGTCTCGCCTTTCTCGCCAAGCTGCTTGATCTTTCCCCTTCCCGTCTGGCCATCATCCAAGGCGAACGTTCGCGCAGCAAAGTGGTCCGCATCACGGGTTTGACGCAAGACGAAGTCCATGCAAGACTATTGCACAAATAAGGTGGAGGCGGGTCCTGCCCCCGCATAGCCCAGCGCAGCTGGGCGTTTCGCCGTCGAAGTCCCGGAACCCGGCTGTACGCCCCGCGCTGCATCTGGGCGCCCATGCGGTGTCACCCGCTCCAGGCACCTAATGCTCAGGTTGCAGAAATGATTAGGACGACCAATTATAGCTAGACTGCTGTGGAGGGCCCGATGTTCCTTGTAGGAGATGGTCGTGATCGTATCGAGCAGAAGATTCGGCATCTTTTCGCGTCCGAGCCGTCGGTAGGCCTCGTTATCGCTGCTGTCTACTTCGAGTGGAGTATCTGCCGTGCACTCATGTGCCTGAGCACTTCCCCCAACAAGGAACTACGCTCCAGCATTGAAAAGGCCCACGGCCTTCGTGCCTACAAGGACATCTGGGCTCGCGAGGTAATGAATGGCACCCAACTTCCGGTGCTCGTAAAGGCTTGGCACACCTTGACCCAGGCGTTCGATGCCCGAAACCTCCTGGTTCACGGGCGAGATCGATACACCCGCAATATGGCTGCACCACATCTTGAGGTTCTGCTAGCAGCAGTTGCAAACGTTTGGGATTATTGTGCCAGGGCGGGCTATGACCTTAGCAAGCGACTTCCGGTTCGCCGAAAGACTAGGGAGAGAAGAAAATAATGCGACAATTAATGGGGACAGATTTATTTTCAGTATAGAGCTAGGCCAGGTCTTCCAGAAAATAAATCTGTCCCTATTTCGATGATTTTCGTCCCACAGAGAAGGTACGATGCTATTTAAGTTTGGGTTTTTTTGCGTGGGATGTGGACTGATCCAACAGGCATATTGGACCAGCCCCGCGGCCATTGATCGTAGAGACTCTGATTTTCATTGGTCGGGCCGCGCGATGAAATCTCCGCTGTGGATGTCCAGCGTGTTTGGCACGCTACTTATCCCAATTCTTGCCGTGGTTTCTCTCCTGGCAGAAGTCGTAATTGGGACGATATTCCTACGTTGGTGGTATGGGTTGCTGGGTATATTTTTCGGGCAGCTCATAGCCAAGCTTGTGCGAGCCTCGAATCCCATGGTGCCGCTTACTGCCGGAATGGTGATAGTGGTAGTAGCAAGCATATTGCTCGCTTGGTGATGCACTTTTCTGAAGACAGAAAACCAGCCAGTCCCCTTAGCACGGGATCGCGATGACTGACCTGATTGCTGAGAAGATGCGGGGGGGGGTGGACGAGGGGGTCTTCCCCGGGGCTGTGTTGCTGGTTGAGCATAAAGGCCGCACTGTCCATCATGCCGCGTACGGATGTGCCTGCCTGCTGCCCGAGCGTGAGCCTGCCACCAAAGACACGATCTACGATCTGGCCTCTCTGACCAAGCCGATCGCAACCGCGACGGCCGCGGCGTTTCTCGTGGCCGACGGCAGGCTCGGGCTGGACGATCCGCTGGAGCGGGTCGTCCCCCAGCTGCCACAGGACGCCCTGCGGAAGGCGACGATTCGCCACCTGCTCAATCACACGTCGGGCCTTCCCGCCTGGCGGCCGTTCTATGAGCGGATCGTCCCGGATGGCAAGAGACTGCGCGAGCAGCCTCTCTCATCCAGACGGGCCGCCGCCTGCGACGCCATTCACCGCGAGCCGCTGACCGAGCCCGTCGGCGGCCGCTGTCTCTACAGTGATCTGGGATTTATCCTGCTCGGCGAGATCTCGGAGCGGATCGTGAAGCAGGAGTGGTCGGCCTTCATCCACGGAGAGGTGTTCCCGCGGCTCGGCGCGCAGGACTTGTTCTACATGAGCGAGAGCGGTCCCACGGGGGGTGTCTCGTTGACAAATCGCCGGTTCGCGGCGACGGAGCAGGACGAGTGGCGCGGGCGAATGATCCGGGGCGAGGTGCATGACGAGAACGCGGCGGTGATGGGCGGCGTATCCGCTCACGCGGGCCTGTTCGGCACGGCCGTCGCGGTGGCACGGGCCGTGAGCCCGTGGCTGGCGGCGATGCGGGGAGAAGCCTCGCCGATTCCCGCATCGTTGGCCAAGGAATTCGTGCGGAAGCAGAAGATCGACCCACAGGGCAGTTGGGCGCTGGGCTGGGATACGCCTTCGACTGGCTCTGGCGGAGTACCCTCATCGTCGGGGGCGCATTTCTCACCGGCGTCGTTCGGGCATCTCGGCTATGCGGGCACGTCGGTGTGGATTGATCCTGAGCGGGAACTGCTCGTGGTGCTGCTGACGAATCGCGTGCATCCGACGCGCAAGAACGACAAGATCCGGGCCTTCCGCCCGGCCATTCACGATGTGATCTTTCAAACTGTGGTGAAGTAGGAACTAGGTCGGGTCGGGGTAGTCCACCCAGGCTTCTTTTTCGGCGTAGTACTTCTTGCCGCGAAAATTCAACCTCGTCCGCAGGCGCGTGAACTCCACTTTCTGGAGCTGGCCGGCCAGGTGCCGGAGGGCTTCGGCGATGGTCGGCAGGGACGGGGTCTCCGCCGTCACGGACTCATACTGGACCTTGGCCGTATAGCCGGTCGCGGTACGGGTGATCATGGCCATGCGGCTGAAGGATCGGCCGGGCGGGTCATTGCCCTCGATCTGGTGCTTCTCGATGAGAGTGTTCTTCTGGAAAATCAGCGGCGACGAGGCAGCCATGGGGGCGGATTATACTGGCCGCCGATGGGGAAAGCAAACGCCGTCACGCGACCATATTCGGAGCAGTCGGCTCGCCCAGGGGAAGTTGGGCGATCACCTCGGGAGGCACGGCATAGAGATCGGTTTCCTCTCCGATGCCTTTGAGGGTCACCGTCTTGGCTGGCAAATCGGCGGGCAGCACGCCGCATTTCCGGGCCAGCGCGTGGGTCCGGCGGGACAAGAGCAGCCCGCCGGGTTCGGCGGCGCTCTCCAGGCGCTGCGTCTTGTTCACCTCGGGCCCGATCACGGTGTAGTCCCAGAGATACTCGGTGCCCAGGTTTCCGACCGTCACGTAGCCGGTGTTGATGCCGATGCGGATCAGGTGGGCTTCCTGGCCTTGGCTGAGCCACCGAAGGTTGAGCTCGGTCATTTTTTTCTGCATAAGGAGGCCCGCGCGCACGGCGTTGGCCGCGTGGCGTTGCACCCGCGCTTCCTCCACCTCTTCGCCTCCACCCTCCGGTTCTGCATCGCCGAAAAACGCCATGATGCCGTCACCCATGTATTTGTCGAGCGTGCCCCCGTGCGTACGGAGAATAACGGTCATGGCCGTCAGGTAGTCCCGCAGCACCCGCTGAATCTGCAGGGGGTCTGAGCGCTTGCAGAAGGAAGAGAACCCGCGAATGTCTGCGAAAAAGATGGTGAGCTCCCGAGTGTGGCCGGCCAAGAGGCCGGGAATGCGCCGGGGGTTCTCGCGGATCATTTTAATGGTCTGGGGCGGGAGAAAGCGTCCGAGGACGGACTGGAAGCGCATCCGGTCCCGGTCCACAAGGAACGCGCGCGTCGTGAGCAGAAGGATGAGGCCGACGGTCATGGCCAGGATCGGGCGTACCGCAGGCAGGATGATTCCCCCCTTGAAGGCTTCTTTCAGCGTGAACACGTAGGCGCCCATCATGGCGAGGTAGGTGGGGATGATCACCGCCGGCCCGCCCGCGAGGGCCGCTCCCGCCAGGAGCGCGACCGGAATGCCCAGGCTCAAGGCGGTCTCGGTCGGCGTTGCGTTCCGCAGGAACTGCCGCTGCAACAGCATGTTGAGCAGATGGAGATGGATCTCGCTGGTGGGGAAATCGCCTTCGAACGGCATCGCCACGCGGTCGCCCGAACCCGTCGTGAGATTGGAGACCACCACCGTTTTGTCCTTGAAGAGGGCGAGCGCCTTAGCCCGGCCCTTCGCCGACTGCATCTGACCCAGAAGCCAGCTATAGGGATAGTGGACGAAGCGGGTTCCCCATGGGCCCGCGTAGTTGATCCAGGCGCGCCCTTCGGCATCGATGGGGATGACGACGTCATCCCCCGCACGGGGCTTGAAGCGGATCTCCCGACCGCGCTCGATCCGCACCGACGCGGGGTCGGCCTGCAGATAGCGCAGCGCCGCGGCCAGAGACAGAGACGGTACGAAGCCCCCCTGCATGCGATAGACGAATGGAACCCTTCGTAGAACTCCGTCCCGGTCGGACGTGCGCTGGATGTGTCCGAGACCGGCGGCCGTCTCGACCAGGCCGGGCAGGGGCATCGTCAGCTCTCCGACCGCAGGGAGTTCCCCGAAGCCGCGGACGTCCGCCCGCAACAAGTGGCGGGGCGCGGGGAAGCGCGCGATGTCGGCCGGGTTCCCTTCCCGCACCGGTCTGAAGACGAGGGGATAGATGACGGAGCCAGCGCGACGGGTCGCGTCTATCAAGGCCCTGTCTTCTTCCGGGCGGGAAGACGGGTGGGTGAACAGCAGGTCCATCATCACCGTTCGCGCCCCGGCTTTTCTGAGAAACTCGATGACCTGCGCATGGACGCGGCGGTCCCAGGGCCAACGGCCGAGCCCGTAGTCGCGCGCGGCGCGGTCGTCGTAATCAATGGCCGCCAGGACATGGGACTGGGGCTCCTCGGGATCCCGTGCCACGGGAATCGAGGGCCTAATTTGGAACCGCAGATCCACCGTCCACAGCTCGATCGGCTCGAACAGCGCCGGCCAGGCCAGTTCAAGAAGCAAGGGAAATGCGACGGCGACGAGGCTAGAGGCGACGAGGATGGCGACATCTGTCCACCGCCATTCCCGGTGCAGGGGAAACATGCGCATGGTCGTCGGCGCTAGCCTCCCGATCCTCCCGCGGTGGCCGGCGGTTTCGAAGGGAGCGGTGGGGAAGAGGAATCTCCCGGCGGTTGCCGGGCGGGTCCGGGTTTTTTCTCTTGACGCTCTGGGTTCGCCGGTTGCCGGCTCTCAGCGGGTGGCGGTCCCGCTTTTCGGGAAGGATCTTCGCGACGGATCGAGGCGCAGCCTGCTAGCTGAATCATGAGGCTGCAGAGGAGAAGACAGGACACTCGGTTCAGCAAGGCTTCCTCCTTTCTCGCAGTTAGCCTCCCGAGCCACCGATAGCCGGTGGCTTTGCCGGGGCGGGCGGTCCCGAGGTCTCATCGGTGGACGTCCGGTTCTGTGCGGGCTTCTTGTTGCCCACCGCTTGGGGCTTCTTATCCTTCCGTTCGGGATCCGCCGATTGTCGGGATTCAGTGGGAAGCCTTCCGGTCGTGGAGGGTCCGCTGGTTGTCTTTCCGGTGGCGCAGCCTCCGAGCAGGATCGTGAGACTGAGCAGCAGCGCAGACGCGAAATTATGGAAGCGGGAATGTGTCATAGACTGGGTGCTCTCGCCAATGAGAGCGTATGATACGCCCGACCGAAGAGCAACACAATGATTCCATCTGATGCTTTTGTGGACAGCCCGACCATTCTCTTGAAAGTTACAGCACTAGGTCCACGGCGGCCTGGCGCTTGGTGACCTTGTCCTCGGGGTTGTAGGTGGCGACGATCTCCTTCTTCACGTCCTTGGCGGAGACGACGATCTTGGTGCCGGAGTCCTCGTTGTGGATGTGGAGGAAGATTTCGTAATAGCCTTCCTTGTTGGTTTTGCCGCCGTGGCTCTCGCGGCCTTCCTTCAACGGTTGGGCCATAACCGGCAAATCGGGGATCGGCTTTCCGGACTTGTCGCGCACGTAGCCATACACGATGAAGCCGTGATCCACCTTGCTCTTCACGAAGATCGGCTTCGGCGTCTCGACGGCCGGGTTCTTCAGCGTGGCCAGGTAGGCGGCCAGCGCGGTGACCTCTTCGTCGGACATCAGTTCCTTGTATTTGTCGGGCATCTGCTTTTTCTTGTGCTCCTTCTCGAAGCCGTCGGCGTATAGGTAGGTCGGGTCGAAGACCTTCTTCTTGACGTCGTCCTGCGTTAACAAATTTCCGATGTTGTCCAGGACCGGCCCGCGCTTCTTCACCGAGCCCTTGCCCCCGATCTTGTGGCAGTTGTAGCACTCGTGCAGGTCGTAGACTTCCATGCCGCGCGCGATGATGTCGCCGCTTCCGGCGGAGACCGCCTGCCCGCCGGCTGCCTGCCCGCCTGCGGGCGCCGACGGCGCAAACTTCTCCAGTTCGGCCAATAAGATGCCGGTCTTGGCCTGCAGCTCCTCGGATTTCTTGATCATCTCTTCCAACTTGGCCCGGCGCGCTTCCGGCGTTTCCATCTTCGGCTTGACGATCTTGTCGATCTTGCCCTTTTCGACGGTCGGATCGTACTGTGGCAGGAAGGATGCGCCTCCGATGTACACAGCTGAGATGACCGCATAGAAGCCGATCAGCGTCGCCACGGCGTGCCATCCTGTGAGGTTCGGGAAGGGCGGAGCGTCCAGCAGCAGAAAGACCGTCAGGCCTAACAGGACATAGAGCACGAACATCTTCTGGAAGATGGGCGGGAAGTGCATGGCCGCCGTCCCAAACCAGACAGTCGGAATCAAGGCCGCGGCGATGATGAGCTTCCTGATCATGTTCGCCTCACAGAGCGGTTAAGGGACGCGTCATTATACCGAATACCGATTATACGAACAGGCGTCATGTGGTGGATGTCGCCGGCAGGCGCCCGGCCAGCTTCAGCAGGAGGAAGGCCGTGATCGGCAGGTACATCAAGAGGCCGGTGGCGCCGATCAGCGGCTCGCCGATCCAGAAGGTGACCGCCAGGTTGAACCCGAGGATGCCGTAGTAGAGGGCGCATCCGAAAAGCAGTCTGCGGGCGACGTTCTCTTCGTTTGCGTTGTCGGGGAGGCGGCGGTCAAGCCGTTGATACAGGCCGAAGGAGATGAGGCCCACCACAGCCCATCCTACATAATTCGCGATCGGCACGCCGAAATGCATGCCTGGCTCTGGGTAGTAGTAGATCTTGCCGAGGAACCAACGGTCCCCGCGGAGAGCCACCGGGTCTATGACCACGTCCAGCAGCACGAAGAACAGAACGGTGAAACCCAGCACCGGGATCGAGGTGCGCGTCGCCTGATCGACGCGCATCACCATTCCCAGGCCTCGGCCTTGCGCTGGCAACAGGAAGGTCAAGGCCAGGCAGTAGCTGGTGAAGAGGAGAAACGAGAACGACAGCGAGTCCATGAACGGCACGTTGCTGATGTAGAGTTCCTGGCCGACGGTCGAGCCGTTGTAGAAGTACCAGCCGAACGGAAAACCGGTGCGCGTGGACGAGAACTCGCAGACGAAGGCGGTCACCCAAGTAATCAGGAAAAAGATTGCCGTTCGTTTCCTTCCGAGCAAGCCTGTGGATGTCGCAAGCGCGATGGCCAGGAAGAGGAAGACGTACGGCCGGAGTAGGAGCGTCTTGCCGAGGAGGCTTAGGAACTCCATTTAGGCGTAGCGGTGGTCGCGGAACCAGCGCACTGCTTTTTCGAGTGCGACCTCCACGGGCGTCTGCGGCAGGCTCAGCTCGCGGATGGCCTTGGAGCAGTCGTAATGCATGACGTACTTGGCCATCTTGACCCCTTCGAGCGGAATCCGCGGCGGCCGGCGTGTGACGTAATCGGCCAACCATTGATTCGCATAGGCCAGCGGCAGGATAGCCAGGAGCGGCAGTTTCACCTTGGGGGCGGGCACGCCGGTCAGGCGGCTCAGCAGCGCGAAGACCTCGCGGAGCATCAGGTTTTGATTGCCTAGAATATAGCGTTCACAGATCCGGCCCTTCTCCATAGCGTTGAGATGCCCGACGGCGACGTCATCCACGTCGATCAAGTTCATGCCCGTTTCGATGTAGGCCGGCATCCGGCCCTTCATAAAGTCCACGATCACCTGGCCCGTAGGCGTAGGCTTGATGTCGCGGGCGCCGACGGGCGCACTGGGGTTGACGATGATGACCGGCAGTCCCGCGCGGGCCATCTTGGTCACTTCCTGCTCGGCCAGGTACTTCGACCGCTTGTAGTGGCCTGACATCTGAGCGAGCGACACCGGAGTCTCCTCGGTGCCCAGCCCGCCGCCAGGCGGCAGGCCGATCGCGCCGATCGTGCTGGTATAGACGATCCGCTCGACGCCGACGTCGCGCGCCGCCTCCAGGAGATTGCGTGTGCCGGTGACGTTGATGTCGTAGAAGATCTGTGGATCGGGAGCCCAGAGGGCATAGTGCGCCGCGACATGGTAGAGCTGCCGGCAGTCCGTGAGGGCCTGCCGCAGGGATGCGACATCGCGCAGATCGCCATAGGCCTGCTCGACCTTGAGCCCTTGCAGATTGCCGAGGTCGCTGTCGTGCCGGACGAGCACGCGGACTTCCACGCCGCGCTCCAACAGGCACCGCGCTACGGCGGCGCCGATGAACCCCGTGGATCCCGTCACGAGTGCTTTCATGGAAAGCTTAATTCTTTCTGGCAGTGATGTAGCGGGCCAGCTCCCGGAGGGGATCGGCCTTGCGGTCGAGATTTTTGAGATGCCCGATGGCCGACGCGACGTGTTCCTCGGCCAGCTTGCGGGCGCCGTCCACGCCGAAGAACGTCGGGTAGGTCTTCTTCCCCCGAGAGGCGTCGGTGTTCGCGTCTTTCCCGAGTTCCTCGCGCGTGCCCGTGACGTTCAGCACGTCGTCCGTGATCTGGAACGCGAGGCCGATGTCCTCCGCATAGGCGGCCAGGCGATCCAATTGTTCAGAAGTGGCGCCTCCGGCGATGCCGCCGATGCGGACGGACGCGCGGATGAGCTTGCCGGTCTTCCAGCGATGCACGCTCTCCAGTGTGGCCAGGTCGATGTCCTTGCCTTCGGCCTCGATGTCGGCGACCTGCCCTCCCACCATGCCCACGTTGCCGGAGCCGGTGGCCAGCTCCTGGATCACCCGCACCTGCGCGCGGGGATCGAGGCCATCCGCCGATTCGGGACGGCTGACGATGTCGAAGGCCATCGTCAACAGGGCGTCGCCGGCCAGAATTGCCATGGCCTCGCCGAAGACCTTGTGGTTCGTGAGCTTGCCACGCCGGTAGTCGTCGTTGTCCATGGCGGGGAGGTCGTCATGGATCAGCGAATAGGTATGGATCAATTCCAAAGATGAGGCGAGGGGCAGGATGAAGGGCGAGGACCCGCCGACAGCCTCGTAGGCCGCGATGGCCAGGATCGGGCGCACGCGCTTCCCTCCGGCGAACAGGCTGTAGCGCATGGCTTTGTGGAGATTCGCCGGCGGGGCGCTCTCGGGGGGAATGACTGCTTCGAGAAAGCGGTCCACGTCCTGCCGTTTTTGCTCGAGATATAACTTTATTTCCATGTGTGAGTGCAGGTTAGCAAAGCACCCAAAGAGTGTCAACGCGAGACGAAGGATGGTTGCGCGAACGGTCCGGCTTGTCTATACTGTGCGCGCTATGGGATGGCGCCGCATCGAACAGGGCATCGAGACCCAGACCTTGGCGATCCAGCCGGCCACCTGCCCGGTCTGCCGGAAGGGCCTCTACCGGAACGTCACCTTCCTGACGGGCGGGTGGGCCCGGTGCTCCAAGTGCAACGAGTTTGTCCATTACGCCTGCCTCAGCGGCGGGAAGTTCCTGAAAGATCGGCCCCGGTTCTGCGTGGACTGCAAGGCCGGCCGCGTGCGTCCTTCCCAGACAATGCCGATCCCGCCCCCCAAGCCGAAAGAGCCGTCGCCTGAAGCGGTGGCCGCCGCGGCTCCCGCGCCTGCCGTCTCCGCTCCTCCTGCATCCATCCCGTCACCCGCTTCATGAGCGGGCCGATTACGGCTGAAGGATCGCCGGGCGCGCGATGGTGGAATGGGGCGTTCCTTGTCCTTGTGGTTCCGATCGTCAACGCAATCGGCGGGTTCTTCACTCTGGATTTTCTCCTGAGCGGCCAGTACACCTGGGGAAGGACTCTCCGGACTTTCGTCCTCTCTCTGAGCCTCCTCGTGCTGGCGTACGAGTTCGTGTATCGGGACCTGCAGGCGCGCCATCCTGAGTGGCCGGGGCGCCGCCTGCTGAAGAGCGTGCTGGGCTATTCGGTGATCCCGTTCTTCGGAGGGATGGCGCTGCTCCTGCTGCTTCTGGCGGTCACGCGCTTATCGAAGGGATAAGGGAATTACTTCGCGGCGTATTTGGACGTGTGCTGAAAGACGCACTTCGGGCAGAGGTAGTGGAGAAATTTTCCGTCGGCTACCAGCCTCTTGGTCATCGGGACCTTGCACCAGGTGCAGACCCGGTCGGGCGTGTCACAGGTTGAGCAGACGGGTGTGATGGTCCCCTCCCTGGTCACCGGAACAGTCGGCTGTCCGCACTTGGGACAGGCTGAATTCTCATTCACGCCTGTCTTTTCGCACAGCCGCAAGAGGCTTGTCAAATGAGCCCCAAGACAGTCCGTGAATTCTTCGAGGCACTTCCGTCCCGCTTCCGTCCCGACGCGGCGGAAGGCGTGAGCGCCGTGTATCAGTTCGATCTGTCCGGGGACGAAGGCGGGCAGTACCAGCTTCACGTCGCCGATCGGTCCTGCCGGGTCTGCGACGGCGTCCATCCTTCACCGAACGTCACGCTGTCGATGGCGGGGGAGGATTGCATCGCGATTCTAGAGGGGAAACTGAGCGGCATGTCGGCGTTGCTCAGCGGGCGGTTGAAGATCGCGGGGGACATGGGACTCGCGATGCAGTTGGCCGCCTTCTTCCCCGACCTGCGCCCGAAGTAAGCCCCTACTTTTTCAGATCTGCCCAGGCCTGCTGGTAGTCCTCGAAGGTGTCCACCTCCATCCATCCCTTGTAGATCGTGAGGCAAGAGACTTCGTGCCCGCGCGCGACCAGTTCCTGGAGCATGTCGGTCAGCGACGCCTTCTGGAGCGAGGGCGCTTCGTGGAAGGGGGTGGCGGGCTTCGAGGAGACAGCGTGATACGCGGACTTCAGCAGATCGGTCCCCCGTTCGGAAAACATGGCTAGACCGATGAACTCGCCGTGCGCCCGTTCCGGGTCCAGATGCTGGCCGATCTTCACCAGCCGGCTGGGGCCGTCTGGGGGTACGAACCGGTAGCCCGCCGCCGGCGGCACATCGATCAAGACGAGATCGGGTTTGACGTGCGGGCGCGGCAGCATGCGCTGGTCCACCCAGGCCTGGTCCACGACGATCGTGATGTCGGCTGGGCTCTTGAGGAGCTTCAGCAGAATGCCGGTCTCGAAGATGATGTCGGAATAAAAGAGGAGGCAGCGGCCCGTCAGTTCGGGCTCGACGCAAAAGATGGAGGTGAGTTCCCCGGTATCTTCGTACCGGTCGTTATCGTAATAGCGCAGGTTGGGGAGCGCGATCTTG
>OBEQ010941123.1_pt1 | contig 12211 bp, 15 predicted proteins | sample 1670901 | NCBI WGS metagenome assembly OBEQ01 (sample SAMEA104232315, study PRJEB22302) | groundwater metagenome | biome: forest; feature: aquifer; material: groundwater | place: USA | collected 2011-08-07 | depth 5.4 m | reverse complement strand
TTTCCTCCATGAGCTGCCTCACTCAACAGCGCACTGCTCTACCACTGAGCTACACCGGAATGAATTTTATTTCATCCCATGTTCTCTGGCGATGTGATACTTCTCACGTCCCTACAGGACCTGTACACCTTTTGGAGATTTCAGAAAATCCCTCAAAAGGTCTTGCGCTTTGGCCCCATTCAGAAATGGGTTCCCAGCAGCCAAAGCTCACATCACTGAGCTACACCGGAGCTAATGACACAATCATATTTAATTTTCAAAGTTCCCATACTTTCGTAAGCACTTGGAGAATATACCAGAAAACACCCAAAAAGCAATGACGTAAACACGCGCATTTTATTCGCATCTTGAAGATTTGACAAAATTAGTATCTATAGTACAATAACGCTGGTTTCCTTTTCAACAACCGGAGAGACGCATGTCTTGGAGCCGTAAAGTTATCGTTGGATACGACCCCCATCTTGATGCGGAGGTCACCCTCGCGCGCGTTCAGATCATCGTTGATGACGGAGTCACCTGCTTCATTCCGTCGATCGACAATGCGGACAACAACCCCGAAATGGCCGTACGAAATACCAAGGGGAAAATCCTCATAACCGAAACAAACGAGTTCGGTGGTCGCAGCTACGTCTTGTTCACTCAAGAAAGTGACGGGGCGTGGAGCTTCACGCAGGGTGTCGTGGGTACGATCGCGGATGGCTGGCTAGAGATCGGTTCCAATTCCCTTTCTGGAAAAGTCGTTTTCGACTCGGCAAAGACTTTGGACATCATCCTCGAGGTGTACGCCAAAGACTCGGTCACCCACTGACACGCAACTCGGAGATTCAGATGAGCACCTTTCTGCAACGCTGGAGTTACGAGCACCTCTTCTTGGGGAAGCAGACTCGCGATTTCCCTCTCACAACTTCGGCGGAAGAAGTGCGCGCCAAGCTCGACAACGAGTTCGGCAATGCGAACTGGAAGCCGGACACGCTCAAGAAAGACGCGAAGGTCAAGGACCGTACATTGCGCTAGTGCATGCGCACAACGAAACTGCCGCCGGAAACTCCGGCGGCTTTTACTATTCACCCGAAAGATTGCGTGTTAGATTTTAGGGAGATTCTTTAACTGGAGAAAAGACATGAGCCTCAATCTCACGGAACAGGAAGTTCAGTTTCTGGCGGACTATATAGTCGAGTCTGATGCGATCGAACAAGTCGTACGCGAGCGGAGCGAAGTGCTGGAGCAGTTGCGCACTGAGTACGCCGAGGGACACGTGGGTGCATATGTGCACCTCTTGCGCGCGATCGAGAACGGAGAGATGCTTTCCGAATCCCTGATTCGCGAAGTGCAAGGACTCATTGTTGCCGAGCAGCCAAAGTATGGGCAACGTGCTCTTGCGCCACATCATATTGGCGGATGGAGAACGATCAGGGTCATCGTCGGCGGACGCGAGTGCCCCTCGCCCATCTTCGTTCCCGAGTACATGGAGCATTTTGCCAGGCATATTCGTGCATGGCAAAAGCAGAGCTGGGTAATGGTGTCTCCCCTTGAGAATGTGCGCTTTATTGCACGATCGCACTTTGTCTATCTCATCATTCACCCCTTTGCCGACGGAAACGGTCGGAGCTCTCGTGCGATCGTATATTTCCTCTATCGGTTCGCAAAGATTCCGCCCTTCATCTTCACCTCTTTCGATCGACATAGCACCTACTATCCTTGTTTCAACAATCGCGATGACAAAGAAGACATGATGGGGTACTTTGTTTCCCGCACGACCCTCCCCTCTGACTGAGATGCACCAACACCGCCACACTCGTGGTGGTTTTTTTGTACAAAAAAAAGACTCCGATGGAGTCTTGGTCGTTTTGGATCACGCCGATGATGCGAGATGCTTCGCGCGCATCACATACGCTTGTGCATTGTTGATCATCTCTGGTGTGCGGGGGTCGTTTGCGTCGAGCGTGTCGGGCCACTCAATGACACCGGGTTTTTGCCGGGCGACCTGTTTCATCCACGCACCACGGTCATGCGCACTGACGTCGATATGCCTCGCTTCTGCATCGCCATATTGGCGCACAAGCTGTTCCATGATCCCGAACGTGTGTGGAGACATGTACTCATATTCATCCGTCCATGCGCCGTGGGTGCAGGAAAGAGTGACACTCCCTCGTTCGATGACGATGCCAACCGTTTGCGGAAGCAAACTATTTTTCGGCTGCGACAAACCTCCCATGAATGTGGAAGAAAGTTCACTTGCCAGACGAATTGGGATAGGCCCCGAGCTGTGCCCAAAATACGTGAGATGCGTCGCAGTCACTGCACTGCCGCCAAAGTGGATCACATCAAGCAAATACATCAGCCTGAAAAGCTTTTCGACGGGGGCGGGCGACACGCGAAGCAAAAACAGCGTCACGATCTCTTTGATATGTTCACGACGTTGCTTCGTGAGCGGATAAATAAGTTTCAACGCAGACTCCTTTGTGGTGAATATCTTTTCAAAAGACTACAAGATAATTGACAAATGTCAACAATGACGTGACGAGACAAATCCCCTTTTGCAACAAAGATTTCTTGCGTATGAGATAAAACATGTAGGGTTTATAATAATGAAATCATATAAATGAAATTTCTGCGCATCACATCACAAATACTGATCATTATCGGCGGCATCGCTATATTTGGTTATTTCTATCACATTCCTCTCGAAAATCTTTTTGTGCGTTTACAAATGCAATACTTCCCCTGCACGAGTCCGATCAGTTATTCCATCGGAAGTTTTGATCCAAGATTCGGTATCACGAGAGACAGATTCCTTGATGCGGTCGGCACCGCTGAGGCGATCTGGGAGAAACCGCTCGGGAAGGAGCTGTTCGCGTCTTCGTCGAGTGGAAAACTGAAAATAAATCTTATCTACGATGATAGGCAAGCAGCAACGGCAAAATTGCAAAAGCTCGGCATCGCTGTCAAAGATGACCAGGCCACCTACGACAAGGTTAAGGCGAAGTATGAATCGCTCGTTGCAGACAACAAGCACAAACTCGCGGCATTGGATACACGCATCGCAGCATTTGAAGTACGCAACGATGCATACAATGCAGAGGTTGCACACTGGAACGAACGCGGTGGCGCAACACCCGACGCATACAACCGACTACTCGACGAAAAGGCGGCACTCCAAACAGAAGTCGCGCAGATCAAGAAACTGCAAAATGAATTTAATGCCGAGGTCGAGAACATCAATGCGACGGTCGAAATACTCAATCGCCTCGCACAAACGCTTCATATCGAAGCCGCCAACTATAACGTTATCGGCAGTGCGCATGCCGGAGAATTCACCGAGGGCGAATACACAAGCGGACCGGAAGGTATCGCCATCAATATTTATCAGTTCGACGACAAAGGAAAGCTGGTGCGCGTGCTCGCACATGAACTCGGACATGCGCTCGGCCTTGAACACGTCGAGGACACAAAGGCGATTATGTACCGACTCAATGACGGCGTGAACGAAAAACTTACCGCAAGCGACCTCGCTGCACTCAAAAGCCTGTGCAGAGTAAAATAATCACAATAGGGATATGTACAACTCGGCTCTATACTGAAAGGCAATGGAACAATTCCAACACATCAGCATCATCGGCGCAGGAGAGCTCGGGAAGGCGCTGGGGGCATATCTTACAAAGCAAAAAGTGCGCGTGTCTCTTTGGGACATCGATCCCTTAAAGGCCCCCGGGGCACAGTCGCTTGATGCGACCGTCGCCGCGGCGGACTGTATCTTCTTTTGTGTCCCATCATGGGGAATGCATAATGCACTCAGTGCGATCCTCCCCTCTCTTAAAAATGACTGTCCTGTTGTTTCTTTTGTAAAAGGCATTGAACCCAAAACACATATGACAATGGCTGAATTTATTCCCCACATGCTCCCCGAGCACTCTTTTGCTGTCGTCGGCGGCCCCATGATTGCAGAACATATTGCAGCCGAAAAAGCGACGATTGCCCTCGTCGCAACGAGCGATGGTGACCTCGCAAAGAAATTAAAAGTGCTTCTCTCCTCGCCATACGTTCGCGTAGAGTTATCAAAGGATGTGCTAGGAATATCTCTTGCAAGCGTACTGAAGAACATTTACGCACTCGCGATCGGTATCGCGGATGGGCTGGATCTTGGCGACAATGCAAAAGGCTGGCTCGTCGCCCGTGCTGTAGCAGAAATGAACCACATCGCTTTGATAGGTCATATCGAGAGCGACACAATATTCGGCACCGGAGGACTCGGCGACTTTATCGCCACAGGATTCAGCACCCACTCACGCAACCACGAGGTCGGCGAGCTTATGACAAAAAATAACGAGTGTGACCTTTCCAGTGAGGGGGCCGCGTCGTTGTCACTTCTTGTCGACCGACTCCATGGAAATATTCTTTTATTCCCCGTGCTTTCATTTGTAAAACGTGTCGTCATTGCAGGTGAGCCCGCGAGGGAGTCGTTTGAGGATCTTTTTGCAACGTAACACAGAGCGAGGGAGGGTCATTTGACTCTTCGCGCGATTTCCATAGGATGACCAAAGATGCCGCAACCTGGGAGACCTTATGCGCGCCTTATTCTTTCTTCTTTGCTTTTTGTTCTCCGGATATGCCGGTGCGCAAACGACGCACACGGGCGTGCCCAAACCGCTCATGAAATGGAACGACACACTGTGGGCAGAGCACCTCCGTTCGTTTCCAAGCGCCGTGAAAGGAGAGCACGAGCGTTGTGGTGACTACCTCTTTACGTTCCTCCCCGACGCCGATGAGCTCCAGCCGAATCTCATGGTCGGTTTTGCAACAGAACGTTCAGCCGGCAGTCTTGGAGATGTCATTCTGAGACGACGCAGTGATGTGCATGTTATGGCCTCGCGAAAGAAGATGACCAATGTGGTACTCGAGAGCATCACCATGTCACTCAAAGAAAAAAATGTGGAGTACTTCATTTTCCTTTCGCGCGCAGAGTCCAAAAAAGTGCTCGCGTGCATCAAGGCGCGATCGAAAGGAAAACCTCCAACGCCGCGCATCACTGCGTAGCTATCGGCAAAGCGCTCTCTGTGAGCGCTTTTTTATTTACCGAACATTTTTGAATGTTTGAGGATCTACGCCAATAGAAAAAGCAGGTCGACGAATCGATCTGCTTCGTGCGGGCAATGCCACACATATCAAATTCACTTCTGATCTGCCTTGGACTTTTCACGGGCAGCTTCGAGCTGATAAAACACCGATCCAGGCAGCGCACCGTGCTTGGGTTGCCAACGAAGGATGGAGATCGGCTCAGGCCTCAAAAGTTGCTCAACACGCACTGCGAAGTCACCGTTCTTGTAGCGACCACGGATGTCAGACTGACCCTTCACATAGCGAGGAAGGAAGGGGCGCAGCTCAGCCGGAATGCCGTCGGAGTACTCGACAAACGAGGCACCGCTGTTGAAGTCCAGGCTGAAGTGCCCAGCAGCGAACGTGTGGTCGAGCTCGACATACGCCCCCAGATCCGGCGCCTTGCCGTCGTGCGCGTCGATCCCCGGCACGAACAACGTGTTCGTCTGGCTGGGTTCGTACCAGAACATGATCGGGGGTGCTTTCCGCGATGCCTTTCCGCTCCAGCACCAGAACATGAAACGCTGGTCATGAAGCGTGTTCGCATAGAAGTCGACTGTCTCTGTCGGGATCTCGGGGCGACGATCTTCACGCACGCGCGCGAGCGCTTCGTGCGCCGCACGAATGTCCTGAGACATGACGATCGTGAAATCGCCATGGTCGAAGACTTGCACCGAGGCCTTCCTGCCGAAGGACGCCGAACGGAGCATGTCATCGCCGCCCATAAACCGATTCCTTACGGGGCGCACAGCCTTCGCGATGTCCTCGAGGACACGAGGTGTTTGGCTCGTGTCGAGCATGTTCTCGGGGCCGATGTCGACTGATGCCGGGACATGCAGCAGCATGGCGTTTCCGCCGGCCGACTGATTCTCGGCATTCATCTGGTAGCCCAAGACGACGATCGGCTGCTTCGACTTCGGATGGTGGGTCGCATAGGCCATCGCAATGGTCTGCGTGAGGATGGCTTGTTTCAGTGAAACGCACATGGCATGATCCTTTCGATTCAGAGTGAGAAACTGTGGAGGAACGTAGCGACAAAACGTCGCAAACAGCGCCGTTTCTATTTTAACATTTTAAGTTCGTAGTGTCAAATACACCAGCGATGACGTCGCGCGAGGCTATTTCTTCTCGGCGCTCATTTTTGCAACATGAAATGCACAGCGGCAGCCTTTTGGTTTTATATGTTCATTGAAATATTCCCGACCGTAATCATAGGTGATCTCTTCGCCGAGTGCGATATTACGCTTCGCTTCGATCCATATATGCCCGTCAATCTCATCACTTTCGGCATTCGGTCGGCATGAATGGTTGATATAACGTGCAGTGTTCCATCGCGGGACACCGTCAATGTCCACGTGTTTATTTAAATTAAAAATATAGCGAGTACTTTTCGCACTATCCCGTTCGTCAGTCATAAGCTTCCCGACGTATTCGATAATCTTGGCACCTTTGGGGATAGGCTCGCGCGCAAAAAGGCCGAAGCCAGTCTTTGAGCGACCAACTTTGAGTTTAAATTTTGCATTTGTTTCTTTGCGTAGTTCAATCATCTCTGTAGTAATTTAGATTAGTGCAAAGCATTGTACTGAAGCTTGTTTATGAATGCAACTTTTATTCAAAAAATAATAAAGACCCTCACTCTCGCGAGGGTCTCCGAGCAAAAACTCGTACAGAAACTCAGCCCCGATATCCCCCATCAACAAGGATGTTCTGGCCGACAATGTATGACGAGGCGCGCGAAAGAAGAAAGACCGTGGCCGTTGCGACCTCCTCAGGTTCTGCAAATCGCCCGAGCCAAATTTTTGCTGTCTCTCTTTCCTTTTCTCCAGGAGGAAGCGTATCGTTCATGGAGGTATCGATCCACCCCGGGGCAACGCCATTAATACGGATGCCGTACTTCGCATATTCTTCTGCAAGCGTGCGCATCATGTGCGATTGAGCCGCTTTTGATGCGTCGTAGAGCACCGAATATTCCGCTTGCGAATTAACGCCATTGGTAGAGGTGATGAGCACGATCGACCCTTCGGTATTGCTTGCCTTCATGCGCTTTGTAAGCGCACGCAACGCAAGGAACGAACCAATTACATTGACGTTGTACACCTCACTCCAATCTTCGGCCGTTTGTTCTCCATGCGGCTTATTCGGGGAGATGCCGATCGCATCGACTGCCATCGAAACTTCTTCCCCAATCGCCGCAGTGGCATCTTCAAGAAATTGAGTGAAGCCTGCTTCGTCGAGGCGGTCGACAGATGCGTAAAACGACTTCGCGCCAAGCCTTCGGAGTTCATCGGCAAGCTCGATCGCGGCCATTTCGTTTTTTCCGTAGGTGTACGAGACAGCATATGCGCCAGCATATGCGAGTGCACGAACGATCTCGCGACCGATCCCGCCCGAGCCGCCGAGCACAACCGCGTGTCCAGCTACTTTGCCAATGCGTTCGATACGTTCAGTGTTTGCCATGATCTTCCTTTTGAAGTTTACATCTGATAAAACTCTACAATATATTTCTTAAGTTCGCAAGTCTCCATTCTTTTCGCTTATCGTACGAATTCTACCACTTCGGCAAAATCTCGTCGCACTTTTGCGCGCGTTGCTGCGGGATCCTCGCCACGGTAGCCGAGTGCGAGCATCGTTGTCGCCTTCAAATGCTTTCCAGGAAATCCGAGTATCTCGTCTACTTTTGCCGCGTCGAATCCTTCCATGGGACCCGAGTCAACACCAAGCAGCGATGCCGCGGCGATCATTGTGCCAAGGGGAATGTAGACCTGTGTCCGCACCCACGCATCGAGTTCTTGATCATTCTTACCGCCGATTCCCCCTTCGGCCATCCCCTTCAAACCTCCGAGTGACTCAAGTGTAACGCCCTGTGCTTTTGCGGTTCTTTCCAATAACTCGCGTGCAATATTTTCTCGCACGTCGGTGCGCCGCGCAATGACAACAAGTGCAGAGGCATCGGTGACCTTGGGCTGACCGTAACTTGCTTCGCGCAACTTCGCACGCAGTTGTGGATTCTCTATGACGATGAATTTCCACGGTTCAACCCCGATCGAGCTTGGAGCGAGCCGCCCTGCTTCGAGAATTGTGTTGAGATCTTCATCTGCTATCTTCTTCTCTTTATCGAAAACTTTTGTGGCATAGCGCCACTGTAATGCGTTGGTAAGTGAATTGTTCATATATCTTAGCTTGCTAACTATTATGATGCTAGTCTAGCTACTTATATTCAAACTTGCAAGTATGTACCCATTTGTGCTATACTCACTTTTTAGAACCTATAAATATTAATAGCCCAGATTGAATGCTTTCAGATTCTGAAAGCATTAGAAGATATGAAAAAAGGAGACATAGAAAAAAAGGATTGCCCTTCTCGTGAGGTGCTCGACATGATCGCCGACAAATGGACCGTGCTTATCATCCACACACTTGCTAAGAAAACGATGCGACACAACGAGCTCGCGCGCTCACTTGGAGACATCTCACAGAAAGTACTGACACAAGGTCTGCGTAAACTTGAACGCAACGGCATCATCGCGCGCACGGTCTACCCCGTCGTCCCCCCGAAGGTCGAGTATGCACTCACTCCTCTCGGTAATTCACTCATTGGTGTTTTGGGGACACTTTCCGGCTGGTCGGAGTCGCACTTCCCCGAGGTACTATCAGCCCGTGAAAAGTTCGACAAGGTGTAAACGTATATTGACAGAACATAAAATGAGTTATAGTACTAAAGGTGGCACTTCTGCCCTTTTCAAGAAGGAAACTCAATGAAACGCTTGCTTTGTGTACTACTCATGCTTCCGTTCGCGGTATTCGCGGCGACAGGTGATTGTCCCGACCTCAACATGCTCCAGCGCATAGCCGGCTACGCAAGTTGGATGGGGTTACTCCAGGTGGTGATCGGCATCACCCTGCTTGGTGGAATTCTGTTCATGTTCTGGGGTGCTGTCGAAGCACTTCTCGCGCAAGAGTCGTTACTCGAGGTGCTAATTTGGATCTCTGCACTCACGCTTACCGTCGGCGCACACTTTCTCGAGACAACTTACAGAACGTGGATCCTCATCGCAGGTGCCGGCCTTTGGGCAGGAGCAATCGCGTTTTCTGCGCATGTGCACAAAAAAAAGCCTGACCCGTTCAAGTTCTCGGCTACGCTTATGGTGATCTGGATGGTGCTCGCGCTGTTCTATCACTCTGACGCCATTGGGTTCATGGCAGTCGGAGCATTCCTCTCCGCCCTTGGCTTTTCGGTGCTCGTCACGCCGGGATGCTACGCCTTCGGCTACGAAAAGGAGGATGCGATTCCAAGCGGAACTGTTTCCGGTCTGATGCTCACGATCATCTACGGAGCAGTGCGCGCATTCCACGTCGAATTCGGGATGTTCAGTGTTTTTGAATCGGGAGCACTGTGGCTCGGCAGCCTTGTTGGTTTCATTGGCCTCCTGATCCTTTCCTCATCTTGGTATGACCGCAAGAGGTCTGGGGCACACCAGTTCATGATGAACGTGGTGATGATCGTAATGCTCGCGATCACTATTAGCTTCGGCGTGTTTGCCGACGTGAGGGAGCTCAGCACCATGGGAGGAGCATTCCTGATCTTCTACGTCGCAGGAAAGGTCGCTGAAGTAGAGACGACGGAATATTTTGCTTTCGGGCTGAAACTTCTTTGTATCTGCGCCGTGTTTGCCGGAGCATGGTATGTGCTCGATCACAACCAGGCAACGTTTGCGCCGTATCTCTTGAAGTTTTAACGCTTTACGCGGGGACTTGGGTCCCCGTTTTTTATTATCCGTTATGCGATACATTTTTTGAAAAGCTGGTATTTCTTTAAAGTGATAGAATAGAAGGGATGGAAAATGAGCATAAATCAGTACTTGTTTGGAGTGGGTTCATCGTGCTCTCGCTCGCTGGCGGCATTCTCTGGTTTGAAAACCGTCAACAGAGTACACAATATGTTGCTGAGAACACAGCGCATATATCTGCCGCGCTCGTCTCCCCTGATGCACTTGTTGAGGTCCCCGTACTTACGGAAGAACGACGTCAACCCTCTGACCCATCTCGGCGTTATTCCGTCGACATTACATATCCTCGTGTTGCCCTTGTGCAGCATCCCGAACTCGCCAAAGAAGCAAACGCGGTTATTGACGCATTTGTACAGGATGCGATCAATGTTTTTATCGGCAACGTAAATGATATAACCCCACCCACGGAAACAAATGCACTTGAGAGCGACTACACAATGCGCGACCATGCGCTCCTGCTTTCTCCGACAGTCATTTCACTACGATTTGACCATTCGGAATATATCGCCGGTGCAGCTCACCCAGACAACCAAACCCGCATACTCAACTATGACATCGAGAGGCACCTTCTCCTTGCGACGAGCGATCTCTTTGCATCGAGCACAGCGGCGTTACCTTTTCTTTCGGAATATACGCGAAATTATTTTAAGCGCGCAATCCCCGATAGCAACAAGGACGACAAATACCAGCACATGGTCATCCCCGGGACTGCGCCGACACATGAAAATTTTGAAGAAGTTGCGATAACAAAAAACGGACTTTTGGTGATCTTCGATCCCTATCAAGTTGCACCCTATGCGCGTGGTACGATCGAAGTCCCCATTCCAGAGAGTGATCTTGCGGGAATGCTTTCACCATCAGTTGAGCGAGCGATAAAACTCGCAACAACGAACATCACTGAGGCGACACTTGAGGGCACGACGACGGGGTCAGAGTAGTATTTTCATCAAAAAAATATTATGTCAGCGACTTGACATTTTGGCAAAAACAAACTAGTATTGCCTCAGGTTTGAATTCTGAGAAAACAGGCGAAACTTAATTAAAAAGAAGCTTCACTGAAACATGCGCCATTTTTGTTAGGGCGTTTTCTTTTTTCGTCCTTTGAAAACTTAAGAGAGGAAACTCGATGAGGATCATCGTTAAATTCTGTCTCATGTTGCTCATTCTGGTCGCCACGGCTGCGCAAGCGGAGCTGCCTACGTTCTACACGGTCAAAGACAAGGACAATCTTTCTAAGATCGCGAGAAACTTGAGCACCCCCGAGCGCTCGCTGACCTACGACATGATCGCGAAGGCAAACACCAAAACGATCAAGAACCCGAACGTCATCTACCCGAAACAGGTACTACTCATCCCAATTAGTAATGCCACTCGCACTGCTTCAAAGACTGTCGCCGTAAAGAATGCGGGAGTAGCCAAGAGCAATGTTGCACGCGTTTCGCTTCATGTTGTCGCCAACAAAGCGATCACAAGAGATAACGCGCCGACCGCACAGGAAAGTGTTCACGCAAACGCACCACAGATCTCGTATTTGATGAGCGAAGTTGTCGTGACCGTAAACGGTCCGGCACATGTCATCGTAGGTCTGAACACGAATCGCATTCTGCCCCACGCCGCGATCGCACGACTGTTTCCGGACGCATCAGGAGATGTGAGCCGAGAGCTTGTGTCACTCGTAAGTGCCGATACTCACACTGCAACCACACTTCTCGTGGGTGACCGCATGCAACACATGCTCACCGCTGAAGGCGAGGTGTATGACAACGTGCTACAGGCACAACTGGACAATGTAGGATTGCCAGCAAAATGCTACGCGTCCCTTGATCAAACAAGTGGAAGCGCATACCTACTGATTCGAGACACACACTCAGGAAACTGGTATGGGGAAAAAATCCCCGTCACCGACGACAACACTGCCCCATGCTCTCGAAACCGAAGTAACACAGAAAGGAGGATCACGACGGCTGACGTATCGACAGAAGAGCCGTGAGAGAAAGTTTCTTGATATCCATCGCCAAGAGAAAGGAGATACGCTACCAATCAACTTCCAGACTGTAGTTATCCCAATCACCAACCTTACCGAAAGAACACTAATGAACACCAGGAAAATTGTCATTGCTTCGCTGATCCTCTCTGCCGCCTCCTTCATGGCGAGTGCGCAAACGACCGGCATCGTTCTCGGCGGCGGACACGGAAGCACATCAACCGTGAACGTCGGCGGCACAACGAATGCTGCAGCGACCGGCAACACGGTCCTCGCATACGGAAGGACCACCGTCGACGGGCTCCATGTTGGTCCCAACGGCGCAACGCATTTCTTCGGAGATGTC
>OBEQ010838852.1_pt1 | contig 12211 bp, 18 predicted proteins | sample 1670901 | NCBI WGS metagenome assembly OBEQ01 (sample SAMEA104232315, study PRJEB22302) | groundwater metagenome | biome: forest; feature: aquifer; material: groundwater | place: USA | collected 2011-08-07 | depth 5.4 m | reverse complement strand
TTCTTGTTTATCGCAACTATTTCCTCTTCGCTTAAGTAGTTCATTTCTTCACCTTGTAGCCCTTCTTAGTTTTCGTCCCGCATATCAAGCAGGTTTTTTCAACAAAGCCTTTTACCAGCCGGGTTTTGACGGTAGTTCCTTCAATCCTGACTGCAAGGCATTTTTTGCAGAATTCCTTGGGTAAGTGAATTCTATGGCGCATGGAAATTTTCTTGGCGAGCCACACGTAGCGCTTGGCTAGCGTTTGGTCTTTGCCCCACATTGCCTTTGCTAGGGAAAAGAGCTTGAGGCACCTTTGCATTGCAAAGTCGTTTGCGTTCATTATTAGTGAATCACCCAGATTACATTTAAGAATTATTGCTTCGTGCTTATAGTGTGGTTAAGAAAATAAAGCAGTTCATTTCGCGGGATAAATTAAACGAGTTAACAAGTTATGAGCATGTCGAGCGTCAATTACTTGCGCCAGGTGTAAGGGCTAAATGGGAAGAAATACACGGGAAGAGGGTTAGACGATTAATGCTTTTTCATGAAGTTTTAGGCTCATTGTCTAGCCGGCTTCCTGAACAAGTGGCTGCGAGGGCCTTTGTAACTCAAGCAGCCAAGCTTCGTAAACGGTTGAATGTTGATGCAGTGCAAAGGAAAATTGCAAATCGAAAATTAAAATTATTGGGCTCTCAAGTGCATAAAGTGGTGAGGTTAGATAACCTTGGAAGGGTTATGACTGAGCTTGGGAGGGAAGATTCGTTCGCAGGAAAACAAGCTGCAAAAGGAGAAGGCGGTGTATTCGAATACCCCCGTAAGTCTTCTCCTGAAAACAATGCCTCTTATTTTTATCGCAGTACGGCACATAAACTAACCCAGTGGAGTGAATTGGCAAAATATGATGCCGTAGCATATCTAGAACCAAGTGCAATTGGTAAAACTTTTCCGGGGCATTTGAATTGGGAATGGGGTAATGTAAAAGATATCGGTAGAAACCCGATTCACGCGGTTCAAGTGATACACTGGGACCCAAACGTGCTTTTCCAGTTCACAAAAGGAATGCTGAAAAAAAGGCCTAAAGACCCTGTTGCGATATTGGACGTTTATGGAAGGCAGTTTTTTCCGTAAGATTATTGCGTACGAGACATAGGATTCTAGTGCCACTTTTTTATATTTCTCAAGGCTTTGCAACCGCATAGCCTACTATTCCTACTCCCAGCAGTAGGGTTGGTAGGTAGGGGTTGGTGTATAGTGAGTAGCCTAGCAGGCAAAGGGTTACCAGGGTTGCCAGCAGGGGAATTGTTTGGTTGTTGTTAAGCAGGCTGTGCACGTGGGTTTTTTTCTTTTGGAGCTGAAGCGTTGCAATGCAGCTGAAGAGGTAAGGAAATAGCGTGAAAATGACTGCGAGGACCGCGATTTTAGAGAAGTCTTGGATTAAGAAGCTCATTACAATCGCGATTGCCAAGTGCGTCCAAAGCGCGTGGTCCGGCGTGTTGTGCTTTTCGTGCAAGTGGTTGAAGTACTTCGGGAACAGATTGTCTTTAGCCATAGCGTATGAAATTCGGGAAGAGCCGAGAACCACTGCGTTTAACGAGCCTAGTATTGAAAGCAACCCGCCTATTGCCAAAATGAATGCGCCTGCGTTGCCTATGGTTTGCTTTGCCAGTTCGGCCAACGGAGCTTGGGACGAGGCGAAAGGCAGCCAGTTTAAGGTGAGAACCGAGGCTGCAACCAAGAGGTAAAGCGCCATGACCGTGATAACTGAAACAATTATTGCCTTTGGGACGGTTTTCTTCGCGTGCTTAATCTCCTCTTCAGGCACGGTTATTATCTCAACCCCTTGATAAGCCCAAAGAGTTAGGATGATTACGCCGATGAAAGAAAGCGAGTCATTAGACGCCGCTGTAAAAACCTTGCTTGGGTTGAAGAAAAACGCAGCCGCTGCGATGAAAACAAGCAACGGCAATAATTTTCCAACAGTTAGGAAATCCTCTAGCTTCCCGCCGAGGTTAACCCCGCGGTAGTTGATTAACGTGAAGAAAAACGCGAGCACGCAGCCAATCCCAATTCGGTAAAGCAAGTCCGCCTCCCAAAAGAAGGAAATGTACCAGCTAATCGCCAGGATTTCAGCGGCTATTGTGACTACATAGCCCAGCCAGAAGGTATAGCCTGTGATAAAGCCCCAGAAGTCCCCAAGCGTCTGATGCGCGTAAGCGTATAGCCCCCCTACCTTTGGAATGCGAATGGCACACTCGGCAAAGCACAGGCCTGTTAATATTGAGACAATGCCGCCAATTACCCACGCGAGGAGGGAAATGCCCCCAGCTTGTGCGGTTAAGATTGGCATGATGTAAATGCCAGAGCCTACGATAAAGCCAATCCCAAGGCCCACTGCATCTAAAAAACCAAGGTCTTTGGAAAAGTGGACGCGAAGATGCCTTGCCATGTTAAAGCAGAACGCAAGCAGGCAATAAAAAAGCGTTTTTTAACCGCAATTACCAAAAAACAATATACGAGGGCTTGTAACTCAGCTTGGTCTAGAGTGAGCCTTTTTCTTTTGGAAAAGAAAAAGCCTCAAGGGAAAAAGAAAACCATCTAGTATGCCAGTCTTATACGACCGCCTTGGGTTAATCCAAAGCGTGCTGGGCGAACTGGAAGGCCTGGGTTCAAATCCCAGCAGGCCCACTTCAAACCTTTTTTTCCAGCCGGCGTGTTTTTGTTTGTTTTTGTAAACCCTCTATTCGATACTGTGCCGTTTTATAATCCTGTATTTCTTATCTTTGCATATGCTTTTGGAACCTCAAAAACAAGTGTTTCTTCTAGCGCCTTTTCATTGCGATACCCCGAAGCAAGCAAAGGAAAAGGCAAGTGAATATGCGAGTCTCAAAAAGGGCTTGAGGGCGTTTAACGCCTCGCCTGAAAACCAAGGCGGCATGGCAAAGTTTTTAGAACGCCTTGAAATTGGCAAGAGTAGGCGGTTTGGCACCTTATTTGACTTAATGGAACTCCACCAAATTCACGAAAACGACCCGCGCAAGGAACTTTCTAAAACTTTAATTTTCTTATATTCTATAGCAGATCCTAAGAAAGTAGCTAAAGCCAATGAGGAAATATTGAGCTTGGTTAGGCAGCTGCATTCTTTAGGGCATGAGGTCAGGATTAAGGATTTTGGAGACGGCCATCATCGTGATTTCATTCGTTTGGCAGTGAAGGCTGGGGCGTTGAGGCAGCCTGCAGATGCTTTAGAAGCAAAGGATCATTCTCGAATGAGCGATTTTCTTGAAGAGCATTTTCCTTCAAAGACCTGGGCTAGGGATTATCACGTTAAAATTGACGGGAAACTAGAGAAGCCAGGCGATGTTTTGGACAATGATGCTGACCAAGATAGTGTTTTTGGCGAGGGCGGTGCCATGGTTCAGGTAGGCCCGAAAGAATGGCTTGTTGCTAAGCACATTATGGGGGGGGGGTTCCCGCGTAAAAAAGTATGAGCAAAGAGGGCATGTTTTCTTCCCTATGCCCGACAGCCTTCTTTTTGACAAAACCCTAAGCGAGCTTTTTGACTCCCCTGTCTACTTCAGGGTGCCTCACATCGACTTAAGCTTGGGCGGAATACCTGAACGCAAGGTAGTTGCAGTATGCCCGAACTACTATTCTGAACACAAGTTGAGCGTGCAGTTTATGGAACAGAAGCTAGGCGTTACTACTGTTGAAGTGCCTAAAGAGGAAGCAGATAGGAATCCTGCTAATTTCCTCCCTCTTGGTAGTGGGAGGGTGTTAGTCGATAGCGGCGCGCCTAAGTTTATTCAAAGGTTAAAGGAAGCCGGAATTGAGGCAATACCGACTGTCGTGCCTTTAGATTCTTTATTGGTGAATAAAGGCGGGCTTCACTGTTTATTCAACGAGCTTTAAAGATTTTGGTTTTTCAAAGGATTTCAAATTCTTATCCTTTTTATTTCTTTTACCTTGTCGAAGTCTTTGTCGAAGGAGGCTATTGCCTCGATTTCATTCTCTTGCATGGTTGCGCAGTGGAGCGCGTCCCTTGGCTTGAGGCCGTATTTTTCAAGGTAATGGAGCGAAAGCAAGGGCGCGCTTGCTGAAACGCCTACTACTTCAAGGTTGTTGGTATCGTATATGCTTTGGATTGATTCCCGGATGAGTTCCTTCTGGTTGCTTTTAAGTAAAACCCATGCCAGTTCGTCTAAAACGAGGCTTGAAGTTGTGGCATTAAATTTTCCTTGGGCTACTTCCCTTAGGGATTTTCCGAAGTCATTGATTTTTCATCAACTGACATTAGCGTGTATGCGAAAATATTTGTGTCTATGAAAACCCTCACCTAAAACACCTGCTCGTAAAGCTCATCCCCTTGTAGGATGTCCTCGCTTTTCATCCCTATTTTTTTGGCAATTGCCCGCATCCGGTCTACGGCGCTTGCTGTTTTTGTAAGCATTTCTATCCTGTCGTCTGTTACGTTTAGTATCATGCTATCGCCTGCCTTCAATTTGAATTTTTTCCTCACTATTGCTGGAATTACTATTTCTCCGTGCTTGCCCATATTGACATCCAAGTACATCAGAAACCATCTCCGAATTTATCTGAAGTCATATCGGAACTGGGTTTTTATCTTTTTCCTTTTTACCTCCCGACTGCGTTTCCTTGCTTGCCTTTTCTTGAATCCAAGTGCCGTACTTTCCCGTTTATTAGCGAGCTTTAATTCGTGGGTTGGTTTATTGCAATTACTTCAATCTTTTCGCAGCTTATGTTTAGCCTGGCGTAGTCGCCTGGTTTTATGTTTAACTTTTTCCTAACTTCTTTTGGGATTATTATTTCCCCTTGCTTGCCTGCTTTTACTATGTAAGACGTTTTGTTGTTTTTTGTTTCATTCATTTTAACATTCATTTTAATTTACACCCCGACTGCTTTTTCCTTGTCGTAGAAGTATTTGTGGCAGTGTTCGCATAGGTGCTTTTGGTGAGCGAAGGTCGCGTAGTAGCTGGTGTCAACGTGCCTCTTCCCGCAGGCCAAGTGCGTTATTTCCTTTTTGCAAACCTCCATTAGATAAAGCCGCTTTTTAGAGTATTTAAACAAAACGGGGGTAGGGTTCCGGTGAATTTAGATTGGAATGCGCTTTAGGCCTTTGACTTTGTCGAATGCCTTGTCGTTTGATACTATGCGCAGGCAGTTGTTTTCAAGTGCAGCTGCGGCGTGTATTGCATCCCTGGGCTGAAGGCCTTCTTTGAAGAGTTCCTGTGCCTTTAGTGTTGTGGCCTTGGTTACGGGTGAGAAGTAAAGCCTTGGGAATTGTAATAGCCTTCCGGCTTCTTTAACCGCGCTTTCGCGGCCGATTGTTTTTGAAATGGCATGTGCCACCTCGTCCCAGGTTAGGGTTGAGGTGACCATATTTGTTTTGCTTTTGAGCAGCAGTTCCATTGCTGCAAGCGCTGCCTTGTGCTCTTGCGTTTCTTCTGCGTAAGCTAGCAAGAAAACGAATAGGTTTGCATCCAGGTAGGCTGCTATTTCCTCTTCCATGCCCTCATCCTCTCTTCGTATGCTTCGTCCTGCACTTTGTCTAAGTCGAACTTTCTCTTCTTCTCGTTGGGTATCATCCGGATCATTTCCCTAAGGAACTCCTGGGGTGTTTGTTCGGGCTTTACAACTATCTCGCCTTCTTTGTAATAGAATTCAACCGTGCTCCCGCCGTGGATGCCTGCAATTTTCCTAATCTCCTCTGGGATGACTACCTGTCCCCTTTCGCCAACCTTTCGGGAAAAGTGGACTTCGTTACTCGAATACATTCATACCACCAAGTATGACTTATTCATACTAGTTAATATGAATTCCTTTCTTTGCGTGGCTTAAGTGAAATTCCAAACCGTGGTATTTAAACAAAGAGACGGTACGGTTCCGGTGAATTCCGCTATATCTGGCGTTCGGAAACTTGTTTTCCGCGAAGCTGAACTATCCTGAATTTGGCGTTTTCCTTTTGTTCCAAGGCGAATTTCGTGAACTCGCGGTGGAGTTCACTCCTGAAAAATTCGTCAATATGCCCTGGTGTTTCCCATTCAGTCCAGATGCCTAGGCCGGGGAATTTTGATTTATTCACTGACTCGTTTAGGAATAAGTTCCCTTCCAAACACTGTTCAAGCTCGCTTTCATTAGTTACCCGCGCCAATTCCCTTAGCCCTTTTATTTTAGCCTCGCTAATCCTCCTAAAAAAATCAGCCATCTTCGCCTTGTTTTCCCTAGTTATACTTTGATGAGTTTTTTCATTCGGGGTATAGTGGACGTAGACTATGTTTACCGTGGTTAAGGCTTGAAGACTTGGCCTTTTTTTATTTCTTCGTTTTGCCTTCAAGCTCTTTCTTCGACTTCCAGTAGAAGTAGCCTATTATTGCGAAGGTGATTATTGGCGAGAGCCAGGCTGGCAGGTGTGCGCCGAAGGCGTCGAGGAGCATTATCGTCCCAAGCACGAGTATTGAGTACATCGCGCCGTTTTTAAGGAAAACGAGCTTCTTTACCCTTTCAATGTTGCCTATTGTTAATTGCCTTACGATGTAAGCGCCGAGGCCGTTTCCAATGAGGATTAACGGCACTGAAAGCGTGAAGGCAAACGCGCCTATTACGCCGTCTATTGAAAAAGAAGCGTCTATTGCCTCTAGGTAGAGGATCTTGCTTACGTCGCTCATGCTTGACTTTCCTTCAATTAATTCCTTTTCTTGCTGCTCTGCGTTTTGCTTAAAGCCGTGGGTTATGAAAAACGCGGTTGAGCCAACTACAGCCGAGAAGGCCATTAAGGGATTTATCTTAAGGGAAAACCAGACTACTGCCGCGAGGAGTATAGAGACTACCGCATAGAACCAAGCGCCTTGCCTGTGGAAGAACTTCTCGCCCCGCAGGCCGTAGTTCTTGGGCTCGAGGAAAAGCCAGTTGAAGAAGAGGAATAACAGGAAGACGCCGCCGCCAACAAGCAAAACAGGCGCGGAGGACTCAATTGCATTCACTACCTTAGGGTCGTTTGAAAAAGTGGAAGTCAATGCCTCTACTGGACCAAGTGAAGGGTTAGCCGCCCAAACAATCGCCCACGGCAGAAGCCCGCGTAGGAGGAAGACTGCGAGGAAAAGGCCCCAGGTCAAGAACCACTTCCTAGCCTTTTCAGACATTTTTGTCAAAACTTCGGCGTTGATGACCGCGTTGTCAATAGAGCTTACTGACTCAAACAACGCCAAGCCAAGTATTGTGAGGATTGCTTCAAGAAGAGCCATTGGTAATTATTCGTCCCCGTCTTTATTAGAAATAAGGTTTTCGATATTTTTGCAAAATCCTTTTGCGTCTTTAAGAAGTTTTTCAGATTCTTTTTTTTGAAGGCGCTTCCCCATCAAGCGGCGGGTAGCGGGATTCTGTGTAAAACGCAGTTAAGTTTCTTCCGAGGTCAAGGTATTGCCTCAAAGCTTCGTCGTGCTTAGATGCTTCGTCAATAAGGGTTTCTAAGTCGTGTATTTTCCTTAATTCCCAGCCTTTGGAAATTAGGAATGCCTTGGTGTGCTTTTCAACGGCCTGCTGGAGATGGTACATTGCAGCGCGGTAAAACCAGTCTTCTTCAATTAGGTGACCTGCTAGCTCAAGGTCTTCCTTTCCGACTTCAAGCCATTGGCTGATGAGTTCTTTGCTAGCCATATACTTTCCTTCCTTCTTTCAAGATTTTTAGGATGAAAGGGTCTTCAAGCTTAATTCGTTTTTCCACTTCCTTGGGGGTTAAAACTAGCGGTTCAACTGGCGTAGTGCCGTGAAAACCATGCAAAAGCTTTTGCACTTCAGTAAAGCGGCGCCTCTGTGTTTTGCCTGTTTCTTTAACGATTAGGAAGTCAATATCACTGTCTTTAGTTGGCTTGCCCCAGGCGTGGGAGCCAAATACGATGACTTTAATTGGCGAGTATTTTTCGACAATTATCTTGGCTATCTTTTCTATCAATCCGCTGGTTTTCATAATGCTAGATTAGTGCCTTTCAGGCATTAAAAAACCGGCGAGTGGCTTTTAACCGGTTTTTTTACCCTTTCTTGAAATAAAGGGGGTTACCCCTTTCCTGTTTTTCAGCAGCGCCGAACATTTTTGCCTGATTAAAACGTCCGGGTGTTTCGTTAGTTCTTCAAGCTCTTGCTTGCCAAAGCCATGCGGCTTTCTCTCCACTTGTTTTCTTAAATCCTCCCCCCTGTCGGCAAAGAAGCGCCTGCTTAGGTTCATGAACTTCAGGTAGCCTGCCTTTGCCTTTGGCAGCCGTCGCAGGGTTTCCATGGATGCGCGGTTATCCAGCCTGTATGCCTTCCAAAATCCCCTTCCAGGCTTTCCAGCTGTGTCCAAGTCAAGCACCTCGCCGTCTGCAGTCACCTGCCAAGAGAATAGCGCGGAAAGGTATTCGTTTGAAGGCCCGAAAGTCATACCAAGTCTTTCAGCTAAGTGCCTTGCCAAGGCCATTCGAACCCCGATTACTTCCCTGTCTTCTAGTTTTCCAATCCGGTAGTCCGCGTGAATCCTTTCGTTTGTGTTAACCTGGTAAGCCAAAACCCTGTGGTTCCTGATGAATTTTTCTGGGATTCCCGTGTTATCCAGTGCGGATGGGTTTTTTTCTATGATGTTTCTGGTGGTGGTTATGAGTTCTACTGGCAAGGATTTTTTTATATAAGAAAAACCGTGGGTGCCTTTTAACCACGTTAACGCAACCTCTGCCTGTCTTGAGTCCATCGCCTCTTTCAGCCTTTTCCTGTCAGCAGGCGGCATCCAAATCGCATGCTTTGGCCAAGCAAGCGGTTTAAACACTGCAATTGGTTTTAACGTAGGTACTTGGGTAACTCCGTGCTTTAAGGCTTCAATGACAACCGGGTCTTTTTCCCTCAAGGCAGTTTCATACTCCCTGTGGAGGTTAAGGGCTACTTTGGCTTGGTGCATGATTGAGCTTTTTCTAGTCCCGCCCCAGAAGAAATGCTCTTCGTATTCGGCATCAGGGTCGAAACCGAAGCTTTCACTTGTCAGTGTTTTTCTCGGGCTCCCTACGCCTTTGAATACTATTACCGGCGTTTCATCACCGCTTGTGTTTACGTTCCTTGTTTTACCCTCGGATTCTAAAACGTTTCTCATGGGGATGAGCACTGTTTTTTTACTCGGGTGCTTTAGGATAATTCTTTTTTCCATTAGCCTCCCAAAGGCCTCTTGGTCAAATATTTTTGTCGCCTGGCTTTCGCAGTAAACCGTGCCTGGAATCGGCCTGTTTGTTTTTTTCAAAGGCCGGAAAGTGTTTTTCACGTTAATAGCACTCAACCGCCTATTTTTTAGTTTTCCCTTTCCATTATCCTGTTGATGATTGTGAAATTCCGTGAGGAAGGGGCTGACGTCACAGCGCACTCGGTTGAGGACTTGTGGTACTTGACCCGGGTCATCTCTAGCGGAGACGTTGTCAAGGCGCATTCTGAACGGAGGTTTAAGGTGGGGGAGAAGGACTCTGGAGAGAAGAAGCACGTTAAACTTGAGTTGCGTGTGGAGCAGGTAGAGTTTGCCGAAAGCGCGAACAAGCTGCGGCTAACTGGCGTGATTTTACACGGCGAGCCAGTTGAGTTCGTTTCCCTTGGCTCGCATCATACTATTGACGTTGAGCCGCGTGAAAAGTTCTTTTTACAGAAAAACTTTTCGGCGTTGGACAAGGCCTTGCTGAAAGAGGCAATTGAAGCTGGCAAGTCGCTTAAGGCGTTAATCGTTGTCATGGACGAGAGAAAGGCTACTGTTGCGGGCTTGAATGCCATGGGCTTGAAGTTCCTCTTCGATATCCACAACTCTGCAACCAAGCGGGACTTGAAGGCGTTTGCAGAGTCCGAGGGCAAGTTTTTTGACGAGGTAATGGCGGCTATTGAAGAAGGCGAGAAAGTAATAGTGGCAGGCCCTGGCTTTGCAGTTGAAGATTTTCGGAAGTTTGTTTCCAAGAAAAAGCCGTCTTTGCTTAAAAAGTGCTTTTTTGACCATGCCTCAAACGCCGAGAAGACGGGCGTATACGAACTGCTCAAGCGCGGCGTGGTTGAGAAGGCGTTTGGGGAAATGCGGCTAGCTAAAGAGTTTTCACTGCTTGAAGAGTTTAAAATGCACGTAAGCAAGGAAGACGGACTCGCCTGCTACGGGTTGAAAGACGTGGAAAACAGCCTTGAATACGGCGCGGTAGCCTCCATAATGGTTACCGACGAGCTGGTTAGGACCAATGCCCAAGTCAATAAACTGTTTGAATCGGCGAAGAAAAAAGGAACCGAACTCGTGGTGTTTAACGCAGGCGACGAAGCCGGGCGCGAGCTCAAAGGATTTGGGATTGCGGCACTGTTGAGGTTTAAGATAAGGGCGTGAACTCCTTTGGAAAACTTATGCCTTCATTGCCAAGATTATTCCAAACTTGTGGCCTTTTTGATTAAACCGTTGAACATCTAAACTGTCTCCAAAAACAAAGCCGTTCGAACGTAATAGCTCTTTGGTTTTCCTTGGGTTTAGCGACGGATCTTGGTTTCGTTTATTTATTTCTTGTTTAAGTGCTTTAATTGATTCTTCATTGCCTATTTCTTCAACAACTCTTTGAGCTGGCCTGTCTTGATTAAATGCTTTTAGAAAGTCAAGGTGGGTTTTAAAGCCAAGCCTGCCTGCTAAAAGTGCTATTGGCCTGATATCTGTACTTTTTTTGTAGGGTTTTTTAGCGTAACCTGTTAAGTGGTTTTCAAGCATTTCCAGTGCTTTAGCTATTGTCTTCGCTTCAGTAAAAACTTCACTGTCCCTTGCGTGAAATGCCCATACCAAAAGCCCCCATGGTTCAAGCATTCCGTGGGCAGTATTAATGTTTTTTATAAGAGCCGGTTCGTCATGCACTTGCCCTGGGTTATCAAATATTATTGCATTAAACTTTTCACCTCGAGGGTTGATTTCTGCCTCGGGAAGTTTTTTTGAAAGAATATCGTCTAATTTAGTAAAACGGCCGCCGGCAGTTAACAGCTTATAGCCCTCTTTATTGTCGGGCTTTATGTTGAAGTGCGCCCTTAGGCTTTCTTCAATTGCCTTAGTAACAGGATGGCTTTCAGAATGCGCTATCTCCAGTAAATTAGGTGGATAGATTAGATTTGTTAGTTTTTTTGAAAGCTCGCTCATCTTTACTGCTTATTGCAAAGGCGGTTAAAAACCTTCTATTGCAACTGGCGTTCCGCTTAAGCCTGAATTTATCTAATAGTGTTCAGTATGTCCTGCCGTTGGTTTTCTTTAGGATTATTTTTTCCTCGTTTTCTTTGACAGTGATTTCAAACTTGTTGAAAAAGCCAATTCTTCCCAAAAGCAAGAAAGGCTCCTGGTTTTCAGACTTGATTGCAAATGCAGGAAGTTCTAGCTTTGTTGTGCTGTGTTCTCCCCTTCCAGTTATGCTTATAGAAATCCTGCAGGGGAACGCCTCATGAAGGCCGCCGATTCCCGCCACTTTTTCGGCTTGGTTTTTATCTAGGGGAATTCCCAGTGCCTCGGCCATTGAATATGGAATTACGGTATAATCTGCGCCTGAATCAATCAAACCCAAGGTTTCGACATCTTCCTTGGCGTGGATCCTAACTGGAATTAAAGGTATTTTCTTGTTCTTGTTTTCTGGGTGGGTTTTGTACTTGAAAGTAAACGGCATTTTAAGCCACCTTAGTAAAGCATTGCGGTTTTAGTCGGTACCATTGCAACAAAAGGGGTTTTGTTAGGGAACTTGCCTTTAGCTTCGGTAAACACCCGTGCAAATTCCTTTCCGTGTGCTACTATGCTTTCGTCAATAATAGCTACCCACTGTCCAGTGAATTGCAGTAAATCCGTCTTCAAGAAAAACTCATAATTCTTATTCAGGCTAACCACCCGCTATTAATTCATTAAAAACAAGGCTTTAAACGCTTTACTTGGGATGGGTCTTTAATTTTAATAAAAGTCCCGGTCAAGTTTTTCCCTTTGGAATTCAGGAGTGCCTTCAAGGCTGCCTTCTAGATCTGCCAAAAGTATAAATCGGCTAGCTTTGAGTGTTTTTGATTTCATTTGGGAGTTCACTTTGTCTTTAACTGGTTTTAACTTCATGTAAAATCAATAGCCGTTAGTGGTTTATACTATTTAAGCTAACTTTAGTGTCTGACTTGTGGTTTAGGCAAAGGCGCTTTATGGTCGCAACGCCCGGTTTTTGCCTGGGACCGTTGGACGATCAATAAC
>OBEQ010353939.1_pt1 | contig 12212 bp, 7 predicted proteins | sample 1670901 | NCBI WGS metagenome assembly OBEQ01 (sample SAMEA104232315, study PRJEB22302) | groundwater metagenome | biome: forest; feature: aquifer; material: groundwater | place: USA | collected 2011-08-07 | depth 5.4 m | reverse complement strand
GTTAATCTCGCCGAATATTGTTTCCCCCGACGCCATCAGCAAGTTGCCCGTCGCGATCGCGTGCGGCGTCGAGCCGATCATCAGCGCCAGGCCCACGCCATCGAGCCGTCGGCGCATCTCGTCCTGCGCCTTCATCGTGTCGGTGATCACGTCGGGCAGCGGCCCATCGTCGCGGATCGAGCCGCCGAGGACGTACGAGACGTCGCACGTGACGCACGCGTGCATGACGCCGCGCGTGAGCACCTTGCTCCGCACCGCCTCGCGGATGCTGCCGCAGCCACGGATCGCGTTGATCGCGCGCATGTGGTGGTCGTGGCCGTCCTTCGCGAGCACGCCGCGATCGAGATAGACACCCAGCGACGTGCCGAACAACGCGGATTCGATGTCGTGCGTCGCGAGTCCGTTGCCCGCGAAGAGCACGTGCACGTAGCCCGCGCGAATCAGTTTCTCCAGATACGGCCCGCCGCCGGTGTGGATGATCGCCGGCCCGCCGACGACGAGCGTCTTGCGCCGCGCGCGCTTCATTTCCTTCATCGTCTTCGCCACGCCCTCGATCAGCTGCAACTTCGGCTTCTCCGACGATACAGCACTATTCATGAATTGGAAGACTTCTTTGTCGCGCGAGCGCTCGAGCGGTGTCACCTGGATGCCGGCCGCACCACAGACCACCAAATCGCCGCGGCGGATGTGCGTGATCGGCGTGCAGCGCGCCTCGCGGCGCTTCGCGTCGACCACGACCCCGCAATCCATCTCGATGTGCTGCACGGGCAGCCACGCGCCGCGGTAGCGAACCTGGGTCGCGAGGTTCGTTGTCGAGTAGAAATGTTCGGGGAAGACACCGTCTTGCGTGGCCTTCACGAGCTGTGCGTCGTGCAGCACGTCGGGCGCCGCGCCGAGTCGGACGATCCGTTTGATGACGGCGTCGAGCGCTTGCTGCGACGGAGCGGTGACGCGCAGGCGCGCGGTGGACGTATCGGTCTTGCGCTTGCCGATGCGGATGTCGAGGATCTCGAAGTTCCCCTCGAGGTCCATGATCTCGTCGAGGATCTTGGGCAAAATTAGCGAATCGATGATGTGCCCGCTGATGTGCACGGTTTCTGACGGCATCGTCGTCTCCGAATGTTGGCGGCCGAGGATGTCGATCGGCCTACGCAAGTTTACCTGATTTTGAGCGTCTCTGAGCAAGATGTATACTTGTAGTGCTATGGCCACCCGAACGTTGGTCCAACCCGTGCATCCGTCCGGTCTCGAGCCGCACGTGCAGGCCATCGGCCGCGAACTCTTCGCGCACGCCACGCGCGCGCACGAGCGGCTGACGAACCTCAACCGATGGGCCAAGCAAGTCCTCAGCTGGTGCCTCTCCGATCCCGCCGTGAAGTCGCACGTGCTGCGATTCATCGACTGCCTCCCGAGCCTCGCCTCGCCGCGCGACATCGTCCAGCACGTGCAGGAATATTTTCCGACGGGCGAGCTGCGGCTGCCGGCGGCGCTGTGGCTCGGTGCCTCGATCTCGCGCGCGGGGCTGGTCACGGCACCGGCGGTGGCGATCGCGGTGCGGCGGCTCGTCGAGCAGGGCGCGCGGCAATTCATCGCTGGCTCGAAGCCCGAGGAAGCGATTCACGCGTTGCAGCGAGCCGCAGCGCGCGGGGCGCTCGTGAGCTTCGACTTGCTCGGCGAGCTCGTGGTCAGCGAAGCGGAAGCCGAAGACTACGCGCGGCGCTACGTGTCGCTGATCGACGCGCTCGGCTGGGCGACGCTCAAGCCGGAGCCGGGCGACGGCCGGCCGTGGCGCCACGTCTCGCTCAAGCCCTCGAGCCTCTCGGCGCGCATCGACCCGCTCGACTACGACGGCAGCCTCGATCGGATGGTCGCGCGATTGCGGCCGATCCTCGACGCCGCTCGCCGCGCGGAAGTCGCGGTCACGCTCGACATGGAACACTACGCGATGCGCGACCTCACGATCGACCTCGCGAAGCGACTGGTGGATGAGCAGCTGCTGCCCGACGGCGCGCTGGGCATCGTGGTCCAAGCGTATCTCGCCGATTCGGAAACCGTCGTCGAGGAATTGCTCCACTGGCTCACCGACCGCAAGCGCGCCCTCGCGGTCCGCTTGGTGAAGGGCGCGTATTGGGATTCTGAGATCGCGCACGCGCGGCAACAGGGCTGGCCGATTCCGGTGTATCAAACCAAATGGCGCACCGACCTGACGTACGAGCGATTGACGGCGCGGTTGCTGGGTCATCCATCGATTCGATTGGAGGTCGCGTCGCATAACTTGCGGTCGATCGCGTACGCGATGGCGCTGGCGCAACAACGCGAGCTGTCGCCGCGGCGGGTCGAGTTTCAATTGCTGTATGGCATGGGCGACGCGATCGAGGAAGCGGTCCGCGCGCTCGGCTACCCAGTGCGCATCTACACGCCCATCGGCGAGCTGATCCCGGGCATGGCATATCTGGTGCGCCGCATCCTCGAGAACACCGCCAACGAGTCATTCTTGCGCCACGATTTGGTTCGCGACCGAAAGCCGGAAAAGCTGCTGCGTCCGCCCGGCCCGGCGTTCGACGACCACGAAGTGGCCCGGACGTCGATGGAGTGGCAGGGGGAGCCGTGCCACGACTTTTCGCGGCGCGACGCGCGCGAGGCGATGGCGCGCGCGATCGCGGAGGTGCGCGCGCAGCGTGATCGATCGTATCCACTGGTCACCGCCGCCGGCGCGAAGCAGACCGATCGGTCCGTCGAGATTCGCAACCCGGCGCGACCGGAGGATGTGATCGGGCGTGTCGCGCAAGCGAGTGCCGCCGATGTGAGCCAGGCGGTCGAAGCGGCCGTGCCCGCGCAGCGTCGATGGGCGGCGATGCGCGTTGAGGAGCGCACCGCGATTCTCCGTCGCGCCGCGGAGCTGCTTCGGCAGCGACGACATGTCGTCTCGTCGTGGGAAACGCTCGAGGTCGGCAAGACGTGGCGCGAGGCGGATGCCGACGTCGCGGAAGCGATCGACTACCTCGACTACTACAGCGACCAAATGGAGCAGCTCGCGCACGGCCGGCCGCTGCCGCAGCGCCCGGGCGAGCACAATACCTATATATATGCGCCGCGCGGTGTGGCGGCAGTGATTTCGCCGTGGAATTTTCCGGCGGCGATCCTCACCGGCATGGCTTCGGCGGCGCTCGCCGGCGGCAACGCGGTCATCATCAAGCCCGCGAGGCAGTCGTCGATTGTGGCGTCACATGTCATCGACGCCCTCATCGAGGCCGGCATGCCCGCAGGGGTCGTGCAGTGCTTGTCTGGCCCGGGCGGAGAAGTGGGTGCAGCACTCGTCTCGCATCCGCGCGTGGACATGGTCCTGTTCACCGGCTCGCGCGAGGTCGGCTGCGGGATCATGAAGGTCGCCTCGGAGTTGCGACCGGGGCAGCGCGGGTTCAAGCACCTCGTGCTCGAGCTCGGCGGCAAGAACGCGATCATCGTCGACGCGGACGCGGACCTCGACGCGGCCGTGCAAGGCGCGCTGCACTCGGCGTTCAGCTATCAAGGGCAGAAATGTTCCGCGGCATCGCGGCTGATCGTCCACCGCGCGGTCTACGATCGGTTCCTCGAGCGGCTGGTCGCGGCCACCGATCGGCTCGTCGTCGGCGATCCGGCTGACCCGGGCGTCGACATGGGTCCGATGATCGACGCGGCCGCGCAGCGCCGGTTGCGAGAGGCCGTCGACGAAGCGCGCCGCGACGGGAAGCTCGCGTACGCGTATCCATCGAACAGATTGCCGCAGCAAGGATACTTCGTCGGCCCGACGATCGCCACCGATCTGCCGCCGACGCATCGCCTCGCGCGCGAAGAGCTCTTCGGCCCGCTCGTGTGCGTCTTCCGGGCCGACAGCTTCAAGCAAGCGCTCGCGCTCGCGAACGATTGCGACTACGCGCTCACCGGCGGCGTCTACTCGCGGCTACCGTCGCACCTGCGGCTCGCCGAGAATTTCCTGGAGGCCGGCAACATCTACCTCAACCGGCCCATCACCGGCGCCCTCGTCGCCCGCCAACCCTTCGGCGGCTACAAGCTCTCCGGCCTCGGCACCAAAGCCGGCGGCCCCGACTATCTGCTCCAAGTCCTCATCCCCAAAACCATCTGCGAGAACACCACGCGGCACGGCATGCCGCTCGATTGATTGTCGTCGCTCGATGCGATAAACTGCCACACGGCAATGGACGCGCTCGCGCTGCTCTCCAATCAGATCGCGCAGATGTTCCTTTCCGTCGACCAGGCCACGGATGCGGCCGGGTACGAGCGGCTGGCGGGCACGTGCGAGCGCGTGCGAGGGGCGCTGCGTGAGTACGTCCAGGCGCAAACGCGTTCCTCCGTTGCGCCGCTCATCGCCAAGTTGAAGACCGACGCGCCGATCAGCGCCGATGAGCTGCGATTGATCCGCCTGTGGATCATCGGCGATGCGGACGCGTACGTCGCGGTGGAGCGCAGCGTCCCCGATTGGATCGCCGAGCTGAAGCGCATCGCAACCGAAGTGGTGCGCGTGTGCGCGGCCGCCCCGGGCGTCGATTCGGCCGAAGAATTACGCGCGTTGCTCTACGACGCGGGCCGCGTGGCTCGCGATGTCGCCAACTATCTCGACCAGAAGGAGCGCGCGACGCGCTTTCAGCAGGCGACGCAACAGCTCGATCGGGACAACCGCAGCCTCTTCGCGCGGCTGCTCGCTGAGAAGCTCGACTCGCCGGACCTGTAGTTCCTCGTCCCCTCCGATCGTTAGGAGTCCTCAATGCTCGTGAACGGCACGCCGTACCGCACCGTGTGGCTTGATGGCCATACGGTGAAGATGATCGAGCGGCGCCTGTTGCCGCATCGCTTCGAAATTCTCGATTGCCCCTCGTCGTCGTCGACGGCTCGCGCGATCAAGGAGATGGCGGTGCGCGGGGCGGGGGCGATCGGTGCTGCGGCGGGCTACGCGATGGCGCAAGGCGTGCTCGAGGCGCGCGAGGCGTCGTGGCGTAACGACGTGGACCGCGCGGCGGATGCGATTCGCGCGACGCGGCCGACGGCGCAAGATTTGTTCTATGCGGTCGGCGAGGTGCGCGGCGCCGCGTTGGCGGAGTCGCGGCTTGCGGCCGCTCGCGACGCCGCGGTGCGCCGAGCGTGCGAGCTCGCCGACGAGAATGCCGCGGCTTGCGAACGGATCGGCGAGGCGGGCGTCTCGCTGCTCAACCCCGGCATGCGCGTGCTCACACATTGCAACGCAGGCTGGCTCGCGTTCGTCGATTGGGGCAGCGCGCTCGCACCCATCTATCGGGCGCAGCGGCAGGGCACGAAGCTCTTCGTCTATCACACGGAAACGCGCCCCCGCTCGCAGGGTGCGAAGCTCACCGATTGGGAGCTCGGCCAGGCCGGCGTCGACCACGTGCTCATCGCCGACACGGCGGCGGGCTCATTGTTTCAGCGCGGCGAGATCGACGCGGTCATCGTCGGCGCGGATCGGATCGCGGCAAACGGCGACACCGCGAACAAGATCGGCACCTACACGCTCGCAGTCTTAGCACAGCGCCACGATGTCCCGTTCTTCGTCGCGGCACCGCGGTCGACATTCGACCTCGCGACGCCCGACGGCCGCTCGATCCCCATCGAAGCGCGCTCCGAGGATGAAGTGTTGTGGGTCAGCGGAGAAACCGTCGACGGGCGGCTCGAGCGCGTGCGGATCACGGCCGGCGGCTCGCGCGCGCAAAACCCGGCGTTCGACGTCACACCGGCCGAGCTGATCCGCGCGTTCATTACTGACGCCGGCGTCGTGCAGCCGCGGCGCGAGGCGATCGACGCATTCGCGAACGTGCAGACGGCAACTGTGCGAGGCCGTCATGGCTGAGGCGGGCTTGTTCGATGCGGTCGTGGTGGACCGCGCGCCGGTTGCCGACACGTGCATCGACGTGCTCATCTGGTGGGCGGCGCGGTTCGCCGAGCTTGGCTGGACGCCGTCGTACGGCCCCGGCGACCACGGCAACCTGAGCTGCCGGACGCCACGAGGCTTGATGATCAGCGCCCGCGAGACGAGCAAGGCAACCCTACGGCCCGATCAATTCATCGAAGTCACCGCGCTCGACCAAACCGGGCCGCGACCGCGCGCAACATGTCGCGGTCTGCTGCTGCCATCGACCGACACACTGCTGCACTGGCGCGTCTATCAGCTTCGACCGGACGTGAACGCGATCCTGCATGGCCACGACAAAGTCGCCCTCGCCAACGCCCACGCGCTGAACCTCCCGATCACGAGCGTCTCCGCCGCTCAGCCGTCGATGGCGTTGGTCGACGACGCGTGCCGGCTGGCCGCGAAACACGACTACATCCTGCTGCGCGATCACGGCTTCTTGGTGCTTGGCGGGACGGCCGACGAGGCGGGCGAGTTGGCGCGCGACATCGCTGTGCGGGCCAGATCCGCCGGCTGATTCATTGGACCGGTGCGGCCGACGGGCGTGCCGCGCCGTCGCGAATCGGTGACGTTATCAGCGCCGATCGAGCGCGTCGAGTTGCTGCTGCAAGTTCTTCCAGCTCTGCGAGCCTGCCGGATACAACTTCTGCGCTTCCACCAGTCGCTGTCGCCGCTCGTCGTTGCGTGAGGACGGGCGAGACGGCGTCTGCGATGGCGCCGACGCGCGCGCCGTTCTGCTCGGGATCGGCTGATACCGAGTCGGCGATCGATTCTCGAACCGGCTTGGCGGCGTGACGACCGCCGCCGGCTGCTGCGACACGGGCTGGCCCTGCTGCCTGCCCGACGGTGGCGGATAGCCCGAGTCGATCAAGTATCGCTGCAAATCTTCCAGCCGCCGCGCCGTCGGCGGATGGGTCCGCAAGAAAATCCCCGGCCGATCGAACCGCTGAAAGTCTTCCACCATCGCCACCGCCGCCCACGGATTGTAGCCGGCTTTGATCATGTAGCGGATGCCGAGCTGGTCGGCCTCGAGCTCTTGGTCCTGGCTGTAGCCGCTGGCGATCACATTGCCGACGGTCTGTGCCGCGGTCTTCGCGAGGTCCGCGATCTGCTGCGCCTGCGCCCCGCCGCCACGCGTGACGACCGCCGTGCCCAGCCCGACGAGCGCCATCGCCACTTGCTCCTTCTGGATCTGCTGGTACCGCTTGACGAGGTGCTGGGCAACGGTGTGCGCGAGCTCGTGGCCGAGGATGAATGCCAGCTCGTTTTCATTGCTGCCGCGCGAGGCGAGATACTGCAGCATGCCGGTCGTGATGTAGACGCGCCCGTCGGCGAGCGAGGCGGCGTTGGGATCTTTGTCGGGCGCGACGAGGACGTGGTAGGGAAGGTTGGGCCGCTCGGTCTGCCGGCTGACGTTTTGCAGGATGCGCTGCAAATCGAAGCCATAGACGCGCTCGCCCGCTCGCACGGCCTGGACGCCGTTTTTTTCCATCTCGGCCGCTTGCTGCGCGCTGATCGTCAGCTCGATCTGGCGTACGTCCGGGGATTCGACCGGTGTGGGCGTCGGGCGCACGGCGTACTGCGGGTTGATCGTCTCGCAGCCCACGGCCAGCAACGTCGCGGCACAGAGTCCGGCAAGGCTTGCTCGCCGGGCTGTCGGTCGTCGGCCGTCAACTGTCTGCAGGCGTCTCATGTGCAATCTCGCGCGATTCGAGCCATCCCCTTCATTCTATACTGTCCGGTCTCATCGACCGCCATCGGGCTATGCTTGGCTTAGCCGCAGCTGCTGCTCGGCGTCGACGACGTCGCGGTTGATCCGCGTCAGCGCCAGGTGCGCTTTCTTGCGCAATCGCTCGTCGGCGCCGGGCGTTTCCAAGAGCTGGCGCAGCAGCTGCACCGTCATGCGGAAGTAGCGCACGATCTCGCCCTCGTCCGCCTCGCACAGCTTCGTCAGCCGCGCAAACGCAGCACCGTGGAACCACGCTTCCATCGCCGTGGCCATCTGGAAGTGCGGCGACTTCGATTCCGGGCGAATGCGGAACTGTGTTTCGACCTGGTGGATTTGCGCGAGCGGCTCCTCGCAGAGCGACTCGAGGCGGCGCGCCATGTTGGTGCGCTTCGGGAGGATCAATCCGGGTCGCGGCTCATAGACAATGCCGACCAGCAGGACCGCGAGGGCCGGCCCGTCGAGCGAATCCATGAGCCCGCGCGTGTGCAGCTCGGTCAGCAGCAATTCGTAGCCGTAGAGCCATGATCCGAATTCGCCCTTGTCCGTGAGGCCCGAGTCGTTGAGGTAGCCGAGCTGCGTGAGGACGTCGAGCTTGCGCTCCATGTACGCGAGGCCCGCGTCCCGGCGCGTGCCGGAGGTCTGATAGTAGTAGAGCGTCTTGGGGAAGATCTGGAGCACGTCGCGGCCGTATCGGCGGTAGAGGTTCAGCAGCGTCGCATACGCGGTATTGAACCGGCTCAAGACCGGCTCCGGTTTGCTGTGCAGCACGCGCATCGCCTCTTGATAGGTGATCGCCGTCGGATTGACCCGGATGTAGACGTAGCCGGCTTCATCCATCCCGCGGCGACCGGCGCGGCCGGCCATCTGCGACAGTTGCCGGCTGCGCAGCAGGTCGAACCGCCCGCCCACACGCTTCTTCAAGGTGTCGATGACCACGCTGCGCGCGGGCATGTTGATGCCGAGCGCGAACGTTTCCGTGGTGACGATCAGCTTGATCAGCCGGCTGACGAAGCATTGCTCGACGACTTCCTTCACCGTCGGCAGCATGCCCGCGTGGTGGTACGCCACACCCTTGTCGATGAGCTGGGCCAGCGCTTGCGCGGTGCGGTCGTGCTGGATGCCGTAGCGGGCGCAGAGTTTGTCGAAGAGCGTTCGCAGCTGCGCGCGCTCGGGCTCGCTGATCAGCGGCAGCCCCGACGCTTCCCACGCGAGGTCTTCGGCGCGGCGGCGGCCGAACGTGAAGAAGATGCACGGCAGCCGGTCGGCTTGCTGCAGGTGGCGCACCATCGCGTCGAGGCGATTGGCCCGCGCATGGAAGTGGTCGCGGTCGAACCGTCGACGGTGGCTGAGCTGCGACCAATCTTCGCGATTGCGATAGCCCGCGTGCTTGAGCTCTTGCTCGTCCTTCAAGATCGTGTTCTGACACTGGAAGAGCACGTGCAGCGGCACCGGGCGGTGTTCCTCGAGGATGACCTCGACCGGCCGCTGGTGCACGTCGCGGATCCAGCTGGCGAGCTGCTCGACGTTCGGCGCGGTGGCGCTGAGTGCGAGCAAGTTGATGTGCGTGGGCGTAAACATGATCGCTTCTTCCCACACCGTGCCGCGCTCCGGGTCATCGAGGTAGTGGATCTCGTCGAAGATCACCCATGTGCAGCGCGAGAGCCGCGAGGCGTTTTCCAGCAGCGTGTTGCGATAGATTTCCGTCGTCATGATCAGCAGCGGCGCTTTGGAATTGAGCGTCACGTCGCCGGTCATGATGCCGACCTGGCCTTCGCCCTCGCGGACGACGAAGTCGCGAAACTTCTGGTTGCTCAGCGCCTTGATCGGTGCGGTGTAGATGATTTGCTCGCGCTGGCGCAGCGCCTTCGCGATCACGTAATCGGCGATGGCGGTCTTGCCGGATCCCGTCGGGGCCGCGACGAACACGGACACGTTCCGTTCGATGGCGTCGATCGCGCGCTGCTGGAATGGGTCATAGGCGAACGGATGCAGCGCGTCGTCTCCGTGCCCATTGGCATGGCTCATGCGTTTTGCTTTCATTGTATTATAATAGGTCGCGATGCGCGTCACACATTACCGCGCGGGCGCGATCGTACTCGCGCTAAGTCTTACCGTTGTCTCTCATCGAACGTTCGCGGCAGCGAGCGATGTCGAGGTCCCGGTCGACCGCGCGTGGACCGAGACCGACGTCGACCTGCGCCAAGGCGAGACGTTTCACGTCGACGCCGACGGCGTGGCGAAGATGATCCGCAAGCATCCGCTGGAGTACATCTTCGGCGTCGACTACGACCGGTCGATCGGCCCCGCGGGTACCTACATATGGCCGCGCGATTACGCGGCGCGTTGGCCGCGCAGCCTGCACGCGACATTCCCGCTGCCGGCCGGCAATGACGGACCGTGGCCCGGCTTTGGGCTGATCGGCCGCATCGGCCCCGACGGCGAGCCGTTCTACGTCGGCAAGCGCTACGACGGGGAAGCCTCGCGCGCGGGCCGCCTGTGGCTTGGCATCAACGACCCGTACCTGCGCGACAACCGCGGCACGTTCCACGCGCACATCACCCTCGACACGTCCGCCCCGCCCGAGCCTACGCCCCGTCCGCTCGTCGACGCCGGCGGTTCGGGCCGGCCGATCCGACGCGCGCGCGTGCTGCTGCTCTACGTCGACGGGCTGCGCCCCGACGTCGTGCACGAGATGGCGGCGCTGGGGTTCCTGCCGAACATCCAGTCGCGGTTCCTCGACGGTGGGCTCGAATGCGTCAACGCCTTCAGCACGTTCCCGTCGAACACGCTCGTCGCCAATGGGGCGCTCTTCACCGGCCGCTTGCCCAGCGGCACGGGGATCAAATCGCAGAACCAGTTCGAGCGCACGACGCTGAAGCCGCGCGGCCAGATCAGCGAGTTGATGCCGGACTGGATGCTCGCGCGCGCGACGTCGCGGCCGCGCGTCGAAGACCTGCTCGACAAGTTCGCGCCGGAGAATACCGAGCATTTTCTGCGCCACCAGGGTATCCCGACGCTGGGCAGCCGGCTTGGGCCCGCGTACAAGTTCACGATCCTGCCGATCGCGCCCACGAACCCGCCGCTGCAGTGGCTGCACCGCGCGCTCAACACCGTCCGCAATCCGTTCATCGCGGGCACGACGGTGCCGCAGCAACTCGACGTCATCGATGCGCGCTACGTGACCGAGGAGCTGCTCGGCGACCCCGACGCGCAAGTGATCGCGGCGTGGTTCCCGATGACGGACAAGATCTGCCACTTCAACGGCCGCGGGCAGTTCGGCCCGGCCCGGCGCGAGATCGCGCGGTTCGACCGCGAGTTTGGCCGGATGCTCAAACGCATGAGGCAAATCGGCTGGACGGACTCGACGTATCTGATCCTCGTGTCCGACCACGGCCACCTCGGCGGCGAGCAAGCGATCAACCGGCGCGCGAACCTCGCGGCGGATTTCTTCTACCGGGAGCTCGGGTGCAACGTGAAGGTCGTCGGCCAAGTGTGGCGCCATCCCGGCAACTTGCCGGGGCAATTTGTGTTTCTCGACAACCAAGGCGCGGGGCAGGCGGCGATCTTTTTGCCGAAGGGCTCGTACCATCGCGGCGCGTGGAAGATGAATACGTACGCGGAGCTGACGGCGTACGACTTCGGGCCGAACGTCGGGCGCGTGAACTTGCTCGAGGCGCTGACGCAATTCACCGGGCCGGAGTGGCAGCGAGGGACCGCGAAGCCGGTCGATCTCGTGCTGGTGAAGCTCGACCCGACGCGTGTCCTGGTGTACCGATCGGCGCAGCAGCAAGCGGTCATTGAGACGGTCGTCGGCACCGACGGCGAGGACCGCTACCGCTATACGCCCGTGCGCGGCGTCCGGCAAGGGAGCGACGGCGAGCTGGCACTCGAGCCGATCGACACGGACGACGATCCGCTGCACTTGTTCGGCGACCGGGGTTTCCGCCAGGCCATCCAGCCGCTGACGGCCGCTGAGTGGAGCCGCAGGCCGCACGACGCGCAGGAGTGGCTGCGCGCGACGGCGCCGACGGAATACCCGGACGCGATCGTCGGCATGGCGAGCGCCTTCGCGTGGAAGAAGCCGCTGCAGCATCTCGCGGCCGCCCGCGATCCGGACATCCTGGTTACCGCGGCGCGCGGCTGGTTATTCCGCTCCGACGACTTGCATGGGACGGACCACGGCTACCCGCTGCGCGAATCGATGCGCATCAGCTTGTTCGTCGCCGGGCCGAACATCCGCCGCGGCAGCTACCTGCAGCCATGCCGCATCATCGACGTGATGCCGACGATGCTCGACATGATCGGCCGGCCCGCGAACCCGAAAGACGTTGACGGTCGCCCGTTGCAAGGGATTTATGAGTAGCGGGGAAGTCCGGGAATCGTCGGCGCGCCCGCGGCCCCGGCGTACCGTGGCGGAGCTGGCGCGCGCGATGCCGCGCGTCTTCGGTGTGGTCATCGCGATCGGTGTCCTGCTGCTCGGCGAGGCTCGTCTGCGGGCGGAACAGTCCGGCGAGCCGGTGCGCGCGGCCGAATCCGCCGGCGCCGATTCGTCGTCGCTGGAGATCG
>OBEQ011030038.1_pt1 | contig 12213 bp, 13 predicted proteins | sample 1670901 | NCBI WGS metagenome assembly OBEQ01 (sample SAMEA104232315, study PRJEB22302) | groundwater metagenome | biome: forest; feature: aquifer; material: groundwater | place: USA | collected 2011-08-07 | depth 5.4 m | reverse complement strand
GTCTGGCACTTTTATCGGTAACAGTTTTCTATTGGCTGACTAAAGATGTCAAAGCTCTCATCGGCCTTGGCTTCGGAGCTTCTCTTATATCCGTATTCGCCAGACTTGGCGGAGGGATATTTACCAAAGGCGCCGATGTCGGTGCGGACCTAGTCGGTAAAGTAGAAGCCGGTATCCCTGAAGACGATCCTCGAAATCCGGCCGTGATAGCCGATAATGTCGGGGATAATGTGGGGGATTGCGCCGGTATGGCCGCTGATCTTTTTGAAACATATGTCGTGTCGGTCATCTCGGTCATGCTTCTGGGCTGGATTCTCATCCCTAAAGTACCCGGTTTTACAACCCTGCCTCTTCTTATCGGAGCCGTGTCTATCGGGGCGTCTATTATAGGTTCTCTTTTTGTGAAGATTGGCAAAGATGGAGGGATAATGACGGCTCTTTACAAGGGCTTGGCTATAACCGGAGTTATATCAGCCGGACTTTTTTTGGCAATCACAAAAACGGTAAGCTATATCAAGAATCTGTCGGAGCAATCTGGCGGAGTCATCTCTTCCTGGAATGTTTTTTGGGCTTTGATGATAGGCATCGGAGTTACGGCTTTAATGGTTCTTATCACTGATTTTTATACTTCTAAAAAATTCTGGCCGGTGAAATCAATCGCCAAAGCATCAACGACCGGCCATGGCACGAATATTATAATGGGGCTGGCCATTTCTATGCAGGCAACTGTTATGCCGGTGGTGGTCATCGGAGCGGCTATCTTAGGCGCCTATTGGCTGATGGGTTTGTATGGTATCGCTCTTTCAACGATGAGCATGCTGTCTTTGACCGGAATAATTGTGGCCATTGATGCTTTCGGTCCGATTACTGACAATGCCGGCGGGATTGCCGAGATGGCCGGACTGCCCGATTCAGTTAGAGAGGTGACCGATGCTTTGGATGCCGTTGGCAATACGACCAAAGCGGTTACCAAAGGCTATGCCATCGCTTCAGCCGGCCTTGCGGCCATGGTTTTGTTCTCGGCCTATACTCAGGAGTTAAGCGAACTCGGTAAAAATCTATTTTTTGATTTACAGGATATCCGGGTGTTGATAGGACTATTTGTGGGAGGAATGATGCCGTATCTTTTCGGTTCAATGGCGATGCAGGCGGTAAGTCGGGCCGGCTCAGCTATTGTTGATGAAGTAAGAAGACAGTTCAGGGAAATTCCCGGCATCATGGAGTGGAAAGCGAAGCCTGATTACGGAAAAGCGGTAGACATAGTTACCAAAGCGGCTATTAAGGAAATGATATTACCGGCTTTGATACCGATTGTCTTTCCGGTCGTGGTCGGATTTGTTCTGGGCCCCGAAGCTTTGGGCGGACTACTGGTCGGCGTCATTGTGACCGGACTTTTTATGGCTATATCGATGACCTCCGGCGGTGCGGCCTGGGACAATGCCAAGAAATATATTGAAGAAGGCAACTATGGCGGGAAAGGTTCCGATGCCCACAAAGCGGCAGTAACGGGTGACACGGTAGGGGACCCCTACAAAGACACCGCCGGCCCGGCCATCAATCCCATGATAAAGGTGGCCAACATCGTTGCGTTGTTGATTGCTAGATTCCTGTAGCTAGTAATTTTCTGCATAACTCCGGGAGCATCATTTTTCAATCTGCTCGGCCGATTAGCCAAAATAATACCGAGGTTGAACCTCGGTATTATTTTGGCTGGCCTGCGGGAACTTATTCAAAAGGATGCATCCCTGCGCCGGTTATTATAACCTAGCCTACACTGAGTGGTAATGAATCAAAGTTGGTAAAATATATGACCGCTCTGCAACGATTCAGAGAGGATGCTGGCCTTTGCTTATTTTTGTAATTAAAAACTGACCGAGTGGTCAGGTTTTTTAGATAGTTTTTTCGGATACAATTTTTTCTCGAATTGATAGTCTAACTTCGTCTATGTCATTCTCGATAAGCGACTCTTCATGCTTAGAGCTTATTCTGTGTAATACAAATGTACCAGTAGTTTCTTGTTCATAAGGATGCCATGTTTCGACGGTAACTCTTCTTACTATCTCATACTTTTTAATAAAATTTTGCATTACAGACTTGGCCATCTCTCTAGTTGGGATTGGCCCGTGCTCATAATGGTATTTTTCAAAAGATTGACTAGCGCCTTGAACAGGAGAGTCGTCTTCGACATTAAAGTGTCGCTCGATGACATAGAATTCTTTCTCTACTAATACTTTCATGTTGCATCTCTTGTCAAGAATCTAAGCCTAGCCATTTTAGTGTATTATAGGGAGATGTCAATGACTTAACACGGTATTGTAATGAAAATTTTGAGCGACAGCCTATTTCAACTTTGTCACTTGACGTGCTGTATTGGAGCGAAAGCTCCTGCCTTATTTCAGCCCCGCAATGCCGATTGGCTTGGCCCCTCGTTTGACGAGGGCAATCGGCATGAGGACAGAGTGGAGGATTTTCGCAGGAAAAATCCGCCTGCCTGCCGGCAGGCAGGGAACAGGCTGAAATTAGGCAGGGGCTGAGCGACTACTTTTGAGGATGAGACACTTTAGTAAAATTGGGATTAGCCTGACCAGAATTGTTATCCCCGCCCTTGAAAAGTTAAGCCCCAGTGCATCAAAGCAGTAACTTTTCAAGGGCGGGGTTATCCACATAAGGCATAGGCTGAAACTTGCCAAAATGTTAGAATGTAATTGTAGTAGAAGTGACATGGATTTTCCCTGATTTTCTAGGCTTAAGGGCACGGAGAATGCAAAGGAAATTCCATTACGCGCTATGTTTTTCCAAATGGTGGCAACCCCTGATATCGTCGGGACTTCTCTTATAACTCTGTGGTCGGGAGTGGCGGGCTTTGCTCCCCGGCTTATTGCGGCGATAGTGATTTTCTTGCTCGGCTGGCTGGCGGCTATCATCCTTGGCAGAGGGGCGGGCCATGTAGTAAGAGTTTTACATGTAGATAATGCCCTGACCAGAGTCGGCTTCAGGCAAGGCTGGGAAAAAAGCGGTTTCAGGCTCGACAGCAGTTTATTCTTTGCTGAATTAGTGAAATGGTTTTTTGTCGTAGTTTTTCTGATGGCGGCGAGTAATATTCTAGGTCTCAATCAGGTCAGCCAGTTTCTTGAAACCGTAGTACTCTATATCCCCAATGTCCTAGTGGCGGCGATAGTCTTATTGATAGGTATTTTGGTTGCCAAGTTTCTTGAGGGCATGGTCAAGGCATCGGTCAAAGCGGCCGGACTTGTTTCAAGTAATTTTTTGGGAGCGGTGACAAAGTGGGCGGTCTTTACCTTTTCCTTGCTCATTGCTCTTTCTCAACTGAGAGTTGCCGATGATATTATAAGAATTGTTATTGTTGGAGCGGTGGCGGGGAATGCTCTTGCCTTTGGACTGGCCTTCGGCCTTGGAGGAGTGAAGCATGCCGAGGAATTAATAGGGAATTTAAGACGGAAGATAGGGGAGTAGTATATTATAATTGCAATATCAACGGCCCCGCTTTGGCGGGGTCGTTTTCGTTTGACATTTCATAGGAAAATACTATATTAACGGAGGCTCGTTACCAAGGGAGAGCGCAATGAAGGCAGCCAGACTAGCCGCATTATGGTTTGCACTAGTCAGCTTGAGTGCCTGTGCCAGTGTAGGGTTAGGCCATAAGAAAAGCGAGGAAAATCGGGTTTTGAACCGGGCCGAGCATTATTGTGATTACATGAGGGCGAAGAATTCCGGAAATTTGTATGACTTGCTTACTCCGCCTCTCAGAAAATCCATCAAGAAAAGTGATTATGTTAAGGATGCGGATCGACTTTTTAAACACTTTACCTACTATTGTTCTAATCCGAAGGTTGTTCTTATCGAAAAAAAAGTAGCGGTAGTTCAGTCGGATATCAGGCTGGTAGGAGTAGATATTAATATTTTAGACTGCCGAAGAACGATTTGGCTTAGGTATCCTGACGGATGGTATACCGAAGAAGATTATGGGGTCTGCAATAGTAAGTTGCCCTCGAAAGATGTAGTCAGGATTATAAATGAAAGCATCCCGGACCGATAAGGTCCGGTTTTTGTTTTAACAAATGCTGTAAGCTAAACAGCCAAAGCCCTGCTCTGATTTTTATCATTTAGACGAATGACAGAAAGAAGGATTAGGAATTATTTATTTTTACGAATATTCCAATAGGAGTACTCTAAAAATTAGAGTAGGGCTTTTGCTGTTACAATATCTGTAGCAACTTCTCGTATCCTTCTTTGAAGATTTTTTTGAGTTGCTCCTGTTCGGAAGGGGAGAATCTTGAAAGGACCATTTTGACGACGAATTGGTCGCGTTTTTTATCTGATTGGTGGCGGGCTTTGGCGAGGCCGGTGGTGGCAAGGCCGATGCGAAGCCGGTAGAACTTTTTTGTTTTGAGTGCTTTCATCACTGATTCAACTCCCTTGTGTCCGCCCGAGTTCTTATCGAAAGATAGCTTGGTATTGCCGAAGGGGATATCAAGGTCGTCCTGGATGACGAGTAAATTTTCAATTTTTAATTTAAAATTTTTAATTAATTTTGATACTGCTTCGCCGGACTTATTTACATATATTTGAGGCTTAGCAAGCATTATGGGAGAACCTTCAAGTTTACCTTTGGCTGTTAAGGCATTCAGCTTTTTATTCATTTCAAAATTGCCGAATTCATTCTTTCTGGCGATGTAGTCTAGCATCATAAAGCCGATATTGTGGCGGGTGTCCTTGTATTCCTCGCCCGGGTTGCCTATTCCGATGATTAATTTTATTGAAGCCATAAAGACAGTGTAAGGCGCAAAGTGAAAAGTGTAAAGTAGTAAGTAGTAATTCTGGCTGAAAAATTGAAAAAAATAACAATTGTATGCTATACTACTTCAATGCTTGATGGTGAAACTAAAAAAGAAGATCCCAAAGACCAATCTTCCGAAGAAAGGGGCGGAGCTCTTTTGGCTATCTGGGAAGCAGTCAAGGTAATATTCATTTCCCTTGCTATAATTCTTCCGATAAGGTATTATCTGGTACAGCCTTTTTTTGTGAAGGGAGCCTCGATGGAGCCTAATTTTGAGGATGGCGACTACATATTAATAGATGAAATAAGTTACAGGTTCAATGAACCATCAAGGGGGGATGTCATCATATTCAGGTATCCCGAGAACCATGCTGAATTTTTTATCAAAAGGGTTATCGGTCTTCCCGGAGAAACGGTGGAGATAAAAGACAATAGAGTTATAGTTTACAATAGCCAATTTCCGAAAGGCGAGGAGCTTAAAGAACGATATCTGGCCGGCTTTCAGAAAACCATGGGGAATTTTACGGTTAAACTGGATGGTAACGAGTTCTATGTATTGGGCGACAACCGACTCCAAAGTTCCGATTCCCGTCGCTGGGGTCCGGTAGACAGGTCACTTATAACCGGCAGAGCTTTCATAAGGCCCTGGCCGTTCCGCAGATTTTCAGAGATAGGACACTGGCAGTATTCGTATCAATAGATAAAATATTTGTGAGCAAAAAATCAAAAACAATCCAGGCGCCTAAGGGGATGCACGATATCCTGCCCGAGGACCAGAAATACTGGCGCTATGTCATGAAAAAATCTCAATCCTTGATTGAGGATTATAGCTTTGAAAGGATAGATACTCCGATAGTAGAATCAACGGAGCTTTTTCTGCGCGCCGTAGGCGGCTCATCCGACATAGTCGAAAAAGAAATATATAATTTTAAAACAAAGGGCGGGGATGATTTATCGTTGCGACCCGAAGGAACGGCGGCGGTGGTGAGGGCATACCTTGAGAACGGGATGAATGTCCGTCCGCATCCGGTCAAGCTTTATTATGTCGGGCAAATGTTCAGGCATGACCAGCCTCAGCAGGGCAGGTACAGGCAGCTTCATCAGCTGGGCCTGGAAACTATCGGTGATGCTTCAGAAGTGGTTGACGCCGAATTAATATTTTTGGGATATAAAATTCTCGAGAGTTTGAATTTGGGGAATTACAATGTCCATATAAACAGCATCGGCGACAATAGTTGCCGCCCCGCCTATGTCAGAGCTCTCAAAGATTTTTATAAAAATAAGATAAAAAAGGTTTGCCCTCAATGCCGGAACAGATTTAAGAAAAATGTTTTGAGGATGCTTGATTGTAAAGAAGAAACCTGTAAAGAAGTCAATAAAGAAGCCCCGCCGATAATTGATTTTCTTGACGAGGCTTGCAGGCTTCATTTTAAGAGAGTTCTTGAATTTCTGGATGAGGTAAAAGTCCCTTATATCCTGGACTCATCTTTAGTGAGGGGCCTTGATTACTACACAAGGACCGTTTTCGAGTTCAAGCCGGAAGAGAATATAACTGCTCAGTCGACTATTATTGCTGGAGGGCGATATGACAGGCTGGTGGATCTCTTGGGCGGTTCCAAAACCCCGGCTGCCGGTTGGGCCATGGGAATTGATCGGGTTGTCTTGGAGCTGAAAGCAAGAAATATATCTGTCCCTGAGATAGCCATAAAGCCGAAAGTTTTCCTGGCTCAGTTGGGAGAGGCCGCCAAGAAAAAAAGTCTGGTCTTGTTCGAGAATCTTCGAAAGGCCGGCATTGAGGTCAAATCTTCCTTCGGCCGCGACAGTATAAAGTCCCAGTTGAGGATTGCCCACAGATTGGGAGTGAAATATACTTTGATATTCGGCCAGAAAGAAGCCTTGGAAGGAACCATCATCTTGAGAGAAATGGATACCGGCATACAGGAAACATTGCTTTTGACCAAGGTTGTTGACCAAATGAAAAATAAGTTGAAAAAGTAATTAATTATGGATCAGGTTTCTGACGATATATTTTGTAAGATAATAAGAGGGGAGCTGGGTCATAGCGAGGATAAGACGGTGGCCAGGGATGAGAATTTTCTGGTCATACACGATATCAATCCTCAGGCCCCGGTTCATGTTCTTATAATACCGGTAAGGCACTACGCGTCATTGTCTGATTTCAAAGAAGCGGATGTCGGTATATTAGGCAAAGCCCTTATCATGGCGGACAAAGTTGCAAATAAACTGGGATTAGAAAAAGGATATCGTTTAATAATTAACAAAGGAGAGGATGGAGGCCAGGCAGTGCCGCATTTGCATATACATCTGTTGGGAGGGAAAGTCCTGGGGCCGAAATTAGTCAAATAACAATGCAGTCCGCCTTCGCATAAAGCTTCGGCGGACGCTAAAATTTGTAACTGCTCGCGTTGCTTGCAGACAAATTTTGCGAAAGGAGGTTTCTTATGGTAGAAGTAAAAAGAAAATCCAATGAAAGCATCGGCAGTATGATGAGGCGTTTTAACCGTTTCGTACAGAGAAGCGGCGTTTTGATAAAGGCAAAAAAATCACAATACAGGCAAAAAAAGGCTACTGACAGAAAAGAAAAGAATGCCGCTATCATGGGCTTGCATTTAAGCGAGCTCAGAAAGAAGCTGGAAAAGCTCGGCAAATATTCAGATGATATTTTTGAAGAAGAGAAGCGGAAACTAAAACAAGAACTGGATTTATAAAGATATGCTCAAAGACAAGCTTCAGCAGGATATGAAAGACGCTCTCAAGTCCGGGGACGCTCAAAAGCGGATGACTTTGGGTATGGTTTTGAGCGCGGTTAAGGGTAGAGAACTTGACAAGAGGTCCAAATTAAGCAAATCGGGAATTGAAATAGCTAATCTCGAGGAACAGAGTAAGCTAAATGATGAGGAAATAATTGAGGTTTTAAGCTCCGAAATTAAAAAAAGAAAGGAAGCTATAGAACAATTCCAAAAAGGTGGCCGTGAAGAGCTGGCCCAGAAAGAGATGGAAGAATTGAGTATGCTGATGGAATATATGCCCGCGCAGATGTCCGAGGCAGAAGTAATGGCCGAGGTTAAAAAGGCAATAGCTGAAACAGGCGCTTCGGGGCCCAAAGACATGGGCAAAGTCATCGGGGCAGTCATGGCTAGAGTAAAGGGTAAGGCGGATGGACAGCTTGTCAGTAAACTCGTCAAAGACGAATTGTTAAAATAGTTTACAATTTTAATTTCGTTTGCTAAATTCTGACTACCTGGGCTCGGCCTGGTTGGCAAGCTTAGTCTTGACAGCTGAGTCTTCGGGGCTTGATTTCCATGAACAAGCCAACTGCTTGGCTTGTGAAAGAAATCAAGTGCCGGAGCGATGTATAATTCGCAATCGGCGAATTATACCGTGAGGCGGGTCTGCGAGCGAATTGTCGGAAGACAATTCGACTTGTAGGCGATTCCTAGTTCCGCTATACTTAAACTACTGTCAAGACTAAGCTTCTGAGCCACCAGACAAGGCTCGCAATTTTCGTCAAATCCCGCTGAAAGCGGGATTTGACATTTATATTGAAGTTTGATATAATATAAATAATCAAAGGGCAATCCTGCTCTTTGAAAACGGCTGCGTAGTGCGGCCAAAACACGCCGGTGTAGTGCCGGAAGGAGTGTGTCAGATGGCTCGTTGGAATCCAGTTGAGCAAATGCAGGACATTGTCAACAGAATCGGTGGAGAGGAAGGCATCAAGCGATTTCAGTCAGGCGAGCTTGTGCTTGTCGAGCGGAACGCCACGCCAAGAAGTCCAGCGGAACTGGACAACGGCGGCGTGACTTACGAAAAGACTGCCCTGAACATCGAGGCCTTCCTTGACGATCAGGCCAAGTATTTTCGTGAAGTTTATAGTATGGGTTTGCCTAGCCGCAAGAAGCTGGCAATACCCAAGCCTCGTACAGGTTTTGGCTGGGGCGTGGTACGCGTTCCGGGCCTCTCGGCTCAGCGCATGCTCGATGTTCTCAAGCCGCGGTTCGATGGCAAGCTCTGGCAATGGTGCCAGGATATCGACGCTGCGCTTGACCCAACAAAGGAAGCGCGGACGACCACGAAAGGCCCATATGTCGTATTATGCCGCGATTGTCGTGAGGCCGATGATGAGCAAAAAAACAGATCGGCTAACGATCTTGCTAGTCTCGGCATTAATTGCATGACCGAGCCAGAGCGCATCGCGTTGGAAGGATGGTTTCACTGGAAGACCGGCGGTCATTTGGACATCAAGAATGTGTCGCTGTCGGCCGGTTCGCGCGACTTGGACGGCGATGTCCCGGACTCGGACTGGGGCAGCTACGATGGCTTCTGCATGTTCAGTTACGATACTGGCGATCGCAACGACTACCTCCGTGCCCGCGAAGTAGTTTCGTTGTAACCCTTGTTTCTTGAATCTTTTACCCTTTTCGCTCTGACTGTTCCTCCAGAACAGTCAGAGCCTTTTATTTTTCTGGATTATTTTATATAATAATCACGGCTGATAAATCGGTCCGATTTGGATAGCGATTCGCCATAACTACAACGAAACTGCTTGCCTTGTCTTATTGAGATAAAGTCTCATAAAAAATCCGGTTTGAGCCGGCAAACACAGGAAATTTTGAAAAAGATTTCTGGTGATATGGACGAGATAAGGTAATACGCTACTTGGACGGCAATGTCCCGAACTCGAACTGGAACAGCAACTATGGCTTCTACATGAACAGATACAATACTGACAATCGCAACGACAACCTCCGTGCCCGCGAGAAGTTTCGCCAATACTGCCGCTCAATGAGCGGCAGTAAGGTATTTTATCCAACCGTTGGTCATTTTTGATAGCTCCTGGAGGTCTAGTTCTAATTCCAGATATTTATCATTAGGAATAATGTTTAGTTCGTTTACGATTCGAATCAATTTTTTTAGCAGTTCTAGCTTTGTTCTGGCAGTATTAAGTAGAGGAAATTTTGAGTTTTTAGATTCTAAAGCAGCTGTTATAATAAGTTGGACTGTTTCGAGGCAAATATTTTCTATTTTCATGAAAATGCCAAGTTTATCTTTCTTTGGTAATTTAGAACTTAATAAATAAATTCTTTTGTAGAATTCACAAGTTTTATGAACGAGCGAGGCATTAATCTGTTGGGGGGGGGGCGTTAATAGTCATGATATTTTTGAGAGGATTATTAGTTTGGAAAATTTGTTTTTAGCTTGGAAAGAATTTAAAAAAGGCAAGGGCAAAAAGTTAGATGTCCAAGAATTTGAGTTTAACCTAGAAGATAATATATTTCAACTCCATGAAGATTTAAAAAACAAATCCTATACCCATTCTTCCTATGCCTCGTTTTATGTAACAGACCCTAAACTGAGGCATATTCACAAGGCCTGTGTCCGGGATAGGGTTCTACATCACGCCATGTTTAGAGTTTTATACCCGATTTTTGACAGGAACTTTATTTATGATTCTTACTCATGCCGATTAGGAAAGGGCACTCATCGAGCCGTTAGTCGGCTGGAGGATTTTGTGAGGAAATTAAGCCGCAATAATCATAGGAATATCTATGCTCTTAAATGCGATGTTCGGAAGTTTTTTGACTCAATAGACAAAACAATATTAGCAAGGATTATTGCTGATAAAATCAAAGACAGTGATTCTCTGTGGCTGATTTCAAAAATTCTAAATAGCTTTTCCAAAACACCCGGCGAAGGATTGCCATTGGGGAATGTGACAAGCCAAATTTTCGCGAATATTTACTTGAATCAGCTGGATCAATATATAAAACACTACCTGAAAGTTAGGTACTACCTTAGATATTGTGATGATCTTGTTATTGTAGACTATGATCCGAATTATCTGCTAGAGCTTGCTTATAAAATCAACGAGTTTTTGGAAAAATATTTGGCTCTATTTTTGCATCCAAACAAAGTTATATTAAGGAAGCATCGGCAAGGAATAGATTTTCTTGGCTATGTTGTTTTGCCGTATCATCGAGTTCTTAGAATGAAAACCAGAAAAAGGGCGATAAGGAAGATCATCGATATAAAAGATGGGTTTGAGAGAGGTTTAATCTCGGAAGAATCTTTCGGACAATCTCTAAGTTATTATTATGGAATGCTTAGGCATTGTAACGGAAATGAGTTAGAGACCGAACTGATATGGTTAAGCGGGTTGGCTGAAGTGGAAATATAATGATAAAATCTAGCCAATATCGATGAGCACATTGGACCTTGTTTTTAAAAATTTAACTTCGGACAAGAACTATACCTCAAAATTTTTTGAGAGGATTTTGATCGCCGGCATTAAAGAACTTAAATTTGGCAACCCCGCCCCAAGCTTATCCGCTGGCCACCATTCAGAAAGAGGGCGGGCTTGGAGCGGGGCAGGAAATATAGAAATAAGCGTCAGCTTGGTAGGGGAGGCAAGAATTAAAAAGCTGAACAACAAATACCGCAAGAAGAATAAAGCCACTGATGTTCTGTCATTTCCAATGGAAGGGAAATCTGTAATTCGTAATTCAAAATACGCAATTCGTGATCTCGGGGATATTTTCATTTGTCTGCCATTTGCAAAAAATCAAGCAAAGAGCGAAAATGTAAGTATAGAGAAAGAGCTTGCACGATTGACCGTGCATGGGTTTTTGCATTTAGCAGGATACGACCACGAACGGTCAAAAAGCGAAGCTGACATTATGTTTAAGATCGAAGGAAGGGTATTAAGCCAGCTAGATAAAAAATAGTAGATTTTCGTATCAAGTATTACGAAGTAAGTATTATGGATTCTAAAAACCTTAATACGTAATACTTAATACATAATACTGATTTGTCCAAGCAATATATTATTTCTGGAATTGACATCGGAAACTCTCAGGTAAAAGCGGTTATCGCCAGGTTGAACAGCGAGAGCTTGATACCGGAAATTTTGGGCGCAGGTAGTGCTCCTTCCAACGGCTTAAGAAGGGGAATGGTAGTTGATATGGAAGAGACTATTGAGAATGTTCATGCGGCGGTCCAAAGAGCCGAGGCCATGGCTGGGACTTCTATCAAGCGGGTATATCTGGGAATAAACGGACTCCACATCAAAACCCAGGTTTCCCGAGGCGTGATAGCCGTTTCAAGGGCTGACAATGAGATTTCCCAGAGTGATATAGATAGAGTTCTCCAGGCGGCTTCAGTCGTCAGTCTGCCGGCCAATAGAGAAATACTCCATGTTATACCAAGGAATTATGTGGTTGACGGAGTAGAGTATGTCAAAAATCCTATCGGTATGAAAGGAGTAAGATTGGAAGCGGATGTCCTTATTATTGATGGCCTATCCCCGTATCTTAGGAATGTCGCCAAATGCGTGAACGCCAATGGCATAGAGGTTGCCGGGTTGGTATATTCGCCCTTAGCCTCGTCTTTGGCGG